>Ga0164294_10000998_pt1 | contig 26710 bp, 32 predicted proteins | sample GEODES005metaG_FD_111479 | JGI IMG/M metagenome (GOLD analysis project Ga0164294, IMG submission 111479) | Oligotrophic lake water microbial communities from Sparkling Lake, Wisconsin, USA - GEODES005 metaG | ecosystem: Environmental > Aquatic > Freshwater > Lake | place: USA: Sparkling Lake...
TGGCTGCCGTTTGAAAAATATTTAAACTGGAGTGATTTTTGCGTTTTAGTAGAACAAAAAGATATTAAAGATTTAAAGACCATTTTAAAGTCTATTTCTCCTGAAAAGAAAGAAAATATGCTTAAAACAGGTAAAGAAGTGTATAAGAATTTCTTTACACTTGAAAAAACATCTGAACAAATATTAAAAATGCTTGAAGATTATGAATAACATTTTTGCTTCGCCTAGCCATATATCGGGACCGTTTCATACGTATGAGGGAGTAAAAATATCTTCTCTTGGTAATAATCTTATGCATTTTTTCTTTATATATAATTTAGCATGTACAAAAAATCTTAATTTATTTTTACCTATAAGTACACACTTGGAAAATCTTTTAGATATAACCCATTTATTAAAACCACTACCAAGCGATGCAGTATGCGTTTTTAAGGAAGAATTTGGTGGTACTATTGATGAGTATTTTTTAAAAGATTTAAAAAATGTACATAAGTCAAATAGACTTTTAAAAGAGCAAAATTTGCCTCTACCTTTAAATTTTTGGGTTGAAGGATGGTACTGTGCAAATTCGTTAATGCCTTCGCAAGAAAATATCAACAAACTAAATTTTCAAAAAAATATTATAGAAGAATATGAAGCTAATTTTAAATTTTTAGAAAAAGAAAATCATATATCTTTGCATTACAGGGGAACAGATTTTAAAACGCATCCTATCGGATGGGGTGATATGAGATTACCTTTTAGATACTATAAACAATGTCTTAACGAAGCTAAAGCAAAGGGGATAAAAGTTATAAATGTATTTTCTGATAAAAAAGACGAAATAATTGAAAACTTAAAAGAATTTAAAAATGATTTTGAATTTTATTTTATTTCAAATACGTGTTACATGGATTGGTATTGTTTGTTTAAATCGAGGAATTTAATATCATCTAATTCGACTTTTTGTTGGTCGGCAGGCCTTTACAATAAAGATATTGTATTTCAGCCTAAGAAGTTTTTGCTTTATAATGTCGACAGAAATGTCTTATTCCCAACAGATGTATATTATAATAAAAGTATTGTAATTTAATATTTATATACTATAATTCAGTTATGATTATTAAAGATATTAAGTTATACGATGGTGAGCTTTTACATTCCAGATTTGCATATAAATTTTTTAGAAAGAGGACGCTTCCAATTGGCAATATTATTGCATTTAGAGCTCCTATGAAAGTTGAAGCGGCGGGAATGATCGATTCGGAAGATGTACTAAATAATGATTACATTTATAGTGATGATGCCATTAATTTCCTTTGGGAAATTCCTAATCTAGATTCATTTGGCGCCGTCGCCTATCAGCGCTTGCTTAATACACAGATTGCACAAATTCTATCTAATAATTATATTAATGCACCTATTGAGGTTGATGGTGATGATCTTATAGTGCATAAAGAGCATACCCAAGGTGGTGTAACACAATCAAAGGGTAAATGTTCAGTTAGTATTACATACGTTAAGAATTGTATAGCGCTTGGACATACGGGTATTAATATTACTGCAGGTAAGAAAGCACCTGCATTCGCTTACTCTACTAATCTAACTGATGAGCAAGCTAATGCTTTTATGGGTGATATTGTTAAGCTATTCTACGAATTGAATGACGATTTGTTTATTGCTACGACAAAAGTTATTTGTTAATGACAATATTTGATTACATATCAAGTATACTCTTTACTAAAAATAAGCTGACTGCAGCTACTATTGATACAGAAAACGAGTTCGTTCCATATCTAGTAAACAGATGGATTAGTATGTATTCTCCTTCGTGCGCTAAATTATCTAATGAAATTAATCGATATCTAAGTATTTTAAATAAATCAGAATTGTATTCTTTATGTATGTCTCTATTTGGTCGTGTTCCGAATAAAAAAATAAACTATTTTAAACGACAAAAAGATGAAGAGAAGGATAGTGAAGATTTAATTAAGAAGGTTGCTCTAGCAAGAGAGCTTTCTTCGCGTGAGATTAAAGAGTACTTTAAACTGTTGAATTATAATAATGAATAAATAAATGGTTATATGCCTGTAAACATCGACGTCCTACCTGTCCAAAAAAGTCTCATAGATTTATCCGAACTTCCAAAAAATTCATTCAATTCTGTTTTTATGGGATATAATTTAAAATCCCTACTTGACGATGTATTGTTAGTTAGGTTTATGGATGAAACGGATGACGGTACTTCTATTATGCGTAATGGTATTGTTGTACCAATTAACGTTGATACAAAAGCATGGCGTATCGGTGTAATTGTACTCGCTGGTCCAAATGCAAAGCATACTAAACCTGGCGATTATGTTTGTTTTCCGAACAATCTAGGTATACCAGTAGCTAATATTGATGTCGATGGTTATGGCACCCTAAAGAAGGGAATATTCTTAAACGAGCAAAGGATATTCGGTGTTTGTTCTGTTCGTAATGATAATGAAAGTGTCGCTACCCACATTAAAAAATCTTCTTCTAACCAACGTAGCAGAAATTAAATTTTTGCGTCGAAGGCCTAAGGCAGGTTCACCACCGGCTAGACGTATGTTATGTACTAATGCTCTCTCTCTTCTCATGAGCCCTGAGGGGCGCCTAGCACTAAATTATAGACGCGCAATTAATATGCCAAAATATAATCCAGAGGCAAAAAATTTAATAATTACATGGGATATTTTTATGCAAGATTATCGTTGTATTAATGCTGCAGCATGCGATTTAATAAACGCTATACCCGCAAATAAAACGTTTTGGAATTATTTTAATCAACGGCTTGCATTATTATCAACCGATCAAAAAGTAAGGTTTATGAATACGTGACATCACCAGAAATTATAGAAAAAAGTTTAGAAAGCTTTCTTCAGAAACGTGTTGTCTTTGCTCTAGAAAGTAAAATATTAAAAAAAGGTAAGCTTATTTTATTTTGTATTAAAGATTTCTTCTGCATTTTTACGCTTATATGTGAAGAGAAAAATAACAAAAAAATTATGTATGAGATCCCTTACCCTTTTGAATTTACTCATACGTCAGCAAAATTAACGTTTGACTATACAGTTTCTTCTTTTACTAAAGGAAAGTCTGATGTGTTAACAGCATTTAAAAAGATTAATATTGGAAAGCCTTCCAAATTATTAAACAAAAAAGTTTCGCTTTATACCGTTTAATATCCTGTTAAAGCAGTTATAATATATTAGTGTTCAGTAAGTATGTACAGCATTTTCCGAGAGATTATAACCCAAGCGATAGACAGATTGACTTAATTAAAGGTGTTGAAAGAGTTTTTAATAAAGGAAAAAAATTTGCAATTTGTTGTGCGCCAACTGGTTCGGGTAAAAGCTTTTTAGCTAAAACGTTATCAGGGTTGAGTTCTAAACCGACCGAAAAGTTTGTAGAAAGTATAAGATCATACTCTGCATATAGACAGGATTTTGCCGGTAATTATATTAATGAAATTGATTGTATATCACAACCTCCATTTGGAACGTTTACACTTACAATTACAAAATCGCTGCAAGATCAATATTTAAACTTATTTCCTGATACCAATATTTTAAAAGGTAAAGCTAACTATCTTTGCGATGTAGATCCAGGGTTTGATGTTGAAACTGCGCCTTGTGTTCTAGTACCGAAGATTAAAGAAGACTGTTGGGAAAAAAATCGATGTCCATACTATAATGCACGCAATACATCTGTATTATCAAAGTTTGCAGTACTTAATTATAAAATGTTTTTATCATTACCGAGTCATATTAAAAGAAAGAATTTTATTATATGTGATGAAGCTTCAGAACTAGAGGACGAGTTAATTAAAAGATTTTCAGCAGAAGTAAATTATGAACGCTTAAAGCTTTATGGTGTTGAATGCCCGGTTCTTATTACGGATAGCATGGATAAAACAAGAACCTGGATTAGTGAATTTATTTTTAATATCAGTGAAAAAACAAACCAACTTATTAATCGTGTAAATAAAAAGCAAAGAACCCTCTCACAGCCTGAAAAAATTAAATTACAATATTTAAAATCATTATACAGTTCTCTTCTTGCGGTAGATAATTTATGGAAAGATTGCGAGTATGTTATTGATAAGGACAGCAAGCGAGTCGTACTAACACCTCTTAAAGTCAGTAAGCTTACAAAATATATCTTTGATTATGCTGATAATGTAGTACTAATGTCTGCAACTATTATTGATCATAAAAATTTTGCTAAAAACTTAGGTATAGAAGATTATGATTATGTAGAAGTTGAGAGCGATTTTGATGCACAAAAATCACCGATTTATGTTTCATCTCAAAATAAACTCAATTATAAAAATTTAACGAATACTCTCCCCTCTATTTGTAATCAAATAAGAGCACTAACAGACCATCATTGTCTCGAAAAAGGTATTATACATACCCATTCTATGGATATAACTAATTTTATTAAAAGTAAATTAGGCAATAGTAAGCGATTTTTATTTAGAGACGATATGACAAATAATGAAGAAATTTTAAAAGAGCATTATGAATCCGATTTTCCAACTATACTGGTATCACCTTCGCTCGCTTTTGGTGTCGATTTAAAGGATCATTATGCAAGGTTTCAGATTATTGTTAAACTCCCATATCCTCCGCTTTCTTCAAAACATATTAAAAAGAGGTTTGATATAGATAAAGAATGGTATGAAAACAAGATGCTAAATGCGTTAGTTCAGGCCTGTGGTAGAGCAACTCGAAGTAAAAATGATTTTTCTACTACATATATACTTGATGGCAATGTTGTTAACGTATTAAAAAGGTGCAAACATAAGCTTCCGAAATCTTTTATTGATAGGGTTTGCTAATAAATAATATAGTGAGAAAAGAAACATTTCACTTTGAGATAAAAGATCTTATTACGCAGTTCGTAGCTGCGTTTGATGATATTATAATTAAACGTTACGATAAGAATAGAGAATCACAAAATAAGGTTCAAGTAAGATATTTGTATGCTCCTAAGCAAAGAGTTTTATATGATTTAGTTAACAAGGCGCAAAATTTAACAGTACCTGTTATAGCTGTTAATATAAACAGCGTTAGTAGAGATGAAACGAGAGTATTTAACAAGCTGGGCGGGTTTTATATTGCACGAGGTACGGGTGAAAAAGATACACAAATTAATTCGCAATTTTATAGAACACCAGTTCCCGTGAACATACAAATTAATATGTCTATTGTTACAAAGTTTCAAACTGATATGGATCAAATTCTTTCGAACTTTATACCATATAATAACCCGTATATTATTCTTTCCTGGAAAGTACCTAATGAAATTGCAGCGTCTGTTGTTCCGCAGGAAATAAGAAGCGAAGTTACCTGGGACGGCGGTGTTACATTGTCATACCCCACAGATATTACTGCTAATGAAAAATATAGAATAGTAGGTGATACAGCATTTACAATTAAAGGGTGGTTATTCCCTTATGCGCAGTCACCAATAAGCAATATCTATACAGTACAAGCAAACTTTAGGGCTTCTTCATTAATAACAACCTACGAGGAACTATCCGGTGATACATTTGTATATCCTGTTAGCACTGGGCTAATTAATGAGACAGAATCATTTACTCTGTCATCTAATCCGCAGTTCACTAATATAACTTGGCAGAATACTTTGTTTAGCTAATAAATAAACAGTTTAAGTTTAGAAATTGAATATAAATATATTATATCCCTATGGCTCAAGATCCTAATAGAGAAAGTACATTCGGTAGAGATTTGATGAAGTTTATCTCATCTAAACTACCTTACCAATCATTAAGCGTTGAAGATAAGATTAATAAACTAAATCCAAAATATAGCGAGTTTTTTGATAAAGGTACAAAAAGAGAGGAAGCACTTTCTCGTCAATCAATATCATCTTCTTTAACGTTTACAGATGATCTGTATGCTAATGTAGTACAGAATAAAGATTACCATAACTTTATGTATGCGAATCTACAGCCTGATAAAGGTCGTAGGTTGATGGATTACAGAGTAATGGCAGCCTTCTCTGAGGTAGCTGATGCGTTAGATGAAATATGTGATGAGTTTATTAATAAGGATGATAACGGTGATATTGTTAAGTTAAAAATAAAGACAGATTCTCTTTCCGAAGAACAAAAAGAAAAGCTAAGAAAAGAATTTCAAAAATATATAGGATTTTTTGATCTTGAAAATAGAGGTTGGGAATATCTTAGACAACTTCTTGTTGATGCTGAGCTTTACTGGGAGCATATTATACATAAAAAATTCCCCGAAGAAGGTATATTAGGTGTAGTTACAGTACCCTCTGATTTAATTGATCCGATATTTGAAAATGTACAAAATCAAATAGTACGCGGCTATCTACTTCGAAAGAATATTTACGATGCAAAGAATCCAGGTAAGGTTGCTAAGGTAGAGCTTGTACCGATGGATGCTAATCAAATTACCTATATTAGTTCCGGTATATGGAATGAATCTAAAACCTTAAGACTTCCGTTCATTGAAAATGCAAGACGCGCATACAGACAACTATCACTTATTGAAGATGCGATCGTAATTTATCGCTTAGTACGAGCACCAGAGCGCTTGGTATTTAACGTTGATGTTGGTAATATGTCTCCACCTAAAGCAGAAGCTTATTTACGTAAGCTAATGCAAAATTATTGGTCACGTAGAACCTATGATGCTGATCAAAGCGCAACAGTACAAAAATTTAATCCGCAATCAATGCTTGATAGTTTTTGGTTTGCAAAACGAGCAGGCTCAACAGGTACCGAGGTTGTCCAATTACCCGGGGGTGCTAACTTAGGTGAATTAACAGACTTAATGTACTTTGTACAGAAGCTTTACAAATCACTTAAGGTGCCTGTTACCCGATTAAACGTTGAAGACGTCTTCAAGGACGGTACAGACATACTTCGTGAAGAATTAAAATTTGCAAGATTCATTATTCGTCAGCAACAGCGCTTTGCAGCTGGTTTAAAAAATGGCTTTACAACACATTTAAAACTCAAGAAGCACTGGGAAGAATATAAGCTTCGTGATACAGATTTCGAGCTAATGTTTAATGTGCCCACAAATTTTTATGAATTAAGAGAAAACCAGAAGTTTCAACTCAAAGCAGAGAACTTTAATTCAATCACACAGAGTGAGCTTGTTTCAAAAACATATGCACAAAAGAAATATCTCGGATGGACGGATTCAGATATTATGGCTAATAGAGAATTCTTGAGAAAAGACAGAGAAATGCTTTGGGAGTTAGATCAAATTACAAACGGCGGACCTAATTGGAAAGAGCTAGGAGCTGTTGCACCTGGTCAAAACGCAGAAGGTGGCGGAGCGGGTGAAGGTGGAGTCGGCGGTGGTGGCTCAGCTTTACCTCCACAATTTGGTCCTGCTCCTGCAGCTGCTGGTGAAGCAGGAGCTCCTGCAGGTGGAGCTGAAACCAGCCCCGCTGGAGGTGCAGCTGCACCTGCAGCACCTGCTGCATAATTGGTTGTTAGAGTATAAATAACTATATGGACTGTTCTGAAATTACACCGATATCTGCTTTCCAGAGTACTAATCTTAATAATAAGATTGATTCGTTTACTAGGTTAGGCGATAGAATAGTACGCTCTTTAGGAGCTCCTTTAATTAATCTAGAAATACATCATGATCAACTGTTTGAAAATATTTCAATAGCTTGTGAAATGTTTGCAAAATATGCAGGCTATACAGAAGAGATGCTAGTATTTGATTCTGATTTATATAAAAATGGTAAAGGGCTAAAACTTGATGAATTGTTTAGCATTACACCTTATTTTAATAAAGTAATTACACCTACCAGTACTGTATATGTAGCTTTTAATGCTCTACCTGCGAGTACCTTTGCATCATCTACATCTCTATCCAGCACATATGCAGATGGTATTTTTAAGAACCAAATTTTAACAACTTATGATTATTTGAGTGTTATTAATTTTGACGGTACTTTAGCAGACACCTTTAAGCCATCTAATAATAGTCAGGAAAAATTTGTTAATAGTTTTGATTATGATGTAATGGATTATAGAAAAGTAATTGAAATTATTGATTTTGAAGAGGGCTCTAGCACCGGTGTAAACACACTATTTACTATAGAACAAACTCTAGCACAGCAAACATATTTTAGCTATGCAATGGGTAACTACGGCTTTGATTTAATTAGTTGGTATGTTTTAAAAGATTGGCTTAAAGTTAGAGAAAAAATGCTAGCAATAAGACGCGCGATAACATTTGATGATCGCACGCAATATCTTGTAATGTTCCCACCTCCTCGTACTCCTGGCTCTGGTAGTAGATTTTACGGCGTTGTTAGTTGTTATGTTGAAAGACCGTTAAGAGATATTATTAAAGAGCCCTGGGTATATCAATATGCTTTAGCGTTGAGTAAAATTGCTATTGGAAACGTAAGAGGTAAATATACAGGAACCACAATGTTTGGAGGTGGTCAAATTAATTATAATGATCTACTCTCACAAGGTCTTACTGAAAAAGATAAGCTTGAACAAAAGCTATTCGAGGGTGCTGCTACCGGGTTTGGTGATGGCGCGCCTCCTTCGTTCTTTGTAGGATGATACCTCTTAATAGCTCTGACAAATATAGACAAGGTCTATTTAGACCTAAAAATACTAAGAAATATATTGGCCGAAATCCTCCTATATACAGATCTGGGTGGGAATTAAGATTCTTTAGATGGTGTGATGAAAATACTAATGTATTAGAGTGGGCCAGTGAAGCTATAATAATCCCTTACATTAACCCTTTAGACGGTAAAGCTCATAGATATCACACCGACGGTGTAATAGCAATTAAAGAAAAAGACATAATTAACAAATATATTATTGAAATTAAGCCTTCAACCCAAACTAGACCACCTGTTCCAGGAAAAAAAAGAAATAGTACTTTAGTTTACGAAAACAAACAATATATACAGAATATGGCTAAGTGGGATGCTGCTAAAAAGTGGTGTGACAAAAGGAATTATAAATTCTTAATCTTGACAGAAAAGGAGCTAGGTTTAAGATAAATAGACCTATCGGGTATAAATATTAATATGTCGCTTCGTCTACTAGTAGAAACACCTGCGCCAGAAGAGCAGTTTGAATATATTTTAGAAGAAAAAAATTCTAAAGGCCCAGCAAGACTTTGTATTCAAGGACCCTATATGGTCTGTAATGAAGTAAATAAAAATCAAAGAATCTACGAAAAGACCGATATGGAGCGAGAAGTAAATCGCTATATTAAGGAAATGGTTAACACACAGCGTGCAATGGGCGAATTGAATCATCCTACATCTGCTGAAGTAAATCTAGAACGCGCCTGTCACATAGTTACAAATCTTAAAATGGAAGGTAATTATGTTATAGGAAAATCGCAAGTACTTTCAACGCCCATGGGTCAATTAGTAAGATCTCTTATTAATGACGGTGTAAAGGTAGGTATGTCTAGCCGTGCACTCGGTAAGCTAAACGAAGAGTCTGCTGGTATTAATCGTGTTACTGATATGAGATTAATTGCTGTAGATTGTGTAGCCGATCCATCGTGTCCAAAAGCTTTTGTTAACGGTATTCTAGAGAGCAAGCAATTTGTACTGGCACAGGATGGGCAACTAGAGGAAATATATGATAAATTTGAAAAAACTCTTAAAAGCCTACCAACACGTGAGGTTCAAACATATCTGAAGGAGCAGATATTATCATTTTTTAAGTTTTTAAAGACTACCTAAAACGTAGAAAATTAGTATACAACTAAATAAATATCTATATGGCAAAGAAGGCTAATAAGAAGAAAGATGTAAAGAAGCTTAACGAGAGTCAAGAAATAGTTAAGTTTTTACGCTCAATTTCTCAGAAAAATTATTCTGAAGCTAATAAATATTTACAGAACGTAGTCGATTCGAAGCTTAAAGCAAAAATCGGAGACGCTCTAAAAGAAAAACTTTTTTAATTTATGGAAAACAACATCACAAAAGTATTGAGAGAAGCAACCAAGGATATCCTTACAGAGGACGTTCTTAAGGAAATCGAAGCTGCGTTTGATAGCACAGTTAACGAAAGAGTTCAACTTCATGTTGAAAAGGCTCTCACCGAACAAGATGCTGATTATTCCAAGAAACTCGAGACTTTAGTAGAAGCAATTGATACAGATCATACCAACAAGCTTAAGAAGGTTGTTGATGCTATTGATACTGATCGTGCTGAAAAACTAAAAACAATTGTTGAGAAGTATGAAACAGCTCTTAAAAAAGAAGCTTCTGCTTTTAAGACAAGCATGGTAGATCAAGTTAGTAAATATCTTGACATTTACCTTGAAGAAAAACTTCCTTTAACTGATGTTAAGGAAGCTGTGAAGAACAAGAGAGCTATGACGGTTCTCGAAGGTCTTCGCGCTGATCTATCCGTCGATATGGTGCTTGCGAAAGATAATATTCGCGATGCTATTGTTGATGGTAAGACAAAAATAGATGAAGCTGCCAAGCAGCTTGAAGCCGCTAATAAGCAGGTTGAGAAGTTATCTGATGAAAATCGTAAGATGCTCGCTGATCTCATTCTAGAGAAGAAAATATCTACTCTAGAGGATGATAAGAAAGTATATATGAAAAAAATGCTCGGAAATAAAACCCCTGAGTTTATCAAGGAAAACTTCGATTACACACTCAAATTATTTGAGAAAACTGAAGAAGAGCGGCTTGCAAATCTAAAAACTGAAGCAGTTGCTGAAACAGTCACCTCTGAGGTTGACCGTCCAGTAATTGAAGAAAAAGTTGAAGCTCCTGAACAAACCGATTCAAAATTCGGATTGTACATGACAGAGCTTAGCAAATACTAATTTTTCTAAGATTTGTTAAGGAATTAATTTCCTGAATAGTTTATATCAATGGTCGACATTTTATTTTGTTAAGGATTTATAATAAATGGCTAAACAAATTCGTCCTACACAGGCTTACATCGATGAATCACGCGCTAAGGTATTGCTCGAGAAGTGGGGTCCAGTATTGGATTACTCCTCGGACAATGTCCGCGCAATCGAAGATGATCATACACGCTTAAACACTGCTATTCTTTTGGAAAACCAAGAGAAATGGTGTGTTGAAGCTTATGGTGGAAACTCAACTAACACTGCCGGTTACGGTTCTGTTGGTGCAGGTTCTAATAGCGTATTTGGTTCTATCAACGCAGGTGGTACCGGTGGAGCATTCCCCGGTTCTCCTAACGATGCATATGCACCAAATGATGCTCGTCTCCCTAAGATTCTAATCCCGATGATTCGCCGTACGTTCCCTGAGTTGATCACCAACGAAATCGTTGGCGTTCAGCCCATGAGCGGTCCAGTAGGTCTTGCTTTTGCTCTCCGTTATAGATACGAAGGTTCTGCACTCGGCTCGCAGCTGAACGATGGTGACGCTGCTCCTAACGTTAGTGGTGACACTAGCGGTTGGACAAAAAAAGCCGATGGTGCTGAACTTGGTTACCAGTATCTTGATTCTAGATTCACTGGCGCTTCTGCCTCGGCTCTTTCGGGCTTAGGAACTGGAAGTGACTTTGAAATCTTAGGTCAAGATCAGGGTGTAGCTGCACTGCTTTCGCAGTTCGAGCTATCCTCCAAGATTCCTCAGATTGTCGTTTCTTTCGAAAAGACAGCTGTTGAAGCAGGTACACGTAGACTCGCTGCTCGTTGGTCGGTTGAATTAGAGCAGGATCTCAAGAATATGAATGGCATCGATATCGATACCGAACTCACTAACGCTATGTCGTATGAGTTGCAGGCCGAAATCGATCGCGAAATGATTATTCGAATGATCCAAACAGCTCTAAACGCTGGCTACGGCACTGGGTTCTCCGTATGGTCACCAATCTCGGCCGACGGCCGTTGGTTGGTTGAACGTAATCGTGACTTCTATCAGAGACTAATCGTCGAAGCTAATCGTATTGCTGTCCGTAATCGCCGTGGTGCTGCTAACTTTGTAGTTGCTACACCTCGCGTTTGCGCAATCTTGGAAATGCTCCCTGAGTTTCAGTGGGTACCAGTCCAGGGTAACGTCAATACACAGCCCGTCGGTGTTGCAAAAGTAGGCTCATTGGGTGGCAGGTTTAACGTTTATCGCGATACACGTACAGAAGCGCAAGCCGAAGCTACAACAGGGAATTTCCCTGCTGGTGCTACACGCGCAACACGCTTAGAGTACGCCCTCCTTGGTTACAAGGGTCCTGAATTTTACGACACTGGTATCATCTATTGTCCGTATATTCCGGTAATGGTTCAGAGAACTATTGGTCCTAACGATTTCTCCCCTCGTGTTGGTCTATTAACCCGTTATGGCGTTGTAGATAACATCTTTGGAGCAAATCTTTACTACCACGTAATTATTCTGAAGAATCTCGGTACAGCGTTCACACCTGGAACACAATCTGTCTACTTCTAAGAAGTAGTCGGGATTAATAAAAGAAAACGTTTCACCTGGTTCGTCCCAGGAAATTTCAAAGAAAGGGCCTCTTGCGGGGCCCTTTTTTTTGTATATTAATAAAAAAACATACTAAAAAAGAATAAATAATTTAATGCCATTCTATTATTTTAGCGGTATAGCAGCCGATCCTAACTCTACAATACCTACAAGTATTAATGTCTCAACCAACAATAACGGTGTTAATGTAACTTCTTTTGGACCAAGTGTTAAAGCTGTGTTGTTTACTATCCCAGATAGTTTAAACAGTGCAACTGCTAGTGTTCGTCTAAACGCCGGTGGCGAAACAACATTAGTTACAATTGATACAGCGTATAATAATTCAATAGTTGCAGTACTTTTAAATGATGATACTTCATATGTATTTACTTTAAATACCGGTACTTCAAATCAGACCGGTACATTTAACGGGTTTGATTCTGTAAGTTCTGAAAAAGCTAGAAGATGGAATCTTGGGTACGGTGGTCAAGGCTTAGGCGATAATCAAATTACAACACCAACGCCGACACCTTCAATAACACCTACTAAAACAGTAACACCGACACCTACATTAACAAGAACACCGACACCCACAGTAACAAGAACACCGACACCCACAGTAACAAGAACACCTGGCGCGTAATTATTGCCTTACTGACTTAGTAAAGTATTTCCACTTATCCCACATAGCGTGATTCTCTTTTAATAGCTCTTGGCTATTAGCTCTAATTGGATTGATATCAATACCGCCACGTCTTACGTATAAGCAGGCAACCATTAGCTCTTCCGGCTTTGTCATATCATATAGCCGCTTATAAATCGTCTCACAAATCTCCTCATGAAAATGACATTCATCTCTGAATGAAACTATGTATTGCAATAAAGATGTAGTATTGAGCGTATAAGGTCCTTTATAATGAATATAAACATCCCCCCAATCTGGTTGAGATGTGACCCTGCAATTACTCTTTAATAGGGCTGAATGAAAGCGTTGAACCTTGCTCGTATCACTCTCGAGCCAACTTAATAGCTTGGGATCTTCCTTATAGCCACGAGATTTAATTGATGTTACATCAATACTATTCTCCAGAGTAGGGTAATTAGCGCTAGAGAATAAAGGCGGGTAATACATTGCATCATCAATAGCTTTTGTTAGTCTAACACAAACTCTAACCTCTGTTTCTAATAGTTTAGATAAATCATTTTCCATTACGGCTTCTAATTGCTGTAATACACTAATAATATTACCCTGATACTTTTCCATATTAAACGAATTCATATAGAGCTTAATAGATTTCGATTCAACAATATATTTGTTAGTTGCAGGATATACAACCTTTGCAATGGCAGAGATTGGCATACCGTCGTTCGTCAGACAGGATACTTCATAAGCATTCCAAATATCATAGCCACAGAACGGAGGATTATCATCAGAAATGTCCAAATGCTTTCTATTATTCTGTCTTGGCTCGCGAACTAAGAGTGATGGATCATAGGTACATTTATACCCTGTTATTTTACCTAGATGCTTTGATATGTTACTGTTATCTAATTCCGTATTCATTAAGTTTTATTTTAATCGCTTCCATGCGTTCTTCCACTGTTCCTTTTAAAACAGTTACCTTGTCCTTTAACCTCTCATCCTTAAGCCAACAATTTTCATACGAATCAATAATTGCATCTCTAAATTCTTTATTCGTACTTCTCTCACCATCATCCACAAGCGACACATCATGCGGACTTGGATAAAAAATATGATCATATTTCTTAATATAATTCACATAATACATTAGACCAAGACTATTGGACACAGGAAAATCTCTTAACCTATTATAGGCGAAATAACTTGTATACACCATGCCATCCATCAAGCAGCGATCATGCAATATGCCCTGAAATCCAAACCCCTTGTAATTGTAAAATAAATTTTCAAACTCTTTATTAAGAATTAAAGTCTGTGTCACATCGTTTGCACCCTCTTCATTTATATCGCAATTATGCCAACGTTTAATCAACCTAGTTACCTCGTCAATATAGCAAAGTTTAGAACCATAATATTCTTTACACTTTTTTAAAAGAGTAGTCTTACCCGAACTTTGAGGACCTGTAAACGTGAAAATCATCTCTTAAGTATATTAGCTGTATATTGTAATTCAATACCATATAAAAGTTCTTTTAACGCTCTTACTTCTTCGCGAAGAATATGGTTTTCTTCTTCCAATTTATTGAGCTGCTTTACTAATTGTTTTTTATTATCTGTTATTTGTCTATACCATTGCATTAATGACATTCTATTTCCCCCACTTACCATTATATACTATCTCTGCAATAATACCATACACTGCAGAATCTCTAAATGCATCCATAACCGGCTCATTTGCAGAGCTCATTGCTTTCTTTTTTAAGACTAAATTAATTAAGCGCTGAATTTTATCATTAAGACGAACAACAATAGCAGATATTGCAGCAAATCTATCTTCTTGTTTTACCAGATCTGAGCCAAGAGAAATATTACCTGGACCATAATCAAACTGCTTCTTACAGAATGTCTCATATAATTCAGTCTGTATTTTCTGAAACTCTTTACACGTCTCCGGAAAATTTTTTTCTACGTATTTAATGGCATCCTCTTTATTCATAATCTTACACCGTAATTTACTTTATTTAAATTTAGCGAACCGAGATTGCAACCGCCTGCATAACTAATTGCACTTTGAAGATCTTGTTTTATTTCTTGAAGTTTTTCTTGGTACGTAAACGTGTCGGTGTCCATAAGCTTCATTGTACCTTCAATATTTTTCTTTTCAATTTTATTATGTACACTAGCAGATCCAAAATATTGCTTGAACCGTCTCCCGCTTGCATCCTTAACAAGAGGTGCAGGGCTATCTGAACATGCAGCAAATATAGAGCCACACATCACCATACTAGCGCCTGCAACTAACGCCTTAGCGATATCGCCATTGCTACGCACACCGCCATCCGCAATAATAGGAATAGTTTTATCTTTAGCACACTCCATAATACAGCTAAACATCGGATAAGTAAATCCTGTCTTGTCTTTTGTTGTACATGCATACCCACCGCCAATACCAACCTTTACAGCATCAGCTCCAGCATCATGCAAATATTCTACACCCTGAAACGAGGCAACATTACCAGCGATAATTTTAGCAGACGGTAGTACGTGCTTAATATGCTTGATCTGATCTGCTACTTTTAAATGATGACCATGCGCAACATCTATTGTAATAAAATCGACTTTCATCATGCTTTGACCAATAGCCGTTAATATGTCCTTATCTCTCTGCTGTATACCAATGCTTATAGATATAACATTAAATTTACGTGAATTTGCATACCGTACAAAGCTTTGTATATCATTATCAAACCGGTGCATAACATAGAAATAACCGTGTTTATCCAAAAGCTCGCATGTGCTTTCATCAATACAACACTTCATATTAGCAGGAAGAACTGGTAGTTTGAACTCATACCCGCAAAATAATACGTTCGTATCAATCTCTGCTCTTGACTTTATTGTATTAAAATTAGGCTTGAGAAATACATTCTCATAATGTAAGGATATATCCATTTTAACGTTCTAAAATTTTATATGCTGTAAAGAAGCTCTTCCAGAGGTCTAAAGCAGTATCGCGCAGTGCACCGTATACCCCATCAAGAGTCATACCTTCAATGCTTACTCCTTGGCTCATTAATATCTCTCCCTCATCCACACCCGGTGTAACTTTATGTATAACACAGCCTGCAAGCTTATAGCCCTCTATAAAGGCTCTTTCTTGGGGGTTATATCCCTTAAGTGATGGGAATTTATCTATGAGCCCGGGATGTAGATTATATATTTCATATTGCTCACAAATTTCTTCTGGAATTATTCTAAGGTATCCGTGTAATGTAACTATAGGATTCTTATACTTGGATAAAATATTTTTATAATCTATTAATCCGGGTTTAGGTGGAATATGACACCAGCAATGCATCATATTAAGTTTTGTTGCTCTAAATGTCGTTAGTTCAATTAGCTTTTTATTCACCCCATCTGTATTGTGTTTATTATGAATTACACAATCAGGGTATACTCCTAGCGCATTACTAAGATCGTATATCTCGGTACCAGTTTGCGAAAAGAATGTTACCCAGGGTCTCATCTACGAATAATCTTCTTAAACATTGTAGTATTATACTTTACTAGTTCAAGCTGATCATCAGTAATTTTATGTGTAATAAGATCGGCTAATTTTGTTGTCGGTTTATTTGTTAATCCATAATCTGCATCATACTTTAAATTAAAGATCGCGGCAACGACGGGGTTACTTGTATCACAAGAAACAATATTGTAGATATTCTTATCAACATAATATCGGAATTCTTTGGCCAAAGAGCAGCCTAATAAATGATGAGGTTTATTCCAGTTCCAAATATTACTATTAATTAAATCAGTAATAAAGCGCTGACGACCAGAACAGAACCTCTCAAGATCATTAGCACCATATCCAGTTGTCTGGTAATAACTAAAATCAAAACTTATTGCTATCATATCAGCACTATCAGACATAAACTTGTAACAATCAGATAAATCCTTCCACGTCTTACCCTGAACCGCACCAATAGATTTTGTATAAAAAGACTTCTTAATATCATCAGTCTTTGTTTCAAACGCAACAAAGCTACTAACAGTACCATCAGCATCTTCTAATACGTCAGGTACAATAAACATATTTGGCTGAATATCTAGCGCAGCCTTATGAAATTTCTCTGGATTAAAAGCTTTGCCTAATTCAAATATTGAATTATCTAGAAGAACTTCTCTATTATAAACAGAGCGCGCAGATTTAAAAAAGTTATAATATTCTGGAAATTCTTCAAAAAGATGAACTAATGCATAGTCAAAATCATTATATTTTTGTGACTCTTGAAGTATAGATATAGGCGATTCGTGTGAAACTTTCATTAGCATAAATGTATTATAACTGTAAATATTACATAGATCAAATGAATTATCCAACATTTCATGGTAATTATTTGGGCATAGTAGTTCAGAATAATGACCCACTTAAAAGAGGCAGAGTAAAAGTTTTTGTTCCTCACATCTCTCCTTCTGTATATAAAAACTGGACTGAAAATAATGCGGATAAAAAATTTAGATTTTTAGGTAAAAATGTTAACAGCGATCTATCGAGTATTATAGATGATTTAAAGAAAATATTACCCTGGGCAGAATTATCTGTACCGCTAGCAGGTGAGACAAGTAGCGGTAGATATAATGCTTTTAAAAATACCGGTACAATAAGCGATAGTAGTAACTTAAATAGTACTTTTAATAGCCCTACGAATTCAGAAATTGACCCAGCCAAGCTTACACAGTTTTCCCAGAATCAAGATAATATAGGTGAAAAACCAGGAAATGTTTTTGATATTAGCTATTATAAGCTAAAAGATGCATTCAATACCCCGAGCGATACAAACGTAAATAACGCAAACAAATATAGCTATAATTATACGCCTGAATGCTATAGTAATTGTGCGCGCGGTAGTTTTCCTGTACTAAGTGTCGGTGCTCACGTATGGGTGTTTTTTAATAACGGCGATCCTCTTAAACCAGTTGTGTTTGGCGGTTCATTTGGTTCGAACGATTGGCAAGGTATATTTGATAGTACTTCATCATCTGAATTATCTTCTGCAGGTACTAGTTTAGATTATCCTGGCAGCTATGAAAATATATCAAATATAGATAATGAAAATTACGATATTAATACAGAAACATATAGAAATAAATATGTCATAAATCAAAAAGGCGGAACATTAGCTTTTATTAATACTGATAATAGAGAGGTTTTAAAGCTAACGCACTACTCAGGGTCATTTAAAGAATTTAATAATTTTACAAATATTGAGTTAGCTACAAACAACGATCAAAAATTAGTTTTAAATGATCAATTCTTAACTGTAAGGGGCACAAGAAATGAATTTACCGAGCTTGATTACGATCAGGTAACCAAAGGAGATATATATAAAAAAGTAGGTAACCTAGATCGTGAGTCTAGTTTGCTTTGGAAGACAATAGCTACAGAGATAGCAGACGTTAAGCAGTTGTTTGATATTCAAAGAGCTGATAGTGCAACATCTATAGGAGGCCTAAAGCTTACATCATCCAAGCAAAGAAAAGTTTCTGGCTCTCTAAACAATCCGTGCCCTGTTTGTAATTCAAGCGCTACAACATATTTTGCGGTTAACAATTCATTTAATCCTGATTTTGATTTAGGTATAATAGGCGGTACAACAAACGTTAAAGGTGATTTTCCTTTCGGTAATACTTTTTCGCCAAACGGAATACAACCAAGTATGGGGTTCCTGGGAAATCTAGGCACACCTCAAGCTATTACTCCTGTAGATAGTCTTGGCGGTACTGTAGATGGTTCTTCTGGATCCACTGGACCGGGGTATATTTTCGGTATACCATGCCCTGCGTGTAATCCGAATGATACTAACAGAAGTAATCCACAGAAAAGAGGAATTAATCCTAGCTCTCAAGGTGGCTCATGGCCCGCGGATACAGAGAAACAGAAGCTACCAGATCTAATTAAAAGTAAAATTAAAGATTTAGCTGCTATAGAAAAAAGACTCGGTATAGGTGGTAGCGAAATTATTGAAATAACTAAACATAAAATAGAAACTATCGGTACTGTGATGAATGATTTTGGCTCTATAAGAGTTGATATGCTTGGAAAAATGTATGTATCTGAGGTTCAGGTGGGTAAACACGGATCATTTTATAATAGAACACCTACACCTCTAGTTGAGCTAGTTCATGTTGATGATTTACCTGGCGGTAATTACACTCTTAATGTTTGTAATAGATATAATATTATGGTAGGAGCAGGTGGAGTTAGCTTAAAATCATACGGACCTGTTAATATAAGCGGCTCAATTACTAACGTGGCAGGCGAGCAGGTTAATATATCTAGTGAATTAGAAACAAATATAGACGGTGGCAAGCGCCTTTCACTAGTAGGAGATGTCGTTAGTATTAGACAAAGAGAAGGTAAGCAAGTAGTTGTAGAGGGCTCTTTGGGTGTTACTAATAATCTAATTGTAGCAGGCGGTATGCATGTAGAAGGCGAGCTAACAGCTAATCATATTACAATACCTACAGATGTACAGAACACTGAACAACAAATTGTATATAGTACTCCAGTAGAGGGAATGACGATTGGTAGAGGATATACATCTACTACTAAAATAATAGGCTACCTGAAAGCATCTGATGTTGCTAAGATATATTATACTGTAGACGGTACCCCCACGCCTTGCTCAATACAACCTGGTTTTAGTGTAATACCTATATACGGATCTGGTATAGGAGCTACAGCTATAGCTGCAGGTGTAGATAATTTTAGTAATGCAGCAGCAGACTCGTTACCATTAGAAATTTATGGCACTGGAGCAGATCCTGATAGCATCTTTAACCCCGCACATAGTCATAAGTTTAAAGGCGTTGCATCTACATTAACAAAAACGAATGCCGAAGCACGAGAAGTTATCTCTGGTCAATATGCAGCTATTAATGCTGAACCATCCTCTGCCGGTCCCAAGTAATTATCTTCTATTCTTTTTCCAGTTATTTCTGTGATTAGATACCCAATCAATTAAAGCGCGCTCAAACCCAACATCCTTATGCTCGCGTTCAGACATGTACCATTTATGCTTATGTATTTCATCTCTTTCTGCTTCAAATTCTTTATATAAAGCTGAATTCTGTAACAATACACTGAATGACGATAAGGCCGCCATATTAATATTTACTCCTATGAACAGTAAAATACACTACATCAGTAACCTCAAAAGGTTCCCACCAACCCACCCCTGATGTATAAAAATACAACTTCTCCTTCAAAATTTATTTATTATTGAGCGGATAATTTTTCTTTAAGAGTATCAAATATTGTTTGCTTTTCATCAAGGCCTTGGGGCTTGAGTACATCAATAATTTTTAATACAACCGGTATACGTAAAGTTCTTAGTGTTGTGTGATTAGGTTCAAACGGTAGGAACCTCTGACAAATAAGATATAGGATAGAAACTTCTTCTTCAGTAAGACCCTGAAGCGTATGAGAATAAATCATAGTTTAATATCATCAAATGTATCTTCAGTTATATTTGTATCCCGGGCACCAATCTTATAAGCAGAGATCTCTGTCTCTTGTGGAGCTACTTGAACCTTACTACTATCTAAATAGCTATCAAGCCACCCTGCAATAGGATTTTCTTTTTGATTAAACAGCTTTTTATATCCAAGAGAACGCAACCTATTATCACATAACCATTTTGTATAACCACCAAGTACATCAGGATTCAAACCAAGTAAAGCCCCCTTACTAAACAAATAATGTGCCCAATCTATCTCATTTTTTACAGCTTGCTCATAAAACGCATATACCTTATCCTCGCTCTTTTTTGCAATTCCAGTAAACCCTTCCTTATCTTCATCACGAAATATTTTCAACAAATTCTGTGTAATACCAAAATGTAAAGCTTCATCGCGCTGAATAAACTTAATAATTTTCGAATTACCTTCCATTTTTCCGCGATAGCCAAAATAAAAGCTACAAGCAAACGATACATAAAAAACAAGACCTTCCATTACATTTGTAGAGAGCACGCAATCATAAATCTTTTCTTTCTTATCTTTCTTATCATCAGATCCAAGAATTTTATCATAATTATTTCGGATTAACTCGGCTCTGCTCACAATCTCTTTATCCTCCATAATACTATCAAAAAATTTGGTAGCATCCGGATGAACATTATTAAGCAAATATGAATAGCTATAGCTATGAATGCCTTCAAACCGTGCCCATGTATTCATACATATTTCTAGTTCTGGATTAGTTACGTACTCTTTTAACGAATGTATAGACCTAGAGAGCATGCTATCTCCTAATGTTTGAAATCTTAGATTCTGATCGAATACAAACCGCTCTTCTGCTGTCAACTCCTTATAGTCGCTCCTATCTTTTTGCAAAGAGATTTCATGAGGCCACCAGAAGAATTCTTCTTGCTTTTTAAATAACTCAAAAAAGATAGGATACTTAAACCTATCATATCTCTGAAGATTTAAATCTTCACCAAGAAATATTGGCTGCTTGGTGTAGTCAATATTTTTTAAATTAAGTACGGACTTCATAGGGTTATATTATTTATAGCTTACATGCACCACTAGAGCAATCAGTTTCTTTATTTGTTGACTGCTCTTTATCACCGTCATCTGTATTATTGTAGTATAAACTTATAAGACCCATACTGTAAGCATACATTAGTTCTTTCATTACTTTTGCATCCGGTAGAATATTATTTTCATATTGGCTGTAGTTGTAATAAATGTTAGTCGAAATAGCCATATCAATATATTTTTGTATAACAGCATTTATATTAATAATGCCCGTATTGTCTTTAAAATTATAAGCTAATTCATAATTTGTATCATACTTTCCAATGCCCGGAACGAGCACCGGTAATTTACCCATCTTAGACATCTTGTATGTTATCAATGATCGTACTGGCTCTACACCATTAGTAGAGCATTGTATTACTGAACTAGACTCGCAAGGCATACAGCAAGAAAGTGTTGAATGTCTAAGACCAGATTCCTTTATTTGTTCACGCAAGCTCTTCCAATCAAGCGATAATTTTCTTTTTATAATTTCATCAACATTCTTTTTATAGGTATCAATTGAAAGGATACCTTTGGCGAATTTTGTACGTTCGTATTTTTCACACTTACCCTTTTCTTTGGCTAGCTTATTACTCGAAGAAAGAAGATAATATTGAAAATGTTCCATCCATTCATCAATTAAAACTAGTGCTTGTTTGGAGTTATATGATACTTCATTCTTAGCTAGGAACGCGGCAAGATTGGTAATCCCTATACCTAGACTTCTTCTTTTCTTAGCAAAATTTTCTGCTGCTTTATTAAAGTACGATTGTATATCAATTATTTCTTCTAGAAATCTTACTGCAAGATCGCATGTTTTTTCAAGATCTTTCCAGTCCCTAATCTCAAGCATATTAATTGCAGACAGAATACACATGCCTATCTCTCCATCCGGATCATGGTAGTCTTTAAGAGGTATAGTGGGGTGTAATACTTCAGTGCAAAGATTACTCATTGTTACCTTATCTAGCCAAGGAGTATGCTCATTTGCTGTATCTACGTTTAGAATATAGATCCGGCCGGTCTCAACACGCTCTTTAATAATTAGAGAGAATAGCTTACGAGCTGATATTTTCTTTTTAAGTTTAATTTTTTTATCTGATTCACACTCTTCATACACCTTATTAAATCGCGACGTGCCCCATGCTTCATAAAGATGCTGTACCTCAGCGGGGCTAAATAGTGTTATATTTTCATTTTTTATTACTCTGTCATAAAAAAGCTTTGACATGCCCACTGTGTAATCAAGCTTACGAACTCTATTATCATCCGTACCTGCATTATTTTTAAGTACAACAATATCATCAATTTCATAATGCCACCACTGAACATTAACTGTAGCTGAACCACCTCTTAAGCCATTCTGCTGCCATGCTTTAACTGAAGCTTCATAAATCTTTAGAAACGGAATCAAACCGGTATGAACTACTTCACCGTTATTAACAGATGAACCGATAGCTCTTATTTTAGAGACATCAATACCAATACCACATCTACTCGCAGTAGCGATTGATATAGCTGTACCAGATGCTGTAATTGACTCCTTCGTATCATCTACACCTATTAAGCAACAACTTGCATAGCTTTTCGATCTCGATCTCACACCTGCCATTATAGGGGTAGGTAAATTAATTTTATGTCTAGAAATAGCGTTGTAAAACCTTCTTACATATTCTAACCGAGCTTCTGCTGGATAATTTATAAACGCATACATAGCTATAAGAATATAAGCAAATTGCGGTGTTTCAAAAATCTTATCTGTGACTCTATTTTTAATTAGATATTTGTCACAAAGTTGTTTTATACCAGCGTAAGTAAATAAAAAGTCTCTATCATGATCGATGTATTCGCCGATTTTGTTTATTTCATCTTCAGAATATTTTTCAATTATAGTAGGATCATAAATTTCTTTTCTAAGTCCAGAGTTAATTACATCAAGTAGTCGCGGAGGGTGCTTACCACCCCAGACATCTTTACGTAATTGATAATTTAATAATCTTCCTGCAACATATTGATAGTTCGGTTTTTCAAGTGATATTAAATTGGCTGCAGATTCAATTAATACTTGGTGTATATCCTGTGTAGAGATATTTTCTGTTATATTAAGTTTTGAATTAATCTCCACTTCCGATAAGCTTACACCGCTTATACCCTCAATCGCCCACGAGATTACCTTATTAATCTTTTCTATATTAAATTTTTCTGCCTGACCGTTGCGTTTTTTTACGAATATTTGAGTGCTCATATGTAGTGAAACAAAAAAGTATTTATGGTATTCTTATACAGAATTATACTTTTTTACTACTGCGTGTAAATAATTTTTTGTAGGCGTTTTATAGGTATTTTTATTGCTTAGAATATAAATAACAAAGTAACCAAACGTCTGAAAAAGAAAATCGTTATGCTCTAAGACATCAGAGTAAAGTTCATCTTGAGTTAAATTTGTCGAAGAAATTACACTTAAACATTCACTATCGATCGGATATATTCCTTTATTCAAATAAGCAAAACAATTCTCACACTTTAAATTATAATTCTTTAAAATATTTTTATAATTTTCCACGCTAACTGGTGTTGTATCTTGCGTACCAATTACTTCAAGGTGACTAATTAAAGGCAGGAATTCTTTCTTAATGGTAAGATCGATACCTCTAAAAAACTTTGGCATTACAGCATCATTAGGGACAAGATGTATAACGTCTCTTGGGTTATATTTTTTATTAATAATAAGTCTCTTTTGATCGTATAAATTTTTTAATTGAAATCCTAATACGCATGCAGGGTAGTCCTCATCGTTGAGGTAGGTAAAAGAATCAATATCTAGCGGTTCATTTACTAGTTCGATATCTAACATGCTCATGAACGTATTATAGGAACGTTCTCTCCGTTATCAACCATGAAATCTTTTTAAAAACTCGGCCAACAGAATAACAAAAACTGATGTACAAGATGCCAGTAGGGTTGTTGTAATGGCGGTTTTAAAATTCCATGAATGTGTTGACTCTGCATTTTTGCGTCCAAACTCACCAGATATCTGCGCAGCGATATTATTAAATCTTTCAGTCACTACGTCGGTAATATTTTTAAATTTTAATTCAATTTCGGTTTCTATGCTGTTCATTTTTTCATAAACATTAACAAGCTTTGTCTCAATTTGTTCATGGTTTGACTTCATCTTACCCGTAAGCTCAGATAATTGTGTAATTATAGCAGGCTTACCGTTACCTAGATATACAACTTTATAAACCTCTTTTAATTCTTCTTGAAGTTTTTTTAACGTTGCTGCTTGATTGTTACTATTTTTTGGCATATTATTTTATTTGAAATGAATATAAAAGTATACCTTTTGGAAGGCTGTATACTTTGCCCCGCGATAGACCAGATCGCTCTTTGACGACTACAGTCATTTTATCTTGTGTAACTATAGGTCCATTAACTATTTCTACAGCCCCTAGATTTAGGCTGTATGTTTTAATACCCTTAAGTACATCAAAAACATTTATAGTGCTCTTTCCGGATAATACTGCAGAGTACATCTTTTTCACGATAATTATTTATTGTTGTTTAATAGCATAAAATCATAAATAATTAAGATTAATTTATGGCTGATATAGTTACAAAGATACAATTTAGACAAGGAACTGATGCACAAAGACGTACCGCCAACAGTACAGGCGTAGTATTCAGTACTGGAGAGCCTGGATTTTGCATTGATACAAAAAGAGTTTTTATAGGTGGTGATAACCTTGCTGGGGGATGGCCAGTAGGCATACAGAATATTGGGCTTGTAGATAAGTTATTTGACTCATCACCAACAGGGTTTACAGCTGAAGCATTAGCAGCTTTTAATTTAAAGGGCGTTACTCTCGGTGATATTATATATGATAAAGATACAAGAGGTATTTACGCACTAACTGCTTTTAGCACATTTCCCCCGAGATCAACAGACTTTGTAAAGTATGATTCTTCACCCTTATTAGATAGTACACAATTTCAATATAATAGTCAAAAAGAGCTTCAGATAAAACAGGGTGGTATAGGACCTCAACAACTAGGATTTACTACAGTTGATAATATTACATTAGCAAAGCCGTCCTATGCTTCTCCGCTGCAATTAAAAGCTAACGGTGTAGCTAATGGATATCTAGCACAAATGGCCTCCTATACAGTCAAGATTAACAATAGATCCAGTACTAGCGACCCCACAGATCAGGTAATACAGCCTAACCATGTCTTAGGAAGAACAAATACATCAGTTTTAACATCTGTTCCGTTTGAAGCAATATTTCAGGAAGCAAACTATGTTGGTGATAACGGAATATTAATTGATAAAACTCTTGCAGCACCGAAGTTTTACCTTGATACAGCAATGCTCTCTTCAACACCACTAAAACTCTATCTAAAGAAGGCTACTGATGTGCAAGGTAATCTTGGTGTTACCGGCGTAATCACTGGTTCAAGCAGTCTTTCATTAGCCGGTAATGCTACCGTGCAGGGAACAATATATTGCAGAAATGATATTATTGCATATCAACCGCCTTCGGATATTAAAATAAAAGATGATATCAGGTTAATTGATAGTCCTATAGAAAAAGTAAAGCAGCTAAATGGTTGCTCCTTTACATTTAATCAAGATGCGCCAGAGCATCTACAGAACAAATCTTCCTATGGTCTTATTGCACAAGATGTTGAAAAGGTATTACCCCATGCTATTGAAGAGCGTCATACTGGTATCAAGGGTGTAAATTACAACAATATAACACCTCTTCTTGTTGAATGCATTAAAGCGTTATCCGAAAAAGTTGAAGCTTTAGAAAATGAAATTCAAAAATCTAGTTAAATCTATCCTAGAAGATTTTAATATATCTCCGCAATCGCAAGCTGCATCGAGCACAGGTCCGGATAGTGGTATGACTAGTGGTGATATGAGCAATACTTTTCCTAGTAAAATGGAGACCGTAAAGTTTAAGCTAAAGAATAAAAAAATTAAGAAGAAGCTAAGAA
>Ga0164294_10001000_pt1 | contig 26678 bp, 26 predicted proteins | sample GEODES005metaG_FD_111479 | JGI IMG/M metagenome (GOLD analysis project Ga0164294, IMG submission 111479) | Oligotrophic lake water microbial communities from Sparkling Lake, Wisconsin, USA - GEODES005 metaG | ecosystem: Environmental > Aquatic > Freshwater > Lake | place: USA: Sparkling Lake...
CCGCATGGACGAAGTCATCTTCGAAGAGTTCAAGGGCACCGGTAACTCGGAAATCGTCCTCGATCGCAAGGTCGCCGACAAGCGCATCTTCCCGGCGATGGACGTCGGCAAGTCGGGTACTCGCAAGGAAGAGCTGCTGCTCGACAAGGGCAAGCTGTCGAAGATGTGGGTGCTGCGCCGCATCCTCATGCAGATGGGCACCACCGATGCGATGGAATTCCTTCTCGACAAGATGAAGGATTCGAAGACCAACGAGGACTTCTTCGACAGCATGAATCAATAGGCCGGCTACCCCGTCGACAGGCGCGGGCGGCTCCCCTATCCCCATGTCATGACCGACATGTGGGCCCATATCGTCAACGACTTCTCGAACATCGGCACGGCGTCCGCGCTGGCGGCGTTCATTCAGGTGTTGATGATCGACGTGATGCTGGCCGGCGACAATGCGATCGTCGTCGGCGCGCTTGCCGCGGGACTGAAGCCCGAGGAGCGCAAGCGCGTCATCCTGATCGGCATCTTCGCGGCGCTGGTGTTGCGGATCATCTTCGCGCTCGTCGTTACCCAGCTTCTCCAAGTTGTAGGACTGACGTTTGCCGGCGGGCTGCTACTGCTGTGGGTCGCGTGGAAGATGTGGCGTGAGCTGCGCGCCGACGTCGACACACACGGTCATGATCTGAAGCCCGCCAAGAGCTTCCTCGCCGCCGCCTGGGCGGTCGCGGTTGCCGACGTCAGTATGAGCCTGGACAATGTCCTGGCGGTCGCAGGCGCCGCACGCGAGCATCCTGGCATCCTGATCATAGGCCTGTTGCTGTCGGTGATCCTGATGGGCGTCGCCGCCAATCTGCTGGCCAAGGTGATCGAGCGCTACAAGTGGATCGCCTACATCGGCCTGCTCGTCATCCTCTGGGTCGCCGGCAAGATGGTCTACGAGGGTTTCACCCACCCCAATACGGGCATCATCACCCTTTTCACCTGATCATGGGAGGAGGATGGTCGATCCCATCGTAGCGCGCGATTCGAGCGCGCGGTGGGCATCGGCCGCATCTGCCAGTGCGAAGCTCTGGCAGATTTCCGCCGAAAGCTTTCCGGACCGGAGCATCGCGAACAGCCGGTTGGCCGACGCCTCGCGCCTTTCCCGCGTCTCGACATAATCGAAAAGCGTCGGCCGGGTCAGGAACAGCGATCCGTTGCGTGACAGGATCAGCGGCTCGATCGCCGGCACCGCGCCCGAGGCATTGCCGTAGCTGACGATCAACCCGCGCTTCGCCACGCTCTTGAGTGAGGCGTCCCAGCTGGCCTTGCCGACACCATCGAGGGCGACATCCACGCCGCGGCCGTCGGTCAGATCGCGGACGTGCGCGGCAAGTTCCTCGAACGGGCAGGAAAGCGCATGATCGGCGCCCGAAGCCTTGGCCCGTGCGGCTTTCTCGGCCGATCCGGCGTGAGCGATGACGGTGGCGCCGATCGCCTTCAACCAGGGTATGAGCAGCGTTCCCACCCCACCGGCGGCCGCGTGGACCAGCACGACATGTCCGGCCTGCACCTTCCCGCACTCGCCGACCAGCATGTCGACGGTCATGCCCTTGAGCAATGTCGCCGCGGCGGTCCGGGTATCGATGTCGTCGGGCAGGCGGATCAGCTGATCGGCGGCGATCAGCCGTGCCGAAGCATAGGCGCCGAGCGGCCCGCCATAATAAGCGACGCGATCACCGACGCTCACCTGGGTCACACCATCGCCTACCGCCTCGACGATCCCCGCCGCCTCGCTGCCGAGGCCGCTCGGCAGCTGAACGGGATAGAGGCCGGATCGCTGATAGGTCTCGATGAAGTTGAGGCCGATCGCTTCTTGGCGGACGAGCGCCTCCTCGGGACCGGGGGCAGAGAGGTCGACGGTCTCCAGCTCCAGAACCTCCGGGCCACCGGTGCGATGGAAGACGATACGAGTCGCTTGGGTCATGCGAGGGCTCCGTTTCTGGGGCTTCATACTCTCGGCCGTCCGCCTTTGCGGCCGTGGACGCCCGGCCGGCGATCCTCTAGCATCGGCTGGCGCGCGCTCAAGCGGAGGCTGACCCTTGAACATCAATGTCTCGATCGACTGTACGCCGGAGGAAGCCCGGCGGTTCATGGGGCTTCCCGACATGGCACCGATCCACGAACTCTACCTCAGCAAATTGCGCGAGACGGTGACCGAGGGCGCAAGCCCCGAATTCATGGAAAAGCTCGTGCGGACCTGGGCACCGATGGGTGAGGTCGGCTTCGGCGCGTGGAAGCAGCTGATCGATCAGATGACCGGCGTGGGCACCGCCAAGCGCGAGTGAGTCCGTCCGCTGCGGCGGACACGATCTTCGCTTTGTCGAGCGGAGCGCTTCCAGCCGCTGTTGCCATCATAAGAGTGAGTGGGCCGGCCGCGAAGCAGGCGCTCGAAACGCTCGCGGGCTCCGCACCCGAACCGCGCGTTGCCCGTGTTCGCGCCTTGCGTGGCGCGGGCGGCGCGCTGCTCGATCGGGCGCTGGTACTGTGGTTCCCGGGGCCAGCGACCGCGACGGGCGAGGACCTGGCCGAGTTGCATCTCCATGGCGGCCGGGCTGTCGTGGCCACCGTACTCTCTGAACTCGGTGGCGTTCCCGGTTGTCGTCCTGCGGAGGCCGGTGAGTTCACGCGGCGGGCATTCCTGAATGGACGGATCGACCTGTCCGAAGCCGAGGGGCTCGCCGATCTGCTCGCAGCGGAGACGGAGGCGGCGCGACGGCAGGCGATCCGGATGGCGGAAGGCGGCCTCACCGGGGTGGTCGAGCGTCTCCGCGAGCGGCTGCTCGGACTAGCTGCGCGGGCCGAGGCGGTTCTGGAGTTCGGTGACGACGAGGACGATGTCGCGCCCGATCACCGCCTCAAAAGTGACTTGGCAGACCTGGCTCGCGAGCTTCGACAAACACTGAAGTCGTCGCCTGCCGAGCGCCTCCGCGATGGCTTTCGGGTGGTCGTCGCCGGACCGCCAAATTCAGGAAAGTCTAGTCTTATCAATAAGATAAGTGGAAGAAGCGTAGCGATCGAGTCTCCCATCGCCGGTACGACGCGCGATCTTCTCGAGGCACCTGTTATTCTCGATGGCATGGCTATCATCCTGATCGACAGCGCCGGGCTGCGTGCGACCGACGAAGTCATCGAGCGACTGGGAATCGAGCGGGCTGAGCAAGCGATCACCGTCGCGGACGTCTTGCTTTGGCTTGGCGACGAAGCGGCTCCGCGTGCGGACGCGATACGCGTCCATGCACGATGCGATCTTCTCGGTCGGGGAGTCATGCCAGCCACCGCCGATGTCGCCATCTCGGTCAAGACGGGGGAGGGCATGGAGAAGCTCCGAAATCTGCTGGCGGGGAAACTATCCTCATTCCTGCCCGCCACGGACATGCTTTTAATGACCGATCGCCAGAGGGGTTTGATTGCATCCTGCGCGGAGCATCTGGAGCAGGCCGCGCTGACACCCATACCGGAGGTAGCGAGCGAGGACTTGCGCCTTGGCCTCCGTTCTCTTGATCAGATCGTTGGGCGCGCGGATGTCGAGGCGATGCTCGACGCGCTATTCGGCCGATTCTGCATCGGCAAGTGATGTTCCACGTGGAACATTTTGACTCGGATCATCGGCGGACCTAGCGAAGCAGAATGCAGGAAGAGTTCGACGTTTTGGTCGTGGGCGGCGGTCATGCGGGCTGCGAGGCCGCCGCTGCTGCTGCGCGGCGTGGCGCACGCACGGCGCTCGTCACGATGGACGCGCGGATGATCGGCGCGATGTCCTGCAATCCGGCGATCGGCGGCGTTGGCAAAGGCCATCTCGTTCGCGAGGTCGATGTCTTCGATGGGCTGATTGCGCGTGCCGCCGATGAGGCGGCGATCCATTATCGCATGCTGAATCGGAGCAAGGGGCCTGCGGTACAGGGCCCGCGCGTACAGGCTGATCGTCGTCGATTTCGCGCCGCCATCCAAGGGATCGTCGCCGCCGAGCCGAACCTCTCCGTCATCGAAGGGTCGGTCGACGCACTGCTCATTTCCGGCGAATGCGTCCAAGGCGTCGAGTTAGGAGATGGATCGCATGTCCGATCTAGAACGACAGTCTTGGCAACCGGGACGTTCCTCGGCGGTCGGCTCTTTCGTGGTTCCGAACGCCAGGAGGGCGGACGTATCGGGGAGGGCGCGGCGACCCGCCTCGCGCTACAATTGCGCGCGCAGGATCTGCCCATCGCGCGGTTGAAGACCGGAACTCCGCCGAGGCTGGATGGGCGCACGATCGATTGGGCCGTTCTCGATCGTCAGCCTTCCGACCGCGAACTTTGGTCCTTCTCGACGATGGGGCCGGGTCGTGTCGCTCCGCAACTGGCTTGCGCGCTGACCCGCACTACGCCGGAGACACACGACATCATCCGCGCTAGCCTCGATGATTCACCGCTGGTCGGCGGCGCCATCGAAGGGCGGGGCCCTCGCTACTGCCCTTCGATCGAAGACAAGGTCACGCGATTTGCCGATCGCGACAGCCACCAGATCTTTCTTGAGCCCGAGGGGATCGATGATCACACCATCTATCCCAACGGCATTTCGACATCCCTATCTGTCGAAGCGCAGGACGCGCTCATCCGATCGATCCCTGGATTGGAATCGGCGGTCATCGCGCAGCACGGGTACGCGGTTGAATATGATCATATCGATCCGCGATCGCTCGATAGTCGGCTCGCTCTTGGCGGGCTGAAGGGCCTATTCTGCGCTGGCCAGATCAACGGCACGACGGGATATGAGGAAGCGGCGGCGCAGGGCCTTGTTGCCGGTCTCAACGCAGCTTGCGAGGCGCTGGGTGCGGCGTCGGTGCTGTTCGACCGCAGCGAAAGCTACGTCGGTGTGATGATCGACGATCTGACCCTGCAGGGAATAAGCGAGCCTTATCGGATGCTCACGGCCCGTGCTGAATATAGACTGCACTTGCGGGCCGACAATGCGACCACTCGATTGGGGGAGGCGGCCCTCGCTTCGGGGGCGGTGAGCGATCCCCGGCGCCGGTCTATCATGCGTCATTTTGGACTTCGAGCCGACGCCAAGTGCGGCAGACCGATTCAAGAAGATGGCGCGGATGTGTTTCGGGAAATCGAAGCCGACACACTTTATGCGCCTTATCTGGCGCGTCTCGATCGCGAACTTTCTCAGATCGATGCTACCGCCGGCGTCAGCATCGGTGCGGCCTTCGACTATCGCCGCGTAGGCGGACTTTCCAACGAAATGCTTGAGCGGCTCGAAGCGGCACGCCCTGCGACGCTGGGGGAAGTCTCTCGCATCCGCGGCATCACACCCGCTGCAGTCAGCGCGATCCTCATCGCCGTAAGAGGGATAGCGGCATGATCACCGAAGAGGAGGCACGCGCTCGCCTCGAGGCCCATGTTCCACGTGGAACATTCGAAAAGCTCGAACGATATGCCGCCTTGCTTGCCGAGCAGGCGACCGCGCAAAATTTAATCGCAAGCTCTACGCTTAGCTCGCTGTGGACGCGGCATATCCTCGATTCAAGCCAGCTGCTCGATCTGGCGCCAGCCGAGGGGCTTTGGACCGACATGGGATCGGGGGCAGGGCTTCCTGGCATCGTCGTCGCTATCATCAGCGATCGTCCGGTTTGCCTGATCGAGCCCCGTACGAAGCGCGCCGCCTTTCTGGCCGATGTCGCCGCCGACCTCGCTCTGGGAGGGAGGGTCGAAGTCGTGCGCTCGCGTGTGGAGACGGCACCCATGAGGGCTGCCGCCGTGATCAGTGCCCGCGCCGTCGCGCCGCTCGTGGATCTGTTCGCGATGGGCGCGCGCCATGCGACGCGCGAAACGATTTGGGTGCTTCCAAAGGGGCGAACCGCGATAGGCGAGGTGGCTTTGGCCGAGACTTCATGGCACGCTCAACTTCGATTGGTGCCGAGCGTCACCGATTCGGATGCGTCGATCGTCGTCGCATCGAACGTCAGCCCGAGGAGCAAGCGGTCATGATCCGCATCGCTATCGCAAACCAGAAAGGCGGAGTCGGTAAGACGACGACCGCGATCAATCTGGCGACCGCGCTGGCGGCGACCGGGCTGCGCGTGCTGCTGATCGATTTCGATCCGCAGGGCAATGCCTCGACGGGTCTGGGCATCGATCGCGCCCGCCGTACGCGTACCAGTTACGATGTCATGACCGGCGAATGCGGGCTTCCCGACGCGATCGTCCAGACAGCGATTCCCAAGCTCAGCGTCGTTCCTGCCACGCCCGATCTTGCGGCTGTCGACGTCGAGCTTGTCGACGCCGAAGACCGGTTTCGTCGCCTGAGCCAGGCGCTCGACGGTGTTTCGAGCCAGTGGGATATCGCCCTGATCGATTGTCCACCGTCGCTGGGCTTGCTTACGGTCAACGCGCTCGTCGCGGCCCGCTATCTGCTCGTGCCGCTGCAGTGCGAGTTCTTCGCGCTGGAAGGGATCAGCCAGCTTTTCCATACCGTCGATCGTATCCGCGCCAATCTCAATCCCGGCCTCTCGACGCTGGGCGTTGCGCTGACGATGTTCGACCGCCGCAATCGCCTGTCCGAGCAGGTCTCCCAGGATGTCCGTGCGGTCATTGGCGATCTCGTCTTCACCACGACGATCCCGCGCAATGTCCGCCTGTCCGAGGCGCCGAGTCATGGGTTGCCCGCGCTAGTCTATGATCATCGCTGCCCCGGCTCCGAAGCCTATATCGCCCTCGCACGCGAGCTTCTCGATCGTCTCCCGCAGCCTGCGGTGGCCGCATGAGCGACAGCAGGCGGGGGTTGGGTCGCGGGCTTTCCGCGTTGCTCGGCGAGTCGCCGGCCGCGCCGGAAGACGATACGTCGTGGCGTGCCGATGGCAGCGTGATGAAGATGATCGCGGTCGCGTCGATTTACCCCAATCCGGCCCAGCCGCGCCGTCACTTCAACGAAGAGGCGATCGAGGAACTTGCGCAGTCGATCCGGGAGAAGGGGGTCCTTCAGCCGATCATCGTGCGCGTCTATGGCGATCGCTATCAGATCATCGCGGGCGAGCGCCGTTGGCGTGCTGCGCAACGCGCGCAACTCCATCAGATTCCCGCGATCACGCGGACGGCCAGCGATCTCGAAACCTACGAGATGGCGATCATCGAGAACGTCCAGCGCCAGGAACTCAACCCGATCGAAGAAGCCGAGGCTTATCAAAGGCTTGGGAATGATTTTGGGCATAGTCAGGAAGCGCTTGGCCGCATCGTCGGCAAGTCTCGCAGCCATGTCGCCAATTTGCTCCGCCTGCTCGATCTGCCGGAGACGGTACGCGAGATGGTCGTCGATGGTCGTCTCACGATGGGCCACGCCCGCGCGCTGATCACCGCCGAGAATCCAGCAGAGATTGCCGCCGAGGTTGTCCGTCGCGGCCTTTCGGTTCGCGATACCGAAGCGCTGGTCAAGCGTAGCAAAGCGCCGTCGCGTCCGAAGGCGCCAGCCGGTCGCGTCGAGGCGGATGCCGATACCGCGGCGCTGGAGCGCCAACTGAGCGACCTCATCGGCATCAAGGTCGTGATCGCGCACGCCACCGATGGCAGCGGCACTGTCAGCCTCGCCTATAGCTCGCTCGATCAACTCGACATGATCTGCCAGCGCCTGAGCGGCGGGCCGATCTAGTTAGCGCCTTCGTGCCGCCGCGCGCGTAATCGCCAGCACCTCGTCATTGACGAGGGCCGAACCGACGAAGCCGGGGGTCTTCACCTGCCGTTCGGCTTCGGCCAGCCGGGTCACGGCTGTCGCGAGCATCTCGGGCGTCCAGCGGCCGAGCGCGCGGCCGACTGCGTCGCGTTCCTTGAAGAAGACGGCCTTGCCCGCCGTCTCCATCGTGCGGCTGACACTGTCGCCGCCCGCCACCTGGGCGCGCAGTTGGGCGAGCAGCAGGGCGCGTCGGCCGAGTGCGCGCAGCACGGGAATGCCCTCGATCCCTTCCGATTCCAGCCGCGCGATCTCGCTGTCGGTGCCTGCCGGATCACCACCGAAGACCATTGCCGAAAGGCGCGACAGATCGCCCTCATCGATGCCCGCGCCCAAGGCGTCGAGCGTCTCGGCCGAGACCTGCCGCTGCCGATCGGGCGCGGCGTCGAGGTACAGCGACAATTTGTCGAGCTCGCTGGACAGGATCGCGCGATCCCCGCCGCAGCTGCGGGCGATGCGCTGGGCGACGTCGGGCCACAGGTCGAGCCCCAGCGACCGTGCCATGTCGATCGCCAGCTGATCGAGTTCGCGCCCCTCGGGCGGGTAGCAGGCTTGCACGATCGCGCCGTCGGCATCCTGCAGCAGCTTCACCAGCTTCGAATCCTTGCGCAGGTTCGGGCCGATGAGTGCGACCGGATTGCCTGCCGCCGCCGCCTGCAGCAGCGCTGCGACCGCGGGTACGCTCTCGTCGCCCGCCGGATCGACGCGGATCCAGCGCTTGCCCCCGAACATGGAGATGGAGGCCGCCTCGTCGGCTAGGCGCGCCGGATCGCTCTTCAGCACGTCGCCCGACAGGTCGATGCGCTCGACATCCGCGCCCAGCGCCTTGCCGAGCCGCCCGGCAAGCGCCCGCGCGCCCGCTTCGTCGGGGCCGTAGAGCAGATAGATGCGGATCGCCGGATCGGCGCTGTCGAGCGCGCGGTGGAGGCGGGCGCCCCCCTGGCTCATCGCGCCTTGGTGTTCTGGATGTAGAGCGCGAGGCGCGTGACGATCTGGTCGGCAACCTCGGCCGAAAGCCGCTCGAGCGCGGTCTGCTCGGCGGCGATCACCGCATATTCGGAGGTCACGACGTCGATGCCCGCGTCCGATCCGGCGGTGGCGTCGAGCAGCACCGTCCCGGTCTCGCGATCGAACAATTTGTAGCGGGCACGCAGCACGCGGCGCTCGCGCGTCACGCTGTTGTCGGTGCGGACGCCGAAGCCCTGCAGCTGATCGTCGAGCTCGACCACCAATTGATAGCGCGGGCTTTGCTGGACGCTGCGGCCGAGACGATCGGTGAGGGCGGTGCGCACCAGCCACCCGCTCTTGCCCGCGATATCGCCAACCTCGATCTGTCCGAGCGCGGTCGCGACCGGGCCATTGGCGCCGCCCGCGTACAATGGATGCAGGCCGCAGCCGCCCAGCGCCGGGAGCAGCATCAGGGCGAGGGCGGCGCGCATCTTCATGCGACGATGTTCACCAAGCGATCGGGGACCGCAATCACCTTCTTCGGTGTCGCGCCCGCCAGAACGAACTGCACCTTGGCACTGCCGAGTGCCAGCGCCTCCAGATCCTCGCGGGATGCCCCTTTCGGCGCCGTCAGCGTGTCGCGCAGCTTGCCGTTGACCTGGATCGCGATCGTCACCTCGTCGTCGATCAGCAGGGCCGGATCGACCTCGGGCCACGGCGCATCGGCGATCAGCCCGTCATGGCCGCGCTGGCTCCACGCTTCCTCGGCGAGGTGCGGGATCATCGGTGCGACGAGGCGCAGCATCGTGTCGATCGCAGTGGTGCGCGAGGCGGAGGGAGCGGCCTTCTCGATCGCGTTGGTCAGCTCGTAGAGCTTGGCGACGGCCTTGTTAAAGCCCAGCGCCTCGATATCCTCGGCGATGCCGGCGATCGTCTTGTGCAGCTTGCGGTCGAGCGCTTTTTCTTCGCCTTCGCCGACGCTCTGGTCGGACGCCAGACGCCACACGCGATTGACGAAGCGCCACGCGCCCTCGATCCCCGCCTCGGACCATTCGAGGTCGCGCTCGGGCGGGCTGTCGGAGAGCATGAACCAGCGCGCGGCATCGGCGCCGTAGCGGTCGAGAATCTCGGTCGGGTCGACGGTGTTCTTCTTCGACTTCGACATCTTCTCGATGCGGCCGAGCGTCACCGGCTCGCCGGTCGCGATCACCTTGCCGTCGGAAACTTCCTCGGGCGAGAGCCAGCGGCCTTCGGGATCCTTGTAGGTCTCGTGCGTGACCATCCCTTGCGTGAATAGCCCGCCGAACGGCTCGGCGAAGTCGAGCATGCCCAGATGCTGGAGCGCGCGCGTCCAGAAGCGGGCGTAGAGCAGGTGGAGGATCGCATGCTCGATCCCGCCGATATATTGGCCGACCGGCAGCCATTGCTCGGCCACCGTGCGGTCGAACGGCTTGTCCTTCGGCTGGCTGGCGAAGCGGATGAAATACCAGCTCGAGTCCGCGAAGGTGTCGAGCGTATCGGTCTCGCGCCGCGCCGCTGCGCCGCACTTCGGGCAATCGACCTTGCCCCAGGTCGGGTGGCGATCGAGCGGGTTGCCGGGAATGTCGAAGCTGACGTCCTCGGGCAGCACCACCGGCAGCTGGTCGTCGGGCACCGGCACGATGCCGCAGGCGCCGCAGTGGATCACCGGGATCGGCGTACCCCAATAGCGCTGGCGGCTGACGCCCCAGTCGCGCAGGCGGAAGACGGTGGTGCCCTTGCCCCAGGCCTCAGCCTCGGCGCGGCCGATCACGGCGGCCTTGGCCTCGTCGACGCTCATGCCGTCGAGAAAGCGCGAGTTCACCAATTTGCCGGGGCCGGTATAGGCCTCGTCGTCGATCGGCTTTTCGGCTTCACCGTCTGCCGCGACGACGCGCGGCACGGGCAGCATATATTTGCGCGCGAAATCCAGGTCGCGCTGGTCGTGCGCGGGCACGCCCATCACCGCGCCGGTGCCGTAGCCCATCAGCACGAAGTTCGCGACGAACACCGGCAGCTTCCACGTCGGATCGAACGGGTGGACCGCGTTCAGCCCGGTATCGAAGCCCTTTTTCTCCGCGGTCTCGATCTCCTCGGCAGCGGTGCCGGTACGACGGCATTCCTCGGCGAAGGCGGCGAGGGCAGAGTTCGTCTCGGCGAGCTTCAGTGCCAGCGGATGATCCGCCGCGATCGCGACGAAGCTCGCGCCGAAGATCGTGTCGGGTCGGGTCGAATAGACGTCGATCTTGTCGAAGCCATCGGCAGGCTGATCGAGATCGAACGAGAAGCGCAGCCCCTTGGATCGGCCGATCCAATTGGCCTGCATCAGTTTCACCTTCTCGGGCCAGTTCGGCAGGCTATCCAGCCCTTCGAGCAGATCCTCGGCGAAGTCGGTGATCTTCAGGAACCATTGCGCCAGTTTGCGCCGCTCGACCAGCGCGCCGGAGCGCCAGCCGCGCCCGTCGATCACCTGTTCGTTGGCCAGCACGGTCATGTCGACCGGGTCCCAATTGACCTCGCTCTCCTTGCGATAGACGAGGCCGGCCTCGTACATCTTCAGGAACAGCGCCTGTTCGTGGCCGTAATAGTCCGGCTCGCAGGTCGCGAGCTCGCGGCTCCAGTCGAGCGCGAAGCCGATGCGCTTCAGCTGCGCCTTCATCGCGGCGATATTGGCGCGGGTCCAGGTGCCCGGGTGGACGCCCTTTTCCATCGCCGCATTCTCGGCGGGCATGCCGAACGCGTCCCAGCCCATCGGGTGGAGCACTTCATGCCCCGTCATCCGCCGGAAGCGGGCGAGCACGTCGCCCATCGTGTAATTGCGGACGTGGCCCATGTGGATGCGCCCCGATGGATAGGGGAACATCTCCAACACGTAGCTCTTGGGCTTGGTGCTGCTGTCGTCGGCGTGGAAGGTGCCGCGCGCCTCCCACTCCGCCTGCCAGCGCGCATCCGCGCTTGCGGGATCGAAACGCTCGGTCATGGCGGGTTACTTAGCCAGCGAGCGTGTTGCGGCGAAGGTCACGCGCCTTCTGGAGGACGATCTCCTCCAGCTTCTGGTTCGTGCCGGCCTGCACGGCGGCGTCGATCCACTGGCCGCCCTGCAGCACCTGGCGCGCGGCCGAAACGCGCAGCGCATCGGCGCGCAGCTCGGAATCGAGCACCGCGACCGAGATCTTCATCCGCTCGCCCGGGATGGCGGGGTTCACATACCATTCGGTGGTGATGACGCCGCCGTTCGAATCGGTCTGCGCGATCGTCATGAACGAGAAGGTGTCGAGCGCGGCACGCCACAGATAGGCGTTGGTGCCGATCGTGGTGATGCGGGCCGGGGCCAGCTTCGCCATATTCTTATTGCCGCCCTTGTGGTGCGCGCACGCCCCGAGGCTGGCGCCAAGCGCGACGATCAGGGCTAGGCTGGAAACACGGCGCATCAAGAGAAACCTTCGGAAGTATGCCGGGAAAGGAGAGCGCCGTTATAGAAGCTCCGCCTATCCCCGCAAGCACGGCTGGTCGTGTTTGATCAAGGCTGACTGGCATCCGCCAGTCGGCGCCGCACCGGCCCGCTCATCCGCGTGCGCGGATCGAAAATCCGCTCAAACAATCCGCTCTGTGGACAACACGCAACAGGCTGAAAAGATTCCGTCATGGTTGTGGAACATGGGGGTGATTACGGGGTAGGCATTCTTAAGTAACAGGGACTATGCGCAGGGTAATGAAAAGGGTGGGGAAAGCTGTCGGGAGCATGAGCGCGTTCGCGCTGCCGCTCCTGCTTTGCCTGACGCCCAGCGCGGCCGATGCCAAGTCCCGGCACGCGGCCACCCAAAAAATCCAACGATTCACGGTCAATAGCGGCGCGGGCTTCGGCTCGTTCACGCCGGCGGCGGCCGATCCGCGGCTGGCGGCGGCCTTTGCGCGCAGTGGCCTTGGCACCACCAATTTCTCGGGCGGCGCTTTCCGATTCACGCCGTCGGGCGGAACGAATCGCCGTGCGATCACCGTCGCGGTGCGCGCCCGTGCCGTCACCAAGGCCGAAGCGGCCAAGGCGCTGGCGATGTCCGCGGACATGGCGCCCTCGGCCTACAGCCTCGGCGTCTCGATCGGCTGGAAGCGTTTTGCCTTCTCGGGTGACGTCGCCAAGCTCGAAAACAGCGGCATCCTCAACGATCGTCACGAATCGGCGGACGTGGGTCTGAGCTTCTCCGGCAAGCGCTGGCAGACCAAGCTCGATCTGGCGGCCGACCGTCATGACGACAGCGCGCTGATCGGCATCGATCAGAGCTGGTCGGTGGGCCTCGGCGGCACCTATGCGCTGACCCACAGCATCGATCTGTCGGGTGGCGTGCGCTACAAGGCACAGAAGGATCAGTTCCAGTCGATGCTGAGCGACAATCGTCGTGACAGCCAGGCCGTCTATCTGGGCACGACCTTCCGCTTCTGAGATTCAGGTCTGGGCGAAACCGCTCACAACCCTCAACTTCCTCAACTTAAGCTGCGCAACCTGTTGAAATAGCGTGGCTTTGCCGCGCGGAATGTGTGTGCTTGATCGCCCCTCGCCGAACAGGCAGTCTGCCCCCTCGGACGCAAAGGGGTGAGGGACGATGAAGATGCGCGCGGCTGCGGTGGTGATGCTGGCAGGTGCAGGGCTCGCCCACGCCGAGAGCCCCGACGCGGCGGTTACCGCGCCCGCGGCCATCGTCGCGGATCAGGTGCCGGCGGTGCCGCGTGCGCTGACCGATGCGGTCCGCCCCTATCTCGAATATCGTACCGCCGGTTTCGACGGCTGGAATCCCGCCACCAAGGGCGCGCTGATCACCACCCGCTTCGGCAACGTGCCGCAGATCCATGAGGTCGCGGTGCCGGGCGGTGACCGCCGCCAGCTCTCGTTCGAGGCGGACACCATCGCGGGCGCCGGCTGGGCGCGCAGGAAGGGCGACGTCCTCGTCGTCCAGAAGGATGTCGGCGGCAGCGAATTCTGGCAGCTCTACACGCTCAAGGACGGCCGCCTGACGCTGCTCACCGACGGCAAGAGCCGCAACGAGATGAACGCCTGGAGCCACGACGGCCACTGGCTCGCCTACACATCCACCCGCCGAAACGGCACCGACAGCGATATCTACGTCGTCGATCCGCGCGATCCGAAGAGCGATCGTCTCGTCGCCAAGGTCGAGGGCGGCGGCTGGAGCGTGCTCGATTTCACCGCCGACGGCACCAGCGCGGTCGTCGCCAAATATACGTCGGTGCAGAAGGTCGACCTGTTCTTCATGGATGTGGCCAGCGGCGCGATGCGGCCGATCGGCGATCACAAGAAGACGATCGCTTATGGCGACGCCAAATTCTCCTACGACGGCATCCTGTGGGTCACGTCGGACGAAGGCAGCGATTTCCAGCGGCTCGGCATGATCGATGTCGGAAGCGGCGTCTTCACGCCGGTCGCGCCCGAGCCGAAATGGGACGTCGAGAGCTTCGACATCTCCGCCGACGGCAAGACCATCGCCTATGTGCTGAACGAGGAAGGCGTCGGCCACCTCAAGCTGCTCGATACCGGCACGGGCAAGGTCCGCGCGGTCGATGCGCTGCCCGCCGGCGTGATCGGCAGGCCCGAGTTCGCGCCCTGGGGCGCGGTCGGCTTCTCCTTCACCAGCGCGAAGAGCCCGGCCGACGTCTATTCGCTCGATCCCGCGACGCTCACCGTCACGCGCTGGACCAACAGCGAAACCGGCGGGCTGGACCCGAAGAAGAATGTCGAGCCCGAGCTGATCCACGTGAAGAGCTTCGACGGCAAGACCGTCTCCGGCTTCCTCTACCGCCCCGACGCCGCGAAATTCCCCGGCAAGCGCCCGCTGATCGTCAGCATCCACGGTGGGCCCGAGGGGCAATCGACTCCCGGCTTCCTCGGCCGCAACAATTATCTCGTGAACGAGCTCGGCATCGCGCTCTTCCTACCCAACGTCCGCGGATCGACCGGCTTCGGCAAGACCTTCGTCAGCCTCGACAACAGTCCCTTCAAGCGTGAGGACACGGTCAGGGACATCGGCGCCTTCCTCGATACGCTGAGCAAGGACCCCGCCATCGATCCCGCCCGCATCGCCGAGACCGGCGGCAGCTACGGCGGCTATATGTGTTACGCCTCGGCGATCCGCTTCGGCGCGAAGCTCAAGTCGGCGAGCTGCATCGTCGCCATCTCGAACTTCGTGACCTTCCTCGAACATACCGAAAGCTATCGTCGCGATCTGCGCCGCGTCGAATATGGCGACGAGCGCGATCCCAAGCAGCGCGCCAAGCTCCTCGAAATCTCGCCGCTCGCCCACGCCGCCGATCTGAAGATTCCGCTGATGGTGACGACCGGCGGCAACGATCCCCGCGTGCCTCCGTCGGAAGCCGAGCAGATGGTGAAGGCGGTCCGCGCCAACGGCGTGCCGGTCTGGACGATGCTCGCGAAGGACGAGGGCCACGGCTATTCCAAGAAGGCCAACGTCGACTATCAATTCTGGGCGACGATCCTGTTCTGGAAGAAGACGCTGCTGGGCGAGGGCCAGCCCTGATCGGATCGACTGCCGGCCTTCGGGAATTAAGGCCGGGTTCAACGCCGCCGGAGCACCGCCCGCACATGAAGTTCTTCTCCCCGCTCGCGCTCGCCGCGGCGCTTACCGTCGCCCCGGCCATCGCCGCGCCCTCGCCCGAACTGGCCGAGGTGCAGACACATCTGCGCGCCATCACGACGATGACCGCCGATTTTTCCCAGACCGACACCGCCGGCACCATCCGCACCGGGGCGCTCACGCTGAAGCAGCCGGGCAAGATCCGCTTCCAATATCAGCCCGGCGTGCCGCTGCTGATCGTGGGCGACGGCAAGGCGCTGACGATGATCGATTATCAGGTCGCGCAGGTCTCGCGTTGGCCGATCGGCAATTCGCCGCTGTCGATCTTGCTCGATCCCTCGCGCGATATCTCGCGCTTCGCCCATGCGATTCCGGCACCGCCGGGGCGGCTGCTGATCCAGGGGCGGGACCCCAAGCACCCCGAATTCGGCACGCTCACCATCGGTTTTTCGCGCAATCCGGCAGGGCCGGGCGGGCTCGTTCTGGCCGGCTGGACGATCGCCGACGCGCAGGGCGGGCATTCGACCGTCGTCCTGTCGAATCAGCGATTCGGTGCGGCGGTGAGCGATAAAGCGTTCCTTTGGCGCGATCCGCGGCCCCAAAATCGGGGACATTGAGCCGATATTCATTTCCCCGACAGGAAAAGGGGCCTAAAGCCCCCTGGCGGTTGCGAAGCGCCCTCGGGATTCCCCCCTGTTACCTGGGGTGCCGGTTCGCCACCTGCCTGCGCGAAGAACGCCAGGTCGGCCCTCGCTCCATGCCCCCGGAGCGAGGGCCATTCCTTTTTTGGACGATCTCTTCGCGGTTCAGCTCACCGCTGCCTGCTTTTTCGCGGGCACGCGACGCCACGCCAGGATCAAGATCGCGAGCGCCAGTATAGCCGCCGCCAGTGCGCTCGGTAGCGGCGGACTCGCCCCGAACGTCGCGAGGGCCCCGCGCCATCCGGCGCTTGGCCCCAGCAGCGGGTAAGAGGCGATCTGCCCCAGCGTGAGCGCGATCAGCACCAGGAAGGGCTTGGCCTCCTTGGGCCGGCCGCGCGCCAGCACGAGCGCCGCGACGATCGTCACGCCTTCGCCCAGCAGGAAGCTCTCCCACAGCGAGGGCGCCCCGATCCCGGCGAACCGCGCCATCACCTGAATCAGCCGCGTCGTCAGCGGGGGCAGCACCAGCAGCGCGGTCGCGAGCATCCAGGCGGCGTGGCGCGCCACGCGCCGCCGCGTCACCAGCGCCGCCGCCACGAAACCGACCAGCGCGACGATCGAACTGAAGTCGTCCGGGGCAAGCGCGGGGGCGGCGAAGGCTTCGAACGGGCTGCCGGCGCTCATCTCGGCCGCCATGTCGCGCACGCCGTAGATGCCGGTGGCTGCAAACAGCGGAACGACCACGAACACCGCCAGCCCTGTCGCGCGGTGCCAGGCGAAATGCCGGCCCTGCGCAGACCAGCTCTGGACCATCAGCAGTGCGAGCCAAGCCGTCGCGGTCATGCCGTGCGCGTGCTGCGCCGGGCGGGCGGTGGTGATGTGCCCGAAGTAGCCCGGCCAGAAGGAAATGACGATCAGTGGGAAGAGCGCGAGCAACCAATAATGCGCGTGACGATATGGCATGACGATGCGGCCCCCCGAGCCGTGGTTCATGCCAGTTGCGACGAAACGCCGCAATTGCGGGGAAACGGGCAGCTGGCCGCGAAGGAACCGTCCTCGCGCACTGGCAAAGCCCCCGCCCCGTCGCTACATCGCGGGCGCAATGATTTCTCTCAAGATCGCTTCCTGGAACATCAATTCGGTGCGCGCGCGGATCGGGATCGTCGAGGATTTCCTCAACCAGGAAAAGCCCGACGTCCTCTGCCTGCAGGAAACCAAGGCCGCCGACGATGTGTTCCCCGCCGATGCCTTCCGCAAGATGGGCTACACGCACCAGCGCCTCCACGGCCAGCGCATGCACCATGGCGTCGCGATCCTGAGCAAGGTGCCGGTCGAGGATGCCGACGACAGCTGCTGGCGCTACGACTGGCAGGACAATGGCGAGGCGCGCCACGTCGGCGTGCGGCTGAAGCTGGCCAATGGCCGCGGCTTCCGACTGGAAAACGTCTACGTTCCCGCCGGCGGCGACGTGCCCGATCCGGAGGTGAACCCCAAGTTCGCGCAGAAGCTGGCCTTCGTGAAGCGGATGACCGAATGGTCGGCCTGCCTGACCGAACCCACGCTGATCGTCGGCGACTTCAATATCGCGCCGCTGCCGAGTGACGTCTGGAATCACAAGGCGCTGCTCGATGTCGTCAGCCACACGCCGGTCGAGGTCGATCTGCTCGACAGGCTGCAGGCGGCGCACGATTGGGTCGATCTCGGGCGGCATTTCCATCCGGCGCCGGCGCGGCTGCACACCTGGTGGAGCTATCGCTCGCCCGACTGGACGGTCAACGATCGTGGCCGCCGCCTCGATCATATGTGGGCCAGTCCCGAACTCGCTGCCTTCGCCACCGCGCATACGGTCCATGAGCCGTGCCGCAACTGGCTGAAGCCCTCCGATCACGTGCCGCTCGTTACGGAATTCGTGCTGTGAGTCTTGCCCGCGATGGCGCACGCGCCGTCGATGCGCTGCGTCGCGGGTGGCCGGTGACGATCTCCGGCGCGGACGGGACGATCACCGTGCTCGCGGTCGAAAGCGCCGACGATGCGCGCCTCGCCGAACATGATCCCGATGGCAGTGCCGTGTTGATCCTCTCGGCAGAGCGCGCCGCGACGCTGAAGCTCACCAACCAGATCGAGGCGGCGACTCCCGGCCGGCCCGTCGTCGTCGAACGCGCGCCGTGGCTCGATCTGCCGGCAGCGGTCGCGCTGGCCGATCCGGCGGGCGATCTCGCCCACCCTTTCCAGGGGCCCTATCGTACGCGCGAGGTCCGCGCGGCCGAGGCGTCGCAGGCGGCGCTGACGCTGGCGCGGCTGGCCGGTATCCTCCCCGCCTTCTTCGCGCGCGAAGGCGACGGCGGAGAGGTGGCGGTCGGCGCCGATGCCGTGGCGGCGCTGCAGGACCCGTGTCAGCTCGCCATCGTCGCCCGCGCGCACCTGCCGATCGCGGCAAGCGAGCAGGCCGAGATCGTCGCTTTCCGTGGCCCGGCCGACGCCACCGAGCATGTCGCGCTGGTGATCGGCCAGCCGAACGGTCAACCGCCGCTGGTCCGCCTCCACAGTGAATGCTTGACCGGCGATGCGCTCGGCAGCCTCAAATGCGATTGCGGGCCGCAGCTCGATCATGCGCTCCATCGCATTGTCGAGGCGGGATGGGGCATCCTGCTCTATCTGCGCCAGGAGGGGCGCGGGATCGGCCTCGTCAACAAGCTGCGCGCCTATTCGCTGCAGGATCAGGGCTTCGACACAGTCGATGCCAATCTGCGCCTCGGCTTCGCGATCGACGCGCGCGATTTCGGCGTTGCCGCGCGGATGCTCGACCTGCTGGGACAACGCCGCATCCGCCTGCTCACCAACAATCCGGCGAAGGTCGAGCGGTTGGAGCTATCGGGGATCGAGGTCGTCGAGCGCGTGCCCCACGCGCTGCCCGCCAACCCCCACAACGATCGCTATCTCGCGGTGAAGCGCGATCGGACGGGCCACTTCCTGTGAGGTTGACGGTCGATACGGCGGCGCGGCTGATGCGCGTCGACGATCGGACGATAGACTGCAACATCGGCCGCTCGGGCACGCTCCCCGCCGCCGACAAGCGCGAAGGCGACGGCGCCACGCCGCTCGGGACCTGGCCGATCCGTGCCGCGCTGCTGCGCCCCGATCGTGTCGCGCCGCTCACGACCGCGCTGCCGTGGCGCTGGCTCCGTGAACAGGATGGCTGGTGCGACGGTGCCGACGATTCTGCTTACAACCGCCCGGTCCGCCATCCGCACGGGGCTTCGGCCGAACGCCTCTGGCGCGAGGACGCGCTTTACGACGTGATCGTGATCCTGGGCCACAATGACGCGCCGCCGGTCGCCCCGCTAGGCAGCGCGATCTTCCTTCATTGCTGGCGGGACGGCGCCGCGACGGAGGGGTGCGTCGCGATCCCGAAGGCCGATCTCCTCGCGCTGTTGCCGAAGCTCCGCGCCGGCGACCTGCTCGAGATCATCTAGCCCCGAACAGCGCGCTGCCGACCCGCACCTGCGTCGCGCCGATCAGCACCGCCGTCTCGTAATCCGCCGACATGCCCATGCTGAGCTGCGCGAGGTCATGTCGCTTCGCCAGTTTCGCCAGCAGCGCGAAATAGGGCGCCGCTTCGGTATCGGCCGGCGGAACCGCCATCAGCCCGACCACGGGCAGGTTCGCGGCTTCGGCCTGTGCGATCACCTTCGGGAGATCGGCGATGGCACAGCCGCCCTTCTGCTCCTCCTCGCCGATATTGACCTGGATGAAGCAATCCGGGCGCTTGCCCTGCTCCGTCATCGCCTTGGCCAGTGCGGCGATCAGCGAGGGCCGGTCGACCGAATGGATGGCGTCGAACAATGCCACCGCGTCGCCCGCCTTGTTCGACTGCAATTGGCCGACGAGGTGCAGCCGGATATCCGGCGTCGCCGCCTTCAGCGCCGGCCACTTCGCCTCCGCCTCCTGCACGCGATTCTCACCAAAGCTGCGCTGCCCCGCCTCGATCAGCGGCACGATCGCTTCTGCCGGGTGGGTCTTGGAAATCGCGATCAGCTCGACCGCGTCGGGCGAGCGGCCGGCGAGGCGCGCGGTGTGGGCGATACGGTCGCGAACGTCGGCGAGGGCGGAGGCAGGGGTTTGGGGCGAGGCCATGGCGCCCCTATAGGGAGGGGGATGCTCCGCCGCCAACCTCTCCCGCACATCTGGCTGATGACCGACGAGCGCGCCGATGCCGTGCTGGAGGGCGCGCTGCTCCGCTTGCCGCGGGGTGCAGGCGTCGTCTTTCGCCACCACGCGACGCCGCTCGAGCAGCGCCGTGCGCGGTTCGAGCTGGTGCGCCGGATCGCGCACCGTCGCGGCCTGGTGCTGGTGCTCGCCGATCGCCCCGCGCTGGCGAGACGCTGGCGCGCGGATGGCGTTCACGGCCGCGGCCCCGGTCGTGCCGAGGGGCTGTTGCGGACCGCCCCGGTGCACAGCCTTCGGGAGCTGCGCCGGGCGCGTGCCGCCGATCTCGTCTTCGTCTCCCCGGTCTTCCCGACGCGATCACACCCCGGCGCGGCTGCTCTCGGGCGAATGCGTTTCGCCGCGCTGGCACGTCGTGCGGGAGTGCCGGTGATCGCGCTGGGTGGAATGGATCGACTCGAAGGCCACGCGCTTCACGCGCTGGGAGCGTGGGGCTGGGCGGGGATCGACGCCTGGTCCTGATCGGCTACCCAGCCGGATAGACCCGCGCGAGGAAGTCGACGATCGCGGTCGCGAACGGGCTGTTGGCGTCGCCTGCCACCATATGCCCGGCGCCGGCGAGCTCCAGCGTTTCGATCTGCGGGATGATCTCGCGGATGTGCGCGATCGATGCATCGTCGACCACCTTGCTATGCTCGCCGCGGATCAGCAGCGTCGGCTGATGGATCCGGCGCGCCGCCTCTTCCATCTTGTCGCGGTGCCAGCGCGGCTGCGCTTCGGCACCGTCGCTGTTGGTCAGGAAGCCCGGATCCCAATGCCAGTAGAGCCGTCCGTTCCGCTCCCGCAGGTTGCGCCGCAGCCCCTCGACATTCTTCGGGCGCGGGCGATCGGTCATGTAGCGGGCGACGGCATCGGCGGCTTCGTCGAGGGAGGCGAAACCATCGGGATAGGCGCGCATGAAGGCACCGATCGCGCCCGTGCCCTCCTTGTTGTTCAGGATGGCGATATCCACCAGCACCAGCGCGCTCGCCGGCACCGGATCGGCCATGCCGAGCGCGTAGAGCGACGCCAGCCCGCCGAGCGACGCCCCGATCACCGCCGGTACGCCGCCGACTTCGGCAACGATCGTGCGCAGATCCTCCGCGAACAGCGCGATCGTATATTGCTGGCTGGACCAGCCGCTGTCGCCGTGCCCGCGGGCATCGACGGTGATCGCCCGGTAGCCGCGCGTCGCAAGCTGCTCGGCGGTCTTGTGCCAGGCGCCCCGCGTCTGCCCGCCGCCGTGGAGCAGGATCACCGGGGGGCCCGCGCCGAAGCTGCTTCCGATGAGGCGGACGCCGTCGGCCGCGACGAATTCCAGCGCGCTGTCCGCCGTCCCGCTCATGCAATCTCGCGCAGGATGGCGAACGTCCGGTCGGCCAGTTCGGGACGGCAGATCACGAGATCGGGCAAATAGACGTCCTCCCGGTTGTAGCGGAGCGGCGATCCGTCGAGCCGCGCGCAGGTGAGGCCATGCGCCGTCGCCACCGCCACGGGAGCGCAGCTGTCCCACTCATATTGGCCGCCCGAATGGACATAGAGTTCGGCGTCGCCCAGCACCACCGCCATCGCCTTGGCGCCCGCCGATCCCATCTCGACCAGCGTCGCGCCGAGCCGCTCGGCGACTTCGAGCGCTTCCTTGGCCGGGCGGGTGCGGCTGACGAGCATGCGTGGCGGGTCCTGCAGCGGCGCGAGGGGGTGGGGCTGGTCCGATCGCAGCACGATGCCGGCGCCCGGCAGCGCCACCGCACCGATCGTCGCGACTCCGTCGATCGCCAGGCCGACATGCACAGCCCAATCTGCGCGGCGCTCGCCATATTCGCGCGTGCCGTCGACCGGATCGATGATCCACACGCGCTCGTGCGTCAGCCGTGTGCCGTCGCACGACATCTCCTCGGACAGCAGCCCGTCGTCGGGGCGTTGTTCGCGGAGCGCGTGGACGAGGAACTGGTTGGCGGTCTGGTCGCCCGCCTTGCCGAGTGCCTTGGCGCCGAACACGCCGGACTCGCGGACTTCGACCAGCAGGTTTCCCGCGACCTCTGCCAGATGCGCGGCGAGATCGGCGTCGGTCATGGGATCAGCTGCTCGACGATCAGGTCGGCCGCCTCTTCCGCCGTCATCCGGCTGGTGTCGATGCGCAGCTCGGGCGACACCGGAGCCTCGTACGGGCTGTCGATACCCGTAAAATTCTTCAGCTGCCCGGCGCGCGCCTTCTTGTAGAGCCCTTTCACGTCGCGCGCCTCGGCATCGGCCAGCGTCGTGTCGATATGCACCTCGAAGAATTCGCCGGCCGGGATCATCTGGCGCACCATGTCGCGTTCGGCGCGGAAAGGCGAGATGAAGGCGGTGATCACGATCAGCCCGGCGTCGGTCATCAGCTTGGCGACTTCGCCCACGCGCCGGATATTCTCGACACGATCGGCATCGGTGAAGCCCAGATCCTTGTTCAGCCCGTGGCGCACATTGTCGCCGTCGAGCAGGAAGGTGTGGCGGTTCATCCGTGCCAGCTTCTTCTCGACGAGGTTGGCGATCGTCGATTTGCCCGCGCCCGAAAGGCCGGTGAACCACAGCACCGCGGGCTTCTGGTTCTTGATCGCAGCATGATGCTCGCGCGACGTGTCGCTCGGCTGCCAGTGGATGTTCGCCGCGCGCCGCAGCGAGAAATGGATCATCCCGGCCGCGACCGTCGCGTTGGTCATCTTGTCGATCAGGATGAAGCCACCGAGCGTGCGGCTGTCCGCATAAGGCTCGAACGGGATCGCGCGATCCAGCTGCAGATTGACGACGCCGATCGCATTCAGGTCCAGCGTCTTCGCGGCCAGATGTTCAAGCGTGTTGACGTTGATCTGGTACTTCGGCTGCTGGAGCGTCGCGCTGACGGTCTGCGTGCCGATCTTCAGCCAATAGGGGCGGCCGGGCAGCATCTCGGCGCCGTCCATCCACACCACCGTCGCTTCGAACTGGTTGGCGATTTCGGGCGGCGCGTCGGCGGCGGCGATGATGTCGCCGCGCGAACAATCGACCTCGTCGGCCAGCGTCAGCGTGACCGACTGCCCGGCAACGGCCCGGTCGAGATCGCCCCCGAACGCGATGATGCGTGCGATATGTGTCGTCTTGCCCGATGGCAGGATGCGCACCGCATCGCCGGGCTTGACCGTCCCGCTGGCGATGGCGCCCGCGAAGCCCCGGAAATCGAGGTTCGGCCGGTTGACCCACTGCACCGGCATCCGGAACGGCCGCGCCGCTTCGGCATCCGCCTCGATCTGGACGCTCTCCAGATGCTCGATCAGCGTGGGTCCCGAATACCAGGGCGTGTTCGCCGACAGCGTCGTGACATTGTCGCCCTTGAAGCCCGAGATCGGCAGCGCGGTGAACGCGGCGATGCCGATGTCCGTCGCGAAGGCGGTGTAATCGGCGACGATGGCGTCGAACGTCGCCCGGTCGTAACCGACCAGATCCATCTTGTTCACCGCCAGCACGATGTGGCGCACGCCGATCAGGTGAGCGAGGTAGGAGTGCCGCCGCGTCTGCGTCAGCACGCCCTTGCGCGCATCGATCAGGATCACGGCGAGGTCGGCGGTCGAGGCGCCGGTCACCATGTTGCGCGTATATTGTTCGTGGCCCGGCGTATCGGCGACGATGAACTTGCGCTTCTCGGTCGCGAAGAAGCGGTAGGCGACGTCGATCGTGATGCCCTGCTCGCGCTCGGCGGCGAGGCCGTCGACCAGCAGCGCGAAATCGATCTCCTGCCCCTGCGTGCCGACGCGCTTGCTGTCCGCCTCCAGCGCCGCGAGCTGATCCTCGAAGATCATCTTCGAATCGTAGAGCAGCCGCCCGATCAGCGTCGATTTGCCGTCGTCGACCGATCCGCAGGTGATGAAGCGCAGCAGTGATTTGTTGCGATGCAGCTCGAGGTACGCGTCGATGTCCTCGGCGATGAGGGCGTCGGTCTGGTAGATCGGATCGGCGGTCGTCATGTCTCTATCCCGTCATCCCAGCGAAAGCTGGGATCTCTCTCGAAGGCGCGTACGGTCCAGCCGCACGAGACCCCAGCCTTCGCTGGGGTGACGAACTGAAGTTCGTCAGAAATAGCCCTCCTGCTTCTTCTTCTCCATGCTCGCGTCGCCGCCGTCCTTGTCGATGATCCGCCCCTGCCGTTCGCTGGTGGTGGTCAGCAGCATCTCCTGGATGACTTCGGAAAGCGTAGACGCCTCGCTCTCCACCGCGCCGGTCAGCGGATAGCAGCCGAGCGTGCGGAAGCGGATCGATCGATCGATCGGCACCTCGCCCGGCGCCAGCCGGAAGCGATCGTCGTCGACCATCAGCAGCAGCCCGTCGCGCTCCACCGTCGGGCGCGGAGCTGCGAAATAGAGCGGCACGATCTCGATGCCCTCGCGCTGGATGTACTGCCAGATGTCGAGCTCGGTCCAGTTCGAGATCGGGAAGACGCGCATGCTTTGCCCACGATTCTTGCGCGCATTGTAGAGGTTCCACAGTTCCGGCCGCTGGTTCTTCGGGTCCCAGCGGTGGCTTTCGGAGCGGAAGGAGAAGATGCGCTCCTTCGCCCGGGACTTCTCTTCGTCACGCCGCGCGCCGCCGAACGCCGCATCGAAGCCGAACTTGTCGAGCGCCTGCTTCAGCCCCTCGGTCTTCCACAGATCGGTGTGGAGCGCGCCATGGTCGAACGGGTTAATGCCCGCTGCCTTCGCCTCGGGATTCTGGTGGACGAGCAATTCCATCCCCGCCTCGCGCGCCGCTTTCTCGCGCAGATCGTACATCGCGCGGAATTTCCACGTCGTGTCGACATGGAGCAACGGGAAGGGCGGCGGTGCGGGGTAGAAGGCCTTGCGCGCCAGATGCAGCATCACCGCCGAATCCTTGCCGATCGAATAGAGCAGCACCGGCTTCTCGGCCTCGGCCACGACTTCGCGGAAGATGTGGATCGACTCGGCCTCGAGCCGTTCGAGATGGGTGAGGGAGGGGCTGGTCAAATCGTTGCTCGTGATCGGATTTCGACTGGCTACTTAGTGTCGCATCCCCCGAGCAACAGCCATCATCTCTTTACCCGGCAGGTAGCGGAGCTTGTTGGCCGATACGCTCGACCCCCCAATCCTACCTGCCCTCCAAAAGCTTCATGCCAGCGAAAGCTGGCATCTCCCTCGATCACACGATCCGCTCGAACAAATCATCCCAATGTGGATTCCCACGTTCGATTAGTTCGATTTTCCAATTCCGCTTCCAAGCCTTGAGCGCCTTTTCCCGCGCAATCACGTCGAGAATGTCCCCATGCTCCTCGGCGTGGATAAGCTGGCGTATGCCGTAGCGACGGCAGAAGGCGGATCCCGTCCCGGCTCTATGCTGCACCATTCGGGATGCCAGATCTGCGGTAACACCGACGTAAAGCATCTCCTGGGGCTTGTTGGTGAGAATGTAGGTCCAGCTTGGCATTCAGGCGACTAGCCGAGAGAGATGCCAGCTTTCGCTGGCATGACGCTTATCGAGGAGGGCCGAAAACAGCACATCGGCTCTAGATCGGCTGCCCGTTCCGGTCGATCAGCACCTCGCGCCTGCCGACATGGTCCGGCGCGGAAACAATCCCTTCCTTCTCCATCCGGTCGATCATCCGGGCCGCATTGTTGTAGCCGATGCGCAGTTCGCGCTGGACGTAGCTGGTCGAGGCTTTCTGGGAGGCCGCGACCACCTGCACCGCCTTGCGGAACAGCGAGGCTTCGGGGCTGTCGTCGCCGGCGGGCGCGCCTTCCATCGCGAAGCTGCCGTCCTCGGGCTCTTCGGTGACGGCGGCGATATAGTCGGGTTGCTTCTGGCTCTTCCAATGCTCGGCGACGGCGCGGACTTCCTCGTCCGACACGAAGGGGCCGTGGACGCGGACGATCTGCTTGCCGCCGGGCATGTAGAGCATGTCGCCCTTGCCCAGCAGCTGTTCGGCGCCCTGCTCGCCCAGGATGGTGCGGCTGTCGATCTTGGACGTGACCTGAAAGCTGATCCGCGTCGGCAGGTTCGCCTTGATCACGCCGGTGATGACGTCGACCGAGGGGCGCTGCGTCGCCATGATCAGGTGGATGCCCGCCGCGCGCGCCTTCTGTGCCAGTCGCTGGATGAGGAATTCCACTTCCTTGCCCGCGGTCATCATCAGATCGGCCAGCTCGTCGATGATCACGACGATCTTGAACAGAGGCTCGAACTCGAGCTTCTCTTCCTCGTAGATCGGCTGGCCGGTCTCGGCATCGTAGCCGATCTGGACGCGCCGCCCGAGCGGCTGGCCCTTGGCCTTGGACGCGCGGACCTTCTCGTTGAACGAGGCGAGGCTGCGCACGCCGACCGTCGCCATCATCCGGTAGCGGTCCTCCATCTGCTCGACCGCCCATTTGAGCGCGCGGATCGCCTTGGGCGGATCGGTCACGACCGGCGAGAGCAGGTGGGGGATGTCGTCGTAGATGCTGTGTTCGAGCATCTTGGGATCGATCATGATCATCCGGCAATCGTCGGGCGTCAGCCGGTAGAGCAGCGACAG
>Ga0164294_10001002_pt1 | contig 26667 bp, 29 predicted proteins | sample GEODES005metaG_FD_111479 | JGI IMG/M metagenome (GOLD analysis project Ga0164294, IMG submission 111479) | Oligotrophic lake water microbial communities from Sparkling Lake, Wisconsin, USA - GEODES005 metaG | ecosystem: Environmental > Aquatic > Freshwater > Lake | place: USA: Sparkling Lake...
CGTGTGTCCGTTTGCGCATGCATGCCGAAGTGCTGCATTGTCGTGTGCAGCAGGATCAATGCCTCTTTCCAGCTGCAGCTCAAGGAGCACATGAACAATTTCCGTATGCCCCATTTCACATGCGACTCGAAGCGCTTCATTGTTGAATGCAGCCGGATTCACTCCACGGTCCAATGGCAAATCAAGGAGCAAACGAACAATTTCCGTACGCCCTTGTTGGCATGCAGATTTGAATACTGGAACAATATCGTCATCGCTCGTTTCGAGTGCTAACCACACATGTTCAACATTTCCTACGTCGATTGCATGTTCGAGTGATACAATACATGTTGTTTGTGCAATTGCTCGCAGGATTTTGAGTGACATTGAGTCTGATGGCCATGGCCAAAAAACAGAGCAGTTCAATTTTTAAGAAAAGACGCGTTAAATAAATAGACGATAATACCATGGAATTTTTGCTTTGAGCATACATACAATTTCTGTATGTCCACGCCAACATGCATTTTTAAGTGCCCAATTGTCATGTGCAGCAGGATCCACACCTCTTTCTAACGGTAAATCGAGGAGCAGACGAACAATTTCCGTGTGCCCTTGTTGGCATGCCATTCGAAGTGCTTCATTGTCGACTGCAGCTGGATTTACACCTCTTTCTAACGGTAAATCAAGTAGCAAACGAACAATTTCCGTGCGTCCCGCATAGCATGCAAGTTCAAGTGCATCGTTGTTGGCCGCAGTCACGCCTCTCTCTGGCTCAAGGTCAAGGAGCAAACGAACAATTTCCGCGTGTCCATATTCACATGCAAACCGAAGTGCATAATTATTTATGGCAGCAGGATTCACGCCTCTTTCCAACGGTAGATCAAGGAGCAAACGAACAACATCCATGTGCCCGTTTTCACATGCATTTCGAAGTGCGAAATTATTACATGCTGCAGGATTCACGCCTCTTTCAAGCGGTAGCTCAAGGAGCAAACGGACAATTTCTGTATGGCCACGAAGACCCGCAGACCGAAGTGCTTCATTGTCGACTGCAGCTGGATTTACACCTCTTTCTAACGGTAAATCAAGTAGCAAACAAACAATTTCCGTATGTCCGTTCGCGCTTGCGAGTCGAAGTGCCCGATTGTCTCGTACAGCTGGATCCACTTCTCGGTCCAGCGGCAGCTCAAGGAGCGAACGAACAATTTCCGTATGTCCGTGGATGCTTGCAATTATAAGCGATACATTGTCGTCTGCAGCTGGATTCACTCCTCTTTCCAATGGCAAATCAAGGAGCAAGCGGACAATTTCCGTTTGCCCATTTGCGCTTGCGAGTCGAAGTGCTTCGTTGTCTCGTGCAGCTGGATTCACTCCTCTTTCCAAATCCAGGAGCAAACGAACAATTTCCGTACGCCCTTGTTGGCATGCACATTTGAATAGTGTGTCATCGATAATTTCTCCTGATTCAAGTGCTAGCCACACATGTTCAACATTTCCTACTTTGATGGCATGTTTGAGCGATACAGTACATGTTGTTTGTGCAATTGCTCGCAGGAACATCGTTGAGAAATTATCCATAAGCTTCGGCAAAATGGATGATGCACCTGTCAATTTTCAGCACATTACAGCCAATCACAGAAAAAGACGGCGATACCATGGAATTTTTGCTTTGAGCATACGAACGATTTCCGTATGCCCGTTTGTGCTTGCATGCCGAAGTGCACAATTGTCTTGCGCAGCTGGATCGACTCCACGGTCTAACGGCAAATCGAGGAGCAAACGAACAATTTCCGTATGCCCGCACAAACATGCGAATCGAAGTGCGTAATTGTTGACTGTCGCTGGGTCGACTCCTCTTTCCGGCGGCAAATCAAGGAGCAAACGGACAATATCCGTGTGCCCGTTTTCGCTTGCATAACGAAGTGATACATTGCTTTCTGCAGCAGGATTCACTCCTCTTTCCAGCGGCAACTCAAGAAGCAAACGAACAATGTCTGTATGCCCGTGTGTGCTTGCACAACGAAGTGCGTAATTGTTGACTGTCGCTGGGTCGACTCCTCTTTCCGGCGGCAAATCAATGAGCAAACGGACAATATCCGTGTGCCCGTTTTCGCTTGCATAACGAAGTGATGCATTGCTTTCTGCAGCAGGATTCACTCCTCTTTCCAGCGGCAACTCAAGAAGCAAACGAACAATTTCTGTATATCCTCTTTCGCTTGCAATTCGTAGCGCTTCATTGTTGTTTGCGTCAGGATTAACGCCACGGTCCAACGGCAAATCGATGAGCAAACGAACAATTTCCGTATGTCCGCGATAACTTGCAATTGTAAGCGATTCATTGTAGTGTGCAGCAGGATCTACTCCTCTTTCTGGCGACAATTCGAGGAGCAAACGAACAATGGCCGTTTGCCCGTTCGTGCTTGCATAACGAAGTGCGTGATTGTTTCGTGCTGCTGGGTCTACCCCTCTTTCTGGCTCAAGGAGCATACGCACAATTTCCGTGCAGCCCAACTCACACGCACACATAAACACCGCATCATCTACGGTAGCCCCCAATTCAAGCGCTAACCACACATGTTCAACATTTTCTGCGTGAATGGCATGTTCGAGTGAAACAGTACATGTTGTTTGTGCAATTGCTCGCAGGATCAACAACATCGTTGAGAAATTATCCATAAGCTTCGGCAAAATGGATGTGTCAATTTTTCAGCACATGAAAGCCAATCACAGAAACAGACGGTCATACCATGGAATTTTTGCTTTGAGCGACCGCACAATTTCCGTATGTCCGTAACGGCTTGCCAACCGAAGCGCACGATTGACACATGCAGCTGGATTTACTCCACGGTCTAACGGCAAATCAAGGAGCAAACGGACAATTTCCGTATGACCGCAGCTGCATGCGAATTGAAGCGCTTCATTGTCGTCTGCAGCTGGATCAACTCCACGTTCTAACGGCAAATCGAGGAGCAAACGGACAATTTCCGTATGACCGCGGCTGCTTGCAAATCGAAGTGCTGCATTGTCTCGTGCAGATGGATTCACCCCTCGGTCCAACGGCAGTTCCAGGAGCAAACGAACAATTTCTGTATGTCCGTAACGGCTTGCATGTCGAAGTGCTTCATTGTCGCGTGCAGATGGATCCACCCCTCTTTCCGGCGCAAGGAGCAAACGAACAATTTCCGTATGTCCGAGATAGCATACATCTTGAAGCGCATCTTGGAGCGCTCCGTTGTTTTGTGCTGCTGGATCGACTCCTCTTTCTGGCTCGAGGTGCAAACGCACAATTTCCGTACGCCCTTGTTGGCATGCAGATTTGAATAATGTGTCATCGATAATTTCTCCTGATTCAAGCGCTAACCATGAATGTTCAACATTTCCTGCGTGAATGGCATGTTCGAGTGAAACAGTACATGTTGTTTGTGCAATTGCTCGCAGGATGTTTAAATAATTTGAGGGTTGTGCAAGAAGATCAATGTCCATGCGCTTTGGGTCAAAAAACAGAGTGGTTCAATTTTAGCTTGCTCAATGTTTCCCATTCGAACAATTTTCGGTGTCCGCCGTCAACGCATCTTCCTTAACCCTTGACAACGGACAGTTTCATTTTGCACCACCCCGAATTTATACACGTTGTTTCCGTGTTTTGCGCTGCTTGCGTCGTCTACCGCCTGCAGTCGGGTCCTCATCCACAACCGCCAAATCCACACGGTGCGGCACCAGTGTATTGCCTCCATCTGTTTGCGCCACCCGTTCAATATATTCACGCAAACTCGCCCCGAGTCCTACATCCCCGATATAGATTTTATCGTGTTTATGCGGAGACAACATGATGCGATTACGCGCATCGATCGTTAAATACGGACGCTTCTTTACAATATCAAATAAGCGACCATCCTCGCCAAACGCACCGCCCACAAATGTGTGATCAATGTGAGCTGAACCAAACTCAATCTCAAATTTCCATGTACCATCCCGTAGGTGCAAAATTTCCCACGAACCCATTCTCTAAAATGTGCAAAGGTTTTATCGCAATACCCTTTAAGGAGACAATGAAAACAATGAAGACGCAATTCATTTTGTTAATTGTTGCCGCAGTCTTGTTGATTGCAATGTTGGTCTGGACTCGTACACGTGAACCGTTTGACAATCCCCCAGACATCTCAACACTCCAGGCCCAGCGACAACAACTTCAGTTTGAAGGCGAGCGCAGTCAAAACGATTTCGGTGCAATCCAGGCACAACCGTTGGACCCCAAAGCCATCGAAGCAGCCCTTCAGCAAACGGTTCCAACGGGGACATCCAAAACCCCAGCATATTCGTCACTGCTCGGACTCGTCGGGCTCGGAGGGCGCATTCCGGGTGCAGCAACCGGTGTCGAACAAACGGGTGCCGTTCAATCCAAAATCGCCTTTTGCGAATCACAACCCGTAAATTGCGCGGCTTTGAATGGCGGCAGCAGCATGGCTGAATGCGGCTTTTGCCACCGTGGCGGCACCAATTCCAAAGGTAAACCACACCGCGGCGGCATGTATATCAGCAGCGATGATCAAATTCGAGCAAATGAACGCGCGGGACAAGGAGGCAGGGCGAGGTATCATCCCACCGTTGGCAAATGTGCGCCTGAAGATTTTACGCTAACGCCCGAAAACTGTCAAGTGCGCGAATCGCAGCTCAAGTGTCTTCAGGCAGGGGGGCCCACGGCTGACAACGAATGTGCGCAATGTTTTGGAGGCGGGCTCCTGTATGTGGGTCAAAAACCCCGCAAATTTAACGCAGTGTTGTGGATAAGTCACCCCGGTGCACACTCGCACAATGGCTCGGGTCTCACGATTCAAATGGGCTCCGGCACACCCATCAATGTTCCATACAGTTCCCGTCAGCTTCTGGATCCTCAACAAATCCAATTAACGAATATTGCAGAGGGCGATACTGTAACGCTGACACTGTATGGTGCCCCAGCGCTTTGGTGTGCATGGCTCTCAAGTCCCGACGGGCTCAGAACAGTGTCTCTGGACATTGGTGTTCAGTCGGTGCAACCTACGAATGCATTCGCTGTTGCCGGCGACAAACGGTCGGGGCCTGTATCCACCGCAACTGCCGCTCATGACGCGGATATTTGGAGCACGTTTCAGGCGCAAGTTCCCAACACGGTTTTGTGGTTCCAACGGCGAGAAACAGTGCCTGGGGCTGTAACGAGTGCATGGTATGGAACCACATTGCCCACTGCTCCAGCCGCTCAAGGCAACGATGTTACGGAATTTGTTAAACAAGCGGCAGGTGTGGGAAGCGGTGTGGCCGTTGGAGAACACAACATTGTGTCCAATCTGGCAAATGTGTTTATGGAACCTGGAAGTGGTGGTCCGTCGCATTTGTGGGTTCAGCAAGACAGCGGTCAAACACAAATCTTGGATGCCAACGGTCCTGGTTTGGACCCCGCACTCATAAACAATGTGGTGCAATTTACGGTGCAAATACCCGCAACTCTGGTAGCGCCGACATTTACAGACGATCTTGCATTATGTCCGTCGGGCCCAATGGTGTTTACGGCATCCGGAGCGGGTTTAATGGGTTCACATTCATGTTTCAAGGCAGACGGGTCTTTCAATCCAACACAGTTTTGCTTACGGGAATTGTGGTCGGGTGCAGGCGGAACATCCGCGGGTCAAGGATTTCCCAACACGGACGCCAAAGCTGCTGCATTGGTTGTTGCGGATCCTACGACAAAGGCACCGAGCATGGATGCAACCGTCGCAGCACTCAACAATTTAGGGTCCATTGCGCTGTACGGCGTTGACAGCAAAGGTGCGCAAGCATCGTTTGAACAATATCAATCTGCAGCACTGTTCATGTTGGGCACAACCGTCACAAGCCCGTGTGATACTTCCACAGGAACACATTCCGCGATGTGTCTGGATTATTTATGGCGCACGAGCACGAGCACGAGCACGACACCGTATGCGTCTAATCTTCCATACAGTGCGTGCAATGCGAATGGTCAAGCCGCGCCTCTGAATGCCGACGGAACGCCCAATGTTGCCAATGTTGCTGCTGCAAATGCATTGGGTCCTATTTCAGCGATTCGCGCATGGTATGCGAATTTGTTTGCACAATCGCAAGATCCGTCGGATTTTAATGCCCAAGCGGCGGCGATGCGGGCATGTTTTAATGTGGATTTGGTACCACCGCCTACACCCCCTTCAGCATGTCCAGTTGGCCCCGTGTCGTTTATTGGGTCGACGCTAACACTCAAAAATGCTCTAACAGATACGTTTTTGACACTTTCCGGAATTCAAACGGGTGTGGATGCGAGCGATGCCGATGGCACGGCGGCTGGAAGTCAGTGGCGTGTTACGGATGCCAGTCAAGGCTGGATTGGGCTACAGTCCGTCAAAGGTGGCGGCTTTTTATGCGTGTGTGAAGGCTGTGGTCCAAACGGGCTAACAACGGTGGACACGCATCAAAACACCACATCTGGCGTTTGGAATTCGGCGAGTTGGTCTGTGGAGCCGTTGGATGGTGGGGGGTTTGCGTTTAAAAACGTACTTACGGGAACATATTTGGCGGTGTGTGAAGGATGTGTGAATCCGAACACCACATCGGGGTATGCGGTTGACGTGCACGAGAGCGCATCCAATGGAACATGGACACATTGGATTCCGACGGTTTTGCCTGGTTAGTCTCACAATTCCCAACGGATTTGTCTGCATGTCATATTTTGTTCACGATTGAAGAAAATATGACGATCAGAAATTTATTCAGCGACACCCGAATTGTTCAGGGGAGACCGTTGGAACCGAATATCGCAGGCGTTCGCAAACGGTGTTAAGAGTTGCTTCGGCTTGTGATCGAGTCATTGAATTTGTTTGAGGACACCCGAGGGCCTCGGCATCACCCGGAAATGCTTCGCGCATTTGGCGACAAAGAACGTGGGCTTTGCTGACGAACGGGTCTTTTTCGTCTGCAATTGCGCTTGGTGCAAGATGATTTTGAAGGCGAATGACCGATGCGCGCGATGCCTCCACTTCTGCAGTCGATGCACCTCCCTGTTGGAGTTTTTGAAGCAATTGGACAACAGATTGTTTGAGTTGGTTGCTCGTTGGATCATTTGCAATAGTTAATTTCCAGTGAACGTCCTTGAGCGCTGCAATTACGTCGGCGGGATTTTGAGCGTGGGAAGGGGGACTGTGGGAAGGGGAATTGTGGGAAGGGGAAGGACTGTGAGGAGAACTGTGAAAGAGCGTGGGCAACGCCTGGTCCGGCTTGAGCATTTGCTCCAAAAAGAGTCGAGCAGTTCCCGTTTTAATTGATGATTGCGACGTTAAATCCTGCTTCAGCATGTCCAATTGTTGCAAACGCAATTTCGTGAGTGGATCCGGCTGTGGCTGATCGCGCAATTTTGCAAGACCCGCATGAAACAATTGTTTAAATTTTGCGAGCAATTCGGGCGACATGGGAGCGTCCGCGGAAGCACCCTTGCCAAACGAACCAAGTTCTGCCAGCGACGGCAAGGGTTTACTCCAGCCCGTGTTCTCCGTACGAAGTGTTTCAATCTCCTTGCGCACATTTGCAGGCGAAATTGTTACATTTCCCGTTGCCAACTGTGTGCGCACATCTGCCAGACGACCCTGAAGAAGAACAGTGCGTTGACGCTGTTCATCCGTGAGTCCGTGTGCGTCCTCTCGTTGACTTGCGCCATTGATCCAAATCATGAGTTGATTGTTGAGTTCGTCGAGGTCCTTGCGTGAAACGGTGGGGGGAGCACCGGGTCCGCCGAGTCCGGTGGGTCGCTGTGTGCCTGATGGAATTAAGGTTGTGGGCTTGGCCAACGGGGCGAAATTGAGATCCGCGGGTACATTTGCAAAGGGCTCATGGGACGATTGATAAAACAACAATGCTGAAATAATGAGAAACAAAATGGCAGCAACAATGTGACCTGGTGTTGTTTTAACCATTGTTTCTTTCCTTACTGTTTGTTTAGTGAATTGTTGGAGTCAGATTGCAATTCCAGCAGGGTATTTCATCAATGCGAATGTATTTTGTCATGTCGGGCATCTGTGGACACTCACGTTGTTTCTGTGGGGTTTCAAACGGCTCAGTTGTCCTGGTCGTATATTTCACGGCGAAGACGAGCATTAGAACAAGCAACAATACAAACATTACTCTCATTACTCTCATTGCTCTCTATTTTGTTGTGGATTTTCTGTTGCAGCCATGGATGTTGGGACGCATGAATGAACACGCGAAATGAACGTACACTACGCAAATCTTGACGCATTTATTGAAATTACCGCCAATTACGGCAAGGATTTTATGATCTTAAACTTAAACTTGAAGAAACCAAATGTAGACTGTTGTTGACGTCGTTGCAAACTTCTGCATTCATAAATCATACATTTGAGCTTTGGAGTAGCGTGGTCAAAAAATTGCCGTGGACCTAAGCGCATGATTACGTAGCCATGGAACTTACACTTTACGCCAAAGCGTTGCAATCTCACCTCGAATTTGTGCAAAATGTTGATGTGTCCTCATCTTGGTGCAGCGACTTCTTATCCCGTAAGAAACTTTACGTGGTAAATGCCCTTGAAACAGAAATAGTTCGAGTTGACGCTGCATTGGAGACCGGAACAGCTATTGTACCTGCAGCGTCGCCAATGTGGAATGATTTCTCGGATCTTGTCGTGTTTGCTAAACAAACGGATGTTATGACCATCGAGCATTTCAGAATTGCAATTCAAACAAACAATACGCTTGCAGTTGAATGTTTTATTGAATCATCCATCGCTCTTTCGCCAAAAAAATGTACGAAAGCGCTTAACATGGCCGTAAAAAACCATAGTCACGCTGTGTTGGACTTCTTGGGCACACGGTTTCCAACGATGAATTCCAAAGACGCGTGTTTATTTGCGGTCAAAAGTGGTTGTTGCGAATGTGTTCAGATTCTTCTCAAAACATATGAGTTTGATAGTTCGTTGGCGACATTTGCAATTCGGCAAAACAATATTCCGTTAGTTCGCCTATTCATTTCGCACAATGTTAAGCTGAATCCAACGACCATTTGGAAAATTCAGTTTTCCGACGAATTCGAACAAATCGTCGAATGGCTGATGCAAATTTGCCCTCCTTCGAGTCCTGACCGGCTACTGTATTTTATCAATGGAGTTGTTCAACAAAAAAACTCTTGGAAAATTGCACGTTTAGCAGCCGTTCAGATAGATTTCTTTGATGTGGGTGTTTTAACGTATGCAATGCATTATGGTGATGTTGAAGTTGTCCGTTTACTTCTCGCGAATGCTTTGAAAATAGCCGCGGTTTTACACACTCACGTGTTACATGTTATAATTAATAAAATCACTGACCGCAACGATACTTTTAGCACAATTTTACGATTATTACTTGAATACCCGCATTGGCACGCCGACGTTGAGGTATGTGCATTTGCTCACAATACAGAGGCATTAAGTGTATTTCTTGAAAAAGATCAAGTAGGAGGACATGTAAAAGGTTTAACCTATCTTATTAAAATGCAGCAGACCGACGATGATTTGCTTACGAGATTGCGCATGATTTGTGTAAAGAGAACCATAATAGACGTTGATGCAGTAATTCAAACGTCAACGAACGCGGAACAACTTCTTCGTGCAGCGTGTGCTCCATTTGGATATTTGCCTCCTTGGCATTGGATTGTGAAAACGTTGCTTTTTTCGTTCCCCTCCAGTTTTTTGAGACGCTAACACTTTATCGACATTTTCATCTGAAATTGTTTCATGTTCAAACACATACACTTGACGTATTCCTGAACGATTAAACGCAGAAAGATTCGTATTAATTCCTAAATCTGTGTTTTCTTCATGAATTCGTTGTAAAACATTTTTGTATGTAATTCTCTTTTTTGCAGGTGATTGTTTTGCAGGTGATTGTTTTGCAGGTAGTGAAAGCATTGGCATGGTACTATTCGAAAAATACCATGTTTCAAAAATACCATCTGGTCTTTTCTTAAATCCTAACTGCGATTGTAAACTGTCTTTAAAATATGTACCTCCAGATTCAATAATCCATTCTTTTTCATATTCTTTGGAAAGTACAGGTTTTTTGGCATCGTTTAATACTTTATGAACATCCAAAACACGAACTCCTGGTTGAATATGAATTAAAAAGAGAGATCCGTCTTTGCCCATGAATCCATCACCCACATTTCGATTGATTGAAGAAGAAACCCATCGATTTTCGTGAGAAGAATTTATCATTCCCGTTTGTCCTCGCCACACATCCATTGATTCTCGAATAGGTTCAACCTTTTTTAGCATTTGGCTAATTCGCTTTCGGGTGGTAATAGAGTTCATCGGACCTTCTTCATGATGTTTAACATACAAATATAAAGCTGTAATTTCCGCATCTGTAAACATTCGTGTTTGTGATATTTCTACAAAAACAACTGTTTTTTGTTCATGTTAGACCATGCTCCCTCAAGTCTGATGTATCTGCTGGAAGCAGTTCTAAACTACCGTATCATTCAGAGTGACCGGGTGAAATCCCCCAATTATCGAACTAAAAGATTTTACCGCGTGTGCAGAAAGAACCTATTCCCAGAGACCCGTAGGAGGATTTTTCAATGAATAAACTCCTTCACGCAATGAATCAACTTCTTCACGCAATGTTGCTACTTGTGTTTTGAGAGCCTCAATTTCAATTAACGCGTCAAACAGGAGGCCCGGTGTCGCAATAAATGCAGCACGTTTAGCCGCTACTTCGGCGATGCGTGATTCCTCTGCCACAACTGCTGCTGTAACTGCTGCACGCTTGGCTTCTTGATTTGCCCGTCGGGTTGCAAGTGCTTTTGCTGCGATTTCCTTACGGCGTTCCATCTTGATACCGCAATTGGTAATTGGGCGGCCGCCTCATTTTTTGCCCCTAATCGCCACTACTCACAACCACAATTCCCGCTCCAGCACCGCTTCGCAACAAAATCACCAATGTTATTACCGTACACAACAACAAAATCAAAAACAACACCGCCATGCCGATAATCCACGGAAACGCAGAATTCAGCACATGTTTAACAATGGGGTCAATGAGTTTCTGAAGTACTAATTGCTGTGTAGGATTTTGCTTAAATCCTGTGGCCCACTTGTCGGCCAATTCGAGACCGAGCGTGTGAAGAGCAGCTCGAGCGCGAACCTCCCGCTGTGTCATTAAATCTTCAACAGATGTCATGACTGTGATAAAAGGCGCGTTTTTTCGTGTTTACCAGAGACCGCATACCAGAGTTAGAGAATGCCGCTTCAACCTCCTAAAAAAATCTCACAGGGTCTTTATCAAATTCAAGTAGTCCCGGCGCTGCTGTCTCCCCGCGTGGATGTGTCTCAGGTGGATTCTGTCAACGTCTGGCACGTAAATTCCGCATGGGCTGCTTGGGCGGAAACGACCCGGGACGGTCTTTTGGCTGAGCTTGTGTCTCATCCCCGGTGGTTTTCCCGACCACCGACCCGCGAAACGTTGGCACCCCTTCTCGCTCCGTGGGCCGGCAAGACGATGCAGGAAGAGCTCCAATTTTTCTGCGATTTGCCCGAAGTCCCGGCGGAGCTCCTTACAACGGGTGGGTCTGCCGTGTGGGTTCTTACGGCTCTAACAATGACGACAGCCGAAATTAAACCCGTTTGGACACTTGATTCCCTCACTCCCGACGAATCCGACACCATTTCGCTGTATGGTGAGACCGTTGATAATCGCGAGAGTGATACGGAGCGAGAGATTCAGCTGGAGGATGTTCCTGTGGGTGAGCCTACCCGGCTTCGCAATCGTGAATGGGATGCCCGCAAGTCGATGGCGAAGGAACGTGTCCGCGAGGCCCGGCTCAAATCCCAGATTGCCACGCGTGTGGCCGAAAAAGAGGAAGAGCGATTTGTCCGCATGTTTGGCGAATTGGACGATGCAGAATCCCGGTTTAGCGAATACGATTTGACAGAAGACGAGGACGAAGGTGTTGCCGAAATGGAGGCTTAAGCAAACCCAAAGAAAAAAACGTGCTTCTCATCAGGACAATGTTTGACCGAAATCTAATTGTTGGGCTTGTTGTTTTAGCCGTTCTTGCGCTAATTGCATTCGGAGTTTGGAAGCGGGTCTCGGGTCGTGAGCGATTTACAACAGCGGGAGGCCCTATCAAGGTTCCTGGCGCAAATCCGTCTCTTGGTGGGACCGCAATGTCCACCGCGGGTGCTAGTGCCAAAGCGGGTGCACATGTTGCTTCCGGTTCCGGTGTAGCGCCGGCGGCAATGGCTCCGCCCAAGGGTGGAGAGAGCTTCGCAGACTTTATTGATGGTGCGTCATTGCCGATGGGTGATGCTGCGCGTCCTCAAACATGTTATCCCCGCGAGCAATTGAATCCCAGTGAATTGTTGCCCATGGACCCGAATGCTGGATGGGCTGCATCGAATCCAGCGGGTTCAGGCGATATTGCTGGAAAAAATTTCTTGAGTGCGGGTGCTCTTGCAGGCATCAATTCAATTGGACAGAGCATGCGAAATCCGAATCTGCAGTTGCGCAGTGAGCCGCCCTGTCCGCAGGTCCGTGTGAGTCCGTGGTCGCAATCCACGATTGAACCTGATTTGGCTCGGCGCCCGTTGGAGTAAACCCCGATAATTTCAGAACAATGAAATGCCTTCATTTTTCATTGTTCTTAAATTTGCGATTCATCCACACCCGTTGACACAAGAGGAGTCTTTGTGTTGGAAACGGAGGGATTGATGAGCTGTTGGAGAAAACGGGTACCGAAATGCGCATTGATGCAGAATTGTCCCTTGAATTTCTTCAAACGGCGAATTTGCCCAAATTGCTCGAGAAACCGAAATTCCAGGCAAATGGTTCAGCGAGAAGAGAACATGCATGTATTCGCCGACAATTCCTTTCATCATCCGATAGTTGATTTGGGTCAACGTTGGGCCTACATTGGGAGATCTTGGGACAGCGGGTCAGACACCGTTTGCAAGAAAACACCTTTGTCTCGTGAACGTAATAAAAATGTAAACAGGAGTAAAAAGGATGGAATTGGCAATATTATCGGTGGCGACACAATACTAATATCACGCGCAATCATCCGTAAATGCGCTGTTTTATCATGCATTCGGAATAATACAGCAGATAACGGCTCTTCTGCTACAGACTTCAGTATAACTTTGTTGCGTGAAACTACATAAATTTTTGCACCACCTTTGAACATAATATGTACACCATGCATGAGTGTTAATTTTAATGTTGACAATGTCGGGTCTGTTGGGTGTTCAGACGCTGAAAATTTCCAGCTCATTTTTAACGTCGGTCGACGTTCTCCTGTTTGCGACGAAACTATCCGAGGACTTCAGTTAAAATTCCTCTTTCCGCAGAAGAATGATTTCCGTGTGATCTCCCGCTCCGCCTCATCAATCTTCCAGCAGTTAGTGGCTTTCCAACGGCAAATTAAGGATCACACACACACTTTCCGTATGACCGTCTCGTAATTTCGAAATGCTTCCAATTTCTGTGTGTCCGCTTCGGACCAACGATAAAGCTCGTTTGTGCTCGATGCCTCTGTTCAAAAGCACAATTTCCATGTGTCAAAGAACGGAAGCTCTCTGGCTCAAAACGAACAATTTATACGCAGAAACAAAACAGGTGTTTCTTCAATGCGACTGAATAATTGATTGATGAGATTAGCACCATTGCTGTTGTCCTTCAACTTCGACAACAACATGGTGGTTTTCAGATATAACGACGCATCCGAACGATTTCCGTTTTTGTTATCCGTGTCAAATTGTTTCCATCGATAGACTCTTCACTCCTCTTTCTGGCGGTAATTCGAGGAGCATACGAACAATTTCCGTATGCCCACGCTCACTTGCCCGCCGAAGTGCATAATTGTCGTACGCTGCAGGATTCACGCCTCTTTTTAGCGGCAAATCAAGGAGCATACGAACAATTTCCGTGTGTCCGTTTACGCTTGCGGCTCGAAACGCTTCATTGTTGAATGCTGCCAGGTTCAAGCCTCTTTCCAGCGGCAAATCGATGAGCATACGAACAATTTCTGTGTGTCCGCGTGCACTTGCAGTTTGAAGTACATAACTGTCATTCAATGCAAGTTTCACCGACAAATCGAGGAGCATACGAACAATTTCAGTGTGTCCGTTAACGCCTGCGGTGTGAAATGCACGATTGATGATTGCCGAATTTACTCCACGCTCTACCGGCAAATTAAGAAGCAAACGAACAATTTCCGTGTGCCCTCTGTAACATGAAGAGAGAATTGCATTGTTGGCAAATGGATTAACTGGATTAACTCCTCTTTCCAGCGGCAAATCCATGAGCAAACGAACAATTTCCGTGTGTCCGTAATTGCATGCAGCTTGAAGTGCTGCATTGTCATTTGCTGCGGGATCCACTCCTCTTTCTTGCGGCAGCGCAAGGAACAAACGGACAATTTCCGTGTGTCCGCAATAACATGCACCGCGAAACGCTTCATTGTTGTGCGCGGACGGATCGACTCCTCTTTCCAGCGGCAACTCAAGGAGCAAACGAACAATTTCCGTGTGTCCACGCTCACTTGCCCGCCGAAGTGCTTCATTGTAGTGTGCGGACGGATAAACTTCTCTTTCAAGCGGCAGTGCAAGGAGCAGACGAACAATTTCCGTATGCCCACTTATACACGCAGCAACAAATGTGTCGTCGTCCGTTTCATCAATGACCAACTGCACCAAGCATACGTCGCCTGACTGAATGGCGTCGTGAAGTGTAATTTGCGACGTTGTTCGCGCGATTGCCCGTAAGATGTCGAGCGAATGACGACAATTTGAAATATGTTCCATCTTTGAATTACCAAAAGCATTCAATGGAACATGGGTTGTCATTTTTTCCATCGCAAGCAAATTGAAATCGTCAATGAATAAAGTCCTTAAATAGACGAACGATTTATGTGTTCTGAAGCTGTCGTGTGCGGCTTTCTGGTGGCAAATTGAGGAGCAAACGAACAATTTCTGTGTGTCCGCGTTCACGTGCATTTTGAAGCGGTTCATTGTTGCGTGCGGCTGGATCCACACCTCTTTCTGGCGGCAAATTGAGGAGCAAACGAACAATTTCAGTGTTTCCGTATACGCATGCCATTCGAAGTGCATAATTGCTTAGTGCTGCCGGATTCACGCCTCTTTCCACAGGCAAATCAAGAAGTAAACGGACAATTTCTGTGCGTCCGCTCATGCTTGCAGAATGAAGTATAAAATTATAACCTGCTGCCGGATTTACGCCTCTTTCCACAGGCAAATCAACAAGCAAACGAACAATTTCCGTGAACCCGCAAATGCCTGCATTTTTGAGCGCTTGATTATCATTTACAGCAGGATTTACTCCACGCTCTAACGGCAGTGCAAGGAGCATACGGACTATTTCTGTGTGCCCGCTTTTACACGCAGCAACAAATGTTTCGTCGTCAATATGCGTTTCTTCAATGACCATCCGCACCAAGCATACGTCGCCTGACTGAATGGCGTCATGAAGTGTTATTGATGTAGCTGTTCGCGCGATTGCCCGTAAGATGTCGAGCGAATGAGCCATACAACATGCAGCAAAACAAACATTGTGCTGTCATTTTTTTCGTCGTTGTGTCCGAACGATTTCCTATTTGTTACCAGCGTCAAATTGTAACCAGCGTCAAATTGCAACCAGCGTCAAACCATCGATAAACTCTTCACTCCTCTTTCCACCGGCAAATCAAGGAGCATACGAACAATTTTCGTATATCCGTTGCGATTTGCAACTCGAAGTGCCCAATTGTCCTGTACAGCAGGATCCACTCCACGGTCCAACGGCAACTCAAGGAGCATATGCACAATTTCCGTGCGCCCATAACGAATTGCACATCGAAGTGCGTCATTGTCGAGGGCCGCAGGATTCACTCCTCTTTCCACCGGCAAATCGAGAAGCAAACGAACAATTTCTGTGTGTCCGCGTAAAATTGTCGTTTGAAGTACGTAATTGTTGCGTGCTGCTGGATCCACGCCTCTTTCCACCGGCAAATCGAGAAGCATACGAACAATTTCCGTGTGTCCGTTTATGCTTGCGGTTCGAAATGGACTATTGCCGTCTACTGCTGGATCTACTCCACGCTCTAACGGCAAATCGATGAGCAAACGGACAACTTTCGAGTGCCCTCTGTAGCATGAAGAGCGAATTGCATCATTGTTAAATGCCGCTGGATTAACTCCTCTTTCCAGCGGCAAATCCAGGAGCAAACGGACAATTTCCGTGTGTCCGTAATAGCATGCATGTAAAAACGCCTCATTGTTAGATGTCGCTGGATTAACTCCTCTTTCCAGCGGCAAATCCAGGAGCAAACGGACAATTTCCGTGTGTCCGTAATAACATGCACCGCGAAACGCTTCATTGTTAAATGCAGCTGGATTAACTCCTCTTTCAAGCGGCAGTGCAAGGAACAAACGAACAATTTCAATGTACCCATTCTCGCATGCAGGTTGAAATGCGTCTTTGTCAATGTCGTCTGCTGTTGGGTCAACTCCTCTTTCTAATGGTAGTGCAAGGAGCATACGGACGATTTCCGTATGCCCATACATACTCGCATGTAAGAGTGCGGCATTATTTCCTGCTGCTGGATTTACTCCACGCTCTAAATTCAGGAGCATACGGACGATTTCCGTATGTCCGCTTTTACACACAGCAACAAATGTTTCGTCGTCCGTTTCGTCAATGACCAGCTGCATTAAGCATACGTCGCCTGACTGAATGGCGTCATGAAGTGTTATTGATGCAGCTGTTCGCGCGATTGTCCGTAAGATGTCGAGCGAATGAGCCATACAACATGCTGCAAAACAAACAATGTGCTGTCATTTTTTCATCGTTGACTCCGAACGTTTTCGTCTTTGTTATCCGTGTCAAATTATTTCCATCAATAGATTCTTCACTCCTCTTTCCGGCGGTAATTCGAGGAGCATACGAACAATTTCTGTGCGCCCATACGTACTTGCATCTAAGAGTGCTGCATTGTTTCCTGCCGCAGGATTCACGCCTCTTTCCAACGGCAAATCCAGGAGCATACGAACAATTTCTGTGTGTCCGTTTCGGCTTGCAAATCGAAGTGGATAATTATTACCTGCTGCCGGATTAACTCCTCTTTCAAGCGGCAGTTCAAGGAGCAAACGAACAATTTCCGTGTGCCCGTACGCGCTTGCACTGTTGAGCGCTCGACTATCATTCACAGCAGGATTCACTCTGCTTTCTGGCGGTAAATCGAGAAGCAAACGCACAATTTCGGCGTGTCCGTATGCACTCGTCGTCTGAAGCGCGTAATTGTCGCGTGCTGCAGGATCTACCCCTCTTTCCACCGGCAAATCGAGGAGCAAACGAACAATTTCCGTGTGTCCGTGTGTGCTTGCGCTTCGAAGTGATGCATTGTCTAATGCGGATGGATCCACACCTCTTTCCAACGGCAAATCCAGAAGTAAACGAACAATGTCCGTGTGTCCGCTCAAACATGCGGCTCGAAGTGCATGATTCGCATTTGCTGCAGGATTTACTCCACACTCAAAATCAAGAAGCATACGGACGATTTCCGTATGTCCGCTTTTACATGCAGCAACAAATGTGTCGTCGTCCGTTTCGTCAATGACCAGCCGCACTAAGCATACGTCGCCTGACTGAATGGCGTCATGAAGTGTTATTGATGCAGCTGTTCGCGCGATTGCCCGTAAGATGTCAAGCGAATGACGACAATTTGAAATGTGTTCCATTTTTGAATTACCAAAAAGCATTCAATGGAACATGGGCTGTCATTTTTCCAAAGGTGTTTTCCTCGCAAGCGTTTGTTCGCAAATTGAAATCGTTAACGAATAAAGTCCTCTAATAGACGAACGATTTCTGTGTGTCCGTGTTCACGCGCATTTTGAAGCGGTTCATTGTAATAAACAGACGGATCCACACCTCTTTCTGGCGGCAAATTGAGGAGCAAACGAACAATTTCCGTGTACCCGCGACAGCTTGCAAATCGGAGTGCATAATTGCTGAGTGCTGCCGGATTAACTCCTCTTTCAAGCGGCAGTGCAAGGAGCACACGAACAATTTCCGTGTGTCCGAGCGTGCTTGCACTTTTGAGCGCTTGATTATCATTCACAGCAGGATTTACGCCTCTTTCCACAGGCAAATCAAGAAGCAAACGGACAATTTCCGTGAACCCGTGAGCGCTTGCACTTTTGAGCGCGTGATTATCATTCACATCAGGATTTACTCCTCTTTCTGGCGGCAGTGCAAGAAGCATGCGAACGATTTCCGTATGTCCGCTTTTACACGCAACCACAAATGCGTCGTCGTCAACAGGCGTTTCTTCAAGTAATAGTCGGACCAAGCATACGTCGCCGGATTGAATAGCGTCATGCAGTGTTATTTGCGACGTTGTTCGCGCGATTGCCCGTAAGATGTCGAGCGAATGAGCCATACAACATGCAGCAAAACAATGAGCTGTCATTTTTTTCATCGCTGACTTTCAAGGATCATACGAACGATTTCTAACCTGTGTGCCACGTGATCGAAGTACATAATTGTTTTGTGTCGATGAATTAACTCCTCTTTCCGGCGGTAATTCGAGAAGCATACGAACAATTTCTGTGTGCCCATACGTATTTGCATTTAAGAGTGCTGCGTTGTTTCCTGCTGCAGGATTCACGCCTCTTTCCAACGGCAAATCCAGGAGCATACGAACAATTTCCGTGTGTCCACGCCAACATGCATTTCGAAGCGCGTAATTATCGTTTACCGCTGGATTCACTCCTCTTTCTGGCGGTAATTCGATGAGCATACGAACAATTTCCGTGTGTCCGCGCCAACATGCATCTCGAAGCGCGTCATTGTCGAGTACAGCTGGATTCACTCCTCTTTCCAACGGCAAATCAAGGAGCAAACGGACAACTTCCGTGTGTCCGTCATCGATCGCAAATCGTAATGCCTCGTTGTCGACTGCTGTTGGGTCAACTCCTCTTTTTACTGGTAGTGCAAGGAGCAAACGAACAATTTCCACATGCCCATACATACATGCAACTACGAGCGCTTCATTGTCTTCTGCTGCTGGATTAACTCCTCTTTCTAGTGGCAAATCCAGGAGCATGCGGACAATTTCCGTATCCGTGTTTCCATGTTCACACACATAACGCAGCACTTCATTGTTGTTTGCTGCTGGATTCACTCCTCTTTCCAAATCCAAGAGCAGCCGAACGATTTCTGTTTGCCCGCTTTTACATGCAAACATGAACGCTTCGTCGTCCAGGTCGTCCGTCTCAATTGCAAGCCACGCCAACCACACGTCTCCCGATGTTATAGCATCGTTAAGTGTCATGTGTGTTGTTATTCGTGCAATTGCCCGTAGGATGTTTAGCGAATCTCTAACGCATGTCGTGCAAGGGTCGGAGTTTGCGTTAGCCATACAACCGCGCATTTGGCGAAACATTGGCTGTCAATTTTTAACCACAAGTCGGATGGATTCCGTTTGCACTCCTTTCTGGGCTTGCAGTTTTAAGTGATTCAAAATTCTGCTGGAAATCCATGAGAAAAATGCCAAATTGTAAAGCCCCGACTACAATAGAATGAACGCCGCTACTGCTGCTCTGGCGTTGGATGCAAAATTGGAACGCGTTCACGGGCCCGAATTGACAATGCAGTGGTGATGAACGCAGACACTCATGCCGAGATTCGTCAGTTTACGCTGAAATTGATTCAAAAATTGGAAACGGAACGTGCTCGACTTGACACGGAATGGAATTCGCCCAAGTTAAGATTGCCGTTTAAGACATTCGCTGACAATTGGATTGAAAACCTGGAGACACGGGTCCATTGAATCTGGAACTCCGATTTCCGCAGAAAATATTCGTGCCCTCTCAGCACGACGGATAGGTGCTCTTCGGAATGTATCCGAAAAATCTGCGATTGCAGAACGACTTCTGTCAGCACCGGATTTTACGGAGGCTATCGACGATGCGTTTGACTATATTGGCCGTATTGAAATTAAACAACTTGGAATGGATGGCGATGCCGAACTTATTTTTGCAATCGTTGACAAATTGTTTACTGAGTATAATGGCGATTTCTATGTCGAATTCATTGTCGCAGCGATAGTTGAGGGAGCAATTAGAGGAAATCATCGCGGTTTGGTTGAAAAATTGGTAAATGATCCGCGGATGACAATTCATGATCCTTGTGGTTTAATGTGTGAGGCGATTAAATATAAACAATACGATATTCTGCGGTTTTTTGTTCGAAGTCCGAAAATCAGTCATTTTATGGCGCATCGTCTGCTTCGTACTGCTCGGGATGCAGCAATATTTATTGACGCAGACGCAATGCGGATTATTACGGATGCTTCACGTGTTGGTGGTGGTCGCAATCGAAATTCAACGACGAAGAAAAGGAGACACGTGAACAAAAAATGATACAAAAACGCACGTCTCGTTAACAACGACGTTAATTGATATTCAACATGCAGTTGAAATAGATTGGTTGCTCGTTAATACATCTTTCGGACAATGTCGAACGTAACATGCATGTAAATCAGACAAAAATTGTTAACAATTTACTACACCACATGTGGAATATTCAATCAAATATAGCAAAAGAGCACATTTCAATTGTTCGCCTTGTGCTTGGATGTGGTGTTTTCGCATCCGATAATCTTTGGGCATTTGATTTAATCAGCTGTTTGGCATCGTGTAATTAATCCGGACATGAATCCGTCGTACGCTTAACATTGGTCCGCATCTCCGGTATCTGAAAATTTTCTCGGATTTTTCGAAACTCGTTATAGGTTCGCTGACATTGTTCGTGAATTTGTTGACCGTGGTATCCTGTGATTGTTTGACAAACCAAATCATAATTTAAGGTTATTACTGTTTTTGTTACCTTAAATATTGTGTTGATAGCTGTTTGGAAATGGATCGTTTATTCTGTTCCTTAGTTTTATTTGCGCAAACGGCGTGTCTTACGGTATCCGCCCTTTGACCGCGCACTCTTCCACGAGTTCGCTTTTGTTAAATTTTGGTGGACGTTTAGTTGACGGTGTATTTCGGCGTTCACTGGACGATGGATTTCGGTGTTCACTGGACGGTGGATTTCAGCGTTCACTGGAACTGGAACTGGACGATGGATTTCGGCGTTCACTGGAAGATGGATTTCGGCGTTCACTGGAACTGGACGATGGATTTCGGCGTTCACTGGAAGATGGATTTCAGCGTTCACTGGAACTGGAACTGGACGGTGAATATCTGGAATTTCGCGCGTGAGTGCTTGTCCGTAAACGTCGCCGTAAATGGGTTTAACGTCTTTGTTATCACTATTAATTCGAATAGTAGCACTAAGCGTCTCACGTAAATCCGCCAATTTTAGTTGGGCGCCTCGAATAATCGTTGAATACCGTTTGGCAGCTCCTCCCTCCTCCCTCATTTAGGAGACGTTGGATTTCAGCGTTGGCAGCAAGTCGTTCATCATGTAAAATTTTCAAAAACGGATGTGGTTCACAAATTGTTTTATTCGCATCCGGGGGAATTTCTGTACCTTTTGGCCAGTGGAGACGAGGATGTAGTGCCTTGCACCGATACCCTTCATTCTTTACGTCTTCCGCATCATGTACAATGTCGCGGCTTTCAGTAATCGCGATTGATCGCCATTCAACAACCTTGTATTCAATCGGCATGTTCTAAAAGTTAATTTGAATTAATTTTAGAACATTGGCAGAAAATCGGCAGCAAAATGACTCGTGTGCCGTGTGTTTATCACATCCATTATGCAGCAAATGCTGTCGCCTAAAAATCACCGGTGCACCCTGTGTCGTCGCCTCGTGCCGCCAACCAATATGCGGGGTACATACGGAATTGCCGGTTCCAACGAATGACGTTCAACCTGTGCATGCACAATCGCAATTCGCTTGCCTGTATTAAATGTTTTGTTCGATACGTATTTTTTGTAGTAAATTTTCGAATCAAATTTAAAATGCAAACCTGGCGGCAGCAACACTTCATATTCATGCGGTATAAGCGTATTCAATTCCAAATACACGCACGGAATTGTTTCGTCGATCGTTATTTCGTAAACACCACCAAACACCTTTTCTTTAACGTGTTTATCTTGATAAAAGGAAGGCCCAAACTTCGCGAAACTCAATGCGCTTTTAATTCGCAGCGATGTGGACACAAAATCCGGATTGTTGTATTCCAATCCCTCCAAGTGCGATTCAGACTGAAATCCACGATACACCGTAAGTGGACCCGTAAGCCGTGGCGCGGATAACAGAATGCGTCGAAGATCATGGTGATATGCTTGCAGCAATGGCGCAATGTTCGCCGGTTCAGCAAAGAATCCTTCATTTTCTTTCAGAATTTGGTGAAAAACTGTCGAATATATCCCATTGCTCCTTATAAACATCGCATTACTATCAAGATCGTAATTTAAATCCGTAACTTTTTCTTCAATCAATGTCGCGCGTGGTGGCAGTGCAATTTTGCCTGCAAACGCATCATATTGTTCGTACAAATAAAACCCTAAAAAGGCCAACGGACTCGTTCCTGTCAAATCAAACGTATGGTTTGCGTTCGCGATCATATGTTTTAAACCCACGGCATTGTCGTCAAGAGTACCACGTAGAAAATTGTTTACAAGTTCGTCTCCATTCATCGTATAGCTGCGTAAAATAATTTTATCACGGTATGACAAACCATTCATAAATGCACGCTGGCGTCGTATCCAATCGAGAAATCCGTCTGCATGCGCCGGAACAGCATATCGAGCACTCATTTTTGCTGCACTAAGTGACCCGTTTTGACGAATCAATGCGGGTTGCTCGGGAAGTTGTGCATGAATGAAGGAGTTAAATCCAGCGGGAAGTTTTGGCTTGAGTGTGAGAGACCGTTTGCGCTTGCGGGTTGGCGATGCAACGGAATTTGCATTGGACCGCAGGCCATTGAGAGCAAGCGATTCACGCACTTGAGCTTTAAAATTTTCTGGCTCTGGTGTTGGTGTGTCTCCTGGTGCTGATGCCGCGTTTCCCATTCTATTCAATGTGTATTTAAATATTTTCATCAAAAAAATGTTTAAACACACGGAAGTGTTGGGGAAAATGGAATTTATTTGTTGGTTTACAAACGACGACTTTGACGACGACTTTGACGACGACTTTGACGACGACTTTGACGACGACGACCCCCGCCGTGACGTTCAAACGCGTCCTGATTTGTCTCCCGAATCAGCAACATTACTTGTCGTGAAATTCCTTGACACTCGTCCATGTTTGCCGGAACAAGTCGTCCCTCATCCACGTTTGCTTCAAACGTGCGACCACCCGCAATCCAACGGATTCGCCTCTTATTTTCTTCACGTCGAACTTCAATACCGACTCGATTCGGATTAACAGTTGAACGCCAACACGTTGGATTTAATAAATGAAGATCGGGCATGGGAACAGCCATTTTAATGAATGCATGCATTTTAAATTGAATAGTTCATCATGAATTTTGGACACTAAAATTGGACACTAAAATTCAAACGGATGCGGTGTTTCAGACGCAGGTAACAACAGGACGTCGGGCTCCTCTTGCATACCACCTTTTTGACGCGTGTCCGCTAACGCATCCGTGAATGCAGCCGTCAATGCGCGCGTCCAATCCGGCGTCGTTGTTGGAACCCCACATCCGTCTGCCCCAAAAAGCAAATCCGCATAATTGAACGATTCTCCCATTTTTAGCTTCTTTTCACCGACATACACGAGAAAACCAACAACTGTCACGAGCGCCGCTGTACCCTGGAGCACCGGCTGCACCCAATCAATGGGCCAGCCCTCGTCTGCCCATTTTGTAACCACGTCCACATTACGAATGGCAAACAAATGCACGAGATACATGGCAGCCAGCAATAAAATCAGCGCAACCCACCATGCAGCGGATAGACGCGACATTACCAGAAACCCGCCGTATGTTGCACCGGTCAGTGCGAGCAAACGGGGGTCATCAAGATCACGTGTTATATTTGCAAAAAAGAAAAGCATTACGAGGAATCCGAGACTATGCCGTAGGAGTAACGAATCTCGAATGTACCGGGCAGAGTGGCACGGAATTAGCGGCTGCAGCAAGGTTGTCGCGAGTACCAGGAATGCGGCAACCAGAGTTGTTGATTCATCTCTGCGGAGCATTTTGTGTTGTCTCTACATGCTTCGAATGTTAATTCTTGGGCTTTTTTAGTCCGTTGGATTTACCGCATGAATTCTGGGACATTGGCGACACACGGAGCCACATTGGCGAGAGCGGAAGCCACATTGGCGACAACAAAAACCCGTAAACATTCTCGCCCCCCCAAAAATTGACGACCACCGCGCGACCCCACAAAACATGTAGTATGAGCCTTCTTTCAGCATTTCAGTTTGGACAACACCTCGCCGTGCGTGTTTGCGCACCCGATGAAGCGCCTCTGCCTCCGGAGTCACTTCACGTCGCCATTTTACTCGATGTGAGTTACAGCATGACAGGTGAACGACTCGATTCGGTTAAACAAACGCTTCGAGCTGCGCGACCACTGTTTCGACCCAGTGACCGTGTGACACTTATAACATTCAGCGATCGTGCAATCACTGTTTGCAACAACATTGTTCTTGACGATGCTGGTGTCACGGCATTTTATAGTGCCGTGGATGCCCTCGGAACACACGGTGGTACGAATTTGAGCGCGGGATTCGAGGAGCTCGCGCGTCATGAGCGAGCATTTGACGCTGTCGTATTGCTTACGGATGGTCTGGTTACATCCGGTGTCAAGGATACGGTGGCTCTACGGCGAATGGCACAGAGCATTACCGATGCACCACTGCATGTCCTCGGATACGGCGAAGACCACAATCACGTGCTGGCTCGCGATTTGGCGATCAATAGTCGCGGCACGTACACGTTTGTCGACAACGCCGAAATTCTTCCCGTTGCAGTCGGCAATATTCTAACGGGTTTGCGCGACGAGGTGTTTACGCGTGCAGTGTTGACCGTTGACAATGGTTGGGTGTCAATGGAAATTGGGTGTGAAGGGACGTCACAACATCGCGTGGGTGGTATTCTTGCGGGTCGCGAATATTGGTCTGTTTTCCAAAACCCTGGTCAGGGCATCACAACACTCCAGCTTACAGCAAAAGACCGGTCGGGTCGTGAAATGCGGGAGACACGTGTAGGTGTACCCACATCCGATTGCTACGAACTCTCCGAACAAGTGTTGCGATGCCGTGTGGTGTCGCTTGTGAGCAAGGTGAGCGAAAACATTGCAAGTCCGCAAACATTTCGTGCAGAGATTGCGGCGTTGGCTGCAGAGATGGATGGACTTGATCCGGCACTCAAAGGACGCCCGTTGGTTCTGCTGTTGCGTGCGCAGTTGGCAGAGGCTGCAACTCCTGCCGTACCAGATGCACCCGATGGCCTTGCTCTGTCAGCAACACCGAATCGTCATGCAGCACGATTGGCATCCGGAACGGCGCTCATGAGTTGTCAACGGGGTGTGTCTCAGGATCCGACGAATGAATTGTTTAGTACGATGCGCCAGCGTGAAACGTCGCAGCAAATGCATTCGGCGTACATGGTGCATCCAGGAACACCTGGCTGCTAATTCAAAAATTGATCATCTATTTTTTGTTTGCATCCCAAGTAGATGCCTCGTTCTTCGTCGTCTCGTTCTTCACCGTCTCGTTCTTCACCGTCTCGTTCTTCATCGTCTCATGCGTCGGTACCTCATGTGTCACCTTCTCGTGCACCACCGCCTCCACCACCGCCTCCACCACCTCCACCACCACCTCCACCACCTCCACCACAGGCTCTCCCCCAACCTCAAAAATCCTTTGGAAATACAATGATGGAGGGATTTAGTTTCGGTATGGGCGCTGAAGCAGGTCGTGCATTATTTTATTCATTGTTCGGTTCAAGATCATCAGTGACCCCGTCAGTGACCCCGACAAAACACATAACATACACACAATGTATTGAACAACACAAAGATGATCAAGATCGAGAGGACAAATGTGCCCATTTAAGCCTTGCGTGATCTACAACAAGAAAATGGCGAAACCCCAAGACGAGCGTATTCGCGAATGTCTTGCAATTCTCAAGAAAATTACGGAGGATATTGGTATTCCAGCAAACAACCCGAGTATTCGCACACTCAAAAAGCGCATGGCAGAGTATTGGCGCGACGGCGTGTTGCGCGATGATACATTACCGTTGTATGGCTACGATAGAATCATACGGTACCGTTTGCCCCAAAGAGCCGACCGAATTGTCGAAGTAACATTGCAAAAAGTAGACCGATTTATGACATTCAAATATCCGGCAGACTTGCAGGCTGAATTGGATGCGGATGCGCGTCAACAGCAAAAAATTGCGGATGCTGCTGAGGCTGCTGATGCTGCGGAGGCTGCGGATGCTGCTGATGCTGCTTAAAACGATTTCATTTCTTCAAATTTTGATGTTGCTACAGCAAAGTTTGAAAAAAAACGTTTGTTAGAAAAATTTGAGAAAGGACCAGCAATTGAATTGTTGTATCTAGGAAGACCGATGTCTTTAGCGCACACTTTTTAATGTTTATGCGATATTCTGCATGTTTTTGAAAGTAATTTATGCATTTATGCGACAAAATGTCTAAAATGTTTTAGCCTAAAACATCATA
>Ga0164294_10001003_pt1 | contig 26661 bp, 25 predicted proteins | sample GEODES005metaG_FD_111479 | JGI IMG/M metagenome (GOLD analysis project Ga0164294, IMG submission 111479) | Oligotrophic lake water microbial communities from Sparkling Lake, Wisconsin, USA - GEODES005 metaG | ecosystem: Environmental > Aquatic > Freshwater > Lake | place: USA: Sparkling Lake...
AGCCCACCGCCCCGGTAGCCTCGACGGCGCGATCCGCGAGGCGGTGCACCGCGATCTGGCGGGGTTCGTGGCGGAGTTGCCGGAGTTAAGGGCGGTGGCGTTCAACGGTGGCGAGGCGGCACGGCGCGGGCGGAAGCAGCTTGGCGGCGTCGAAGGGGTGGCGTTGATCGATCTGCCGTCTTCGAGTGCGGCCTATGCGGGGATGACGCGGGAGGCGAAGCGCGAGGCCTGGTTAGCGTTGCGCAACTTCCTTCGATGACGTCTATTCCGGCGTGGCCGGGGCCCGGGTGGATCTTGGCGCGGCGTTGCGGCTCGCCTCACCTGGGCCCCGGCCTACGCCGGGGTAGAGGGAGTTACGAAGCCCTGCCCCATCGGGCCGTGACCCCTCCCTAATCCCGGAGCCGCCAGCAGCGAGGCTCGAACGAACTTGCGAGCTTCGGTTATAGCTTCGGGGAGATTCATCCCTGCACCAAGCCCGGTCGCGATAGCGGTCGAAAGTGTGCACCCCGTCCCATGGTCATGCTCGGTCGCTATCAGTTCATCGTGCCAGCTTTTCTCCTCCAGCCCACTGGGCGACGAATAAAGAAAATCGAACAATAAGTTGTCCGTCGCGATCGAACGGCGCTGACCAGCTTCTTCCCATTCGATCCGTCCCCCGCGCAGTCGAACGCCTGTTGCGAGGATACTTCCCGTCCCACGTTGCTCAATCAAATGAGCGGCCGCGCCACCAATTTCGATTTCGCTACCGACGGACATGCCGGAAATTGCGGCTAACTCGTCCAAGTTTGGCGTCGAGACCGCTGCCCGAGACAGAAGCCGCAAAAAATGAAGAGCCGTTTGCGGATCGGTCAGCACGAAACCGCTTGTTGCGACCATGACCGGGTCGAACACGACGGGTACGTCAGCGATATCTTCCTCTCGCAACCGATCCGCCACCGCCTCGGCCACCTCCGCCGATCCGATCATCCCGATCTTCACCGCATCCACGCCGATGTCGCCGACGCAGGCATCGATCTGCGCGATCACCATCTCGGCCGACACCGGCATCACCTGCGTCACGCCCAGCGTGTTCTGCGCGGTGATCGCCGTGATCGCGGTCATCGCATGGCCGCCCAACATCGTGATCGTCTTGATGTCCGCCTGGATGCCCGCACCGCCGCCCGAATCCGAGCCGGCGATGCTCAGGATGCGCGGGATCGCCATATGTGGGTCGCATCGGCAACATAGGTCAGCGCAGCAAGGCTTGCCCAACCGATCATCAACGCCCGGAAGGCAGGGTGGGCATGAAGCCCCGCACCATGCCAAAGGACGGTATAGCCCAGAGACGTCAGGAAGAAGCCGAAGCGAAAGACCGCGATCGCAAGGCGCAGTTTCGGGCTCACGCCGCCTTGCGCACCGCGTCGCAGATGCGATCGACGACCTTGCCGACGAGCGCTTCGTCCTCGCCCTCCGCCATCACACGGATCAGCGGCTCGGTGCCCGATTTGCGGATGAGGAGCCGGCCGGTGCCGTGCAATTCCTTCTCGGCATCGGCGATCGTCGCCTTGACCTTCTCATCGTCGAGCGGCTGACCGCCGGCGAAGCGGACGTTCTTGAGCAACTGGGGCAAAGGCTCGAACAGGCGGAGCAATTCGTGCGCGGGCTTGCCGGTCTCAACCAGCGCCGCCAGCACCTGCAGCGCCGCGATCAGGCCGTCGCCCGTGGTGGCATGGTCGGCCAGCACGATATGCCCTGATTGCTCGCCGCCGACATTGTAGCCGCCCGCGCGCATCGCCTCGACCACGTAGCGATCGCCGACCGGGGTCCGGTGGAGCGCGATGCCCTGGCCCCAGAGGAAGCGTTCTAGGCCCAGGTTGGACATCACCGTCGCCACGATACCGTCGCCCTTGAGCGTCCCCGCCCGCGCCGCCTGGGTCGCGATCAGCGCCATCAGCTGATCACCGTCGATGATCTCGCCCTTGTCGTCGACGACGATGATGCGGTCCGCATCGCCATCGAGCGCGATGCCGATATCCGCGCGCACTTCGCGCACCTTCGCGACCAGCGACGCCGGGTGGGTCGAGCCGACCTTGTCGTTGATGTTGCAGCCGTTGGGGCTGACGCCGAGCGCGATCACGTCGGCCCCCAGTTCCCACAGAGCCTCGGGCGCGACCTTGTAGGCGGCGCCGTTCGCGCAATCGAGGACGATGCGCAGACCATCGAGGCGGAGGTGATCGGGGAAGGTCGATTTGGCGACGGAAATGTAGCGACCGTGCGCATCGTCGATGCGGCGGGCGCGGCCGATCGTCTCGGCGGGGGCGAGCTTGGGCTCGCTCTCGATCCCGCGCTCGATCGCCAGTTCTGCTTCGTCGGAGAGCTTGTACCCATCGGGGCCGAACAGCTTGATGCCGTTGTCGGCGAAAGGATTGTGGCTGGCCGAGATCATCACGCCCAAGTCGGCACGCATCTGGCGGGTGAGCATCGCCACCGCCGGCGTCGGCATCGGGCCGACGAGCACCACGTCCATGCCGACCGAGGTGAAGCCCGCGGTCAGCGCGCTTTCCATCATGTAGCCGGAAAGCCGCGTGTCCTTGCCGATCAGCACGCGGTGGCGATGGTCGCCGCGCAGGAAATGCGCGCCTGCCGCCTGGCCGACGCGCATCGCGGTCTCGACCGTCATCATGCCTTCGTTGGTGCGGCCGCGGATACCGTCCGTGCCGAAATATTTGCGGGCCATATGCGTCTCGTGCTGCTTTCTAGCGAGGAAACGCCTTACGCCCGCGAAGGCTCAATCGCAAAGCCGGCCGCGATCAGCGTTCATAGGCTTTGGGCAGCACGCCCTCCTGCGGCACCGCATAGCGATCGCGCAGGCGGGTGTGGCGGTTGGTCAGCGGCTGCTGGACACCATCGATGAAGACCGCGACCGGCGCCGAGCCGAGCTCGAGCGGGTCCTGATCCCAGACGACGACATCGCCGTGTGCGCCGGCCTTCAGCGCGCCATAGTCGCCGTACCCCATCACCGCCGCCGGGGCCGAGGTGATCGCGGCGAGCGCCTGGCTCCAGGTCAGCCCCGTCGCGCCATCGACCTTGTTCAGCGCGACGAGATTGCCCGCGACCTGCGTGAGGTTCTTCTGCTGCGGGCCCCCGCCGGTGGTGTCGATCGTCGTGACCGCGATCTGCACGCCCGCCTTCGCCATCCGCCCGGCGTTCGACTGCGTCGCCGACAGCGTCTCGAACGCGGCAGGCAGGTCGACGAGGCCGACCATCACCGGCACGTGCGCGGCGGCGATCGCCGGGGCGACACGCCAGCCTTCGCTGACGCCGACCAGCACCAGACGAAGCCCGGGATATTCCTTCTTCAGCCCCAGCACGCGCAGGATGTCGCTCGCGCGCTCGACATGGACGAGGAGCGGCACCTTGCCCTCCAGCACCGGAACCAATGCGGCGGCATCGGCGCGCGTCACCAGCGAGTCCTTGGCGAGATCGGAGGCGAGCGCGGGGTTCTTCGCCGCCGCCATCGCGGCACGGAGCAGCGCATAGGCCGCCAGCCGCGTACCTCCGCCGACGCGGAAACTGTCCTCGCCCAGCTCGACATATTGGAAGGCGCGCGCCTTCACGAGCGGATCAGCCCCGGCGGCGAGCGTCAGCAAGGCCCCCTGTCCGCCGAAGATGGTGTTACCCGCATTGGCCGCGACGAAGGCCCGCGTGACGCCGCCGGTCCGCTCGACGCCCAGATTCTGCGCGTCCGGATCGAGCGAGTCGGACACGTCGATCGCTGCCGAGAAGGGCGTATTGCGCGCGCGGCTGTCGTTCGTCTCGGAGACGCCCTGGACGTCCTCGATCCCGAAGGAGGTGATGCCGCCGACGATGCCGGGGGTCACCCACTTGCCCTTCGCGTCGATCACGCGCGCGCCGGCCGGAACCGCGACGCCGGCACCCGCCGCCGTCACGCGGCCGTTGGTGACGACGACGGTGCCGCCCTGGATCGGCGCCGATCCGTCACCCAAGGCGACGGTGCCACCGGTGATGGCGATGGTTTCGGCCGAGAGCGGTGCCGCGATCAGCGCGGCGGCGGCGAGCAGGAGCGCCTTCACTTCACGTCTCCTTCACCGGGCTGGCCGAGCTCGAAATCCGATACGGGTCTCAGTTTAGGATTGTGCATGTCGTAGAGCAGAGCCCCGTCGATCCAGACCATCTCGGGCCGCGTGTAGACGCTGAACGGATTGCCGTTCCACAGCACGACATCGGCCATCTTGCCCGGCTTCAGGCTGCCGGTGACTCCATCGATATGGAGCGCCTTGGCGGGATTGAGCGTCATCCACTGGACCGCGACCTCGTCGGGAATGTCTATGCCCATGCGGCGCCCGGCGGCACGCGCCTTGGCGACTTCCTGGTTCAGGCGCTGGATGCCGTTCTCGTCGTCCGAGTGGATCATCGCGCAGGTGCCGGCGCGCTGCAGGATCGCGAGGTTCTCCTCGATCCCGTCATAGCTTTCCATCTTGAAGCCGTACCAGTCGGCCCAGACGGCGGCGCAGATGTCGTTGGCCTTCAGCAGATCGGCGATCTTGTAGGCCTCGACGCCGTGGTGGAAGGCCGAGACGTGATAACCGAACTCCTTCGACATATCGATGACGTTGGCCATCTCGTCGGCGCGATAGCAATGGTTCTGGACGAGGATCTTGCCGTCGAGCACGCCGGCCAGCGTATCCATCGCGATATCGCGTGACGGGGCTTCGCCGCCGCTATTCTCATATTTGTCCCAGCGGCGCTTATACTCCGCCGCCTTCGCCCAGGTCATGCGATCGACCGCGATATTGCCCATGCGGGTCGAGGGCTCGCGGCCCTTGCTGCCGTAAACGCGCTTCGGATTTTCGCCGCAGGCCATCTTGAGGCCGTACATCGCACCGGGGAACTTCATGCCCTGCGTGGTGCGCGCATAGACGTTCTTGAGGACGACCGAGCGGCCGCCCATCAGGTTCGCCGAGCCGGGCAGGATCTGGAGCGTCGTCACACCGCCATTGGCGAGCGCGCGGCTGAAGCCGGGGTCCTGCGGCCAGACGCTATGTTCGGCCCAGACTTCGGGCGTGGTCGGCGCGGTCGCCTCGTTGCCGTCGGAGAGCGCCTGCACCTGCGGGCTCGGATAGTCGCCGAGGTGGCTGTGGATGTCGATCACGCCGGGGGTCACATATTTGCCCGCGCCGTCGATCACCTTCGTATCGGACGGCGCCTGCACCGTCTGGCCGACGGCGACGATCTTGCCGTCCGCGAACAGCACCTGCCCGCCGACGATCTTGCCGCCCTCGCCGTCGAGGATGGTGACGTTGGTCACCAGCGTCGGAACGCCCGGATAGGCGTGATAGGTCGATGGGAAGGGGTCGGTCGTCCAGGGCAGCGCCGCCTTCGGGGCCGAGGAGGAGGCCGACTTCGGCTTCTCCGCAGGCGCGGTGGCGCACGCGGACAGCGCGAAGACGCTGGTCAGGGCGAGGAGGAAGGTCTTGGACACCGGGCATCCACTTCTTGGACGAAGGACAGGAATGGAAAGGCGGTCGGGATCAGGTGACCCCGTGCATGATCTTCTTCAGCCAGGGTGACAAGCCGAGCAGCAGCCCGCCTGCGGCGATCGTCAGCACACCGCCCATCATGAAGGTGTGGGCGTAGGTGTGGAGCGCGAGTTCGGGGTTGGTCACCTGCCCGCCGACCGTCTGCACCGAGGCGGCCTGCGCAGCGGCCCCGGCCAGATACTGGCCGACCGAGATCGACAGGAACCACACGCCCATCATCATGCCGACGATCCGCGCGATCGAAAGCTTGGTGATCATCGAGAGGCCGACGGGCGAAATGCAGAGTTCGCCGATCGAGTGGAGGAAATAGGTCAGCACCAGCCACCAGAGCGACACACGGAATGCGCCATCCGCCATGCCTTTGCTGAGCGCCAGCACGACGAAGCCGAGCCCGACGAGGACCAGCGCCAGCGAGAATTTCACCTGGATCGAAGGCTCCCACCCGCGCTTGGCGAGGAACAGCCAAAGCATGCTCATGATCGGCGCGAAGGTGACGACCACGATCGGATTGAACTGCTGCGTGGCCGCGGCGGACATGTGGAAGCCGAATATCTCCAGCGTCGTGTTGCGGTCGGCAAACAGGGTGAGCGACGAGGCTGCCTGTTCGAACAGCGCCCAGAAGGTGACGTTGAACACGACGAGGATGATCGCCGCCAGCATCATCTGGCGCTCGACCGTATCGCCGACGCGCGCCGACCAGATCGGGATGCCGATCACCGCGGCCAGGAAGATCACCAGCAGCGCCTTTCCGAGGAAGGGCGTCGCGATGAGATAGCCCAGCACGCCGCTGCCCGCAGCCGCCTCCGGCGTGGTCATGACGTTGTAGAAGACCAGCCAGAAGACGACCACCGAGGCCAGCGCGAGCGCATAGATCAAGGGCGCGCGATTGCGGCCGGTCTGCGCAGGGGGCTCGCCATAGCCCTTCAGGCGGCCGCCATCGAAGTGCAGCATCGCCCAGGCGATCAGCAGCACGAACGCGACGATCAGGAACCCGGCCCACCAGCCGAAACGGTCGACAAGGAACGGGCACGCCGCCTGTCCCAGCACGGAACCGAGGTTGATGCCCGCGTAGAAGATGGTGAAGCCTGCGTCGCGACGTCGGTCACCCGGCGCATAGAGCGCGCCGACGATCGTCGAGATGTTCGGCTTGAAGAAGCCGTTGCCGATCACGACCAGGCTGAGCGCGAACAGCATCAGCCCGGTGAAGAGCTTCGACGTTTCCGCACCCGACTTGAAATCGCCCTCGGCCATCGTCTTGGCGACACCACCGTCGGGACGCAGCAACTGAACCGATCCGTCGGCGAGACCGTGGATGGTCAGCGTATCGCCACCGATCTTCACCGTCTGCGGCGCATCGTTCACGGCAAGCGGCGTTGCCGGTGCGGTCTGGCTCACCGCATAGCGCTGGCCTTCGATGATCGCATAGGGCTTGCCCTGGTCCCCTCCGAAGCAGAGCAGCAAATAGCCCACCGACATGACGAGCGCGCCGAACTTCACCGCACGCTTGGAGCCCAGATACCGATCGGCCAGCAGGCCACCGATCACGGGCGTCAGATAGACGAGGCTGAGATAGCCGCCGACCAAGCCCGTCGCGGCGTGGTCCGCCAGCAGGAAATGCTTGGTGAGATAGAGCACCAGCAGCGCCCGCATCCCGTAGAAGCCGAACCGCTCCCACATCTCGATCCCGAACAGCCGGCGAAGCTGGACGGGATGGCCGATCCAGGTGCCTTTCGTGGCCGGATTGACGTGGCTGATGTCGGGCTCGATCGCCGAAGCGTCGGTGGGTGTCTCCATGCGGCGAAGATCCATTCGTGTTATTATGTTGCGCGACAGACTAGCGTCATTGCGCGCGCTGTGAAGAAGATTGTTGCGCGCCGCCCGCGCTGGTAGCGGGCCGCCATGTTCAACGACACTTCCTCCACTGCCGCGCTGTTGGCGACGCGCCGATCCGGCAAGGCGCGCAACATGATCGCTCCGGGGCCGGACGAGGCCCAGCTCGCCCGCATCCTCGGCGCCGCGATCCGCGTGCCCGATCACGGCAAGCTCGGCCCGTGGCGCTTCATCGTCGTGCCCCAAGAGAAGCGCGAAGCCTTCGCCGCACTGTTGCACGATGCCGCGCGCGCGGCTCTCGAAGGTACGAAGGTGCCCCCGCCCGACGCGATCGACGAATTCGCCCACCAGGCGCCCTGCCTGATCGTCGCGCTGTTCGCCCCCGTGATCGACAGCCACATTCCGCTCTGGGAGCAGGAGCTTTCGGTGGGCGCGGCGTGTATGAACCTGCTCACCGCAGCGCATGCCGAAGGCTTCGTCGGCGGCTGGCTGACCGGCTGGGCGAGCTATTCCGAGAAGGTGCGGGGCGCCTTCGGTGGCGGCGAAAACGACAGAATCGCGGGATTTCTGTTCATCGGCACACCATCACGCGACCTCGAGGAGCGGCCACGCCCGAAGCCCGAAACAGTGATTTCGGTATGGGACGGTTGATCGAAAAATTATCCGCTGGCAGGCACCAGAGACAGAAAGAAACAATAGCGAGCTAAGTCGCGCAATTCTTTCAGTTCATTCATCTTGCATGGCCCGCCATGCTGTGTTAGAACAGCACTACGCAAATGCCAGCCGCCGATCGCCCCGTCTATCTCCGCCTCCGCGACGAGATCATTGCGATGATCCTCGATGGCACCATTGCGGAAGGTGATCCGCTGCCGTCGGTCCGCGCCTTCGCCGCCGAACAGGGCGCCAACCCGCTGACCGTGGCCAAGGCGTATCAGACGTTTCAGGAAGACGGACTCGTCACCGTACGCCGCGGCGTCGGCATGTTCGTCCAGCCCGGCGCTTCGGCCCGGCTACGCCAGGGCGCGCGCAAGCGTTTCCTGGAAGAGGAATGGCCCGAGATCGCCGCACGCATGCGTCGGCTCGATCTCGATCCCGCCGATCTGATCGGCGTCCGCGTTTCCTGAAGACTTTGCGCGCTGCCCGCCTGCTGATAGCGGCGGCGGCATGATCACCCGGCTTCTCCCCTTCGACGACGACGCGCTGGCGCAAGCCGTCACGCTGATCCGCGCGGGCCAGCCGGTCGCGGTGCCGACCGAGACGGTCTACGGCCTCGCCGCCGATGCCACCGATGCCGAGGCGGTGGCGCGAATCTACGAAGCGAAGGGAAGGCCCTCCTTCAACCCGTTGATCGTTCACGTTCCCGACTTGGAGGCCGCGGCCGGGATCGCTGAGCTGCCCCCGATCGCGCTGACCCTTGCCGCCCATTTCTGGCCCGGTCCGCTGACCATCGTCGCGCCGCTCCAGCCGGAGGCAGGCATCGCTTCGCTCGTCACCGCAGGCCTGCCCACCATCGCGCTCCGCGTCCCGGCGCACCCGATAATGCAAGCGTTGCTGAAAGCCAGCGGACGCCCTCTCGCCGGCCCCTCTGCCAACGCGAGCGGCTCGATCAGCGCGACCCGCGCCGAGCATGTGCTGCACACGCTAGGCGGCCGCATCCCGCTGGTCATCGACGGCGGGGCAACCTCGGTCGGCCTCGAATCGACGATCCTGGCGGTGGCCGATGGCCGCCTCCGCCTGCTTCGTCCGGGTCCGATCGACGCGAAGATGATCGAGGAAGCGACGGGAATCGCGGTAGAAGCCAACAATGCTTCGTCCATCGAAGCACCCGGCCAGCTCGCAAGCCACTATGCGCCCGATCATCCGCTGCGCCTCAACGTCACCGCGCCTGCGACCGATCAATGGCTGATCGGGTTCGGAGCGATCGCAGGAGACCGTTCGCTTTCACCGCGAGGGGATATGGTCGAGGCGGCAGCGGGCCTGTTCGATGCCCTCCACGAAGCCGATCGATCCGGCCGAGCCCACCTCGCCGTGGCACCCATTCCCGACGAGGGGCTGGGGCTCGCGATCAACGATCGACTACGCCGGGCCGCAGCCCCGCGCTGAAGGCCGACTACGCCGCGGCGCCGTCCTTCAGCCGTGCCGCATAGCTCTTCCGCAGCTTGGCGAGCTTCGGCGGGATCACCGCGAGACAATAGGGATTGCGCTGGCCCTCGCCATCCCAATAGCCCTGATGATAATCCTCGGCCGGATACCAGGTGTCGTCGGCCTCGATCGTGGTGACGATCGGCCTGTCAAAATCGGGCTGGTTCCGGGCCTTGGCGGCGCGGGCCTCGGCCTCCTGCTCGGGCGAATGAGGGAAGATCGCCGAACGATATTGGGTGCCGATGTCGTTGCCCTGCCGGTTGAGCTGGGTCGGATCATGCGTGTGGAAGAAAATGTCGAGCAGATCGCCGTAGGACAGCACGCTCGGGTCGAACCGAATGCGCAGCGCCTCGGCATGGCCGGTATTGCCGCCGCAGACCTGCTTGTATGTCGGGTTGACGGTTTCGCCGCCGATATAGCCGCTTTCGACCGAGGAGACGCCGACGATATCCTGAAATACCGCCTCGACGCACCAGAAGCAGCCGCCGGCCACGGTTGCGATTTCTTCGCTCATGCCTACATCTCCACTCACGTTGACACCGAAATGGGGCAACTCACGCGAAGTTCAATCTTTTTGACTATTTCGCGTGATAGAGCCGTCCCAGTTCGCTTGCGCCGATGCCCTGCAAGCGGCTAGTCACGATCGAGTGGGGGACAGGACGAGGATGCCGATGGCAATGGAAACGCGCAGCGCTCGGCTCTGCAGCTTCTGCGTGTCCGCCCGAGGCGACGCCTGAGCCCTATCACGCGCATGTCCACAAACTCCCCTACCCTCCCGACGCGTCGGTCCTGGCTGTCCCCTGACGTGGCGGCGACGCAGGCCAACACGGTCAAAGAACTGGTGCTGCGGCACTGGGCACTGGCGATCGGCGCCGCCGCACTCGTCATTCCCACCTTCACGATGGTTGCCCAGGTTTCCTGGTCGACGGAACAGGGCGCGCACGGCCCGGTCGTGCTCGCGACAGGCCTCTGGCTGATCGGCCGGATGTGGCACGGGGTGAAATGGTTTACCAAGCGCGGCAGCCTGTGGATCACCGTGCCTGCGCTGGCCTTCACGCTGTTGATCTACATTCTCGGACGGATCAGCGGCACGCCCGAGATCGAGGGCTATGCGCTCTATTTTACGATGGTCGTGGTGACTTATGCCTATTGCGGCATTCCCGTCATGCGGCGGATCTGGTTCCCTATTCTCTACCTCTTCTTCGTCTTCCCACCACCTGATTCGGTTGTCGCCGCGGTCACGCAGCCACTCAAACTCGGCGTGTCGGCGGCCGCAGTCAGCTTGCTGGATCTCTTCGGACTGCCCGTCGGGCGGACCGGCGTGATCATCCAGGTCGACCAATATGACATATTGGTCGCGGCGGCCTGCTCGGGGCTTAACTCGGTGATCAGCCTGTCAGCGATCGGACTGTTCTACATCTACATCCGGCACAATGCGAACTATCGCTATGCGCTGCTTCTGATGCTCACGATCGTGCCCATCGCAATCTTCGCCAACTTCACCCGCGTTCTCGTCCTGATACTGATTACCTATTATTTCGGGGATCCGGTGGCTCAAGGCTTCCTGCACGGCTTTGCCGGCATGCTGATGTTCGCGATCGCGCTGCTCGGCATCTTCGGTCTCGACACACTCGCCTCGCCTATCCGCGCGCGGCTCGCCAAGCGGGGCCAGGGATGAGCGACATCGCCGAACCGGCCCCTGAGCAAGGTGTGACACCTCCGTCGCGGCGCGATCTTTTGATCGGCGGCATGATGGCCGCTGCAGCCGGCGTTGCCTACCTGCGCGCGCCCTATGCCTCGAGTGCAAGCATCGGGAAGGACGAGTTGGACAAGCTCGTGCCCTACGTGATCGGTCCGTGGCGCTATCAGAGCTCGTCGGGTATCGTGCTGCCGCCCCCCGATCAGCTCGCCAAGGTGCTCTACGATCAGCAGCTCGCCCGCGGTTACACGTCGGAAACCGAGCAGCCGGTGATGTTGGTGATGGCCTATGGCCATGGCCAGAACGGCGCGTTGCAGGTCCACCGCCCGGAGATCTGCTACCCCGCGAGCGGCTATCACCTGACCAACAAGGAACGCGACGAGCTTCCGCTCGGCAATGGCCAGTCGATCCCGATCCGCACCTTCACCGCCGAGAGCGACACTCGCGTCGAGCAGGTGATGTACTGGTCGCGCATCGCCGATCATATGCCGACCGGCTGGTCCGAGCAGCGCATCGCCATCATGGAGGAAAACCTGCGTGGTTCCATACCCGATGGGCTGCTGGTGCGCGTCTCGACGATCTCGCCGCATCGCGATGCTTCGCTCGCGACGCTGTCGCGATTCTGTCGCGCGATGCTGTCCGCCGCCGGACCGAAGTCGCGGCACAAGTTGATCGGGAATAGCTACACTTAGCATGGCAATACCGCCCTCTCCGTGGCATAGGCGCGGGCTGGGCCGGGGAATGGCGCCGTTGAGCGGCGTGAAACGGTGGGGGATGAGTAGGACAATGACGAAGAAAGTCGCAATCGCGCTTCTGTGCGCTGGATCGGCCCTGATGGCGGGCTGCAACAAGAAGACCCCGTCGGGTCAGGTTGCCGCCACCGTGAACGGTGAAGAGATCACGCTGCAGGAAATCAACACCGAGCTTCAGGCCGCCCAGCTGCCGCCGAACGCGGACAAGAACACCGTCCAGCGCGCGCTGCTCCAGCGGATCATCGATCGCAAGCTGCTGATCGGCGCCGCCGAGGACAAGAAGCTCGACAAGACCCCCGATTACCTCGGCCAGAAGCGCCGTCTCGACGAACTGCTGCTCGCGCAGAGCTTCGCCAAGCAGCAGCTGACTTCGGTGCCCGTGCCGACACCGGGCGAGGTCGACAAGTTCATGCAGGATCGCCCGAACGTCTACATCGCGCGTGAAGGCTGGGTGCTCGATCAGATCCGCTTCCCGGCGCCGAAGAACGCGCAGGCGCTGGCGCCACTGGCGCAGGACCACAGCATGGATGCGGTCGCTGCCCGCCTCAAGTCGCTCGGCATCACCTTCGAGCGCGGCACGGCGCAGCTCGACACTGGCAATCTGCCGAAGCCGGTCCTCGATCAGGTCAACAAGCTGCCCGCGAGCGAACCGTTCGTGATCCCGCAGCCGGGCATGGTCACGGTCAACGTCATCACCTCGCGCAAGCCGCTCTCGATCGACGCCGTCGCCGCCAAGCAGGCCGCGACGCGCGATTGGCGCCAGGCGAAGTTCGCCGAGATGCTCCAGAAGCAGCTCGATGCGCTGAAGGCCGGTGCCAAGATCACCTACCAGTCCGGCTTCGGCCCGCCGCCGACAACGCCAAACCAGCCGGCGATCCCGGGCGGAGCGGCCGCAGCCACCAAAGGCTGACGCTTAAACCCTCAAAGGAAAGGCCGTCCCGGCATAGGCTGGGGCGGCCTTTTTCTTTGGGGCAGCCGGCCTTGAGGCGGCGGCCCGCGATCCAGCCCGATTGTCGATGAGCCGACTTGGTGCGAAGCTCGCGCGCGTGTCCGACCGCGTCACCCTCTATGTCCAGCGCCTTGACGACGCCACGCGCCTTCCGCGCCCTGCCCGCGCCGAATGGCTGGGCGGCAACCATTATCGGATCCTGAGCGAACTCCCGCAGGGGGAAGTGTGGGCCTTCGAGCCCGGCAGCATCGTCGTCGCAGAACGACGCGGCGGCCTCCTCCGTGCGCTTTCAGATGCCGGTGTCGTCCCCGTGAAAATGATCGAGGCCTCGATTGCGATCGAGGCCGTTCCGACAACCGAAGAAGATGGACTGGAGCCTGCCATCGTCCAGGTCTTTCAGGCCCAATCCCCTCCGAAGCGCGACGGCTTCGGCCCGCTCGTCCCCTGGTGGGGCTGGGCAGCCGGATCGATCGTGATCGGCATCCTCATCATCCTGATCATGCAGATGGTGGAGGGCTGAGCTCTTAGCCGGGCGTACCGAGGATGCGGGACGCGCGAACGTACGTGAAGGCGCTCGCGCCATCCCAGGAACGCCCGTCGGGAAACCGCAATTCTATCCCGGCAAGATCGCGCTCGTCCGCCAGCAGCATGTTGACGCCCATCATCGTGTTGCCAAACCTCGATACGGCGCTGGGCGTCAGTACGAAGTGGGTCGTCGAGCCGCAGGTTTCGCAGAAGCGGATTTCCGCGGCCGGATCGTCCTTGTCGTCGCGGCAATAGCCTTTCGACGTGCCGTGGACGCTGACCTCCGTGGCGTGGAAATAACCCCAGCGCGCGCCGGCCTTGCTGCAAAGGGTGCAATTGCACTCGTTGACGAAATCCGGCCGCTTCGCGAGTTCGATGCGGAACTGGCCGCAAAGGCAGGAAAACTCAGGCACGCCCTGCCCCTTACCCGAACTCAATAATAAGCGCCGTAGCCGTAGCTGTGGCCGTAGCCATATTCGTCATTGAACAACTGCTGCTTGTAGCGGTTGAGGACGGTGCCGACGAGCGGGGTCGGCTCCAGCATGCGGATCGTCTCCTGAACCTGCTTGCGGGTCGTCTTGCCATCCTCGATCACCAGCAGGAAGCCATCGATGCGGTGACCGATGATGACAGCATCGTCGTCGGCGAAGATCGGCGGCATATCGACGATCGAGATGGTCGAGGGCGGCAGCGCCCGCAGGCTTCCGAAGAACGCATCGCCGCGGGGCGAAGTCAGAAGCTCGCCGGTCGCGACGTCGCGACGGAAGCCCGGCACGACGACGATATTCTCGTCATTCACCCGCCGGCCGATGTTGCGGATGTCCCGCTCCTCGCCCGACAGATAATCGTGGATCGCGTTGCCGCTGATGATGCCGAAGCGCGGCCCGAGCGCCGGACGGTGAAGATCGAGATCGACCAAGCAGACGTGCAGCCCCGCGATGCGCGACAGCGATGCGGCAAGGTTCGCCGAAACGAAGGTCTTGCCGACGTTCGGTGCGGCGGAGGTGATGCCGACGATCTTCAGATTGCCGTCGTTGACGCGCTTGGCGATCTGCGTGCGCAGCATCTTGAACGGGCGCCCGCGGGCATCGCCGTTGTCGAAACCGAACACATTCTGCTCGGACAATTGCTCCTGCGATATCTCCATCACGGGCATATCGGCTTCGGAATTGTAGAGCGGCACGTCCGCCGTCGCGCTGAAGCCACTACCAAGCGAATTCATAACTTTACCCTAGCCACGATAGAGAACCACAACGGTCTCACGCTTAATAACGACCCTTCTTGGCCTTCAGATCGGCTCTCTTGCGGTTACGCCGCTCAAGATAACGGATGATCCAGTTCGGCTTACGCTCGAAATCGGGAATGATCGAGAGCGGCGGCGCGCCCGTGGCAGCTCGTACGGCATCGACACCGCGGATCGGCCGAAGCATCAGTTCGAGCGCGAGAATCATCGCGAGCCCGAGCCCGATACCTCCAGAGAAGCCACCGGAAATCAGCACCTTGCGGTTCGGCTTGAAAGGCGTGTCGGGTACGACCGGCGGATCGGCCAACGTCAACCGCTCGCCCTTCTGCTCGGTGGTCATGCGCGCCGTGATATCGGCATTCTGCGTGCGCATGCCGATCATGCGCAGCTGATCGCGCTTCACTTCAGCCTGTTTGCTCAGTTGATCGATCTGCGCCTGGATCGCCGGCGCCTGCGCCTGCGCCGCCCGTGCCTGCGCGCCCTGGGACAGGATGATCGACTTTGCGGCCTGCAACGAGGCGATCTGTGAGCGGTTGCTATTGATCTGAGCGACGACCGCCTGATTGGTCGAAGGACCGCTGGCGGTCGCCTGGACCGCAGCCAGGCGCTGCTTGGCGGCGATCACGTCTGGGTGACTGTCGGACAGGCGCGACTGAAGTTCGCTCAATTGACGCTGCGCGTCGGCGATCGCCGCCGCACCGCCCGAATTGGTGGACTGGGCAGCGAGATTGGCATTCTCGGCCTGCAAACGCCCGATGTCCCCATCCATGCGCGCGGCATCCGCGGCTGGATTGCCAGTGTTCTGCATGCCGAGCGCGAGAAGCGTTCCGTTCTCCGACTTGATCTTATTGATCTTGTCTTCGATGTCGTTGATGTCCTGGCGAACGCCGCTTTCCTGCTCGTCGAGGAAGGTCTTGGCGCCCTGGGCCTGCTCGGTCTGCGAGCTGGCGTCGACTTCCAGGAAGCGGTTGACGAACTGCTGTGCCACCGCCTGCGCCTTCTGCGGATCGGGATAGTCGAAGGCAATGCGCAGGGCGATCGTCTGCCGCCCGCCCATCATCGCCTTCAACCCGGTACCGTCACCCGCCACGCCCGAGATGGTGGTGGCGTCACGCATCTGGTCGACGATTTCCGAGAAAGGTTTCCCGGCCTGCTGTTCCTTCGGATAAAGTCCGTTGGTGCGGATCAATTGGATCAGCACTTGGCGGCTCAGCACGCGCTCGCGCGCGCGCGCAATGCGCTGATCGATCAGATCGGACATCGTATCGAGGTTGAGGTTATCAACGGCCAATTGCTGCGATTCGATCAGCACCGTCGCGCTCGACTCGTACATCGCGGGAATGAGGTAGGCTGCAGCTGTCCCCCCGATAGTAGCAAGGATCGCTGGGATGATGATCAGCCAGCGGCGCTGCCACAGCACCACCGGCAGCACGGTCAGCAGACTGGGACCCGACTCCTCGTGAAGATCGTAGTAGGTAGCCATCAGCTCCTCCGTCCGAAATTCCAGACGATGTTGAAGGTGCCCGTATAGGCGTTCACCTTGTTTCCCGTCGGGCTGAATAGCGTCCCATAATCGCGCCGTTGGGCGCGCCCACTAAAGCCCGCCTGCAACCGCGGCCCAATGTCATGACGATAATCGATCGCGCCATCATAATATTTTTGCGCAGGAATGATACTCTGTCCCGACGTTGAAATGTCGTAAGTACCCGAAACGCCAACCGTGCTGTGCGGAGTGAGCTTGTAATTGATGCGAGTGCCCGCCTGCGTATCGGTACGCAGACCACCGAGGCCGCTGGCCGCGCTCATCCGCGATCCGGTGAAACAGACGGTCAGACGCGGATAATTGCCGCAAAGCGATCCGTTGAAGCCCAAAGTCTTGAAATGACCGCCCGCGATCGACTGAAGCAACATGCTAAGGCCGCCCTCGAACTTCCACGTCGCGTTGATCTGCTGAACGAGCTGTAGGCCGGTCGAATAGGATCTCGACTTTGGATTGCTGGTCGACAGTACCTCGCTGACACCACCCTGAATGCCGATCTTGGTATGCCCGTTGATCGTACGCAGATAGCCTAGGCTAGCGCCATATTGATTATAGGCGTTTGCCCGCCCGCCCGAGAAGGTCGCATGGCTGCCGTTGATGCCCGCCTGCCAGAGGTTCTTCTGGTCGGGCTCATAGGTGAAATCGAGGCCGCCCGAGATGCGGTGAGTCCGCTGGCCGACAGTCAGCAGATCGGTCTCCGGCTGAAGGTCGCTCGACTTGGTGCTGTACGACGGAGGCGGATTGATCGAATTGTCATACGCGCCGTAGGCCGATGCGGTGATGAACTGGCTGATCTGCTGGTTATGGCGCAGCGTCGCCGAATAATTCTGGACCGTTCCGTAATGCTTGATCGAATGATCGATGTCCGCCTGACCGCTGATCTCGGTCCGCGAGCGTTGCGTCAGGCGCGAGAGCGTGCCGCTGAGCGTCACGCCAGCCGTAGGGCTCGGGCCTTGCGAGGTCAGGGTGAAGAAGGGGTTGCTGCCATAGCCCGCATGGACATCGACGAAACCACTCGCACGAACCGACGCTGCATCGACGCGAACAGTGAGAAAGGAGCCGGTGCCGACCGCGACCGCAAGCGCGAGTTCGCGCTTCACGGAACGACGACCGTGTCGCCTGCGATCAGCTGAGGAAGACTGCCCAGTTCGTCGGTGTTCGGCTTGCCCTTCAGCACGCCGCCGAGCTTGGCCCGGATCGCCTCGACCTTACCGTTCGTGTTGCGCAGAACGATGATGTTGCCGACGTCGGCATATTCGGTCGGCCCGCCCGAGAGCGCCAGCGCATCGAGCACCGTCAAATAGCGCGTCGGGGTGAAGGTGCCAGGCGAATGGACTTTGCCGATCACCGAAATCTGCATGCCGGTCGGCGTGCGCACCGAAACCGTCACCTGCGGCGGAATACCCTTATACTGGCCCGCGAGAAGCCGGGAGAGTTCGGCCTCGACCTCGTTAGAGCTGTGGCCCGAGCCCTTCACCGTCCCGGCGAGCGGGAAGGAGAAGGTACCGTCGGGCAGCACCGTCAGCGTGCGGGAAAGGCGTTCGTCACCCCAGACGTAGATGTCGAGCGAATCACCCGGGCTGATCTTATAGGTCGAGACGGCACCCTGCGGCGCCGCGGAGGCGGGCGTGATCTGGATCGGCCGCGGCTGCGATGCCGGTGGCGTGGCCGGTGCGGTCGTCGCGGCGGTGCTTGCCGCTGGCGGGGGTGCCACGGCGGGCGCCTGTGCCAGAACGGACGCCGCCTGAGCCAGGATCGCTGCTCCCAGCGTCAGCAAAAAACCCGTCCTCATTCCGTCCCTATCCCTGTTCAACGCAAGACCGTCATACATCACGATGCGTGAACGAAGTATGGCGGCGGCGGGGTGACATGGTCAATCCTTTGACCACACCGAAACTGTAGGCAATTGTTACGTAAGAGCCCCGCGCCGGTTGCGCGGACCCCGGCCCCGGCGCAAGAAAGCGCGCGATGCCGATGCCCCCTCGCCTGTCCGCCCTGATCCGTCTGGGGCTTTCGCTCGCGCTGGCCGCGGCGCTGGCGGCCTGCGGACCGAACGTGCCCAAGGCCGACGCTTACGAGCAGACCGCCGACGGGATGATGGCCGCATCCGCCTTCGTGCCGGCGATGTCGATGATGGAGCGGTCGATCAAATATGATCCGAACGAACCGCGCCGCTGGGTGAAGCTCGGCCGCGCCCAGCGCGCCGCCGAACAGCCCGCGCTCGCCGCCATGTCCTATCAGCGCGCGCTCGATCTCGACCCGGCGAACATCGAGGCGCTGGAGAATATGGCCGTGCTGCTCGTCCGCGCCGGCCGCTACGACGAGGCGAAGGGCTATGTCGATCCGCTGATGTCGCTGCAGCCCGACGATATCGCCGGGCTCCTTTCGCTCGGCGCGATCGCGATGTTCCGCCAGCAATATGCCGAGGCGGACAAATATGCCGACAAGCTGATCCAGGCCGCGCCCAGCAGCATCGGCGGCTACACGCTGAAGGCGCGCGTCTATGCGGCGCAGGGCAAGATGAAGGAGGCCGCCGCGGTGCTGGCCCAGCAGGTCGCGCTCAACCCGACCGATCCCGATCTCGCATTGCAGCTGATGGATTTCTACAAGGCATCGAAGTCGGTGACCGGCATCCGCAACACCGCCAAGGTCCTCGCCGCGCTGATGCCGAACGATCCGCGCTATCAGATGGAAATGGTCCGCGCCTACCATGCCGAGGGCAAGGAGGATCAGGCCAACGACATCCTCGGCAAGATCCTCGTCCGTTATCGCGGCAATGCCGACGTGATGAAGGCGGTCGCGCGCTATTGGCGCGGATCGATGCCACGCGATCAGGCGCTGGCCAAGATCGTCGATCTCACATCCAAACTCGGCGGCCATGCCAAGTCCGAACTCGCCAATATGCTGATCGACGAAGGCCTAGCCGCCACCGCGGTCAAGCTGCTGGAGAAGGACGCCGCGGCCAATGTCGACCCGGGCAATACCGACCTCCACGCTACCTATGCGCGTGGTCTGCTGGCGATCGGCAAGACCGGTGATGCAGGATATCAGGCCTTCCGTGTGCTCGATTTCGACTACACCAATCCGGTGGCGTTGGTCGTCCGCGCTCGGATAACCTTCGCGACCAAGGATTACCCCAAGGCGCTCAACGATGCGCAGAATGCGCTCAGTAACGATCGCACCAGCGAAGAGGCGCTGCTGCTTATCCCGCAGATTTACATGGCAATGGGCAACAAGGTCCTTGCCGAGCGCGGCTGGGGCGATGCCCAGGCAGCACTGCCGCATTCGGGCCGGGTCAATCGCGCCTGGACCGCCTGGCTGGTCTCGCAGGGGCGTCAGGACGATGCGCTCGACGTGATGAGCACCTTCGCGCGCGGCAATCCGAACGATTTCGAGACCTGGCGCGCCTATCGCGACCTTTGCGTCGCGGCGAAGGACAAATGCGCGAGGACCGCCGCCCAGCAGCTCGCGATGATACGGTAGCGCACGCCGTGTCCGCCGATCGCATCGCCTTCCTCGACCTCGGCTTCGATCGACTGACCCTGGACGGCACGCTCGATTGGGTCACGGCCTCGATCGCAAGACGCACCTTCGCCTATGTCGTCACCCCCAATGTCGATCATATGGTGCGGCTGCCGAAGCTCGAGCCCGCTTTGCAGGCCGTCTATACCGATGCCGATCTCTGCCTGTGCGACAGCCGCATCCTCGCGCGCCTCGCCGGAACGTGCGGGATCGACCTGCCGGTGGTGCCGGGCAGCGATCTGACCGCGACGTTGCTCGGCAGCCGGCTGGCGAAGGGCACGCGCCTCCTGCTCGTCGGCGGCGATGCCGATGCCGCGACGCTGCTTCGGGCACGCTATCCCGATCTCGATATCCTCCACGACGCACCCCCGATGGGCCTGCGCCACGATGCCGCCGCGCGCGCCGCAGTGATCGACACCGCCGTTGCCGCCGATCCCCAGCTCATCCTTCTCGCCGTCGGATCGCCGCAGCAGGAATTGCTGGCGTGGGAGATGAAAGCGAGCGGCCGTCTCCGCGCCACCACACTCTGCATCGGCGCCAGCGTCGATTTCCTCGTCGGCCGCGAAAAGCGCGCGCCGAAGCTGGTCCAGAAGGCCGGGCTCGAATGGGCCTGGCGCCTGCTCCAGAATCCGAGACGCCTCGCCCGCCGTTACCTGATCGACGACCCCGCCATCTTCGCCATGACCTGGGCCTGGGCCCGGCGACGCAGATCGAAGCCGTAACCCCCCGAAGAGGAGCCCCCAATGCTCAACCTGACCCGCCCCGAAGGCAGCGAGCCCGAAGACCTCCACATCACCCGCCGCGCTGCCGCGAGCCTGTTCTTCGCCGGGTACGCCGCCGCCGCGCTCGCCGCCGATGCCAAGCCGATCACCACGCCCGCCGACGGCCTTACGATCGACGAGGTGCTGATCCCCAACAGCGCGCCGAAGCCCCTGCCCGCTTATGTCGCCCGCCCCGCCAAGGCCGGGCACCACGCCACGATCCTCGTCGTCAACGAGATCTTCGGCATCCACGATTACATCAAGGACATCTGCCGCCGCTTCGCGAAGCTCGGCTATGTCGCGATCGCTCCCGATTTCTTCTACCGCTCGGGCGTCAACCTCCCCGCGCTCACCGACTTCGCGCAGATCCGGCCGATCGTGTCGCAGGCGACGCCCGAGCAGGTCGACGGCGACGTGCGCGCGACGCTCGATTGGCTGAAAGCGCAGAGCTTCGTCGCCGCGGGAAAGATCGGCATCACCGGCTTCTGCTGGGGCGGCGCGGTCGTCTGGCGCTCGGCGATGCTCGATGCCGATATCAAGGCCGGGGTCGCCTGGTACGGCCAGCTCAAGCCACTGATCGCACGCGCTGGCGAGCTCAAGGCGCCTGTCCTCGGCCTCTACGGAGCCCTCGACCAGGGCATCCCGCAGGCCGACGTCGAAGCGATGCGCGCGGCGCTCAAGACCGCAGGCAAGACGGATTCGGAGATCGTCGTCTACCCCCAGGCCAATCACGGCTTCCACGCCGATTACCGCTCCAGCTACGATCCGGCAGCGGCAGCGGACGGGTGGAAACGGGCCTTGGCGCATTTCAAGAAGCACGGGGTGGCGTGAAGCTACCGATCCTCCCCGCCAAGGGAGGATCGAGCGCGATAAACGCTATTTGTTCTTGACTTTTTCGTACATTTTTGGTATGGAAGATGGGCGAGGCGATCGGCTTTGCCCGCTGTTTCTCATCGTCGATTTAAAAAGGGCAAGGCGCTCGTCTCGGCCGCTATGGGGTGGTTAGCGTAATGGCGGCTTTGAAAATGTGAAAGCCGATAGCTGCCGTTCTCCGAGCGCAGTATGCAGCCCCATGAGCAATCAACCGCCCATCATCGAGAACTGCCACTGTGGATCTTTGCCGGACCTCGCAGTTGTGCCGATGGGCGGAGACGGTTTGGATGAGCGTGTTTTCGCCTCTCTTAATCGACTACACGAGCACGGAGGCGACCAGTGGTGGCTTTATGTGTCCCTCTGCAATCAGTGCCAGCAGAACTGGATGATCGCGCAAGATGAGCGCATCTACGACAACTACTATTTGCGCCGCGTTGATCCGGCTACCGTCGAGGTGATCCGGGAACAGGGACATTGGCCCGCCGATTTCCTGACCTACGAGCGGGTTCTTTTGCTCGGCAGGACAATGAGCAAGCCGTGGACATTTCTCGATCCGCGTTCACCAGCGCTGATGCGGACCACCGAAGATTTGCGTCGCGAACGACCAGAAATCTCCGTGGAAGAGGTTGCCTATCTGCTCGCTATTCCGGTGCCAGATGCGAGGCGCCTACTACAAAAGCCTACATAATCAACCGCTTCCGGGCTCGGACGCTGCGTCGCTAAACGACAACAACTGGGTCGGAAGTCGCCTCACAGGTTATGACACAACCGGATCGTCATCAGCGCAACCTGAGCGGCCATGTCGCAAAGCATGTTTGATCGCCAGCCCGATCTGCAATCGCAGCCAGTCCGCCCGATGCTCCTCTGGGAGCGCCAACCCCAATGTCACGATCTTCTCAACCGTGTTCGTAGCCCACTCGCTGTAGGTCCAATGCTCGCCGCTCATCGCGGTAGCATGCGCCTTTTCGGAATGTCTGCAATCGGGAAGCACGGCTGATAGGATAAATGACCAACAATGGGTCGGAAGCCGCCATCAAAGCGACCTTTTCAAACCCGCCTGCCGCAATCGCTCCACAACCCTCAACTTCCTCAACTTAAGGACACACAAATATCATGATTTCAGCTACTTGAAACATTCCCGCGCCGCCGCAGCGCCACCCCATAAAGCAGCAAAATCGCGGCCGTAACGCCGAAGAAACCCGCGATCTCCTCGGGCTTCGCCAGCGCCACCAATCCCACCATCCCGACCATGCCGATCCCCGCCGCCAGCGGCAGGATCTGGAACTGGAGCGGTTTGCCCATGATCGCCACGCCACGCCGCCGAAGCAGCAATGCGGCGAGACAGGTCAGGAAATAGATGCCCGCTGTCGCCAGTGTCGACCAGATGGCGAGGCGATCGAACGTGCCCGTCGCGGCGAAGAAGAAGGCGATCGCGGCGTGCGTCCAGATCGCGACATGGGGCGTCGCATAGCGCGGGTGCGTCCGCCCGAGCGCCTTGGGCAGCATCCCGTCACGCGCGAAGGCGAAGAGGACGCGCGGGGCGCCGAGGATGTCGCTGCCGATCCATGCCAGCCGGGAGAGCGCGCCGCCCGCGAACAGCAGCAGCCCCAGCCGCGGATCGATCAGCCGTCCGCCATCGGCCAGCGGCTCCTTCGACAGCCCCAGCGCCGGCCCCAGCAGCCCGTCGGCAACGGTCTGGATCGCGAGATAGAGGAAGAGAACGAGCAGCATCGCCAGGATGGTCGCGCGCGGCACGTTGCGCACCGGATCGCGGACTTCGCCGCTCGCCGCCAGCGGCGTCTCCATCCCGCAGAAGGCGAACAGCGCCAGGATGATCGCCTCGGGCAGATGGCCGCCCTCGGGCGGGGCGGCGGTGACGGGCGGCGCGATATGCCCCATCGCCAGCCACAGCCCGCCGACGGTGACGAACAGCAACAGCGGCACCAGCTTGATGACCGTCCCCCAGGCGATGATCCGCGACGCCAGCCCCGATCCCGCGACGTTGAACAGCCCGATGCCGCCGAACACCAATATCAGGATCGCGAGCTTCGGCCCCGTGCCCGCCAGCGCGGGCACCAGCGACCCTAGCGCCGCGCACAGCGCCGCCGCAACGCCGCCGCACGCGAGCACGCTGGAGACCCAGACGAAGCCGCCGGTCAGGAAGGCCGTCATCGGCCCCAGCGCCGCCTCTACGATTCCGTAGGCGCCGCCGCTGGTCGGCACGCGGCTGCCGCCCTCGGCGAAGCACAGCACCACCGCGCCCATCACCAGCCCGCACAGCAGGTAAGCAAGGAAGGCATGGCTCCCGGCCGACGCCGCCATCACCGCCGGCAGCGTGAATATCCCCGCGCCGACCACGCCGTTGATGATCGAGAAGGTGAAGGGCCACAGCCCGACCCCGCGGACCAGCCCCTCGTCACGGGCCACCTCGCCCGCTGCAACGCTCGCTCCGCTCATCATCGGCCCCCTAAGCCCTGGAAGCACACAGCTTGCCCGAGGCGCCGTGAGGGGGCAACAGAAGGCTGATGCTGCCGCAAAGCCTCGCCGAAGCCGAAGCGCTCGACCGTGACGATCCGCTGCGGCGCTTCCGCGATCGCTTCGCGCTGCCCGAGGGCCTGATCTACCTCGACGGCAATTCGCTCGGCCCCCTGCCCCGCGCCACGCCGGATCGCATCGCGGAGGTCGCCACCCGCGAATGGGGCGAACGCCTGATCCGCAGCTGGAACGAGGCCGGCTGGTGGGAGGCCCCCGTCCGCATCGGCGACAAGATCGCGCGGCTGATCGGCGCGGACGATGGCGAGGTGGTCGCGACCGACAGCACCTCGGTCAATCTCTACAAGCTGGTCGTCGCGGCGGCCGCGCTGAAGCCGGGTGCGATCCTCATCGAGAACGACAATTTCCCGACGGACGGCTACGTCGTCCAGCAGGCCGCCCGCCTCACCGGCCGCGAATGCCGGATGGTCTCGGGCGACGCGCTGGAGGCCGCGATCGACGACAGCGTGTCGGTCGTGGTCGCGACCCAGGTCAATTACCGGACCGCCGCCCGCCTCGACATCGCCGCGCTGGAGGATGGGGCTGCCCGCGTCGGCGCGCGGATCGTCTGGGACCTGAGCCACAGCATCGGCGCCGTGCCGCTCGACCTGCCCCGCGACGGCGCCACCCTCGCGGTCGGCTGCGGCTACAAATATCTGAACGGCGGGCCCGGCGCGCCCGCCTGGCTCTATGTCGCGAGGGACCTGCAGGACCGGCTGACCTCGCCGATCGCCGGCTGGTGGGGCCATGCCGATCCGTTCGGCTTCGCGAGCGATTATCGGGCGGCAGGCGGCATCCGTCGCTTCCTGGCCGGCACGCAACCGATGCTGAGCCTGCTTGCACTGGAAAGCGGGGTCGATCTCTTCCTCGAAGCCGAGATGGCAGAGGTCTGGGCGAAGTCCGTCCGTCTGTTCGATCTGTTCGCCGCCCGCATCGAGGCGACCTGCCCGGAGCTCACGATCCTCTCGCCCCGTGATCCGGCAAAACGCGGCAGCCACATCGCGCTCGGCCACCCACAGGCCTATGGCATCGTCCAGGCACTGATCGATCGCGGCGTCATCGGCGACTATCGTGCCCCCGACATCGCCCGCTTCGGCCTGACCCCGCTCACGCTCGGCCATGCCGACGTCTGGCGGGCCTGCGAAACGCTTTCCACGGTGATGCGGGAGCAGTCCTGGGCCGACCCGCGTTATGCGTCTCGCAACTCCGTCACGTAATTTTGAAGATTAAAACAAAGGTTGCTGTAACAATCCTTGGGTTGCGTTGTTACGAACCGACGGGCATCGGCACTGCATATCCCTAGGAGCGTGGGCCTGTGGAAACGATTTACGACTGGATAACGGTCGCTATTTTTGCCGGACTTGTGGTGCTGTTTTTGCAGCGATCGTCATCGGACAGCGAGCCGGAGGACAGTATCTGGCAATATCTTGCCGCGTCCGCCGGATGTGCGGTGGCCAACTACCTTGGCAACCACAAGGAAATCCCGTTCCACGACCTGCTCGCCTGCGCGCTGATCGCGGCGACGTTGGGTTATGTCTGGCTGGCGCTGAAGCCGTTCAAGCGCAGCAAGTAACTGCAATTCTTCCCCGGCGAAGGCCGGGGCCCATCTCAGCTTAGTCGCTATTGGACCCCAGCCTTAGCCGGGGAAGAGATTGACGTCAGCCCAGCTGGCCGTGGCAATGCTTGAACTTGTTGCCCGAACCGCAGGGGCACGGCGCATTGCGGCTGACCTTGCCTTCCCATTCCGCCGGATCCGATCCCAGTTCGCTCGGCAGATCGGGCTGTGCGATCGAAAGCGGTGGCAGGCGGGTCGTGATCAGGCCCATGGTGCCCGCATCGCGATCGGCACTGTCGTCCAGGCCGGTCATCGGATCGATGTGTGTCGTGATGAAATCGGGCATCGGCGGCAGCCGGCCCGCGACATCCTCGGGCGGCAGCATCTGGAAGCGGATGTGGCTGAGCGAGCGGGTCACGTCCTCGCGGATCGATCCCAGCATGCGCTCGAACAGCGCGAAGCCTTCCTGCTTATATTCGTTGATCGGCGTCTTCTGCGCATAGGAGCGCAGGTGGATGACCTGGCGCAGCGCATCGAGCGTCGCCAGATGCTCCTTCCACTGATGGTCCAGCGTCTGGAGGAGGATCGATTTCTCGACATCGTGCCAGGTCTGCTCGCCGACATCGGCGATCTTGGCCGCCATCATCGCATCGCTGATCTCCTGGATGCGCGTCGCGATCAGTTCGGGCTCGATCATCTCCTCGCCCAGCCACTCCTCGATCGGCGCATCGACGGCGAGCGTCGCGAGGATCGATTCCTTGAGCGCGGGCACATCCCACTGCTCGGGATAGGAGCCGGGCGGGCAGAAAGTGCCGACGATCGTCGTGATCGTCTCGGCACGCATGTCGACGACGACATCGTCGACCGTGTCAGCATCCATGATGTCGGCGCGCTGCTCGTACACCACCTTGCGCTGGTCGTTCATGACGTCATCATATTCGACGACCTGCTTGCGGATGTCGTAGTTGCGCGCCTCCACCTTCTTCTGCGCGGTCTCGATCGCCTTGCTGATCCAGGGCGAGATGATCGCCTCGCCATCGGCAAGGTTCTTGTTCATCATCTTGGCGAACATGGTCTGCGGACCGAAGATGCGTAGCAGATCGTCGTCGAGGCTGAGGTAGAAGCGGCTGAGCCCCGGATCGCCCTGACGACCCGAGCGGCCACGCAGCTGATTATCGATACGGCGGCTCTCGTGCCG
>Ga0164294_10001004_pt1 | contig 26637 bp, 24 predicted proteins | sample GEODES005metaG_FD_111479 | JGI IMG/M metagenome (GOLD analysis project Ga0164294, IMG submission 111479) | Oligotrophic lake water microbial communities from Sparkling Lake, Wisconsin, USA - GEODES005 metaG | ecosystem: Environmental > Aquatic > Freshwater > Lake | place: USA: Sparkling Lake...
AGCGATCACCACATGCGCCAGCAAGTGCTCGACCATCTTCTGCGAGCCCTCGCGTGCCTTCACCTTCTGCATCGCCCAGGCCAGCGCGCCCTCGGGCAGGAACTGGCCATTGATCTGCGGGCGCTCGGCGAAGAAATCCTGAGGGGCCACGGCGGCCTTGCCCATCTTGTATTGCGAAAGGCGGTCCACCACCTGCATGGCCAGTTCGCTTTCCGTCAACAGCACGGCCTGCAAGTGCTCGCGCAAGGCGGCCTCGATGGCGGTGATGAACTGCGGCTCCACCTCAATGCTCGAAGCGAGAATGCCGCGCACACCGGTGCGGTAAACCTCAGGATTGTCCAGGCCGCGCAGCACGGCCTGCGTGCCCTCGGCCAGGCCTTCGCCCTGAGCAATCAGTTGCTTGAGCGCTTCTAGGCGTGACTTGCGCTGGGTGGTGGTGCGCTGCAGTTCATTGACTTCGTTATCCAACGTATCGCGTTGACGGCGTTGCTCGGCGATGGTCAGCGAGCAAGACTTGAGCTTCTCGTCCAGCTCGTTGCGAGTGGCCTCATGTTCATCGATCTGCGCGCGCAGACCGTCGTATTCATGCTGCGCCGTCTCCCGCACCTGGGCGGCGGACTGGCGGTCGCGGGCCAGGGCTTCGTGCCGCTGCCGGTCGTTGCTAATTTGTGTAGTCAGGCTCTGCACCCGGGCCTCGCTGCCCGCAATCTGGCCATCAAACTGACGGATGCTTTCGCGCGTGATGCGGCGCTCGTGCTCGATGCGCTGACGCTCTGGCACCAAATCCAACGTGGTGCCCTGGTGCTCGTTCAGCGCGAGCTGGCGGCCTTCGATGTTCTGCTGAATCACCAGCACCTGCTCGTCTGCGCTGGCCATCTCACGCACCTGCTGATCGACCAGCTCACGCGCAGCTTCCATGTCCTCGGCGTGGCGCTGGATGCGGTGCTCCAGCTCCTCGGTGCGCTCGCGGTTAAAGCCGATGCGGCCTTCGGCGCTCTGCACTTGCGCGCGCAGTTCCTGGGCTTGCTGACGCAGCTGGCTGATGGTGCTTTCGATAGCGTGGTAAGCTTCGCGCGTCTCGGTCGCCTCGGCCTCGGTGCTGTGCAGCAACCGATGCGCTTCATTGAGCTGAAGCAGCAGGGAACGGATCTGGTTTTCGGTCTCCTCTTTCTCGCCCTTCAGCTCGGTGAAATGCTTGTGGCCCAGATGGGTGTCGAGCACGCGGGTGTCCGTCAGCAGCGCCTGATAACGCCGGGCCTTGGCGGCCTGACGCTGCAAGGAGCCCATCTGGCGCTTCACTTCGGCGATGATGTCGGCCACGCGCAGCAGGTTGGCTTCGGTGTATTCCAGCTTGCGCAGCGCTTCCCGCTTCTGGCCTTTGAACTTGGTGATGCCAGCGGCCTCCTCGAACACCGCGCGGCGGTCTTCCGGCTTGCTGCTGAGCAGCATGTCAATCTGGCCCTGGGCCATGATCGAATACGCCGCACGGCCAATGCCGGTGCCGGCAAGCAAGTCATGAATGTCCTTCAAGCGGCAGAGCGTGTTGTTCAAGCGATACTCGCCCTTGCCATCGCGATAGACTCGACGCGTGATCGCCACCTCGTTGTATTCCACGCCGGGCAGCACGCCCTCGCAGTCGGCCATCGTCAGCGTCACCTCGGCCATGCCGACGGGCTTGCGCTTGTCCGTGCCGTTGAAGATGACGTCCGCCATTTCATCACCACGCAGCGCCTTGGCACTGGTCTCGCCCAACACCCAGCGAATGGCATCCACGACATTGGATTTACCGCAGCCATTCGGCCCCACGATACCAGTGACCCCTTGATGAAATTCAAAGTGGGTCTTGTCGGCGAAGGACTTGAATCCGTGCAGGGTGAGGCTCTTCAAATACATGGCTTGGACTCGGGGTGAAATTTCGACTTCCGTCAGTAACCGGCTCACCGCCATCCCCAGCAAGAAGAAAGGGTCTTTTTGCCCATATCTTGGGGATGCTTAACCAGCCCGAAACAAGATGTGGGAAAAACCCACTTCGGTTATTCACATTTCCGGCGGCGTCTCAGCGCCATCGAAACACCTCCCAGCAACAACAGCAATGCCCGCGAAGGCTCCGGTGCGGCGGTGAAGAGATCCCCCGAGGGTTGCGAGCTTTGCTCGATCCAGTTCGACCGGTCCGCAATCAGAGCCAGCCAGTCGCTTTTCGTTCCTCCATTGGTCTGAAGAAAAATCACATCAGCGTCTGACATGTTCAGACCAAAGGTGCCACCGAAAAAGTCCACAATCGGGTCGCCATCCGGGTTCAGCTCGACCGCCGTTCCATCACCGAAGTCGACTGTGTCCACGGTGTTAAAACTAAAGCCGCCGTCCAGGCTGACTTCGCCACTCGGCACACTGCCGCCCTGAGCTAGGCCGCTCAACTCACGAAAGCCGGTGGGGTTCTCCAAAGGATCGCCCATGTCGAGCGCATAGACGAAGCCGGTCACGTTCAGCAGCGGGTTGGTGTCCGAGGCCTGAAAGATGTAGATCTCATCCTTGAAGCCGCCGTCATGCTTCAAATCGAGCGCGGAGAACTCCTGCGTGTTGGCCGCGTTGCCTGTGTCAATCACGCCCGCCGTGGTCCAGGTGTAGCCCGGCCCGCTCGAAGAACTCGAAATGATCGTGCCTGCCACCACACTACTGGTAAGCTCCAGCCGCATCAGTTGTTCGGCTCCCGCTCCATAGAGTCCCGCCGGGCTGGCTCCATCAAACGACTGCGAGGCATTGCTCCAGCCGTTGTTGGTGATATACAGCACCTCGTTCGCGTTGATCGTCTCCAGCGCCACGATGGAAAAGGAGTCGGTGCCCGCATTGTCCGTGTAGCCCACCACGGCAAAGCCACCCGCTGTCACTGCGGCGCGCAAGCCAGCGCCGGGTAGGAGCGCCAGAAGCACCAGACCGGCCAGCGAAAGCGGGAGAAAACGGGAGGGTGCCTTCATGCGATACTTTGGGATTCTGAACAAATGAACCCGCAAGTCAATCTTCGTTTGGCGGCTTCTACAGCACGTTTCTGGACGCACAGAATCCGCATCACAGACGACAAGAGGCGCGGCGATACGCGAGGCGTTCGGAGCTTTCATTAGCCCATGGCCAACCACACATACTCCCCGAGTCGGTGGTTGCTCGCGGCAGCCCTCGCTGCCGCCGCAACCGTGTCCTCCCCTGCAATCGCTGGCACTCCGGTGTCAGCCAAAAACCCAACCCCGGCACCCGCTGCCGTTGACTGGAAAGACAACACCATCTCCCCGGTGGCCAATCCGATCTTCTTTGAAGACCCGGTGATCCACAGCGAGATCCGTCCCATCTTCGCCTATCATCGCATCGACAGCGGCTTCATCACGGGTGCTGGCGAAGCCCAGCTCTACGCGGTGCAGCTGCGCTGGGCGATCACCGACCGCTTGGCCTTCATCGCCACGCAGGACGGTTTCTTCAACGTCGACCTCGACAACGGTGCCAGTCTGGACGGCTGGATGGATCTGGCCGCTGGCTTCAAGTATGCCGTGATCGACGATGTGGAGAACCAGTTCATCCTCACCCCAGGTCTGACCTTCCACATCCCCACGGGCGATGACGAAGTCTTCCAAGGCCGCGGCAATGGCGAATGGAATCCCTTCATCTCCGCCGCCAAGGGCTTCGATGATCTGCACGTCACCACCAATGTCGGTCTGCGCCTGCCGAACGACAGCGACGAGCAGAGCACCATCCTGCACTACAGCCTCATGGTTGACTACCACGTGTGCGACTACTTCATCCCCTTCATCGTCGCCAACGGCTTCACCGTTTTGTCGGAAGGCAACGGTCTGCCCATTGACTCCGAAGGCTATGACGTGATCAACTTCGGCTCGTCCCTCGCGGACGGCACCACGCAAATGACGCTGGGTGGCGGCTTCCGCTCCCGCCTGACGAAGAACATCGACTTCGGCGTGGCCTATGAAAAAGCCGTCATCAGCCCGGAAGGCCTGACCGACGACCGTTTCACATTCGACTTCATCGTCCGCTTCTAATTCCAACTGGAGAAATCTTGATCACGACGACGGGTGTCCGTCCTGATCACATGGTAGAGGTATAAGGTGGCTCCGCGCTCCGGCTTTCTGGCTGGGGCGCGGAGTTTTTTATGCCAGCAACGATGCTGTTTTCTGCGTGGCTCCCTGATGCTTCATCAGCGCCGAACGCCCAGCGCTTGCCTGAGCACTTCCACGGCCCGGGTCGGCCAAAAGCAGCCGAAGGGCTTCGGTCAAAGCCGCCAGACCCGGCACCTGCCAGGCTCCCCCGGCCTCCAGCAACAGCTTCACCAAGGGCTCGAAGTTTTCCATGTGCGGGCCAAACAAGACGGGCTTGCCTGCCATCACGGCTTCCGCCGGATTCTGCCCGCCCTCAGCGAGGAAGCTTTTGCCAATGACGACGATGCTGGCGAGTTCCTGCCAAGCCTTGAGCTCGCCCGTGCTATCGATCACGAGGACATCCGTAGCCGCGAAGGTTTGCGGCTGGCTCCGCTGCACCGGCTGCAAGCCCAAACCTTGCAGCCCAGCCATCACTTCGGCCCCGCGTTCGTAATGCCGTGGTGCCACCAAAAATCCAAGCTCAGGGTGGGTCGATTGCAGCGATTGAAACACCTTGGCCAGCGCCACTTCTTCCCCAGCATGGGTGCTGGCAGCCAGCAGCAGCAGACGCCCTGCCAGCCCAGTGCGATTCAGAATTTCTTGGAATGCCTGCACCTGCGAAGGATCCGCCGCGCTGCCCTGGGGATCGTATTTGATGCTGCCGGTGAGGGTGATACGTGAACGGTCCACGCCCAGCCCTTCCCAGCGCAGGACGTCTTCCGGCTCCTGCACGCAAACCCGCGACAACATGCCGAACACCGGTGCGATGATGCCCTTGAACTGCCTGTAACGCTTCTCCGAACGATGCGACAAGCGGGCATTCACCAGCGTGACGGGAATGCCAAGCTTCGTTGCCTGATGAAGAATGTTAGGCCACACCTCTGCCTCCACCAGCACGATCTGCGCAGGCTGCCAAGCGGCGAGCACTCGCCTCGCGACAAAAGACAGGTCCAGCGGGCTGTAGAGCGCCACCACGCGCTGAGGGAAGGCCTCCTCGATCTCCAGGGCCAGCCGGTGCCCGGTCGGCGTGGTCGTGGTCAGCACGATGGCACGCCCGGGCTGCTGCTTGAGCAGTTCGGCAATCAGTTTCCTGGCCACGCCGACTTCGCCCACGCTGACCGCGTGCATCCAGATCAAGCTAGGCTTTGGCAGCGCTTTCAGAGCCTTCAAACGCTCCTCATTCCAACGGCCGAAGCGCTGGCCGAAATCGCGCCAGTCGCCGCCACGCCGCCGCATCTTGATCAGCGCGCCCGGTGCCATGCAGCACAGGCCGAGCGGGAGGAGTGTGTTATAAAGAGCGAGGCTGAGGCTGCGGGAGGGCATGGGGTAAACCGAAAATGTTTGGTCATTAGTGGTTGGAATTTGGAAAAGATGAAGCGGTCTTTGCACCCATCACCAAGCATTAACAGCTAACCACCTTCCCCTCCTCCTCGCTTCAACCACAGCAGTCGTGTGTCGCCATACTCGCGATCACGCACCACGCTCCAGCCCCAGGATGGCGAAAGCTCCGCCGTGGACACCCGGCATTCGAGAATGAAGCTGCCGCCCGGTGCCAGCACCTGAGGCAAGGCCTCGCTTTGCAGCAGTTCGATGGCCCAGTTCTTGTCCTGCCGTCCATGGGCATACGGAGGATCAGCAAAGACCAAGTCAAACGCTTGCGGCTGCGTCTTCGCCAGCTCGGTCAAGGATCGCAGTGCTTCCCCCAGGCGCACCAGGCCGCCTTTCAAGCGGGACTTCGCCAGGTTCGCCTTGATCACCTCCACGGCTCCCTTGTGCAATTCGACGAAAACCGCGCTCGCCGCTCCACGGCTCAAGCATTCCAAGCCAAGCGCACCCGACCCCGCGAACAAATCCAGCACCCGCGCACCTGGGATCAATTCGCCGAGCGAAGAAAAAAGCGCCTGCCGGACCTTGTCCGTCGTGGGTCTCGCCACCGCCTCCGGCACCTTGATGGGAATGCCACCGGCCAGACCTGAAATGATGCGCATCTTGTGAGGAGGAATCTGCGCGGGGTGGGGATCGAACCCACGGCCAATTGGTTAAAAGCCAACTGCTCTACCGCTGAGCTACCCGCGCGTCTTTTGGGGTCAGTTAGCTAGCAGACCATCTTCCGCCTGCAAGCTGAAATACAGCTCCCGCCACATTGAAGGATACACCATTTCACGGGTATCTGCTTGCAATGAAACTTCCGGCTTGTGAAGTAACGCGGATGTCCGTCTCCTTTCTTCAGCACGCCAAGTCTCTGGCGGCCTCTGTTCGCACAGCCTCCAGCTGGCGGCTGCTGCCCTGGCTCTGCCTGGCCTTTGTGATCGTGATGATTATCTGGGCAAGTCGTATTGGCTTCGATTTCACGGATGAAGGCTACTACTACCTGAACGCCAAGTTTTGGCAGGATTACGGCAGTCTGTTCACCCAGTTTGGCATCGTGGCCCATGGCTTGCTGGAGGCGGCAGGCGGCCAAATCTGGGTGATGCGCGTGTTGACCGTGTTCCTCCATTTCGGGGCTGGATGGGTGCTGTGGCACGGTGCCAGCTCATGGCGGCAGCAGTCCAGGCTCGACTGGCTCCCCACACTGTTGTTGTGGACCCTGGCGGGCTTCGTCTGGCTGCCGGTGTCGTTGTCCTACAACAGCTTGAACGGGCTGGCGGCGACCGCTTGGACGGGTATCTGGCTGGGCCAGCAAGCCCGCCCTGCGTGGTGGAAGCTTGTTCTCCTATTGCTGCTTTCGGGACTGTCGTTTTGCGGCAAGCCAACCACCGGGCTTTGCCTTTTGGCCTTGTCGATCACGGCGCTGCTGCCCCGCCCTGCGGCAACATGGCTCATCAAGGCCACAGCCTGGGGAACCGTTGCCATCATGGTCGCGGGATTGACAGGCGCGTTGTCATGGCTGACCTCCGCCATCACGGCCTCGGCTGCGGATACACCGGTCGCAATCGCCATCACCGGAGCCATCAGCATCCTTCTTCACACCGGCAGCGCGGCAGCCAGCGCGCTGAAGCAAGCGCTGCCATTCGCCGTGATCCCCCTGGCCGTGATGTGCGGATGGCGTCTGGCGGCCCGTTCGACCATTGAAGAGGCAGGCAGCCAGGTCACCTGGGCGGCAGCTCTGGCTGCCGCGCTAGTCTCGTCGGCATGGATGGCGGTTCATCATGCCCCCGTTCACAACGCCCACTTCATGTTCTTCGGAGCTAGTGCTGCGGGCTTGGTCCTGATCAGTTTCATGGCAGCGCTTGGGCTGGCACCGAGCCCTGCAAACCAACGCTCCGGGCCAGCATCAGAGCTTCTGGTTCTATTGTTGATCCCGTTCTTCGGCTGGCTCGGAACGCACAATCCGCTGGAAACCAACGCCCTCTTCCAAGCCTCGCCCTGGGTTCTGCTGATCTTGGTGATGTCCGACCGCTTGCCCGGGTTTTCATCACAGGTCTTGAACGGCACCTTGTGCATATTCATGTCGATCATGTTGTGGCTTGGACTGGTGGAGTATCCCTACCGCCTGGCCAAGCCGCTGTATGACCAGGAGAAGCCGACCAAGATCGACGACTCTGACAATGTGCTACTGATGGATGGACGCAGCAGCAGCTTGATCAATCAAACCCGCACGCTCTTGAAAGACGCAGGCTTCAAACGCAATGATCCGGTGCTCGCCTTTTATCATCTGCCCGGGCTCGTCTATGCCGTGGGTGGTCGCTCTCCCGGTCTGTCCTGGTATTCCAGCTTCTCCGGGGTTCATGCGGGGACGGGCCTCGACGTCGCCAGCCGCAATCATCAAGCCATCCTTGACCTGCCGGAGACGGAACTCCGCCGGAGCTACATAATGCAAAGTCCCGGCGCCAAGGATTTCATCGCCTCACTTCAGCAGCGGGGCATTCGTTTCCCGGACGACTATCAGTTGCTGGGCAAGGTGCCGCTTCCCGGGCAAATGAATGTCGGTGAACTCACGGTCTGGAAACCGGTGACCGCTCCATGAAGCAGCGTTGGATCACCGCAGGCAAGGTGTTGATTTCGGTCGCATTGCTGCTGCTGCTGGCCCGATCGCTGCCGCTTGGCCAGGTGACTCGCATTCTCTGGCAGGTGCCGTTCAGCGCGTGGCTGATGAACACCGCTTTGATTGGTCTCGCCACGGCCATCGGCGCGTATCGCTGGCATCTGGCGTCTGGCTACCTGATCCCACTGCGAACCTGCCTGAGTTATTACTGGATGGGCATTTTCTACAGCTATGTGCTGCCTGGCAGTCTGGCGGGTGATGTGGCGCGCACCGCCGTGCTGGCGACCCAGCAGCCTGAACATCGCACTCTGACACTGCCCGTCTCTGTTCTCCTTGACCGCCTGGGCGGGTTGATCACCACGGTCTTGGTGCTCGCGATTGCCCTCTCGGCACAGCTCTGGTCCAAAGCTCCCAGTGCTCTTATCCTGGGCGCGATGGCGGTTTTGCTCACGTCGGTGGTGGGTTTCCCGTTGATTGCCATTCGTTTGTGTTCAGGCCTGTCAAAGCCCGCTTGGTTGCCCGCATCTGTCCGCAGCCGTTTTTTGCAAGTGGCGGAGTCCCTGCGGAACGTTCCCTTGCGCCAATGGCTTGTCATCCTCGCCTTGAGCGGCCTCATTCACGCGGTCACCTGCGGAAGCTATGCCTGGTCTGCAAAAGTGACAGGTGTGCCCGGAGAGCTTTGGCGCATCGGCCTTTACTATGCCGTCTTTAATCTGGTGGTGCTGCTTCCGGTGACCATTGCGGGCGTCGGCCTGCGCGAGCAGAGTGCCGTCTGGCTGCTCGGCCAGAATGGCAGCGGCACAGCCTCGGTGGCCTTGTCTTGGATGGTGCTGTCCACCACCGTGGTGCATGTGCTCATCGGTGCCGCGCTGCACCTGTTCGTAGGGCACCGCAAGGCAGCCCCCACTAAATCGAACGTCGCGCCACCAGCACCAACGACCCGCCCAAAGGCAGGCTGACCCCGATGCGCACCAGCTTTTCATCCAATCGTAGAGCCGCACGAAGGATGGCATTTTGCCACCGAGGAATATTGACCTCGCTCATGATAGCCTTCTCAGCTTCCACGCCGTCAAGCGAGCGTTTTTGAAAGCGCGACAGTGCAAAGAAAGGCAGCAGCGTGAAACAGAAAGAGGTCATTTCCACGGGTTCCAGCCCCGCCTCACGAGCATGGAGCTCCAGCATTGCACGAGAATAGCGGCGCTTATGCCCGGCCAGATCATCCTGCGGCGACCACAGCCATGAATGCTGGGGCACGCTGATAAAGCAAAGTCCGCCCGGCTTCAGCGCGTCACGCACGCGGCACAACGCCTGGATATCTTCGTCCAAATGCTCGATGACATCGAAGAGGCCGATCGCATCAAATGCCTCCGGGAAGTCCATGCGCAAGGCATCCAGTTGAACCACTTCAGCAGCGGGCACACGAGGAGCAGCAAGCCGCGCGCCTTCGACATGCACCTCGGCTCCGGCAGCCCGCACTCCGGGCAACTGGGAGATCATGCGCAGCACAAACCCCGTGCCGCAGCCGATCTCCAAAAACCGCAACGGCCTCCCATCCGGCTGCAAGTGCCGGTGGATCAGCGCATGGAGAATCACGTTGCGCGACTCGAACCAAAAGTGACCGTCCTCGACTTTGATGAGCCGGTCGAAAGACTCTGAAGGGAAATCTGCCTCAGCCCCTGCCACATCAGGATGATAACAAGGCACACCGGATTGGCGAGTCTGGGCGGGATAAGGAAAAATCGACTCCATAAGCACTAGCGCTGGCACTCCATGATCAGGTGGGAATAGGGAATGCGGATGCGACCTTCACAGACCTCATGGCGAACGGTGGGAAAGACTCGGCGTGCGAGTTCGAGATAAGCCTCCTCCTCACGCACAAAGCGCCCGCGATCGCAGGACACCACGAAACGGGACAAAGCGCCTTGGCCTTGATGAAACACCCCATCCAAAGTGATCAAACGTCCACCAGGTTTCAAGGCGTCGAACGCCACCTTGAGCAGATGCAGGCAGGCATCATCGTCGAGATGGTGAAGCACACCAAAAAGCAGCGCGAGGTCAAATCCCGAGCTGCCAACGCCGTCGCGCGAAAGGTCGGTGACGACAAACACCCCGCGGTTGCCGAAGCGTTCACGGCACAGCTGGATGTATTCGGCATTCATGTCATGCCCTTCATAGTCCACCTCGGGCAGCCGCAGCAGCGCGTCTCCCGTCCCACACCCCAAATCCAGCACCTTCATGCCCGGCTCAGCCCGCTGCCAGCGAGTGATGATGTAGTTGAGAAATTCCTCTGGACCAACCCAGTTGCGAAAGAGCTTGTAGGCCCAGTTTTTTTCAAGCAACTGCCAGATGAGTTTGAGCATGAAGAGGTGCGTGGAGAGCAAGGGTTGGCGATGAAGCGCAGGAGAAGCACGTCAATCTGTCCGGCCCAGCCAGACGCCATGTTCTTTCAATAGCCCGGACGGGATGGCAAGCGCGAAATCCAGCCACCGTCACGCTTCCTCATCAATCACGGAGCCACCGGCTCTTCAAACACCCGCGTCAAATCCCTGCCCAGGAGGCTAGCTTTCAGCGGCTCCAGGGATGGCTGCGCGGCTTCCACACTGACGACTAGGTTGCCGCTGACTGATAGTTTCAGCATCGGCTTGGTGCTGACCTTGAACCGTTGCTCTGGCGTCAATTCCAGCTTGCTGGCCTTGGCGCGATGCAGGTTCAACTCGTAAACAACCTCAGACTCACCAGGATGCAGCCTGCGGTCGAACTGGAACAAGCGCAGCAGCGGCAGACCACCAGCCGAGGGATTGCCAAAGTGCTCAAAGGGATCGCGGCCAATCACGCCCCGGCGCTGTCCGAGCGAGTTGCCGTAGTAAAGAATGTCGCTCAGATGCCACCAGAGACGGCGTCCCTTTCGATCATTCAGCGGCAGCATTCTTGTGCTTCCGTCTGGACCGCGCACCTGGATCGTCACCCAGCAGTCGCCCATGCGCAGGTCGGTCTCGTTGAACACGTTGGGTGCCCACAAGCCGATGCACCGGGACACATCCCAGAATCCTGGCTGGCTCACCGCCGTCCGCGAACCTGGGAACATATGAAGCAACGCGTAAAACACCGAGGCCCAACGCCAGCCGGAAAGCAACAGAAGCGCGGGACGCGATGGAATTTTCGAGCTTGGTGGCGACGGCAGAGGACCACTCCACCAGCGGTGATTGGCCAAACAAGGTGGCCCGAAGAGATAGGCCCACAGCACGACTTCCACGAGCGGCAGGACGGAAAGGTTCAAGCCGAAGGAGAACACCACAAAGAACCAGCCATACCACTTGGCATAGCCCATCGCCCAACGATTGCCAGACAACATCATGGGCACCATGCCGAACTGCCAGATCAGCTGGAAGATGATGCCGATGCGAGAGAACCATTCCATGAGCCAGACACCCGCGTCAGGCGACCACAGCAGGAGCTTTTGCACCACACCTGCTCCCTTGAACATGTAGATATTGGTCGTCAGCGCATGAATGGTCTGACCCGACGCCCAGTAGCGGTCATCGCCGTGAAACATGGCAGCGCTGAAGTGATTGACCGCGACGCACAAAAACAAGGCCCAACGCGCATGCTGCAACCGTCGGGCAGCATTGAGATCAGGCAGCCAGCGGGCACCCGTGCCGCTGAACAGCAAGGCGATGATAAAGGCCTGCATCAACTGCGGCCCCAAGTTCATGGCCTTCCAAGCCACGGAAAACGGCACATGCACCACGCACAGCACCAGCAGCGCATAGCCTGACCAGCGACCCGCCACCAGCAGCGCACCCAACGCGCCATAGATCACGCAGGCCAGCAGCAACCACGGTTCCTCACCTGCATCCCAATACCAAATGCCAGGAAGGGCGATGCTGAACGCCCGCCACAAGATCACGAGACCTAGACCGAGCTGGCAAAAACGGATCAACTGAAGCGGTGCCTGTGAAGCAAAGCTCTGGCAGGCATTCCGATAAAGATTCATAGAAGAGAATGAGTATAGAACGCCTCAACGGCGGCACACACCCTTTCTTGTTGCTGTTCCGTGATCTCGCAAAATAGGGGCAGACGAAGCAAACAATCGCTGTATCGCTCGGCATGAGGCAGCGCGACCGGTGCCGCTCGCTCCAGGTAATAGGGGCTGCGGTGCAAGGCCTGGTAATGGATCACGGCCTGCACTTCCTGCGCTTGCAGGTGGGCAAGCAAGGCATCCCGCTCCTGAGGTGCCCGGCAAACCAGATAGTAGATGTGGCCATTGTTGCTGGCTCCCGCCGGAATCTTTGGCAATTGCACCAACCCAGAGTGATCCAGTTTCAGCAGACGCTCATGGTAGCGCTCCCAGGCGCGAAGACGCAGCGCCTGAATGCTGTCCGATGCCTGCAACTGACCATACAAAAAAGCAGCAATCATGTCAGACGGCAGGAAGGAGGAGCCAATGTCCACCCAACGATACTTGTCCACCTGACCGCGAAAAAAAGCTGCCCGGTTTGTGCCTTTTTCCCGCAGCATTTCCGCCCGCTGAGTCAGAGCCTTGTCATTGAGAATGAGCAGCCCACCTTCGCCCGCGATGATGTTCTTCGTTTCATGGAAGGACAGCGTGCCCATGCAACCCAGGGTGCCCAGCGGCTTGCCTTGGTAAGTCGTGCCGAAGGCCTGGGCCGCATCCTCCACCACGGGAATCTGATGCTTGGCTGCCAGCGCGAGAAGCGCGTCCATCTCACACGCCATGCCTGAGTAGTGCATCACCACGATGGCACGGGTGCGCTCTGAAATCAGCGAGGCAACCGACTCGGGATCGACATTGGGGTGATTCGGCAGGCTGTCGGCAAACTTCAGCGTGGCCCCGCGCAGGGCAAAGGCCGTGGCCGTTGAGACAAAGGTGAAGCTCGGCAGAATCACCTCGTCGCCCGGCTCGATGCGCAACAGCAAGGCCGACATCTCCAAGGCATCCGTGCAAGACGTGGTTAGCAAAGTGTCTGCCCCGCTCAGCTGCGCCTTAAACCAGCGCTGACACTCCTTGGTGTAATAGCCATCTCCGCTCAGGTGGTGGCGGTTGACGATCGCATCTTCGATCAGTCTCACCTCATCCCCGGAGCGGTAGGGCTTGTTGAAAGGAACGCGCTCAGCCATGCGCGGGCTTGTTGCCTTGTGTTTTGGCCCAGCGTCGTTCACGCCAGTCCAGGGTGGAACCAGGCTCTTCGGTTTCATACCCAAGCAGTCGGCGCAGAGCCTCGGGGGGCTGCACTCCGTTCTTCTCCAGAGCGCGCGGCAGGGCAATCTGCTGCTTCAGCAAGGGGATGGTGTAGAGGTGATTGATGCCCCGGCGGATGCGCTGCGAAAGATTTGCCCCGGCCCGGTGATAGAGCATCGCATCGAATACGATCACACAGCCCGCTGGCGCGGCGGCGACCGACTCATGGGCCTTCACATAGTCCTGCGATGGGAACTTTTCAAAACGGTGCGAATGAGGCAGCACTAAAGTCCCGCCCGTCTCCACGGTGAAGTCGTCGATGCAGAACATCGCATTCATCGCCAGCGGCCGTGTGCACACCCAGTTTTGATACGGCAGGTCGCGATGCCAGGAGGTCTGATGATGAACAATTTGCGGGCGGTTGATGATGCCGTTCTGCAAGTTCAGCAGATGGTAGCTACCGAGCAGCGCGGACATGAGTTCAGAGACGCGCTCCACGGTCAGCAGTTGGAAGAACCACGGATCATAGGTCAGCGGCGAGCGCGCCAGATCGGTCTCCTGGATCGCCGCCAGCTTATCAGCACCGAACTCAGCCACCTGACGCTCATACACTGCATCCAGGCGTTGCCGCGCTTCAGCAAGCATGGTGGCCGGGACCACATCTTGAAGCACGGTATAACCAAGCCTCTGAACCTCTTCGACCGCGCGATCAAGGGCGGACTCGGCTTTGTCTGATTCTGTAATTCCGTAGGATGCCATAAACTAGATCATTCAGTCTGCCGGGTCGGGGTCATTTCACAATACAAAACCAAGGCGCTGTCCGAGTGATGCCCGAGACACTGGAGCCCATACCAGGGTGAAAGCGTGATAGGATTGATCAAGAGCTTCACCCACCATGGGAAGGTGGTCTTGAACTTCACATTGCGGTGTCCGCTGGCGACCGTCCGCTTTTCCATCGACTTGCCGATCAGCGCCGATTCAGAGCGCCCCACCAGATAGTTGCTCAGCGGCAGGAGCAGATTCGAGAGCGGCCAGGTAAGCCCGGCCAGGTTCTGAATCTCCATGCGATGCGCCTGGGCGAGGTCTCGAAAACACTGACGGGTGTAGCGCTTCACGTGCCCTGCAACCTCGTCTTCCACCCCCCAGGCTTTCATGTTGGCGGGCACAAAAGTCACGATCCGTCCTCCGGGTTTCAGCAACGATCTGGCCTTTTGAAAATACGCGTCAACGAGAGCCGCCTCCAAGTGCTCGATCACCATGCAGGAAGCGATGATGTCCACTGGCGGCAGACCTTCGCGATCAATGAAGCTCCCGTCCTCGACGGCATAGCGGCCTTCTGCAATCGCCACAGCGTTCAACGCTGCATTGGTTTCATTCGCCAGCGTGTTCAAGTCAAACCCACGCCCCGTAAAGCCAGCCTGAAGCAGCAACTGGGAAAGCATTCCATCGCCGCTGCCCATTTCATAAAAAGTCTTTCCCTCAACCGGCCATGTCCGCATGCGACTGCGCAAATGCATCTGCTGGAGGAGGGTGCCGGGGGCCATATCACGTTTCCATAACGGCCAGCCCGAAACCCGTCAAGCCGTAGCCATTGCCGTTGTAAATCATCCACCTCGCTCCAAGCGCATCAAAGACGCAGGGATACTCCACGGTCTCACCGTCCCAGCCGGACTCCGATACCGTAATGCCCGCCAACCCATCCTTCCGCACCCAGTCCAAGCCGTTGGCCGACTCTGCATAACCGATCCGATAAGCCTGGCCTCGGAAGGAATACCACATGCGATAAAGATCACCGTCACGAAGGACCGTGGGCTTGGACATCGCATACTCGCTGCTGTCCTTGAAGGGCAGAGCCACCCGGCCATCACGATTCCAATGAATGCCGTCAGGCGATGAGGCCACCTTCAATAAGTGGGCCATCTCTTCCTGCTTCTGACCGGTGCCCCACGACAGATTCGATCCATACCAAGCCAGCCAGTCATGCTCGGAGCGCTGAAGGACCCAGGGATAAGAGATCGAAAACGGGTCGGCATGACAGCGATCCATGACCGGGGCTGGGGAGTAACGCTCAAACGTCAAACCACCGTCCCGGCTGATGGCCATGCCGATGCTGTTGCGCCAGGGCACCGTCACGCCCAGGTTCCAGCCCAGGTAATACATGCGCAGCGTATCCCCTGCCCTGGCAAAGCAGCCCATGGACACACCGCTGTCATCAAAGGCACCGGTGGGGCCTGGCGTCAGCACCGGGGCCGGACTCACTTCCAAAGCCCCGGCCTCTGGCTTCTCCAAATCGAACACCGCCCAACCGATGGAGGCACGGCGGTCAGCCGCACGAGCGCTGAAATACACCCGGACCAAGCTACCAGTCAGGGTGAGCACTGTCGGGTTCGCTGCATGGGTGAGCATCAGGGGATGCAATTCCCTTGGCTCAAAAAGGCGGCCCAGCTTACGCCAGGGCTTCATAGTTTGCGCAGCCGGCTGGCTGGAATTTTAGCACGCTCGGTGCCGGTCACGGCATAGAGACCATCCGCCTCGCAATCCGCCAGAATCATGGCCCCCATGCCAATCACACACCCTTCACCAATCGTGATGTGATCACGCAGCGTGGCATTGACACCAATAAAGCAGCGAGGCCCCACTTTCACTCCACCGGAAACGACGATGTGCGACGCGATAAAGCAATGGTCTCCAATCTCGGAATGATGACCGATGTGATTGCCGCTCCACAGCGTCACATCGCGCCCAATCTTCACGAACGGCTGCACGGTGTTGTCCTCCAAAATGAAGGCATTCTCTCCGATTGGCTCCTGGGTCAGCACCGTTGCCCGGCTGCTGATGTAGCTCGCCAGTGAATAGCCTTTCTGCGCAGCTTCATCGACCTTGTCTGCACGCACTTGGTTGACCTTCGAGTAGCTCAGGGCCACAAAGATTGCGTGAGCGTCCGGCGGATACGACTGCTCCACCTCTTCAAAGGGCACGACAGGCAGGCCGCAAAAGGTGGCGTCCGGCGGCAGGTAGGCCCGGTCCACCGTGAAAGCGACCACCTCATGCGCGCTGTCAGTGGTGAAGTAGAAATGCGCCAGCTGGGCGATGTCGCCGCAGCCAAAGATGACAAGCTTGCTCATGGATCTTTCCTCACGATGATGGTGAACTCATACAGACCGTAGTCGTGCAACAAGGCAACCTGGCGCGAGTAGCGCCGCTTGCACAGGTCGAAGTAGAAACATGGGTCGCCGTAGAACAGGTGCGGCCGCATGTGGGTCGCGTCGGAATACGAAGTCAGGCAATTGAAGGCGAAGCCCTTGCGAGTGGTCGCATGCATTGCGTCCAGTGTGTCACTGATATATTGCTTCCAGGCCTCGCGATCGGCTTCCAGCGCCACATTGAAGATGCCGCTGGCCACCGCATAATCCGCCATTCGCGGGCTTGTGCTGCCCGCCACAAACTGGCCCTGCGGATAAAGCTTGCTGCCTTCCACCACCATTTCGGGAGACACATCAATACCGAGATAATCGACCTTCGGCCAGCCAGCAGAGATTAACCAGCCGAGGTAAGCACCGTAGCCGCAACCAAAGTCATCAAGACGGAAAGGCTCATCAGCTCCGGCCTGAATCACCTGGGACAGAGTCTTGAACCTCAAGTGCTGGCTTTGCTCCCCATTCCAATCGACACCGCCCGGCGTGGCTCCATGCTGGCGCAGCCGGTTCTCATAGTAATCTCGGACAGGATCAAGCAGGGACATCAGTTCGGGGCGTCATCCGTCGTTTGGTCGATGATGAACAGAGGACGTCCGCGCACTTGGTCGAAAATCGCACCGATGTAAAGCCCCAGAATCCCTAGCGTCATCAAGATGCAGCCCGTGGACATCAAGATAAGCACCACCAGCGATGCCCAGCCCTCGCGGAAGCCTGAGTTCAAATACATGACCACGATCACCAGTGTGGCCAGCAGCGCCGCAAGCACATAAAACAGCCCCAGGATGACGGCAAAGTGCAGCAGCCGACGCGACTGGCCAATCGTCCCATGCACCGCATGGCGCACCAGCCGGACCAGGTTGTAGGAACTCGTGCCGGAGTGACGCTCCAGATGCTGCACATCCACATAGGCCACTCTGAAGCCCAGCCATTTCAAGATGTGCAGGTAGTGGCGGTGCGCCTCTGGCAGGCGCAGGAAGGCATCCACCACCTTGCGGGTCAGCAATGAAAAAGTGCCAAGGTTGGTGGCCACCTGATCCTGTCCGGAGAGCAGCGTGTTCATCCAGCGGAACATAGTCGCCCCAACGTTGCGCACAGCGGCATGCTGTCGTTCTTCATGGCGGGCCAGCACCATGTCATAGCCTTCCCTGGCTTTGGCCACCATGGCTGGAATCTCATCCGGATCGTGCTGCAAATCACAATCCAGCACCACCACGTAATCTCCCCTCGCCAGATCCAACGCGGCCGTGATCGCGGCGTGCTGACCAAAGTTGCGCGCCAACCGCGCTCCTTTCACTCGTGGATTCTCACGGGCTGCTTCCACGATGCGTTCCCACGAGCCGTCCGGCGAGCGATCTTCCACCAGCACGATTTCATAGCGGTCCGTCACGCGCGACGCCGCCGCATCGAGACGCCGCACCAGTTCAGCCACCGTGCCCTCTGCCCGATACACGGGCGACACGACTGAGAGCAGAATGCCGTTGGTCGAACTCACGCCTGATACCTCCACACAAAATCTGGAGCCGCAGGCCCGCAGTTGAAGATCACATCCAGCACCGACACGCCATGAGCGAACTCCCCATGGCGCTGCTCATACACCGGGTAGCGCGAGTAATCCATCCACTCCACCTGCACACCGGCTTGCTGAAAGACAGGCTCATCCACATAGTCCTTGGCAGCCGGGCCGCTCAGGTAGTTCGTTGCCCCCGCTTCCTGGCAAATGGAGATCAACCGCTCATTCTTCCCGTCTACAATCTGGTAATCCATCGACCACGACAGCTTTGTCTCGATGCCCAGAACGCCACAGATGCCCTGAATGAAAAGGTGGTTCACCGCTGACAAAAGCTCCAGCTTGCCCGCCTGCTCATACCACGCCTCCACCTGCGGCGCATAGTCCGCAAAATAAGGGGCCTTGGCGTAGTTGAGCCGGATGGTCTTCCAGTGCTGCGCGGCCCAGCCTGGCTCGCTGACACGGATATTCTTGATCGGCTCAAAGTAGTTGCCCTTGCTCTGCACCGGGATGGTCAGCCAGTGCAGGCCTTGCGCAGTCTTGATTTGGTTGCGGTTGCGCCAGTCGCGCCGCGTGAACTGCATGTCATCGAACAGCACAAACTCGTCCACCCGCGCAATCATGTCGAAATAGCCCTTCCACGGGATGTAGTTGGATTGGCTGATGGCGAGACGTTTCACAGACAGCGATAAAGCCGATGGAGGCGAGGCGGGCAACCAGTTTCAAGGCTCCACGACCATGCTTGAAAGCCCAGCCAAATCCCTCTACTGCTGCAAATCATGTTTCGAAGCCTTCGCAAATCCATCCGCAACCGCTGGAAGCAATATCAAAAGGCGCGGCAAGCTGCCCGCAAAGCCGCGGCCAAGCTACGCGCGGCAGAGGCAAAGGCCGCCCAGCGACGTGCAGAGCTGAAAGCCCAGATCGCGGCGGCCGCCCCTCTGCGCTTGGTCGTCGGTGCCTCGGGCATTTTCGAGCCAGGCTGGGTCGCCACCGACATCGACGATTTGAACCTGCTCGCGGAGACAGACTGGCGGTGCTTGTTTGCGCCCGCGTCCATTGAGGCCATTCTCGCCGAGCATGTCTGGGAGCACTTGAGCGAAAGCGATGGCTTGATCGCCGCCCAGCAATGCCACCGCTTCCTCAAGCCAGGCGGTCATCTACGGCTGGCCATTCCTGATGGTTACCACCCTGACCCAGCCTACATCGAGCACGTCAGGATTGGCGGCAGCGGCCCAGGGGCGGATGACCACAAGGTCCTACACACTTACCGCACGTTGATTCAGATGCTGACCAAGGCCGGGTTTGAAACCCAGCTGCTGGAATACTGGGATGAGCACGGGACGTTTCATGCCACCGACTGGGACCCCGCCGCCGGCATGGTTCACCGCTCCAAGCGCTTTGAAAAACGCAATAGCGACGGCGTGCTCCGCTACACCTCGCTCATCATTGACGGGCTCAAACCTTAACAGCATTAACGAAAGGGCCAAAGCCGCCGATACCAGCGCCGCCCTCTCAACGCCTGCTGCTGCCGTTTCAGTTCTTCAGCGTTCTGCTTCAGGGCTTTCACTTCCTGTTCCAGCTGCTTGATACGCCAGCAGTAAACCTCCGACCTCGCCCCACCTGCATCGGGGCAATACACGGTGTCGAAGGTGAACTCATCCGCTTCCCGGTCGGGGTCCAAGGTTGCCGGTGGACGGCAAGACTCGAGCACAGAGGTCCCACCGATGTCGAGAGTCAGGCCAGCGGTGTGCGTCGCTCCGGCATCAAAGCCGATGTTGTCTACCATGCTGACGTTCGGAATCAGCGAAATACCGCCCGCGCGCCAACAAGAAAACAGCCAGCGGTAGGCCCAGGAATCCACCTTTACCGCCACGCACTTCTCATGCGCGATGTGCCAGTAAGCGCGTTCGGTCTTGCTAGGATGGAGTTTGGGGAAGTCCCGTCCCTGAAGAAAGCTCTGCAACACTCCAAGGTCATCTTCATAATGCCGCCAGGCCCGCCGCCAAGTCGCCCAGCCCCAGCAGTGCTGATACTTCGAAGCGTAGTAATCGCCTGTTCCACGACGCTGCCCTGCCTGAAAATTCGCAGCCGAAATGCTGCATACGGATTCGTCATCGCGGTGCCTTGGTAGCAATTCGGCGCATAGCTTGAAGAAACCCGGTGCCAGCACACAATCATCCTCAACGACAATCAACCATTCCACCTGATCCAAAGCCCAGCCAATGGCTTCACTCACGGCACGTCGGCAGCCCAGATTTTCGTCCCGATAGAGCCGCCGAACTTCACACGGCCAGTCGATCTCCGCATCGATCACCTCCCGCGTCTGGCGGCAGCCCTCTGCATCCTTGGCATGGCCTGGCCTGGGGCCATCCATAGCCGCAAAGACCAACGCAGGGCGCACTTGACGCAGAGGCTCCATCGCACGCCGCAGCTTGTCCGGGCGATTGAAGCCCAGCAACAAAACCGGAATCTGGTCAGGCTGTAGCGTCATGGCGCATCACGCTTGATCAGATAGGATTTTCGCAGCTCAAAGAACGGCTTTTCGATCACCTGGAAAATCAACCAGGAGAACAGCGCAATCAGCGGCATCACAACCAGGCCGACGGATAGAAAGGCGTTGGTGGTCATGCTGCGGGATAGCTGAGGAATCCACGCATGAAATGGCATGTCATGCACAAACAGCCAATGAGTCACATAGATCGAGTAACTCAGCGTTCCCAAGTGGGCGAAGCCACGCGAGATCACCCCTGGCCAGTCCAGACGGCACATCGTGTAAGTGATCACCACCCCGCCCCAGACCAATCCTTCAATCGTGGGCCAGATGACCCAGAATCCATGCCGCCCCCCCAGATGGCGATAGCCCCCCATCCGATGGAACACATACACCGCCGCCAGAGCCAATGCGATGGCTGCCAGCGCCGTCAGCGGATGCTTGAGCCACTCCGTCTTTTTGAAGGCCGTGCGCCCGGAATACACGGCCCCAGCCATCATCCCAATCAAGAACTGGTCCAATCGACCCAGCAGCGTGGTGCCCACTGCCTGGATGCCACGAAGGTCTTTCGGCCCCAGCCAGATCAGCGCACGCAGCAGCAGCACCAGCAAGATCAGACCGCAGGCGTGCCTCATACCGTAGCGGTGCATGAAACCGACCAGGAACGGGAAGATCAGGTAGAACTGGAACTCCACGCTGATGGTCCACAGATGCGGCGTCAGCAGGGTGAAATCCACTCCCGGTGCCAGCGGCGGGAGAAACAACAACGAAGCCAGGATCTTGCTCAGAGGTGCCGCTGACAAGAAAGCGCCCAGCAGCACAAACAGCCCGTAAAGCGGCATGATGCGCAGCAGCCGGTTCTGCACAAACCGCCAGTAATCAATCTCCTTGCCGTAGCTGATCGCGCAAAAGATGAAGCCGCTGAGCACCAGGAACAGCGACACCCCAGTGTGTCCCTCCAGAATCAGGGCGGACCCGACGCTCTTGGAGATCACCGCCGGATCTTTGAACTGCGTGTAAAAGCCGCTCTGAAAGTAATAGTAGTGATACACGGCCACCAAGAAGGCGGCAAAGAACCTCAAATGATCGAGCTTCGGCACATAATGAATGTTCTGGCTCTTCATGACGTGAAATCCCCGGCTTCGCCAACGAACACGATCAGCGTGTCTTCCGCCTTCGCTTCCAGACAGCAGCGCTCGTTTTTGTTCGCAGACATGGGTTCGGGTTTGATCTGTGTCGGATTGTCTGGTTGGTTACTTGCTCAGCAGATTGAGGTCAAGGTCAATGGCATCCTCCCACATTCCCACACAACGCATGCTCGTCACCGGAGCCCGGGGTTTCCTCGCGCAGGTCGTGGCCCGCAGTGCCAGGGAGGCGGGCTGGGAAGTCGCCACCGCAGGGCGTGGCCAGAGCGGTCCTGGCCATTGGTGCTGCCCGGAGGATCGCTCCGCCGCCGACCTTGCGGCGCATCTGGCAGAGTGGCAGCCGCAGGTCATATTCCATGGGGCAGGCAGCTCGGATGTCAGGGCTTCCTTTGCGGATCCCCTGGCCGACATGAGCGCCTCGCTCGGGTCATGGACACGTTGGCTGGAAGCCGCGCGCTTGAGCGGCATCCAACCCTTAATGATTTTTCCTTCCAGCGCCGCGGTCTATGGTTCGCCGGAGGTGCTTCCGGTGTGCGAATCCGCGCATTGCCGCCCCATCTCGCCCTATGGCTACCACAAGCGACTGTGCGAGCAGGCGGGCCAGGAATACCACGCCATTTTCCAGGTGCCGGTCGTCATCCTGCGCTTGTTCTCCGTCTTCGGCCCCACCCAGCGCAGGTTGCTGGTGCATGAGCTTTACCAGCGCTTGTGCGCGTCCTCGCCCAGCCTTGAAATCCTCGGCAGCGGTCGTGAAACCCGCGATTACCTGTTGGAGTCCGACATCGGCAGCGCGGTGCTGGCCGTGGCAAACCATTCCCATCTGGCACGCGAGAGCCGCTCGGCCTTGATCTACAACCTGGCTTCGGGCCGCGAGATCAGCGTGCTCGATCTCGCCACGCAACTGCGCGATACCCTGGGGGAGAAGCGCCCCATCGTTTGCCTCGGCCAAGCCAGACCCGGCGATCCTGACCGCTGGTGCGCCAGGACGGATCTCTTCACCACTGCCCACCCGCGCTGGAAAGCCACCGCGCTGGAGGAAGGCTTGCGCTTCACCCTGGATCACTGGCAGAAGACCACCGCCTGAACCCCTCTGCATGACGACTTCAGGCTACCCACAGGCAACCGACAACCTTCAGCGCGCGGCCGCGCTGCTGAGCGCGCCTTCCGGCAGTGAAGCCCCGGCCCTGACCGTGGCCATTCCCTTCGATCACTCGGGCGCATGGGCAGCGCAGACGAGCTTCTTGCGCAGCGTGGCGCTCTCTTTGCAGCGGGCCAAAAACAGCACCGCGCGCCTGGTGATCTTGAACTTGTCTGGCGAGAGCGGCAGGCAGGCGTTGGCGGCCGATGTGCGTGAGCTGCTAGTCCCCATTGAGCGCTCGGTCTGGCAGAGCCGCGAGCATGGCAACCGCTTGGTGACCGATCTTCAGATCGACTGCGTGCTCAACTTGTTCGGCCCGCCCCCGCAGGTGGAAACCGCCGGGCTGGTCGGCTGGATCGCCGACTTTCAGCATGCGCGGCTGCCGCAGTTTTTTCTGCCTCAGGAGCTAGCCGACCGCGACCGTATCTTTCGCGAAATCATCCAGCGCAGCCATCGCGTGCTGCTCTCCAGCGAGGATGCCAAGCGCGACTGCCTGCGCTTCGAGTCTGCTTCCGCTGCCAAGGCGCGAGTGCATCCCTTCCCTTCCGGCTTCGCTTTTCAAACGCTCACCACACCCGACGTCGGGGCCGTCATTCGGAAGTATCATCTGCCCGAGAAGTTCGTGCTGGTGGCCAATCAGTTCTGGGCGCACAAGAACCACCTCTGCATCGTGGAAGCCGCGCGTGTGCTGAAGGAGCGCGGCCTGGCCGTGCCCTTCGTTTTGACCGGCCTGCCCTCCGACTACCGCGATCCTTCGAATGGTCTGGTGTCTAAAGTGCTGCAAGCCGTGGCCATGGGGAATTTGCGGAACGAAGTCATTCCCCTCGCCCAGGTGCCGTATGCCGATCTCATCGCGCTGCTCCGTCATGCTGCCTTGATCGTGCAGCCTTCCAGCTTCGAAGGCTGGAGCACCACGGTTCAAGACGCCAAGGCCCTGGGACGCCCTGTCGCCTGCTCGCACATCTCCGTGCATCGCGAGCAAGCGCCCCAGGCTGCGGGCTTCTTTGATCCCACGGCCCCAGCGGAGCTTGCCGATCTGCTGCAACGCATCTGGCCCTCTCTGACTGCCGGCCCTGACCTGAAAGCCGAAGCCGCCGCGCTAGCCACGGAGCATCAGTTTGCCGACGATTACGGTCTTGCCCTCTGGCGCACATGTGCGGAAGCTGCGGACGCCTCCCATCGTGCCCGCTCATCCCCCTCCCCCGCATGATCAAGACCCTGAAAGCCCTGCTGCGCGCGCACCGCACGTCCAAGACCGTTGCCGATTTGGACAAGCGGACCTCTGCGCTCAAGAAGACATCGGAGAAGGCTTCGACTCAGCTCAAAACCTTGGGCGACAAGCTCAGCGATGCCCGCCAAAGCTTGTCTTCCATCCATGCCCAGAGCCACATCTTGAAGCGCGAGACCGAATCGCTCAAAGTCCTCTGCGGCCACGTGGCGGCCCAGCATTCGCGCCAGCTGCCAGCCACGGCCAGCTTGAAAGAGGCCGAGTTCCAGGTCTTCTCCCAGTGGGGCGAGGATGGCATCATTCAATTTCTCCTGGCCCACGTGCCCGTGCCCAACACGGTCTTCGTTGAGTTCGGCGTGGAAAGCTATGCCGAGGCCAACACCCGCTTCCTCCTGCTGCATGATTACTGGAGCGGCCTGATCATCGACGGCTCCGAGCAGCACATGCAAGGCGTGCGCGAGTCCGACCTCTCCTGGCGTCACACGCTCCACGCCAAGTCTGCCTGGATCAGCGCTGACAACATCAATGAGCTGATTCGTGGTGCGGGCATCAGTGGCGACATCGGCATCCTTAGCGTGGACATTGACGGCGTGGACTACTGGGTGTGGCAGGCCATTGATGTGGTGCAGCCACGCATCGTTATCGCTGAATACAATTCGTTGTTCGGTCCTGAAGCCAAAGTCACTCCGCCTTATGACCCCACCTTCGAGCGGGCCAAGGCGCACTCCAGCCATGTCTTCTATGGCTCCTCCATCGCGGCCCTGAACCACCTCGCCGAGCAGAAAGGCTATCAACTGATCGGCACCAACTCCGCAGGCAATAACGTCTTCTTTGTCCGCAAGGATCTGGCCGCGCCCTTCCCCAAGCGCACCGTGGCCGAGGTGTATCAGCGTGCCCGCTTCCGCGAAGCCCGGCTGCCCTCCGGGGAACTCGCCTTCCCTACCTTCGCCGAGGCGCAGGCCATGATCGCCGATTGCCTCGTGCATGATTTGGCAACTGGGCGGGAGTGCCCGCTGAAAGAGGCTTCAGGCTGGAAAATCGTCTCCTAGTCCGCGCCGTAGCAACAGCTCGCGCGAGCAGCCCTGGACAATTTCTTCACATAATGTGTCAGAAAACAGCGGCGGCTGGCAAAGAGCGGACAGCAATCCTTTGCTTCACGCTATGAATCACTTTTTCACCACTCATCTTTGCGTTGCACTTACCGGCCTTGGGCTGATTGGCATGACCGGTCATTCCTGGGCGGGTCGCCCTGCCTCGATGCTGGCTCGGCCCACCCAAGTCGCCCAACGGGCTACGAGACCCCTAGTGCAGGGGAGCCGCCCGGTGCTTCCGGCACGGCAGAAGCCCACCACCATTCGGCCACACGTCTGGCAGTCGAGTTTTCACCTACCCAGCGGACGCTCGCTTGCGGCCAATGAACTACTATCTCTGGCTTACAACAGTAGCATCACGGCGAGCGTGCCGTCGGGCATCTACCAAGTCACCCTGGAGAAGAAGCAGGGCAGCGGCTGGAAGCCAGTGCAAAAGCGCCACACCAGCGGCTCAAGAACCACAGTCACCTTCACACTCGCCGCCAATGAAAAGGCGGAGAACTTCCGTGTGATGGGGTCCACGAAGCGGAAGTTCTCCCCTGCGCAGGTCGCAGGCGTGAGCCAGTTTGATGTCGAGGTGAATGCGGCGGACAGTGGTGGCGTATTGACTCTCGCTAACACAGGCGTGATAGCGTTCAATCAGACCGTGGCGACCGGAACAACGTTGGTAGGCAACACGGCGGTGGCTTCGGGCACGCTCACCACGGCAACAGCTACGGCCATCGCCGACAGCTCCAAGGCGACGACCACCACGACTGCCCCCAGCACGGCGGCAGCAGTGGAGGCTGACATTTGGAAGTTCTCGGGCGGCCGGCTCTTCTACTTCAATCAACTGCGCGGGCTGCAAGTCTTTGATGCGCGTGATCCTGCGAAGCCGGTGAAGACGGGGGCGATTCGTATGCCCGCCATTGGCACGCAGTTGCAGGCGCTGGATGACAAGGGGGAATACGCAGTGCTCTTCACCCGCAGCGACAATGGCGACAACTACTCCTACAATGGCGGCGGCATGCTGCGTCTGGTGAAGGTGTCAGCCGAGGGCAAGCCTTCGATCATCAAGACCGTGGAGTTGGATGGCTTTGCAGGGGAGAGTCGTCTCATCGGCAGCAAGCTCTACGTGATCACCACGGGCTACGGCGGCATGAGCTACTCGTCAGGCTGGTATGGCTCGTGGACATGGTGGCGCCTGCACGGCTACGACCTCGCCGATCCTCACGCACCAGTCGATCTGGGATTTGTTTCGGGCGGTGGCTACACCCCGGTGCTCCAGGCTTCCAATGGCTACCTGCTCGTGGCCAGCACCGAATACCGATACACCTACAGCCCCACCTATCATTGGCGCTACAGTAGCTTGGTCTCGGCGGTGGACTTCGAGGAGAACGGCAAGCCGCACTTGGTCAAGACGATCGAGACGAAGGAACAAGTGCGCGACCAGTTCAAGATGGGCCTGGTCAATGACGCGATCATTGCTGTCACGCAGGAGCCCTCGCGCTGGGAATACAACTCCGGCACCAGCACGACTGTG
>Ga0164294_10001005_pt1 | contig 26634 bp, 11 predicted proteins | sample GEODES005metaG_FD_111479 | JGI IMG/M metagenome (GOLD analysis project Ga0164294, IMG submission 111479) | Oligotrophic lake water microbial communities from Sparkling Lake, Wisconsin, USA - GEODES005 metaG | ecosystem: Environmental > Aquatic > Freshwater > Lake | place: USA: Sparkling Lake...
GCAGGCCAATGCGCCGGCCGCGGCTCGTAGGTCGTCATCGGATCAGTCCAGGGATCGCCGCTGAGCGCTCCGAGAATGCAGCAGGCATGGAGCACCAGGCCCGGGAGCACGAGCGCACAGTAGCCGGCAACGACGATCACGAACCAGACGATCGCGCGGAAAAACTGCCCCTTGTAGAGCTGCCCCAAGCCGGGCACGAAGAGGCTGAGGATCGCCGCCACCCCCGGGCTGAAGCGCCGCACGGGGAGGTGATAGATGACGATCCGGTCGTCGGCCGGCGGCTCTTCGTCGCGTTCGCTGTCGGCCAAGTCGTTGGCGGCGGCGCTCGCGCGCGGTGCTTCGATGGGAGGGGGCGCAGCGGCGGCCGACACTTCTGCCGGGCCGGGGGTTTGGTTGGCCGCCGCTCGCTCGGCCGCGAGGCGCTCCACTTCGAGATCGAGCTTTTTGCGTTCGAGGGCGAGGCGTTCCTCCTCGAGCCGCCGCGCCGCCCGCTCGGCGGCGTGCTTATCGAGGTTTTCCTTGACCTGCGCGAGCAACAGGCCGCACTCGACGTGCATCCCAAGCGCCGCCAGGAAAAGCCCGCCGAGGGTCAGGCCCAGCGCGAGCCGGGAGTGGGCGATCGCCGTGAACGCGATGCCAAGGGCAGCCAGGAAGGCCCCGACCGTGGCGAGCAGATGCCGCGGGGCGAGATGCTCCCAGTCGATCAGCGGCGGCCGCTCGGAGAGCGGATGCGGCGCTGGGCCGCGCGAAGATTTTTCGGGATGGAGCGCGGCATCGACGAGGTCGTTGACCGTGCGGGTGATCGTGCCCCCCCACAGCCAGTCGAGCGACCGGGCCGGCAACCACTCGGGGCTCCCTGTCGACCAGACCAGGTCGTCGGGGGAGAGCCAGCCGCCGCGGGCAAGATCAGCCAGACGCTCCCGCGGCACCGGCCCCTGGCGGCGGCCATCACGGGCGTAATACCAGCGTTCGGTCACGTCAGTCGTCCCTCGTCGCCGGACGGGTGATGTCGAACGATCAGGGCCTTCAGGGGAGGATCGTTCCCCCCACCTTCACCTGGAGCTTGCCGACGCATTTCGAGTTTGGCGGCACGTTGACCTTCATGTAGAGCACGCCGTCACGATCGGCTGGGCGTTCGTAGGACGATCCCACCAGAAACGGCTTCGGCGGCTTTTCGGTGCTGCCGGGGGTCGCGGCGGGAATGATCGCCCCCATCACCGCGCCGAACGGAACATTGGGGAGGAGATCCTTCTCGGGATTCTCGCCGGCGAGGCCATCGGGCCCGGTGGTCAGCGGGGCCGTGGTCAGCTTGTAGTCGCCGCTGACGCGGATCCGGATCGTGCGATCCTTCCCCACGGGGCCGACCTCCTGCCACGACTTGCCGGCATCGAGATCGAAATCGATCTCGCTGGCATCGAGGCTCTGAGCGGCGAGCTTCTCGAGCTTCACCTTGATCGGCTCGTTCTGGGGGTAGAGCTTTTGGAGCGCCTCGAGGATCGTGCGGGCGCGGTCGTAGGAGCCGGCATCCTCGTACGACTTGATCAGCTGCTCGGTGTCCTTGAGGAAAGAGTCCTTCACCTTCTCCATCTTGGAGTCGAGCTTCTTGACCTCCGGGTTGGGCTTCGGCCGCCCCTTGGCGGCTGGCTGCGCGGCCGCTGTCCCCACAAACACGGCCAGCACGCACCAACCGGCAGCGGCGCCATGCCGCACGAGAAGACCTCGGAAGGATGAGCCACGACCCGCCATGATGATCCCCCTGATTCCCCGACCGGCTCACCCGGCCAAGCTGTCGACCACCGTGCCCCCGGGACGACCAGCCGTCCCGACCGTCCCGCGGAAGAAGTGCCCATGGTCGGCTGCCATGCATCGAGCCGCCGTGTCGCCATCCGCCACCGTTCTCGGTGTTGTACCCCGTTCCTCGCGTGGGTTCTATTCCCGCGCTCCGCTCCGCCGGAGAGAAGCGGGCGGGGTGGCGCCAGACCGGGATGAGACGCGACGGCACGAGGGATGATCAACGCCCCGAACCGCCGTTCAGGGGGCCGTTTCGGCCGCCGGTGCCGGGGGGGAGAGCGGGAGGATCGCCGGGGGAATGATCGCGGGGATCGGCGCCCCCTCCGCCGGCGTCTCGCCCGCTGGCGACGGCCCGATCGACTTGAGCAAGCGGAAGAACTCGCTGTCGGTCGTGAGCACGAGCGTGGCGTCGCGGTCGAGGGTTTCGCGGTAGGTGTCGAGGGTCTTCACGAAGCGGTAGAAATCGGCGGCCTTGGGGCTCGATCCGTAGGCTGAGGCGTAGGTCTCCGAGGCCTTCGCGTCGGCCTCGCCCATGATCTCCTGGACCTTGAGATAGGCCTCAGATTCGATCTTCTGCAGATCCTTTTCCTTCTTCCCCTCGATCTTCGCCGCTTCGCCAGCCCCCTGTGAGCGGAATCGCTCGGCGATCTGCATCCGCTCCGACGACATCCGGTCATAAATCTTCTCGATCACGCCAGACTTGTAATTGAGCCGCTTGATCCGGACGTCGAGGAGTTCGATCCCCCACAGCGTCACCTTCGGCTGCGCGGCGGCGAGGATCTCCTTCTCGAGGGCCCGCCTGCCGAACTGGATCGGCGGGAGCGAGGAGATCGAGACGCCCGTCTCCTCGATCGTGTCGTCCTTCTCGGCGACCCGGTTCTTATCGGAGCGGACGACCTCGATGAGGTCGTGGCGGGCGACGACGTTGCGCGTCTCGCTGCCGAGGATGTCGTCGAGCCGGGAGACGGCGCTCCGCTCGTCGCGGAGGCTCTGGAAATACTTGAGCGGGTCGGCGATCCGCCAGCGGGCGAAGGTGTCGACGACGATGAACAGCTTGTCGCGGGTCGTCATCTCGGTCGGCGGGCCGTCCCATGCGAGGATCCGCTTCTCGAAGCGGTTCACCGTCTGGATCATCGGCAGCTTGAAGTGGAGGCCAGCGCCGTTCGGGCCGTCGTGGGCGTTGATCGCCGTGCCGACCGGCCTGCCGAACTGCGTGACGATAACCTGCTCGCTCTGGTCGACGGTGTAGGCGCCGCCGAGGAACACCGCGCCGATCGCCAGCAGCGCGATCAGCGCCAGCGGCGACACGACCAGCCCGGAGAGCCAACGGCCCACTTGAAAGAGCGGATGATTGATCGGGAGTGGGCTCATGGTGTGGTGTTCCCCGTCGTGGTGCCCTGGCGCCGGCGGGCCGGGAGTGGACGGGCCGGATCGGCTTCGGGCTGGCGGAGGTTCATCAGCGGGAGGAATTGCCGGGCGTCGGCGTCGAGGATGATCTTTCCTCCCAGCTGCGGAATCACCTCCGAGAGCGCCTCGAGGTAGAGCCGCTGCCGCGTCACCTCGGGGGCCTTCTCGTATTCGGCCAGTTGCTTGCGAAAGCGGGCGACGTCGCCCTCGGCCTCGTTGACACGCTTGAGGGCATAGCCCTCTGCTTCGCTCACCTTCCTGGTCGCCTCGCCGCTGGCCCGGGGAACGACCTTGTTGTATTCCCCGTTGGCCTGATTGATCGTCTGCTCGCGCTCCTGTTGGGCACGGTTGACCTCCTCGAAGGCTGCCTGGACCCGTGCGGGCGGGTGGACGCTCTTGAGCTGCACCTGCTGGACACGCATCCCCATCTCGAGTTCCCGGACGAGTTCGGTGAGCTTTTGAATAGCCTCGTTCTCGATCCCCTGCCGACCGACGGTGAGCACCTCGTCGACGGTTCGGTCGCCGATCACCTCGCGCATCACGCTCTCGGAGAGATCGCGGAGCGTCGGGCCCGGCTCGCGGTTGTTGAACAGCCACTCCGCCGGATCGCTGATCTCGTACTGCACGACCCACTCGACGTGGGCGGCGTTGAGGTCGCCGGTCACCATGTCGCTCTCGCGGGTCTGTTCGCTCGACACCTGATCGGGGTTGCTGCCGCCGACGGTGCCGAAGCCAAACTCCATCTTCAGCTGCCGCTTCACCGGCACGATCGTCACCTTGTCGATTCCGAAGGGGAGCTTGAAGCGCAGCCCCGGGTTGACCGTTGTGATCTCTTTACCGAAGCGCTGGACGACCCCGACGCTCTCCGGGCCGACGGTGTAGACCATCCCGAACAGGCCACTGACCAGCGCGAAGAGGAGGACCGCGGCCAGCGGCGCCAGCCACGCGCCCGCCGCCGGGAGGCGTGGGAACGAGGGGGGCAGGCCGGAAGATTCGGACGAACGAGCCATGCGGGGCGGTTTCCTGAGGACGGGAACTCCTTCATCCTGATCGGAATCGCCGCCGATGCAAACCTTTTCAGTCCGTCGGGCGAACGATTTCCCGGTGAATCACTTCCCCTCCGCCGCCGTGTCGCTCCCGGTGGCCCCGGCCCGGGCTGATTCAATGAGAAAATCGACGAGCGGTTGGCAGTGGAAAAAACCCTCCCAGAAGCTGTGCCCCTGCCCCTCGGCCACGATCAGCTCCACGAGATCCCCCTTGCCGAGGGCTTCGTAGCGGGCCTTGAGCCGCGCCGAGTTCGGCTCGATCGGCACCACGACGTCGATGTCGCCGTGGATGATGCAGACTGGGATCCCGGCCCGGGCGGCGACGTCGATTCGCTCCACCGGGCAGAGCTCGTCCACGCGGGCGAGGAGGTCGGCGGGGGTGAGCCCATAAGCTCCCGCGGCGCCCTCGGCCCCGGGATACGTCCGCCAGTCATACACCGGATAGATCCCGCCGAGGCCGGCGGTGAGGTCGGGATGAGCGATTGCCCAAGCCGAGGCCCACAGGCCGCCGCGGCTGCGGCCGAGGAGGGCCGGCTTGGCGGCGTAGCCGCGCTTCACCATCTCGGCATGGAGCTTTTCGGTCGCCGCCACCGCTGCCGGGCTGCCGTACGACTCGCCGGTATCGATTCCCGCCACGGCCACGCCCGCCTCCGTGAAGCGCTCATGCATCCAACGCTCCGCCTCGTCGGGATAGGCCGCGAGGGTGGGGCCATAGAGGATCCAGGGGCGCGGGGCGCCGGGAGGGAGGGCGTTGACCTCAGCGGGCGTGAACAGAAACGCCGTGTGGCCGCCGACGTCAAAAACCTCGCCGGGAACGATGAGGTTTTTCGTGGGAGGCGCTGCCGCGGCGGGCCCGTGGGCACTCGCATGAGGCATGGCCGAGACGGAGGCCGCAAGCGCTGCCGCGACGAGGATCACGGTCGAGGCACGGCGCTTTGAGGAGAGGATGCCGAGAGCGATGGGAGCGATAGTAGTGTTCATGCCGGTAGTCTAAACCCGGCACGAGGGCCCTGTCCCGAGATAGAGCCGATTCTGCGTTCCCGTCGACGCGATCACAGGTGGGCCACGCCTAGTCGATCACCCAGACTGCGGAGCTTCAGATCGAGCGTCCAGAGTGTGAGGGAGCTGTCGAGCGCTGCCCAGAGGAGATGGGCATCGATCAAACCAATACCGCGGCCATGGAGGCGACGACTCTCGATGAAGGCGAGGATCTCGTCGTGGGACGCCTGTGCCGAACGGGGCAGGGCGGAGAGGAAGCCGAGGATCTTCCGCCGCTGCTTCAGCCCCCCACAGGCGAGTTCGCCGATGATGAGCGGATGACAGGCCACATCTCCCGCCTCAAGAAGGGCGGCTGCCCGGCTGTTGCCTCGCCGCAGGTGGTCGATCCACACCGAGGTATCGAGGAGCACCATTCAGCCCGGTCTCCGCCGGCGAACCGGTCGCGCCTTCGGTTCGGAGCCACCAAGCACCGCCAGTCGCCGCGCCGACTCCCTCGCGATGAGCGCCTCGAGTCCCATCCGCACAAGCTCCGTCTTCCGGTGGACGCCGGTCAGCCGGGCGGCCGTGGAGAGTGCCTTGTCGTCGATGTTGAGTGTGGTTCGCATGCATCAAGTTTCACTGAAACGTATGCATGCGTCAAGAAGTCCCTCGTGGGTCCGCGGCCTGCATCGCCGCCGTTCCTTTTTTCTGACAGCCACCGATCTTCTCCCCGAAATGAAGGCCCGGGGACGCTGGAGTTGGCCACGAGGGGGCGATGTGAAACAATTGAGGCATGATCACCACTAGCCGCTTGCTCGTTTCGGCCGTTGCCCTGCTTGCCGTCGTCGCCGCCGCGGGGCTTGCCCGCGCCGAGGGGCCCGACTTCGGCCGTGAAGTCCGGCCGATCCTCGCCAACCGCTGCTTCAAGTGCCACGGCCCCGACGACGGCACGCGTGCAGGGGGCCTGCGCCTCGACCGCCGCGACGACGCCCTCGCCGAGGCCGATTCGGGAAACCGGGCGATCGTCCCGGGGCACACCTACGACAGCGAAATCGTGGCTCGGATCCACAGCGTTGACGCCGACGTCGTCATGCCCCCGCCCCACACGAAGGCGGTGCTCACGGCCGAGGAGAAGGGGATCCTCGAGGCATGGATCGCCGCCGGAGCGCCGTACGCCGAGCACTGGGCGTTTCAAAAGCCGGCGCGCCCGCCGGTGCCGAAGGTGGCAGACGCGGCCGGCGCCGCGGCGCCGGTCAATCCGATCGACTTCTTCGTCCGCGACCGGCTCGCCCGCGAAGGGCTGCGGCCGGGAGTCGAAGCCGATCGGGCCACGCTCTGCCGGCGCGTCCACCTCGATCTGGTCGGCTTGCCGCCGATGCCAGCCGAGCTCGACGCCTTTGTCGCCGACGACAGCCCCGATGCGTATGAAAAACTCGTCGATCGATTGCTCGCCAGCCCGCGTTATGGCGAGCGCTGGGCGCGGCGGTGGCTCGACCTGGCCCGCTATGCCGATACCAACGGCTATGAGAAAGACCGCGAACGGCGGATCTGGCCGTATCGCGATTGGGTGATCCGGGCCCTCAACGACGACATGCCCTTCGACGCCTTCACGCGCCGCCAAATCGCCGGCGATCTTCTCCCCGGCGACACGGCCGACGACATCGTCGCCACCGGCTTCCACCGCAACACGATGATCAACGAGGAGGGGGGGATCGACCCGCTCGAGTTTCGCTATCTGGCGATGGTCGACCGGGTGAGCACCACCGGCGTCGCCTGGCTCGGGCTCACGACCGGCTGCGCGCAGTGCCACAACCATAAATACGACCCCCTCACCCAGGCCGATTACTACGGCCTCTTTGCCTGCCTCGACAACGCCGACGAGCCGGAGTGGGTGATCCCTGACGCCGAGCAGACGAAGGCCGTGACCGAGGCGACCGCCCGGCTCGAAGCGGCGTGGAACGAGCTGCCGGGGAAGTGGCCTCTTGTTCCCGCCGCCGAGGGGCAGCCGGCCCCTGTGCCGCTCGAAGAACGCTTCGCCGGCTGGGAGCGTGACGAAGCGGCGAAGGCGATCGACTGGCACGTCGTGAAGCCGCAGTCGTGGCAGACCTCAATGCCGCACTTGAAGGTCCGCGACGACGGCTCGATCCTCGCAAGCGGCGACGTCACCAAGAGCGACCGCTACGAGATCGTTCTCCCCGCAGCCGACCATCCCGTCCAGGCGATCCGCCTCGAAGTCCTCCCCGACCCGAGCCTGCCGGCATACGGCCCGGGAATGGCTTGGTACGAGGGGCCGAAGGGGGATTTTTTCCTCTCGGAACTCGAGATCACGGCGGGCGGAGCTCGGGTGGCGGTCGCCGCGGCGAGCGATTCCTTCAATGGCACCGCGGCGTTCTCCGGGGCCAAGAGCACCGCGGCGCTCGTCCTCGACGGCGACATGTCGAGCGGCTGGAGCACCAATGGCGATCAGGGGCGGCCCCATGCAGCGGTGTTCACGTTTGCCGAGCCGGTCGCCCCCGGGACGCCAATCGAGTGGGTGATGAAGTTCGAGCGCCATTACGCCTGCCCGCTTGGCTGCTTCCGGCTCTCCGTCACGGGGGCGAAAGGCGCCGAAGCCCGCGGGCTCACGGCCCCTGAAGAGGCGGCCCTGCGGAAGCCGGCCGCCGAGCGGACCGAGGCCGAACGCGCGGCGGTGCGGCGCCGATTTCTCGCCGCGGCTCCGGAGCTGGTGGAGCCGATGAAGGAGATCCGCGGACTCGAGGCGCAGCTCCGTGGCGGGCCGACGACACTCGTCCTCCGCGAACGCCCCGCCGACAACCCGCGGAAGACGTTCCTCCGCCATCGCGGCGAATACACGCAGGCCCGGCAGGAGATCGCTCCAGCCGTGCCGGCGTTTCTCCCCGGCTTGCCTGAGGGCACTCCCGCCAATCGGCTGGCGCTGGCCGAGTGGCTTGTGTCGGGAAGACATCCGCTCACCGCCCGCGTCACCGTCAACCGGCAGTGGCAGGCTTTTTTCGGCCGCGGCATCGTGCCGACGCTCGAGGATTTCGGATACCAGGGAACGCCCCCGTCGCATCCGGAATTGCTCGACTGGCTGGCCGTGACGTTTGTCGATGACCTCGGCTGGTCAATGAAAAAACTCCACCGGCTGATCGTCACGAGTGCCACCTACCGGCAAGATTCGGCGGCCCGTCCAGAACAACGCGCGGCCGATCCTGCCAACATCCTCCTCGCCCGTGGGCCGCGGGTGCGGCTCGAGGCGGAGCAGATCCGCGACGGCCTTCTCAGGGCTGCAGGGATTCTTTCGGAGAAGATGTACGGCCCGGGGGTGCGGCCGCCGCAGCCGGCCGGCGTCACGGAGACGGCCTACGGGGGCGGGGCCTGGGATCCGAGCCCGGGGGAGGATCGTTTCCGCCGCAGCCTCTACACGTTTCAAAAGCGGACGGCGCCGTTCGCCTTCGTGACCACCTTCGACGGCCCCTCCGGCGATAGCTGCCTCGCGCGGCGCGACGTCTCCAATTCCGCCCTCCAGGCCCTCACTCTCATGAACGACCCGATGTTCGTCGAGGTCGCCCGGGCCCTCGGGGCCGCGGCACTGGCAAGCCCAGGGGACGAGGCAGCCCGGCTCGATGACCTCGGCCGGCGCGTCCTCTCGCGCCCCTTCGCGGCCGCTGAGCGGGAGGCGCTCCTGGGATTCCTATCGACCCAGCGGCAGCGTCTGGCCGCCGGGGAACTCGATGCGGCCAAGCTCGGTGGCGATGGCGGCGGTGATCCGGTCGACCGGGCCGCCTGGATGCTCGTGGCAAGAGCGGTGATGAACCTCGACGAAACGGTGGTGAAGCGATGAATGGCCTCCTCCACGCCACGCGGCGTCATTTCTTTTCTGATTGCGGCCTCGGGGTGGGCAAGATGGCGCTGGCCGGATTGCTCGCGCGGGAGTGCGCCGCCGCCGAAGGGCCGAGGGTTGTCTCCGGGCCTCTCGCCCCCAAGCCGCCCCACTTTCCCGGGAAGGCCCGGGCGGTAATCCAGCTGTTCATGGCCGGGGCCCCGAGCCAACTCGAGCTTTTCGACCACAAGCCGAAGCTCGCCGAGATCGAGGGGAAGCCGATCCCGCCGGAGGTGATCGGTGGCCAGCGGTACGCCTTCATCCGCCCTGATGCGGCCGTCCTTGGGCCGCAGTTCAAGTTTGCCCGCCACGGCCAGAGCGGGGCGGAGATCTCCGAGATGCTCCCCTGGCTTGCCGGCGTCGTCGACGAGATCGCCATCGTCCGCAGTTGCCGCACCGACCAATTCAACCACGCCCCGGCGCAGATCTTCATGAATTGCGGCTTCGCGCAGCCGGGCCGGCCGAGCATGGGCTCATGGGTCACCTACGGCCTGGGGAGCGAGAGCGACGAACTGCCGGCGTTCGTCGTCATGAGCACCGGCGCAGGGATCAGCGGCGGCAGCGCCAACTGGTCGAGTGGGTTTCTGCCGTCGATGCACGCAGGCACGCGCTTCCGTAACGCCGGCGACCCGATCCTCAACGTCGGCCAGCCCGCCGGCGCCGACGATCGTCTCGCTGTCGACACCCTCGGCGTCGTCGGGGCGCTCAACCGCACACGTCTGGCTGCCGACGGTGATCCGGAGATCGCCACCCGGATCGCCAGCTACGAGATGGCCCACCGCCTCCAGACCTCGGCACCGGAATTGATGGATCTCTCCCAGGAGACTCCGGAGACGCTCGCCCTCTACGGCTGCACGCCGGCCGAGGCGAGCTTTGCCCGGGCCTGTCTCCTCGCCCGCCGGCTCGTCGAGCGCGGCGTGCGGTTCGTGACGATCTATCACGAAGGCTGGGACGGCCATTCCGACGTCGCTGGCAATGTCCGGAGCAACTGCGAGAAGACCGACCGGGCCTCGGCGGCGCTGGTCACCGATCTCCGCCGCCGCGGCATGCTCGACTCGACGCTCGTCGTCTGGGGGGGGGAGTTCGGCCGGACGCCGATGGTCGAGGCGAGTGCCGTCCTCGGCCGCTCGAAGGGGCGCGACCATCATCCCAACGCCTTCACGATGTGGCTCGCCGGAGGGGGCATCCGCCCCGGCATCACGCACGGATCGACCGACGAACTCGGCTTCCACGTCGCCAGCGACGAGGTCCATGTCCATGACCTCCAGGCGACGGTCCTCCACTCCCTCGGGCTCGACCACGAGCGGCTCACGTTCCGGCACGCCGGGCGCGACTTCCGCCTCACCGATGTGCATGGCCGCGTCGTGAACGCTATCCTGTCGTGACTTGCCGCCCGCCCGTTTTGGCGTAGCGGTGTCTCGAACAGGGGGGCTCTCCATGCGACGGTTGCTGTCGGCTTGCTGCGTTTTGATTCTTTTCTTCGCGCTGCCGGTGAAGGCCGCCGATCCGTGGCTCGAGGTCGCCGGCGGCGACGGGCCCGGGAAGGGGAAAGAGGTCGTCCTTATCAGCGGCGACGAGGAGTACCGTAGCGAGGAGGCCCTCCCGCAGCTGGCGAAGATCCTCGCCCGCCACCACGGCTTCGATTGCACCGTCGTTTTCGCGATCGACCCGGCCACCGGCCAAATCAATCCCAACACCAACGACAATATCCCCGGCCTCGAGAAGCTCGAATCTGCCGACTTGATGGTGATCGCCACGCGGTTTCGCAACCTTCCCGACGAGCAGATGAAGCACGTCGACGCGTTTCTGAAGGCGGGCAAGCCGGTGGTGGCGATGCGGACGGCAACGCACGCCTTCAACATCCCCGAGGGGCGGGCCTACCGCCGCTGGAGTTGGGATAACGGTGGCGAGGGCTTCGCGCAGGGCTTCGGCCGGCAGGTGCTCGGCGAGACCTGGATCAGCCATCACGGTGGCCACGGCAGCGAGAGCACGCGCGGGCTTTTGGCCCCCGACGCCAAGGATCACCCGATCCTCCGCGGCATCAAGGATGGCGAGATCTGGGGGCCGACCGACGTCTACGGCGTCCGCCTTCCGCTCCCCGGCGATTCCAAGCCGCTCGTTCTCGGGGCCGTCCTGGCCGGCATGAAGCCCGATTCGCCGCCGGTCACGGGGGACAAGAACGAGCCGATGATGCCGGTGGCCTGGACGAAGAGCTATTCCGTCGACGGCGGGCCGAAGGGGCGTTCGTTCACGACGACGATGGGGGCCGCCACCGACATGACCGCCGAGGGGACGAGGCGGATGCTCGTCAACGCCTGCTACTGGGCGGCGGGCCTCGAGGCGAAGATCCCGGAGGAGTCGAAGGTCGACCTCGTCGGCAGCTTCGAGCCGACGCCGTTCGGCTTCAACGGCGCGAAGAAGGGGCTAACTCCCGCCGATTACCGCTAGTTTCCGCCAGTTTCCGCTGGGAGGTTTTCCATGGCCAATCACACCCACGATCCGCACGCCCTCGGCCACCTGACCGCGTCGGCCCGCTACCACGACTACCGCTACGCCTCCAATCCCTTCGTCGAGGGCGCTACCGGCGAGGTGCCGCTGGCGCGTTTTGACGCCGAGCTTCACGAGCGGGGCGGCTCGCGCGTGCTGCCGCTCGACAATTCGGCCGTCCTGGGCTGTGCCGGCCCGGCCACGAGCCCGGGGCTGTGCGCGAGCTTCGTCCGCGTTCGTGCCGGCGAGGCGGTGCTCACCGATGCCAACGCCACGAGCCACCTGTTCTTCGTGATGCGCGGGAGCGGCGCGAGCAGCCCCGCCGAGGGGGCGACGGACCAGACCACGATCCCGTGGAAGGCCGGGGATCTCTTCACTCTGCCGGCTCGCAGTCGGATGCTCCACGAGGCGAGCGAGGACGCGGCCCTCTATTGGGTCAACGACGAGCCGCTCCTCCGCTACCTCGGCGCCGAGGCGACGCAGCGGCAGTTCAAGCCGACGCTTTACGCCAGAGAAGCGATCCTCGAGGCCCTCGACGGGGTGCTCCGAGATCCCTCGAGCGCCACGGCCAACCGGCTCAGCGTGCTCCTCGGCAACAGGCTTTTTCCCCACACGATGACGGTCACGCACGTCATCTGGGCGATGTTCGGGCTGCTGCCGGTGGGCGCGCTCCAGGCCCCGCACCGGCACCAATCAGTGGCCCTCGACCTCGTCGTCGACGCCCGCCCGGGGTGCTACACGATGGTCGGGCGGACGCTCGACCGCGACGGCAGCATCAAGGACGGCATCCGGGTCGATTGGAAGCCCCACTCGGCCTTCGTCACGCCGCCGGGCCTCTGGCACTCCCACCACAACGAGTCGGGCCAGCCAGCCCACATCCTCCCGATCCAGGATGCCGGGCTCCACACCTTCCTGCGGACGCTCAACATCCTCTTCACGCGGCGTACGAAGGACGGCGGCCACGACGTCATCGACCGGGCCGGCTGAGGGATGCTCGAGCGAGTGCGGGGCTCCGGCAGCTTCCGCCGCGACACAAAGCCCAAAACAGCGGGGGCATGGTGACTGGCCACCATGCCCCCGATCGTTTCATGCCGTGCTGATCAGAGCTGTGCGATCACTGGACGATCGTCAGGCCGCGGGCACCGCTCGTGTTGTACTTCGTCGTCACGTTGGACCCGAAAGCCGTCTTGATCACCGACGAGCCGGTGCAGGTGCCGGTGCCGAAGACGCCGTTCGTGGCGAAGGCGACCGAGTTGAACTCACCGCTCCCGGTGCCACCGATCTTCGCGCCGGTGGCCGAGACGATCGAGATCCCTGAGGTAGCCTGGCTGACGGCGTTGCCCTGAACGATCGTCCCGGAGGAAGCCCCGGTGATGTAGATGCCGGCGGTCGTCGAGGCGTTGCCGGTGAGGACGTTCCCCTGACCAACGCGGCCGAAGGTGATACCGGTGCCGGCGAGGTAGGCCCCCTGGACGTTACCGATGAAGGTCGAGGCGGTGATAACCGTCGCAGCGAGAGCCCCGGTGGCCCGCAGGCCGATCGCGCTGTTGCTGACGTTGATCGCCGAGACCGTCGTGCCGGCGGCACCGGTAAGGTTCAGACCGGCTCCGCTGAAGTTCTGGAACGTGACGCCGTTAATCGAACTGTTGGCGGCCGTGTTGCTGAACGACAGACCGTTGGCGCCGGCGCCGGCAGCGGAGCCGTTGAGGGTCAACAGGCTCTTGCCGATCACCGACAGCGGCACGGTCACCGTCGGGAGCGGCGAGGCGAGGTTGATCGTCGCCGGGGCGGTGTAGGTGATCTGCGACGGGGCCTTGAGCGAGTTGACCATCTGGAGCGTGTCGCGGAGCGAGCCGGTGCCTGAGTCGGCGGAGCTCGTCAGCGTCCACTGGATCCTCTTGCCGGCCGGGACGGTAACGCCGCCGGGGGCGACGATCGTGCCGCCGTTGGCCGTCACGATGCCGCCGGTGACCCCGGTGAAGTTGATCGTGCTGGTCGTCTGAATCTTCGGCGCGGGGGTGCCGGCAGGGCCGATGTTGACGTTGCCACCGTTGAGGGTGCTGATCGCGATCGGGCCCTGAGTCGACACCTGCGCGACCCTGAGGAGGCCGTTGTTGCTCACCGTCAGGGGCGCCCCGGTGGCGGCGAGATTCGCCGACAGGGTGCCGAGCGAGTTGCCGGCGTTGCCGAGCGTCACGCCGCCGAGGGTCGTTGCCACATCGAACGAGGTCGTGGTCGCCGCTTGCGTCTGGGTCACGGCGCCCCCTGCGCGGAGCGTGAAGGCTCCGGCGGCGATCGTCGACAGGCTGACCGCGTTCTTGTCGGTGTACGAGGCAGGTTGCGTGTTGGAAGTGATCTGCAGCGAGCTGACGTCGTTGCCTGCGTTTGTGAGCGTGACCGCCCCGGCGACCGTGGCAACGACGAGGCCGGAGGCGGTGATCGGGGCGGTCTGCGTGACCGCCCCCACCGTGGCGAGGGTGAACTGTCCGGCGGTCACCCCGGCAATCGCGATGTCGTTCTTGTCGACGATCGTTACGTTCCGGGTGCCGTTGCTCACCTTCAGCGAGGTGAAATCGTTGTTGTTGTTGGCAAGGTTGATCACCCCGGCCGTGTTGGTGATCGTGGTCGGCCCGGTGACGACGATCGGCCCGGTCTGCGTCATCGCGCCGGCCGTGCTGAGCGTCAGGTCGCCGGCCTTCATGCCGCCGATGACGACGCCGTTCTTGTCGGTGAAGTAGACCACCCGCGGGCCGTTGTCGATCGTCAGCGTGCCGACGTCGTTGTTGGCATTGAAGAGGATCATGTTGCCGAAGTTCTTCGTCGTCGACGTGGCCGTGAGGCTCGTGGCGACGATCGCTCCGGTCTGGGTGAGGTGATCACCGACGCTGAGGGCAACCGCACCGCCGGTGATGCCGGCGATCGAGAGATCGTCGACGTCGGTCAGGGTCACCGCCCGGGTGCCGTTGGTAACCGTGACGGTATCGAAGTCATTCTTCGCGTTGGCCAGTGCAATGGCGCCGCCGGTGGAAGTCGCGGTGAGCGTCTTGGCGGTGAGCACACCCGGGAGCGTGATCGCTGCCCCGGAGGAGAGCGTCAGCGTCTCGCCCGAGAGCGGGTCGGTCGTGTCGCCGGTGATGGCACCGGCCGCCGTTACGATCGTCGTGCCGCCGAGAGCCGGGGCGTTCTCGGCGGAGCCGGTGCCGACGAAGGTCACCGCGCCTGTGAGAGCCGTCAGCTCGATCGACTGATTCGTGCCGATGGTGACCAGCGGCCCGTTGACCGTGATCGAGTCTGCCGTGATCTTGATCGTGCCGGTGGAGGCGAAGTTGCCGAACGTCACCGCCTGACCGGGCTTGTTGATCGTCAGGTTGCCGTCGACGGCGATCGTGTCGGGGACGTTGGCGGGATTGTAGGTCGGTGGCGTCAGGGTGTTGTAGGAGAGCACCTGGGCGCTGATCACCGCCGGTGGGACGAGCACGAACGTGCCGTTGGTGGCGTCGAGGGTGACGAGGTTCGTGGCGGTCAGGTTGCCAACCACGTTGACGTCGCCGACGACGCTCGAGAGGACGATGTTCGAGTTTGTCCCTGAGGCAGTGATCGGCCCGGCAGCGAACGTGCCGAAGTTCGTGTAGACGAAGTCCTTCACGACCGTGCCGGTCACCAAGTCGACGTCGTTGAGCCCGTCGGTGAGCAACACCCCGCCGGTTGTGGAGACGGCGTTCAGCGAGTTGCCGGTGAGCGGTGCGGTTTGGGTGATGTTGCCCACCGCGGTGATCGCGAGCTTCCCGCCGTCGAGCCCGGCCAGGACGAGGTTGCCGGCCGAGTCGTTGAAGGTGATGTCCGCGGTGCCGTTGCTCGCCTTGAAGGTGTTGGCCTTGTTGCCGGCGTTGGTGAGCGTGATCGGGCCGTTGCCGGCCCCGCTGACAATCAAGTCCGTGGACTGGATGGCGCCCGACTGGGTCAAGCCGCCGGCGACGGTGAGCGTCACCGGCCCGCCGTCGAGGAACGCGACGTTGAGGTCGCCGATCGTGTCCTTGATCGACACCGGAGCGACAAGACCATTGGCGATGGCGACGCTGCCGAGCTCGTTGTCCTGTGTGTCGAGCGTGATCGGGTCGACGCCCGTCCCCTGAACGGTGAGGTTCGAGGCGACGATCGGGGCCGACTGTGTCACGGCCCCAGCAGCCTTGATCCAGAGGAGGGCGGCGTTCGACTTCGTGAGCACGAGGCCGCCGGTGGCATCCTGGAACACGACCGAGCCCGAGGGATTGACCGCCCCGAAGGAGTCGACCTTGTTTGTCTGCGTGTCGAGCGTGATCGCCGAGCCGTTGCCGGTGACGGTGAGGGCCGTGGCGTTGATGAAGCCCGACTGGGTCAGCGGGCCACCGACGACGATGTTCACCGGACCGCCCTGGATGAAGGCGATGTCGAGCGCGCCCTCGGCATCCTTGATCCCGACGCCGCCGCTGCCGTTGCTGGCGGCGAAGGTGCCGATCGCATTCGGCTGGGTGTCGAGCGAGATCGCGTCCTTGAGGTTGCCCTGAACGGTGAGCCGGGGGGCGCGGATCGCGCCCGACTGGGTGACCGGGCCGGCGGCGGTGATCACCATGCTCCCCACGTTGCTGGTGAGCATGTCGAGGGAGCCGCTGGTGTCTTTGACGACGACGCTGCCGGGGCCATTCGCGCTGGCCGGGTTGGTCGCCCCGAAGGCACCGAGCTTGTTGGCCTGCGAGTCGAGGACGATCGCCGCACCGTTGCCGGTGACGGCCAGCGACACCGCGTCGATGACGCCGGTCTGCGTGATCCCGCCGTTGGCCGAGATCCCGACCGTGCCGCCGTTGATCGAGCCGATCGACAGGGCCTGATCGTTGCTGAGGTAGATCGAGCCCGGCGCGAAGGCCGTGACCGTGGCGACGGAGACCTCGATCGGATCATCGACGGCGCCGATCGAGCCGGTCTGCGAGGTGATGACGAGATTCTTCGCCGTCACGTCGAGCTTCGTATCGCCGTCGGTGATCGACTGATTGGCCGTGACGGTCACCAGCCCGTTGAGGACGTTGGTGACCACGCTGCCGAGCTGGACACCACCGCCGGTGCTGGTCAGGGTGACGGCCATCTTGCTGGCCGTGGCTTGGACGTCGGTGGCGCTGATCGTCCCGCCCGCCGTGACCTTCACGTTGCCGGCGGTCGACAGCACCGACTGGAAGCCTACTGGCCCGGTCGGCTCCCCGAGGGTGATCGAGTCGAGCTCCGAGATCGTGATGTCGCCATTGGCCTGGGCGCCGAGCGTCCCGATGGCCGTCCGCAGGCTGATGATTCCGTCCGCCTTGGAAACCGCACTGACGCGGGCGGTCGTGGCGAAGACGTTGGGCGAGGTCACTGTCGGATCCGAGGCGAGCACGTCACCGGTGGAGGTCAGCGTCACCACCCCCTTCGGGGCCGAGACGGTGTCGACGAAGATCGTGTTGGTGGCGGTGGTGCCGAGCGGCGTGAGGGTGGTGAGGGTGACGTTGTTGGCGCTCGACGACACGTTCTTGGCCGTCATCGCCGAGGTGGTGGTGATGCGGACGTTGTTGGCAGCCGTCACGCTTTGGAGCGTGAGCGGCAGGGTGCCGATGTTGTCGATGTCGATCGTCGAGGCAATCGCCGAAGCCGAGAGCGACGTGACCTGGGTGTCGAGGTCGACGCGTCCGGACTTGCTCGACAGATTTGCCGATGCGGCGATCACTTCGGCCCCATTGCCGACGACGGCCTCGGTGAGGTTCGAGCCGGCGGCGAGCGTTACCGATCCGTTGGGGCCAGCATCGGCCACATAGACCGACATCGCACCGCCGGCGTTGACCGTGATCGAGCCATTGTTCGCCGACAGGCTCTTCGTCGGAGTGCCGACGACGAGATCGTCGGACTCGTTGATCGTGATCGCGGCACCGGCACCGTTGACGCGGCCAGAGACAGTCTCCACCTTCGTGGTGACCGTTGCCCCGTTGAGCGCCGAGATGGCGAGATTCTTGGTCGTCACGAGGCCCGCTGGGGCTCCGATGATGGAGCCAGCGTCGGCCTGGAGCGTCACCGCGGCGGGGGCGGTGACTGGGGAATTGATGATCAGATCGGAGCCAGTGGCGACGAGGCTGACGGTCTCGGTGCGGGTCGAATTGAAATCGCCGGCGGTGATCGGGCCGTTGACCGTGAGCTTCTGTGCCGTGACGAAGACCGAGCCGTCCTTCGTGACCGCCTTGTCGAGCGTCAGGTCGCTCGAGGGGCGGTTGATCGTCAGATCACCGGCGCCGGTGAGCGTGATGCCAGCGATCGAGAACTGTGCCAGCAGGGCGTCGAGCGGCTGCTCGAGGGCCGTCCAATCGACCCGCTTGGCCGAAAGCTGCGCCACTCCACCGACCGTCGCCACGCCCGTCGCGGTCGTGCCGCCGCCCGGGGCGGGGCTGAAGGTCACCACCGGCGGCACGGCGTAGTTGACGCCGGGACTGGTGACGGTGACGCCGTTCACCGAGCCACCGAGGATCGTCGAGGTGGCAAGGGCCCCTGAGCCGAAGGGGATGAGGGTCACCGTCGGCGGGGTGGTGGAGCTGAAGCCCGAGCCGTTGTCGGTGATGCGGATGCTCGTCACCGCGCCCCCCGACATGTTCGCCACGCCGGTAGCGCCCGAGCCGACCGGATTGAGGATCACGTCGGTGGTCGACGGGTTGTAGCCCGAGCCGCTGCTGGTGATGGTGACGCCGGTGACAACGAACGACGTGGTGGCCGTGGCCGCTGCCTGCTGCGAGGCGCCGCCACCGGCGAAGCTCACCGTGGCGCCGTTGACGTAGCCCGAGCCGGGCTTCGTGATCGTGATCCCGGTCACAAAGCCGTTGGTGATCGTGGCGATCGCCTCGGCCCCCGAGCCGAGACCACCGACACCGGCAATCGTCACCGTCGGGGCGGAGCTATAGCCGACACCGGCGCTCGAGAACGTGATCCCGGTGACGCCCAGCGCCGTCGTGGCCGTGGCCACGGCCCCAGACCCCGAGCCGCTGCGATCGACGATGCTCACCGTCGGCGGTGCCACATAGCCCTTGCCAGGGGTGGCGAGATTGACTCGGGTGATCGCCCCGATGCCGTTGACCGTCACCGCGGCGGCCGTGGCCCCGCCACCGGAAGCGACCGGCACCAGGGAGATGGTGGTCGTGGCAGGGTTGTAGGCGGTGCCGGGGTTGGTGACGGTGATCGAGCCGACGACCTGCTCGACGCCGGCTGTGATCGCGGCGGTCGTGCCGCCGGCATTCGGGGAGGAGAGGGAGACGGTCGGCACGCCGGTGTAATCCTTGCCCGACTCGATCGCCCGGTAGCCGACGACGGTGTAGTTTTGGTCGTTGAAGGCCACCTGCATGCCGTTGCCACTGCCGCCGCTGACGCCAGTTGGCTTGGTGGTGTAGCCCGAGCCGGGCCGGTCGACCGAGAGGCCGGTGACGTTTGTGGACGTGTAGACGGTGCCGAGGGCCTCGAAGCCGGGGAACGCGCCACCGCCAGTAAACGTCACGATCGCCCCGTTGGTGTAGCCGGAGCCCGGATTGGTGAGCTGAACAAAGGCCACCCGACTTCCATTGAGGAACGCTATCGCTGTCGCGCCACTGCCGAGCCCATTGACGCCGGTGATCGTCACCGTCGGTGCCGTGTCGTAACCAAAGCCCCCGTAGACGACGTCGATGAAGTCGAGAACCGTGGTGCCGTCTACCCTGAGGACGCCACCGGTGCCGCCGACATGCCGGAGCGTCGAGGTGGTGTTGAAGCCGCTGCCGGCCGCGGTGATCGCCGGCTCGAAAGCTGTGATCACGCCGCCGGTGCTCACCGTCCTCACCGTCAGCCGCAGCCCTTGGCCGCCGAGGGTCGTATCCGACAGGTAGAGGATGTCGCCGGGGAGATAGTTGAGGCCTCCTTCGACGACCGCTACGGCCGTGACGCCACCCGATCCGTTAACGGCCGTCACCTTGATCTGGGCGCCGGTGCCCGCGACGACCGTCAGGAGGTCGCCCGGAACATAGCCGGAGTTCGTGTTGGTGATAGTGCCCAAGCTTGCGTTGGTGAGGCCAAGGAGCGCCTGGCCGGTGGCGCCGGTGCCGGTGCCGCTGACCGTGGTGGTCGTCGATCCGGGATACCTCGAGCCACCTGTGGTGACCACGCCGTTGGTGACGCCGCCGGTGAGATTGGCCACGGCACTCGCCCCGAACCCCGAGCCGCTGGAATCGGTGATCTGAACGGCGGGGGGGGCGGTGAACGCCGTGCCTCCCTGCGCCACGTTGATGCTCTGGATCGCGCCGTTGGCGTTGACGGTCACCGTGCCCGTCGAGCCACCGTCGCCCGCGGAGATCACGACCGCCGGCGGCACCTGGTAGCCTGTGCCACCATTGGTGACTGCGAGGGCCGTCAGGCCGTTCACGGAGGCGACCGCTTCGGCGCCCGAGCCACCGCCGCCTACGAACGAGATCGTCGGGGCGGTCTTGTAGTTGAGGCCGCCGTTGCTGATCGTGATTCCGGTGACCACGCCGGCGGTCATTTGGGCGGTGGCCACAACACCACTTCCGCCGGTGCCGGCATTGTCGAAGACGACCTGCGGCGCGGTCACATAGCCGGAGCCACCGGAGAGCACCTTGACGAACGTCACCTTGCCGTCGCCAACGGTGGGCGCAACTTGGGCCCCACTGCCTGCCGCGAAGCTCACCGTCGGCGGCGTCACGTAGCCCGAGCCGGGGTTGGTGACCGTCACGCCGGTGATCTTGCCGGGCGTGAGCACGCGGCCGACCGGGGCGGAGAAAGAGAGTTGGTCAGCCACGGTGAACGTGGCATCGGGGCTCATGATCACGTTGCCGTTGTCGGCGGTGAGGATGAAGTCCTGCGTCGGGTTGGCAGGGTTGACATCGTTGACGAACACATCGCCGACGGCGTTGATGTCGCCATCCTGAGCGCGGAGCCGGATCGTGCCGTTGGTCGTCTTCAGATCCCGGGCAATGAGGCCGGCCGCGGAGGTCGTCAGGCTGATGTCACCGGTTCCGGCGGTGGCGACATTGACCGAGTCGAGGAGCCCCTTGGCGGTGACGGTGATCGAGCCGTTGCCGGTGGTGGCGAGGTCGGCGAGCGTGATCGCGTCATCGTCGGCGAGCGTCATCGAGCCGCCCGACGTCGCCGTCACGGTGTCGGTGCGGGTGAGGGTGTTGATCGACCCGCCGGCGGTGAGCTTGAGGTTTGTCGCCTCCAGCCGGGCCTGGCTGGCGATGTTGCCCGAGGCTGTCAGGTTGATCGAGTCGCCCGAGGCCTTCACGACCGCGGCGCTGGTCACGGCGATGTCGCCCGCGGTCGCGGTGACGTTCAAATTGCCGATGCCGACGGTGCCGGCCGAGACGTTGCTGCCGATCGTCACCGAGTTGCCGATGAGCGTCAGATCCCCCTTCTGGGTGGAGATCGGCCGGTTAATGTTGAGCGTGCTGGCGGCGAGCGACAGGCCGCCGATCGTGTCGAAATTGGAGTTGGTGATCACCTGCCGGCCCGGTTCGCTGGCCGTCAGCGAGATTGTCGCCCTCGAGGCGGGGAGGGCGTTGATCGTCAGATTGCCCTGCACTTGGTTGACATTGATGGCGATGTCGGCCGCGGGACCGCTGTTGGAGCCGGCGAAGATGTTGTGCTGGGAGAAGTTGGCGGTGCGGACGTTGATCGTGCCGCCGTCGGCGCCGGCATTGTTGAGCGTGATGCTTGCAGACCCGCTGATCAGGCCGGAGGGGCCAGTGAGGATGTTGCGGGGATTGACCGAGTTGGTCTGGAGGTTGACGAAGCCGGTGTTCCTGATTTGGCCGTCGATGAGGATGTCGCCGCCGTTGCCACCGCGCCCATACTGATAAAACGGTAGGTAGCCGGGGGCCACGCCGGCACCGGTGAAGATCTGCACCGCTCGGCCGTCAACGCCGTCGATGCTCGCCCCTGCGATGACCTCGAAGTTGCCGTTGGAGACATTCCCGAACACGGGGCCGGTGAAGTTGTTTTCGATGCGGATGAGGTTCTCGGCGGAGAGCGTGTTGAAGCGCGGGTGATTCCGCGACGTCATCGGCGCCTGGATGTAGATCTCGCTGGCCAGCAGGTCGTAGCCGCCGCCGTTGTTGGGGAGAAGTTCGACCGGCGCCACCACCGGATAGGCCTCGGCGGCGTCGGAGCGAATGATGATCGTCGACTTGCCGACGGCCTGGCTGAAGTCGACCTCAATCGCCAGTGGCATCGAATCGCCGACATTGAGAATGAACGTCGGATCGACCGTGCCGGGGGCCGCGAAAACGCGCAGCTTCGAGAGATGGAAGAGCTCGCCGGGAGCGCTGGCACCAGGGTTCCACACAACCGGCCCCACGGTCCCCTGCCGGTCGAGGGCGATCGGTCCGACGAAGTTGGCGCCGGGGTTGCCGCCCGCCGGGGGCAGCGCCGTGCCCCAGTTAGTGAAGCTCGTGCCCGATCCGTAGAACGGCAGCGCGGTGAACGATGTCCCGGAGTCGAACTGCAGTTGATTGACGAGGGCGACGTTGCGGACGTACAGCGTCGCACTGTCGGACGGGTTTGTCTTGTCGTTAAAGATCTCGAAGTTGTACATGTACGCTTGGTCTTTGTTGTTCGGCTGATCGTTGGTGTGCGTAAAGCCAACGTACTGAAACGCCAACAACCGGCGATCTTCGAGCGACTCGACCGCCGCGACCACATCCTGGCCGCGCAGCCGCTTCCGCCGGGCCAGCCGGGCCGCGCTTCCCTGCGTGCGCGAGGCTTCGAGATCACGGGAGAAGCGGTTGAAAATGCTGCCGAACTTCATGGCGCTTTTTCCTAAAAAAGAAAGCTGCTGACGGACAGATGAGGAAGCAGGGGAAAGCTCCTACCGCCGGCGGTGGGGTCACCGACCTAGGAGGATGACAGGGAGTCGACGCACTGGGTACGGGAATGCCCAAAGGGCCGGAAGGGGAAACCGTCGCACGGTTTGAGGAGATACGGGGCTATTTTGTCAGATCGGCGGGGAGCGTGGCTGCAGCGCGGGGGGCGATCCCCATCGCGTGGGCGGTCGCCTGCTGCAGCCGGAAGCCTGATGGAGAAGTGGTGACCCACTCCGCAACCATGCACCGGCCGCGGTTCGCGGCCTGCCGTTTCCTGCTTCTCCCGTGCCTGCCTGCTGGCAAGGCGATGATCTGATCCTTGTGTTGCCCCGTCTCCACTAGAACGGTTCTCATCGGAAAAAGTTCGCCCGTCGGTTCCGGATTTTTCCAGAGAGCCCCACTTCTCCGGTCGGAACATGAGTATTTCCGGGGTTTTCGTCATTTGGGGGATTGTGGGGATGTGCGGGCCCTCGTCCTCAAATGCCGGTTCCCGCCGGGGGGCGGGAAGGCACCGAACAGGTTCGGACCGGCCGAAGCGGCTCATTACCACCGCCCCTCGAGGCCGAGCGAAACTCCCTGCACCACCGTGCTGCCGGCCGTGTTGAGCGACCCGCGGACCGGCGAATCCGGGCCACCGGAGCTGAGCGTCTGGCCGCGGAGCTGGTTGGTCGGCTGGGCGAGGCCTTGGAGCCAGAGCCCGAGGTAGCCGACGCGGAGGGAGAGATTGCAGGTGATCGGAAGCGTACCGGTCAGCCCCACTTCGCCGACGAAGGCGGCGGAGCCGCCGGCGGCCCGGACGTTGGACGTCTGCAACTCACCGGGGGCGACTTCGTAGGTGTAGGCCGAGTTCTGCACAGCGTTGTTGTAATAAGCCCCCCCCTTGAGGAGGCCGTCGAGGCGGAAGCCCTGACCCCGGTCCCAGAGGCGGATGTCGGTCCCGATCTGATAGCCGTAGAGGCTGTTGGAGGTCTGGTTGCCGAAGATGTCCTGGCCGTAGATCGGCGAAGGATTGGCGGGATCGAGCTGGTAGTGGTCGGCAAGGGTGAGGTTTTCTCCCCAGCCGAGCATCCGGAAGCCCTGCATAAGGGCGATATTCGGCCGGACCCGCGCCCAGCGGTTGAACTCGAAGCTCCAGATCGACGCGCTCAAGTCGGCGGTGGCGGTATCGACCGGCGTGAATTGGTTGCCATAGATGCCCGGCGGCGTCATGCCGTAGCCGTTGATCGACGGCAGCGTGGCCTCCTGGGAGCGGAAGTTGGCCGCGTTGAACCAGGTCGTTTCCCAGGCGTTTTGGCAGTCGTCGGTGCGGTAGATGGAGAACCGCGGGCCGGCGGCCGGCGTGCTCTCGAGTTGGCCAGCACTCAGCGCCGTCGCGCCGAAGCCGTTGGGGGTAGGGGCGGTGTAAGAATAGAGCGGGATGTCGTTGGGGGAGTTGCGCCACAGGATGAGGGCGTCGCTGCGGAACGTCCAGGTGGCACACTTCTGGTCGCGGAGCACCTGGAGGAGGCCCGGCTGCTCGAACGGCCCCTGATCGCGGGGATAGCGGCAGGCGTCGGCCACCCAGCCGGTCCATTCGCCGGAGCCGCCGTCGTCGTCGACGACTGCGGCGCTCGAGTCATTCGAGTCATAGGGGCTCGAGGAGACGACGGCGGAGGATTCCCGCTCGTAGGCAGGGCCGGAGGTTTCCGCTGGGGTCGGGGAGAATCCGAGCCCTTCCGGTGAAGGCGGATCGATGAGTTCGACGCCGCTGTCGGCCACGACGGCCCGGCTGCCATCCTCGTCTGCACCCCAGTCCTGTCCGGCGGCGGGCACCACCGTCATCGCTGCGGTCGCCGCCACCGACATGGCGGCCAGCCACCTTCCGATTCGCGCCTGTTTCCGCATCATCTTTCCCGTCTCCGGTGGAAACTCCGAACTGCGGGATGAAATCGGTCATGCCGGTCCTGCGGCGGTAGGGTTGTGCCCGCAGTTCCTGTCAGGAAATCTGGGAGGGATGGGCGCCGGAACCGGCGGCGCTACGGGCTTTCCCAGGCCGCCCCGCCAGCCCCGTCACGTGGGGGATGGGGCGATCCGCGCAAGCCCACCCGACGGGCGAGGGTGGGGGAGAGGCTCTGGCCCCCCGCTGGTCGATCATGAGGAAGGGTTCACAGCGGTTCAAAAGCCGTGCGGGACACCCAGCAACCGATTCGTTGCCCCGTCTGCAGCGAGACGTTACCCTGCCGACAAGGTTTTTCTTCAGGAGGGGGAAGGGCCGTTGATCCCACACCTGCGGGTGGGTCGAAGAGATTTGTGTGCCACTGGAACGCGGGTTTAGGGCGCGGGTTTAGGGCGCGGGTTTCTGCCCAGGGGTGATGGCCTTGATGGCCGCTCGCTCCAGGAAAGGATCTGCTCGGACCTCCACAGATGATTCCTCTGCCGTCATCCTTCTCTCTCTCAATATTCTTTCATTCGTTCGGATCCGTTCTCTGCGAGGACTTCCATGTTTCTGTCCTGCTGGCTGACCTCCGTCCGGAATCTCTTCTCGTCGCGTCGCCTCAGGGGGGTCCGCCGTCCTGTGCGGCGGTGGCGGCAGTCCGACGCCCAGCAGCAGCTCGAGCAACTCGAGGCCCGGCAGGTGATGACGTTCGACTTCGTGTCGGCCGCCCACCCCGGCGCGTTCATCATCGAGGGGAGCACCCAGCAGGAAGCCCCCCCGCAAATCACGCTCACCTTTAGCCCGGGCACGAAGGTCGATCCGCAGTCGATCGGCAGCGGGATCAGCGTGATCCGTGGCGGGAATGGCGTCATCGGGGACAGTGACGACATCCTCGTCGTCCCCGGCAGCATCACCGTCGACGATCTCCCCAATCAAAACTCGGTCGTCATCCGCTTTGCCGACACGCTTCCCGACGACGCCTATCGGATCCGGATCACGGGCGCTGGGGCGGAGGGACTGAAGACGGTGTCGCAGGGGTCGGGCATCCCGTCGGAGCAGTTCCGTGACGGCGGCACGTTCGAGCTCAACTTCCGGCTCGATCTCGGCGCTCAGGTGATGTCGATCGTGCCGCAGCCCGTGGCCCGCCCGAAGCTGATCACCTTCGGCGCCGACATGTCGCAGTATCGCGACGGCGACCTCCTTCAGGTCACGATCCGCGGCGGGAAGACGACCTTCGAGTTCGACACCAACGGCAGGGTCGCCAGTGGCAATTCTCTGGTGAGCCTCACCGGCAAGACGGCCACCGATCTCGCGGCGGAAATCGGCGCGGCGATCGGCTCCTCAGGGGTTTTCGGCAGCGAATTGGGAGCGGCCACGATCAACGGCGCCCGGATCAATCTCCGGGGCAGCCAGTTCACGCCGATCGTGGCCTTCACGCGCGCTGGCGCCGTGCCGGCCCTGTCGCCGGTCACGGTGGGGGATGGGGCCGCGCTTGTGCAGTCGGCCGACAAGGTCGTCGTCTACTTCAATGCCAACGATCCTCTCACCCAGTCGTCGGCGCAGAATCCGCGCAATTACCGGCTCTTCGAGACCGATCCTGCCACCGGCGGCGACGTCGCCATGCAGGTGCCAGCGATCGTCTCCTACGATGCCGTTAGCGGCACTTCGGTGCTGACGTTCGAATCCGGGAAGGTCGCGGCAGACAAGCTCTACCGCCTCCAGGTCGGCAACTCGACCGACGAGAACAACCTCCTCGACAAGGCGGTCAACGTCGGCTCGCTGTTCACAGGCAACGGCTACTCTGTGCAGTCGTTCCTCGGCGACGGCACCGAACTGGCCAACGACGTCGATCTCTATCGCGTGAGCCTCACGGCGGCCGGCACGATCAGCGCGCTGATCACGCCCGACGCGGCCCTTGCGCCGCTCGTTCGCCTCTTTGACTCTGCCGGCACTCAGGTGGCCGTGAGCCCCGTGGCAGCCGCGGGGACGGCCCGGACGGTGTCCTTTGTCGCCCCCGGCCCAGGGATGTTCTACGTCGGCATTTCGAGCGTGGGGAACGCGGCCTACAACCCCACGACCGGCACGGGCGCCGCCGGCGGAACGACGCGGGGCGGCTACAGGCTCGCCCTCGGGTCGACTGTCGCTGTCGCTGCCTCGGACGAAAACTCCAGCTTCTCCACCGCCACGCCCCTCGGCACGATCGGCCTGGCTGGGCAGTCGGTGGCGGGGTCGATCGACGTCCGC
>Ga0164294_10001007_pt1 | contig 26608 bp, 18 predicted proteins | sample GEODES005metaG_FD_111479 | JGI IMG/M metagenome (GOLD analysis project Ga0164294, IMG submission 111479) | Oligotrophic lake water microbial communities from Sparkling Lake, Wisconsin, USA - GEODES005 metaG | ecosystem: Environmental > Aquatic > Freshwater > Lake | place: USA: Sparkling Lake...
CAGACGGTGTCTCAGCCAAATGGTCAGCTCTCTTGGTACAAGGTGGGGCACAATGTGGAAAGCTACATGCTGCATCAGGGCAAAAAATTTGTGAAGCGCTTCGATGCCAATGCCTACCTGCGCATCATCAACATGTGGCTGCGCTATGATCCGCTGAAAGATGCGGGAGTGGAGAGCTATGAAGACTTATTTGCGATCAGTCGTGCGGCCGGGCATCACTACCTGATCTTTAGCATTGACTCCGATTTCTGCTTTTATCCTGAAGAGCAGGCCGAGATGGTGGCTGCTTTGGAAAAAGCAGATGTTTCATGCATGCACATCACCGTTCATTCGGATAAGGGGCATGATTCCTTCCTTCTTGAGCCTCAGCTTTATACACCGCATCTCGTCTATACGCTGGAAGGACGCTGGCAGAAGTCGTCTCTGGATGATGTGCAAGAAGTGGAGTGACTACCAGCAGGCACCGAGATCCGGTGCTGCGGAGACGTCCATAAGATAGCGGTAGCCCTGCACACGTTGATCCTGAAACGGAGGCAGTAGTGAGATGGGCTCGCGAAGATACTCGCCGATTTCCGTGCCCTCTAGCTCATCGAGCTGATTCAGACAGGCTTCGTCGATCTCCCAGACTTCGCCCTGGATGCTAGTGCCGTGGCTTGCAACCAGGACCATGCCTGGAAAACCGCCCAGATCATGCAGGCGATAGCGAGGCTCTGTGATAGCTAAGCCGATAAAGGTCTGCCCCCTCAGGTAGCCATGATTGGAATGACCGCGCTTGAGGGTGCCGTAAACAAAGATGAGCATGGTCGATTATGAAAGTAAGTCATCACGCTCGCTCAGCCACTGGGGGAGGGAAAAGCGCTTGGCTTCCAATTCCTGAGCGCGGGTCAAAATAGGCGCAGGAGCCGTGGCAATGGTCAACACTTCTCTAGCCAACTGAGTCGCCCACTGAGACCAAAACTCGGGCTGAATCTGCAGTTGCTGGACGCTGCCTTGATGGAGCAGTCCCAGCTTTCCCCGCCGCTGCCCTGCACCAGCGACTTTGACTGGACCGCGGATGACATCGTGCAAGGCTGGAGCCACAAAACAAAAAGGGGCCTCAATCACATCTTCCGGCATGGCCAGTCGACAGCCTTTTTGTCCATGATGGGTCAGGGCGCTTGCCAGGGACCCATGAATGCGGCGATAACTCTCCACGGCTGAAGTCTGCGCCCAAGGATCACTAGCTGGCACGATCACCGAATAGGTGTAGTCGTTCTGATGCAAGACCACGCCGCCACCCGTCCAACGCCGGACAATCGGCCATGCGGGCAGTGCCTCCTGGAGTTTGGCTAAATTTTGCGCGTAACCAAGCGTCGCCGTCGGCTGATCCCAGGTATAAATGCGCAGCACTGGCACTGTGCTGTGCTCCAACCAGGCCTGATCCACCGCCATGTTCATCGACCCCGAGTGCGTGCCGTCGAGGTGCAGGATGAGTTGATCAAAAAAAGGTTCTCCAAAGTCCACCTGCAAAACATGGCTAGTTGAAGGAACTTGTCATCGGAGATTCCAAGGTGAATGCAGCCCGAAAACAGACATTGCGGTCACATTCAAGGTAGCCTGAGGAGAACCCCCGTGAACTCGCTGCATGCGATTATTTGCCCAAGGTCAAGCTGCGCTCAGTGGCCGCACGCACAGCTTGCATCAGCGCATTGCGTAGGCCGTGGGCTTCGAGTTGCTCTAGGCCAGCAATGGTCGTTCCCCCAGGACTGGTGACTTCATCCCGCAGCACAGCTGGATGTTTGCCTGTCTCAAGCACCATGTGAGCAGCGCCAGCGACTGTTTGAGCGGCTAGTGTTAGCGCAGCGCCACGAGGCAGCCCCATGAGGACTCCACCGTCGGCCAAGGCTTCGATCACGGTGTAAATGTAAGCGGGTCCGCTCCCACTGAGGCCGGTCACAGCATCCAGCAATTTCTCTGAAACTTCGTCGGCTGTGCCGACGGCGCCCAAGATCTTTTTAGCTAAAGCAGCATCCTCTGTGGTAGCCGAACTACCGCGTGAGAACGCCGCGGCCCCGGTGCCGACCAGTGCAGGGGTGTTTGGCATGGAACGGATGACGCGTTGTCCTGTGCCCAGCCAGCTTTCTAAATCAGCCACTTTTAAACCCGCAGCGATGCTCAGGTAAAGGCGATTACCTGCCACTTTGGAAAGCCCCGAACACAGAGCCTGCATGTCTCCTGGCTTCACCGCCAACAAGATCACATCTGAATCAGCCGCGATCTCGGCCGGAGTTCCCGTGGTCACGACACAGGTAAGTCCCTCTTTCAAAGCCGCCACAGCCGCTGGCACCACATCGCTCAAGGCGACGGAAAGCTCTTCTTTACCAAGTGCCTTTTCGACGCCGCGCAAGAGCGCGCCGCCCATTTTTCCACAGCCGATGAGTCCGAGTTTAAGCATACTGTCGCGATGTTGGCGGTAGGCAGAGGATCGCGCAAGAAGAGCTTTTTGCTGTAGCAATACGGCAAGCCCATCGTTTGAATGCCCCTGATGAAATTTTACCTCCTCTTTTTAACCCTCTTTACCATGGTGGCTCAGGCAGCTGCGAAGCCGAACATCATCTACATTTTAGTTGATGACCTAGGTTATGGGGATCTCGGCTGTTATGGTCAAAAATCGGGTTTAAAAACGCCCAATATTGACCGCATGGCCGCAGAGGGCATGAAGTTTACAAGGCACTACGCTGGCAGTACTGTCTGCTCGCCCTCCCGATGTGTCCTCATGACGGGCCTACATTCTGGGCATGGGCGTGTGCGCGGTAATGATCCATGGACTATCCCTGACAGCGATGTAACAGTTGCCAACTTGCTCAAGAAAGCGGGCTATCACACGGCCTGCATCGGTAAATTTGGTTTGGGTAAACCCCTGCCACTCAATGATCCTGAGAAAAAGGGCTTTGATGAATTTTTTGGCTATGTAGGCACCAGTCATGCGCACAATTTTTATAGCCAAGCGATCATTCAAAATGGCGCCATCTTGCCTCTGCACAATACCGTCATCCCAGACACCCAAAAGCAAGTGGCCGACTACCAAGATACGGACCTGATCGGCACCGGCGTGGCTCCGCTAGATGGCCGTAAAGAGTGGGTGCCACAGCTATGCTCTGCCGAGACGACGCGCTTTTTAACGGCCTGTGCTGTTAAACCAGAAACGCCCTTCTTCCTCTACTACGCGCTCAATATCCCACATGCCAATAACGAAGCGGGAAAGAACTCGCCTCTGGGTCATGGCATGGAATGCCCTGATTATGGGGAATTTAAAGACAAAGAGTGGCCGGATGCCGAGAAGGGTTTTGCTCAACTCGTCTGGTTTCTGGACCAGGAAGTCGGGCGTGTCATGGATCTGCTTACGAAGCGTGGCCTTGCCGACAACACACTGGTTCTTTTTTCGAGTGACAACGGCCCCCATCAGGAAGGCGGTCACCAAAGTGACTTCTTCCATAGCAATGGCGACTTCAAGGGCATCAAACGAGATCTGACCGATGGCGGAATTCGGGTGCCTTTCCTCGCCTGGTGGCCTGGCAAAATCAAGGCAGGTGCTGTCAGTGACCACGTCAGCGGTTTCCAGGATCTGCTGCCCACTGTCGCTGATTTGAGTGGTTCAGACCTCACCACAGCTACCGATGGCATCTCCCTTAAACCAACACTTCTGGGTGAAACGGGCCAAAAACAGCACTCTCACCTATGCTGGTATTTTGGTGAAAAGGGCGGTATCAATGCCGCCCTGAAGTGGCCCTGGAAACTCATTCAACGGAACACCGGCGCTGATAAAAAGGCCAAAAAGAAGCTCCCGATGACAAGCGAGCTTTATCATTTGGAGGACGATATCGGAGAAGAATCCAACCTAGCCGCCAAGCACCCCGAGAAAGTCAAAGAACTGGAGCAGCTTCTCAAGGATTCTTATCGTGAGCCTTAGCGGTAGGCTGGCCAATCACAAGGCCTCGCGATTCAGAAAAAATAGTCAAAATGAAGCCTCTAGGTGACAGTTTTTAGGTCTTGCTTTGAGCGGAAAAATCGGATGAACTGTCCTTGTTTAACTTGTGATGAACCAATCCCGCAGACGACTATGCATCCATGCTTTGTGTATGGTCATTGTCATGACAGCGATGGTCGCTTGGTATCTGGCTGGCCCTCAGGGGCATTGGATCGGCAAAGTTGAAACTCCAGCCGCGCGCACAAAGGCAGTGGAAGGCCAGGTTCCGGCTGCGGCAAAAGTCGGCCTAACAAAGGCTCTACCTCCGCCTTTTAAGGACGCCTCCAGGCCATTCCATCCCGTGGCGTTAAATCGATATCAGGAGCGCTTACTCAAAGATGCGGTGATGATAGACCAGCGTCGAATGCAGGCGCGTGGCAGTGAACCTGCAAGAGAGGTGCGCTTATGGCGGACGGACTTCAAATATCCATTGGTTAGGGAAGAAACGATCCTCGAGCTGGATGCGAACGGGCGGTTGCAGCCCGTGCGGCGCGATTTCTCAGTTGCTGATCATGCCATGGTCAAGTTCCCTGAAGGAGTGACCCAGAAGCAAATGAATGCCTGGGCCAAAAAGCATGGACTGACTTTTAGACACACCCTAAAGACGACTTCCGTAAAATTGGTCGCAGCAGCCGAAGAGTCACTGGATACGACAGATCGAATCATGGCAGCCTTTCGCCAGGACTTTCCCATGGCTGCGCAGCAGGCGGCTGTCGCTGAAAGAGACTCTTTGGTGTTTCCGACATTGCTGCCAGATGACACAAGCCTTTCTCAACTCTGGGGCATGCATAATACGGGCCAGACTGGGGGCACTCCGGATGCAGACATTGATGCCATGGAAGCTTGGGATTTAACGACGGGGTCACGTGAGATCCTTGTTGGAGTGATTGATACGGGTGTGGATCGTAATCACCCGGATCTGGCACCCAATATGTGGCGCAACCCAAATGAAACTCCGGGCAATGGTCTGGATGATGATCGCAATGGTTTCGTTGATGACGTCAATGGCTGGGATTTCTTTGCGAATGACAATGATCCGATGGACGAAAATAACCACGGGACTCATTGCTCAGGTACGATCGGTGGTGTGGGAAACAATCTCGCAGGAGTCACGGGTGTCTGCTGGCAGGTCTCGATTGTGGGCATTCGATTTCTCGGACCTAGCGGCGGCAGTTCATCGGATGCCATTGAGTGCGTGAACTACTCACGAAGTCTTGGCGTGGATTTGACCTCGAATTCATGGGGTGGTGGCGGCTTTAGCGCTCTTTTGCAAGCTGCGATCGTTCATGCAGGTCAAGCGGATCAATTGTTCATAGCCGCAGCAGGGAATGATGCTGCCAACACCGATTTCGCACCTCAATATCCCGCGGGTTATGCGGCCGATAATATTGTCTCTGTGGCTGCTAGCACAGACCGCGATTCGTTATCCAGTTTCTCCAACTATGGTCGAACGACTGTAGACCTAGCTGCTCCGGGCTCATCCATCCTCAGCACCGTCAAAAACGGTGGCTACTCGACCTTTAGCGGCACTTCTATGGCAACTCCACATGTCGCAGGAGCCATAGCTCTTTTAAAGAGCTTAGTGCCAGGAATACCAGCCAGTGAGATCAAATCCCAACTTTTGACGACTGTCGATCCTTTGCCGGCCTTGACAACGACGACCAGTTCGGGTGGACGGCTGAATGTAGAACGTTTGATGACTCAATCAGCAGGACCACGGCCAATTGTGAGTGTTACCACGATTGAAGAGCAACCAGGCGGGAATGGTGATGGAATCAGCAATCCAGGCGAGGCGCTAGCGCTGCGTTTTAGTGTCAATAATCGTGGTGCAGAAACGGCCCAGAATGTCCGGGCTACGCTAAAAAGCAGTTTGAGTAATTCTAGTTACAGCATCACACGCGGAGAGATCCATTTAGGCGATATAGAAGCAGGTCAGATCCTGGCTTCTCCGACGACTTTTTTGGTGCGATCACAGGCTTTAACGCTAACGCCTTATGCGGAGGAGTTTCTCATCACACTTCATTACGGTCTGCCGCGGGAAGAGACGGTGCATCGAGTCACACTCTACTTGCATTCCTCCTCCCGAATAGCAGGGCGCGTCACACGCATTGCGGATGGTTCACCCATTGAAGATGCTCAAGTAAGCTTGATTGGGCCTGCCACTCAATCGATTCAAACCGATGCTGATGGCCGTTATGCCATCATTGTGACCGACGGTGTGTATCAAATAAGCGCTTCGGCAGCAGAATTTGTACCTAGCTTAGAGATCACCAAAACGGCACCTCCAGGGGCGGAAGGTGTCGATTTTTCTTTGGGTGCTCCGCAGTTGCATCTTACGCCGGATGCGGTGGTGGCTCATTTGTTCACGAACCTGACTGCACGGCAGTTCGTCGAGATGAGAAATGATGGCACTGCACCTCTCGCTTGGTCGTTAAAAGTGAATAATCGCCAGGAGGCTGCAACTCTGACGCAAAAACGATTTACATTGCCTGCTAGACAGATTTTAGGACTCTCGGAGATAGCAGATGGCGGTTTCCGAACATCTTTTAAAACCCAGGATTATTCAACAGTGCCCGCCCTGGAAGTGCCGCTGGCTTCATTGATCGGTCGAACCATTGGTGCAGTCAGCACAAGCTGGGATCGCTCTGTTTTGATCGGTGATTTACAGGCTCGCGGGGCAAGGGTCGTGACGATTAATTTACCCCTCACCAACGCTGCCTTAGATGTAGTGGATGCGTTGATTGTCGATGACAGCATCGCCGATTTTTCAGCGACTGATATGGATCTTTTGAGAGAGCGTGTCGAAGCTGGAACTGGGGTTTTGTGTGAAGCTGACAACGCGAGTTCGATCCATCGAATCAATGAGTTTTTTGCAGCTACGGGTATCGAAGCTGTATCCGAAAGCTTCCGTGATCTACGATTATCCGATATCCGAACACACCCAATGACTACCGGCGTCACGGCCTTGCAAGAGTTTGCCGTCGGAGCCTCTGCTGCGATTACGGCTTCGGCGCAAGTTCTAGTGCAAGATCCCAATGGACGTGCTCATGCCGCAGTATCCAGACTTGGCAAAGGGGTTGTCGTTTTTGTGGGCAACGAAATTTCTGATAGCTCAAGCTTTGAGTCTGCGGATGCACGCCGATTCGTAAATCAAATCATAGACGGTCTTTCTGGTCAGGTCTCGTGGCTCGCACCAGGGGCTTATTCAGGCTATATTCGGCCCGGAAATCAATACCTGCTACCGTTAGGTTTCTCAGCACAGGACCAAGCAGCAGGGACTTATCAGGCGGAGATCACTTTTGACACAAACATTCCCAACAAGACGAATGATCGCCTGCCAATCACGATGATTGTCACCGATGCACCACGGATCGTTGGCAACACAGATAGTCTTTCTTTTGGTTCAGTGGTTGAAGGCGTTCTATCAAATCAGACACTGACCCTGACTAATGCTGGACAGCTGCCGCTGCATGTCAGTCGAGTGTTCATTGAAGGTGCGGATGCGGCATTCTTTAACCACTCTATCAGCGGGCCCTTTCAACTCGCGCCATCGGCTAAGCAAAATGTCATTGTGACTTTGAATGCAGCAGCGCCAAAGCGTCAGCACCATGCACGCCTAATAATCCACTCCGATGATCCGACTCGCCCAATCATCGAGGTGGCTTTGACAGGAGCCAGACAAGATCCTCCAGATCTTGTCATGAAGGCAAAGGAAGTTTTCTTGCAACTGAGGCAAGGAAAGCAAGGTTATGCTGAGTGCATTTTAGAGAATGAAGGAAAGGGTATTTTAGCCTGGCAGAGCAGCTTACCAGAGTCGCCTCCATGGGTTCAAGTCACAGGGGCTGGAGGCAGTCTCAACCCAAAGGCACGGGGAACCATCCGATTGAATTATGATGCAAGCATTCTGAGTGCTGGCGACTATTTAACCCATTTACGGCTTGTGACGAATGATGTGGATACCCCAGTCTCTCTCTTGCCGGTAAAGATGCGCATTCTTGCGGAGCCATTGCCGCGTTTTGACTCTTACGTGAGCTTTCCAAACACGATTGTTGGAGAGCAATCTCAAGCATCGATTCAGATCACTAACTTGGGTAGTGCCGATTGGACCGTTCATAACATCATTTCATTCGCGGCCTCTTTTTCTTGTATTTCACCCTTACCCTTCAAGGTGCCAGCTGGCCAAACACGATTTTTGTCCCTCCGATTCAAACCCACCCAAGTTGGGCCAGCGGCAGGAAGTTTGATTTTAAGCGGAAACACTTCCGAACGTCTCAGCTTTCTCATCGTCTCGGGCATGGGCATTCATGGCCCCAAAATCCGCGTAAGTTCACCTGGACTGAATTTTAGTTCTGCCCCGGCAGCCACTGTGCAGCGGACATTAACCATCACCAATACTGGAGACCTGCCATTACGTTGGTCCTCGACGCTAATCGGTGAAGCCAACTGGCTTTCCATGAGCCCCGCTTCAGGAAATGTGGGACGAGGAAACACTCAAGTGATCCAACTTGGAATGAATTCAAGGAATCTGCCTTCAGGAGTTTACACTTCCAAGTTACGTTTGCTAAGCAATGATAAAAGTCGTCCAGCCGTGGATCGACCGATCCGGATGCAAGTCACCAGCTCAGGAGCTATCGGGCTATCTGAGACGAGTCTCGTTTTCCCTGAGATTTGGACGGGGGCAATGACTCAAAAAAGTGTGACGATTTCCAACATTGGAAATGCTGCATTTGATGTCTTATCGATGGTTTCTTCCAGCAGTCGATTACGAACAGATGCAGCAGCACCGTTCACTCTGGGACCTGGGGCGCAATTGCCGGTGACGTTTTTCTACAGGTCATCAGAAGAAGGTTATTTTAACGACACCTTCAAAATAAGGACTTCGATCAAGACGAATCAAGTCGTGACTCTTCCGGTTCAGGCTGAGTTTGTGCGGCCGCCATCCATTGAAGTCAATCCGACAAAGATTGAAGAGATGGTCAATCCTGGTCAATGGATCACACGGGATATGACGGTTAAAAATGATGGCGGAGCTGCTCTGCATTGGACTTCCAGTTTGCGAGATGGCACCGGCCCCGTACTGCCTTTAAGCAACGTTCTAACGCAGTTTAATGCGAACACAGTCTTATTATTAGCCAAGGTGCCCTCACCCTATGCATTTCCTGAAGGGATCACTGGAGATAAAATCACCGAACCCACAACGAATGGTGTATGGAATGGAGGTAACATCCATGCGACCAATCTCGCCTCAGGAACAGTGATTCCCTACAGTGATAACACTCTAGGTTTTCATGCAGCTGTGGGAAGTGCCGGCAGGTACTTCACCAGAAAGATCAACACACTCTTTCTTTTTGCCGCAGATCTAGATCAGGTAACGAACTTTAAAATAGAAGGACATCTGTCGACGGCTGGTTTGGGCACTGCCGAAGTGAGCAGCTTCAAACGAACGATCGCAGGCGTGGTTTATCGTGGCTTTTTCAAGCAGGTGCACGGCCTCAATCTGCCAGCTGTCAATCATCTGATCATGGTTGAGGACAAGCCGGAACTCAATCAGCGATCCTCCAGCGATACCAGTCTTGATGAACATGAAGTCACGGGTCTTTCTGGAAAAACGCGACTGTATCATTTGCTTTTTTGCACCCTTCAAGGACGAAAAGTAACTGAGACAGAGGTAACAGCCTTGATGGACAGCTTTTTGTTAAATACTGCACACTCAATGCAACCCGAATGGCTCAGACTCATGCCTGATTCGGGAACAGTCGCGGCGAAAAGCCAGCAGGCGCAGGCACTGCAAATCGATACACGAACCCTACCAGGAGGCACTTATGGAGCGACGCTGCGCTTGAATAGCAATGCCGTAGGCCGCAGCCAAATAGAGGTACCGATCAGCGTGAACGTGCCTTTCCGTTCTTTACTTATTGCGGACCCTGAATCGATCAAATTCCCAGACATCTATGCTGATGCCAGCAACTATCAGACATGTGTGCTTCAAAATGTGGGAAATCTGCCCATCACCCTCACCTCCATCGAGAGCAGCGAGGCGGTATTGACTGTTTCAGGAATGAGATTCCCCACAACTTTACAACCGCGTGAGAGTGGTGCGGTTAATGTGCTTTTCGCTCCAAAAAGCGTGGCTGATTTCACCGGAACCCTGACGGTCATGAGTGCGGGTCAAGCAGCCCCTGCTCTTCTTATCCCAATGGCTGCACGTGCGACCTTAGGGCCACGTTTGGAAACACTCCCCGCTTCCCTTGAAGTGAATGTGGATCCAGGAAACAGCGTTATAGAAACTATCCACCTAACGAATAAAGGTGGGGCAGCCCTGAAATGGAACGCTAGTTTATCCAGTAATCTAACGAGTTTGATCACGCTAAGTCGAAGCTCTGGAACAACGATTCCGAATGCTCGCAGCGCTTTAAATCTGACGGTGCGAACCGATCAGTCCACTACAGCGCAAACCACCAGCGGAAGTGTGACTTTGGTCAGCGATGATCCAAGCCATCCGATCGTCACCATTCCAGTCCGCATGACTGTGCGTGCGGTTCCAAGATTGACGCTGTCCCCTCCAGTAGCCAGCTTTGCAGACACCTTTGTTCAAAGCACCTCCACACAAACATTAACCCTGCGAAATACCGGAAACGCCGAGCTGACGATCTCAAATATTGCCAGCACAGATTCTCAGTTTGGTTGGGCTGCTATCAGCACACCCTTGCAGTTAGACATCGGAGCAAGCATCACGATGACACTGCGATTTTCGCCGACAAATCTAGGTTCCTACAGCGCCGAGTTCCGTTTTACAACCAATCAACCAGGATCTTCTGAAGTGGTCTTGGCCGTTCTTGGAAAATGTGTTACTCCGCCCAGTATTCGCGTTCAACCCGACGAAGTGGCCATCACACTTTCTAAAGGTGGGATTTCTGCGCAAAATCTTAGCGTCATGAATGACGGTGGCACGGTTCTTGACTGGCAGACTTTTTTACAATCGCCGGAAATGCCATCGGGCAATTTACAAGACATCCTGCAACGGGTGAATGATCACTACTCTGAAATGACCCATTTGATCCCTGATATTTATTCATTCACGGAAGGTGTATCAGGTTCTGCGATTAATGACGGGGGGGGAGATATGTATGACTCGGGTAATATTCTGGGAACAAACTTCAGCAGCACGATCCCTTATTCTGACAATCAAGTCATCGCCGGTCAGGCCGTCGGTTTAGGAGGCCAGTACTTCACTCGCAAAAGAGAAGGTCTTTTTATCTTTGCCGCTGATTTGGATAGGGCCACAAGCTTTACGATTCGTGGGGATTTGGGCGCAGATGGTTATGGGCAAGTCAGTGGTTCTGTCCTAACCCGCACCCACCACGGCCTCACCTACAAAGGCTTTTTCAAGTGTGTCAGTGGCACCACTGACCCATCGGTAAATCATCTTATCATTGTTGAGGATAATCCAAACATTAAGCACAGCTACAGCAATAGTTCGAATCTAGATGACCACAGCATCACGGGCTTATCTGGATCGTCGCGTTTATATTACCTTCTTTTTGCTGTTGGTCATGGAACCGAAGTATCTTCAACCCTTGCTGGCGATGTGATGGATAGATTTTTGGCCACCATCGCTTTGCCAAATAGATTATCCTGGCTTTCCGTGACACCTTTCGCAGGCACTACCGCTCGTGGCAAAAGTTCTCCCGTTGCCTTAAAATTTGACTCAGCCAAGCTAGGCGTAGGGATTCATACGGCCAACTTACGCTTTACCAGCAATGCTTCCAATTCGGCAGTTTTGGATGTGCCTATAAGTTTACAGATCACTCCGCCCGATTTGGAGGCTTCGCCCTCGACTCTTGATTTGATTCAGATTCAAAATCAAACAGCCGTTTCGCAGGTCGTTAATCTCACGGCATTGCCAGGAAGCAGTCCAATTTGGACCGCTAGCACCACCGAACCCTGGATACGACTTTCAAAAACAACCGGCTCAGGAACCGATCAATTGGAGGTTTCCTTCGATCCGTTTTTAACAGCGGGAATCTACCAATCCAAGGTAACCATCTCTTATACTGGGGCTACTTTTGATCTACCCGTAACTCTGACTGTGAGATCAGCCACCTATACCCAATTGCTGACGGACTATGGCCGTCCTCGGATGCTAGGTCTGATTCGAGGACTCAATGCCGAGCCGTCTCTGCTTGTTGGACTGCATCCAAATAGCTTGGCAGTTCAAACTATTTTAAGGCTCCCCACGGATATCACGGATGCAGATATCACCACGGATGGAAAACTTCTTTATGCCATCAGTTTCGCCGAGCGCTCGATCTCAGAAGTAGATCTTGGGAACTTCTCACTCGAACGAACACAGGCCATTCCTGCGCCTAACGATGCAGGCAGGACCGCTCCCTATCATTACCATGTTGAAGCAGGTCGCCCGGGCACAGTTTATTACACAGACGCAGCGACGAATCCCAAGCTCCATGTCTTTGACTTTGTCGCTGGAAATGATTTGTCCACATTCACGTTAAACAGTGGCGCTGGCATTGGCGACCTACTGGTCACCCCGGATGGTTCTTCCATGTATGCATGGTCACAAACAGGTTGGGGTTTAACTGGTAGTTCCACTTTAGCCCGGATCGATTGCAGCACGGCGACACTCCATCAAATCAGTGTAAGTGCGGCAACACTGAGCCAAGCTCCCCTTGATACCCCTGTTTTGTATTCAGCTGCAAGAGATGCGGTGATCACCAAAACTCAAAAGTTTAAACCGGACCTCAGTAACTCTCAGACGTTTCCTTCAAGTTCATTCTACGCAGCGTCGGCCTATGGGACGGTATTGGCTAGCGTGAACCAATTGATCGATTCTACTACCGGTGCCATTTTGCAGTCTTTCAATGGATCGAGCAATGGCGTACAAGCTTTTACTGGAGACCAGACAGGGCTTTGTTATCTCCACGCCACTTCAGGCCTGCTAACGCGTTTAGAGGTGCCCAATCTGAGTGCGGCAGAAATGTCGCCACGACTCACCGATGGCGGGCTTCTGCCTTCGGCACCGGCTTCACTGCTTTGGAATGGCAGCCCTTTAGCAGCGAGCTACGATGTCTATTTTGGCAACGATTCAGTGGCTGTTGCGACTGAAAACAATCGTTCTTCAGGAACTTCTTATCGAGGAAATACACAGGCTACGAGTTTTGCGATTAGCAGCTCCGCGTTCCAGCTGGGTCAGACATATTATTGGCGCATTGATATTCGAAATTTAGATGGCAGCACCGTCAAAGGCCCCGTCTGGAGCTTCCGTTTATCCGTTGCTTCTCCCACACCTTTGTCTGTTTCTGCAGCTAGTTTAAGGGGTAATACCGCAGCGGTTTCGTCTGCATTGGCAATTAACACTGCGCAGAACGATACAGCATGGGTACTCTCAGAAAACACGCCGTGGCTGAGTCTATCAGCGGCCTCTGGCGTTGGCCCATCCACGACCACGCTTCACTTGAATCCCACAGGTCTCGCTGCTGGAGTTCATACGGCCCAGATCAGCCTTAAGTCCGGAGCTGATACGGTGAGCATTCCTGTGACATTCCGCTTATTGGGCACGCTGAACATTGTTAAAATGGAAGCCGACCCAAGCTTGCCGCGCATCTATGCCTTACACGCAGACCTTTCCAATCCTTCGGAAGCTTGGCTGCTCTGGATTGATCCCGTCACCGCCCGGATCGACCAGTTTCTTCAAGTCGGTTTGGATGCCACGGATTTTGCAGTTCATGCGGCGGATGATCGGCTCTATGTTTTGACCCAAAATGGTTCACGTCTTATTTCTGTTCAGCGCCAACAAACACCTCAAATCACCCACTCACTGACCTTGGTATCGCCGGCCATCGCAGTTCACAATGGACCTGTCGGAAGAGTCATTACACGCAACGCAGCCCATACTCTTCAGATGCTCAACTCCGTGACAGGAGGAGCTGTGGGAAGTGGCGTGAATTTGGCCAATTGCCTCACACGAACTTCTGGTGGCGGGAATCTACTTTTCGCGGCCGTTCAACAGTCCACATCTCGAACTGGTATTGAACGCTACACATTAAACTCCAGCGGCATTTCCTATAGCTCGGCGAGTTATTGGAACGGCAGCTTGGGTGGAGAGTTTGTGGTCTCAGGCAATGGTGAGCGCGCCTTCTACAATCAGGCCGTTTATTCTCTGAATGGAAACATTGCCTTGAGCTCTAATCTGCCAGCAGCGATTGTATCCTCTTCGTGGAATGGGCTCATGGCTTTTTCGACGACGAAGTCTTACTCTACAGGCACGCAATGGGAGGTGTTGGGGACCTTACCCATTGCTTCAGCACTTATGGCAGCCACGGCTGATCAGTCAAGGCTTGTGCAGTTCTCGCCAACGACTCGTGTCTTCACATCCATCGATCCCGGGGCAGTGGCGCTAGCACCATCCAATGTGGACTTTGGTCAGGTTCCTCTCGGTAGCACACAAAGGTTGAATATGACGGTCAGTAACATCACGAGTCAGGATCTGACGATGACGGTGAGCTCTACCCTATCCGCCTTTAAAGTCTCGGCGACGCCTGTGACCATTCATGCAGGGCAGTTTGCTCAGATCTCTGTGAGTGGAACTTTTTCGGCGTTGGGAACTTTGACAGGCACGCTGAACTTCAATGTCATTGGTCAAACTCAGTTAAACCGAACCGCAACCATCAGCGCACAAGTCATCAATATCCATCCGTTGACCGTTGATTTCAGTGCAGGAGCTCCGGCAGATAATACTCAAAGCAGTTCTTCAACCTACACTGAGGATGGCCTAGTCTTGACGACACCGAATCAAATCCTACGTGTGGGCGGCAATCACATTAATCGGCCGAACAATGGAACGCCACATATTGCGCCGCTCGCCAATCAGCGACCTTTGACGATCCGACGTTCAGACAATGGCATCTTTCATCTCTACTCGGTCGATTTGGCAGAGCATAGCTATTTGTTTGCGTCGCCTAAAGTGATTATTTTCAATGGCACCAAGGTCGGTGGCGCAAGTGTCACGACGAGTTTCAGCCTGGATGGTATCACGGATAGTACGGGGCCTTTGACTGACTTCGAAACCTTCACCTTTCCCAGCAGCTTCCGTGATCTCATCTCCGCAGAGGTGACCATTGATGTGTATGCCTTGGACAATCTTGTGTTTGAAGCGGCAGTGGGTTCGACCGCAGCGTCGGTATCCATGGTTACCACAGCCTCTGACGGAAGTTTAGATCTTGATGCGGATGGAATCGCCGATGTTTGGACTCCTCGTTTGAGTCTCAGCACAGCGAGTCAGTCTATTTCACAGCGCTGTTTTATTTACACAAGGCGGAAGACTATCGAAGCCAGAGCCGTGACACTTCAAGCCAGTCAAGATGGTCAAAATTGGACAAGCCTGACACCTGAGATTGACTATTCAATCGAAACGGTCACCAGCGATGCAGAAGCAGGCTGTGAAACTGTGCGCTTAAACATTCCCACCGCTGGAGATAGCCTTTGGCCATTGCGATTGACCAGCAGTCCTTAGCCTAGCCTTCATGTTCGATCTTTTGACGATGGCTCTGAACCATGACTACATTGATATTTGTGATGACATCGTGAATACGTTCGAGTATAGGCTTCCACCGCCATGTTCTACCGCTTTATTTTAGGTGTTTTCCCGTTGCTGATCATCGGCTGTTCGCGACCTGCTTATCAGGAACAGGGCTGGGCTTCATGCATTGCGGATGAATATGCGGGCCGACCCACCACTTCAGGACAGCCCTATTACCCACAGGCATTCACGGCAGCACACGCGTCGCTTCCCTTTGGTACTCAATGCAAGATCAAAAATCTACAGACTGGGCAGCAAGTGACCGTCGTGGTGAATGATCGTTTCCCCTATTATCCAGGCCGCATCATCAATTTGTCCCATGCGGCCGCTCAGCAGATCGGGCTGCCTTATTCACGGCTTTGCCAGGTGCGTGTTCAGTCGTATCCGCCAACAAGCGGAGTTCGTTACCAACAACCTGTTTATCAGACTCAGCCCATGTATCGTCAACAGGCTGCCTATCAGCAACCGCAACAATCTTATGCACGTGTGCCTAAATATGCTGCACCCAAATACACCGCGCCAAGCTATACAACACCCAAGCCAAGTTTCGGTCCCGGTGCTCCCAACGCACCTGCGTTCAATGGTGGCGGACCTCCCCTTGGTCTGAAGACTTTTTAATCGGTCTTATGATTGGCTGATATCATTGAGGGGTAGCAGCGGTGCTTTACGATAACGATTCCAGCGCTGCAATGCTCCCCAGGTGATGTAACTGAGGATGTAACCAATCGGCGCAAGCGCACCACCGATGCATACGCCACCCAGAAACATCGCTTTGGCAAATGCGATGCCTTTTTCCAAGGCTTCGGGTTCCTTGGTAATAGCGATGGTTGCAGCCAAGGCCGTGGGATCACCAAAGTGATGCATGAGCCAAGTTCCCAGCATGTTTTCAATCCATATGATGGGTCCTAAAGTAACAGGATTGCTGGCCCAACATAGAATCAGGGCGATGGGAATATTGACTCGAAACACCGCTGCTAAAATCGCCGCCATCGGCATCTGAATTGGCAGCAGCTGAACAGTGACAAACAAACCAACCGCCATCCCACCCGCAAAAGTGTGTTGGGTAGGCTTCCAGACATGCTTATCTAAAAAGTGACGGGCAAACCAACGCATGGTCGGACTCTGCTTCAACTTCCTCGGATGTTTGAGGAAGCGATAAGCCTTAAAGATAGAGCGACGAAAATAGCCGTTAACGAAATCAAACATTTGGGAAATCAATGACCTGAGGTGGCGACGTAAGCGAGCAAGGCAACACCGAGAACAATGCGATACCAAGCAAAACCGATAAACGTGTGGCTTTGCACGAAGTGGATCAGCCATTTCACGACAACAAAAGCTGCAATAGCCGAAACCAATGTCCCCAGCGCGATCATACTCCAATTTTCATGGCCTAACGTGCCCTCTTTGAAAGCAGAGAGAATTTTAAATCCACCAGCTGCCATGAGCGTGGGGATTCCCAGCAAAAAGGAGAACTCCGTAGCCGCAGGACGGGCCATGCCAAAGGCCATCGCCATCAGAATACTGGCGCCAGAGCGGCTCGTCCCTGGAAAAACGGCAGCGATGAGCTGCGCCACAGCGACGGCCACGACAACGGCCCAAGTGATCTCCATCACACCCGATTTGTTTTGGTAGAGGCGCTCTAAAATCAGAATGATGAGACCACCGATCAGCGTCGCCCAGGCCACGGGTGGTATTTGATCTGGCAATTCGATGTCCAGCTTCTTGATGAGCAGTCCGCCGACAGCGGTGATGAGGAAGGCTCCGCCTAGCTTCATGAGGTAATCCTGCGTCGGCTTTTCCTTGAGTGTGCAGGCCAAATGTTTGACTCTTTGCATGAAAACAGCGAGCACGGCGATCACCGCGCCGCTTTGAATGACCACATCAAAAAGATCGGTCTGCTTCGGTAGCCAGCCAAAATTCTGCGGAATAAGCAGGTGCCCAGTCGAGGAAATGGGCAGAAACTCTGTGACTCCTTCGATGATACCAAGGATGATGACGGCAAGCCAGTCGGGCATGGGTGGGTTTGAAAATGGGTGGGTTAGGCGATGCTTACTGTCAGGTGGCTGTAGCTGAATGCAAGCTCCCTAGCGTGACCATTTGCCAACGATGAGGCTTCCACTGGGAAGCAAATATGTAAATCTGAGAGAAAGTTCTTTACGTAACTCTTGTCACAAGATAGATGTTCGGTCGAACAGAAAACGCATACTACCTCGTTATGGCTAAAGCTCCCAAAGAAACCTCCTCAGACGCAAGCACCAACAAAATCGCCGAAGCTCGTGCTCGGAATTTGGACTTGGCCATTCAACAAATCCAGAAGGACTACGGTGAAGGCTCCATCCTCCGCATGGTCGGCGACCATAAGGTCGATGTAGCCGTCATTCCGACAGGTAATATTTTGATCGACCAAGCCCTTGGGGTAGGCGGTTTTGCCCGTGGTCGTGTGGTCGAGATTTATGGTCCAGAGTCTTCAGGGAAGACGACCCTGACTCTCACCGTCATCGCCCAAGCTCAAAAAACCGGTGGTCTGGCAGCTTTTATCGACGTCGAGCACGCCCTGGATTCTAACTACGCCCGCCGACTCGGCGTGAAGATGGACGAGCTACTCGTTTCACAGCCCGGCTCAGGGGAAGAAGCCCTGCGGATTTGCGAAACACTCGTTCGCTCTAACGCCCTTGATGTGGTCGTGATCGACTCCGTTGCTGCTCTCGTCACACGGCAAGAACTCGAAGGCGAAATCGGTGATAGCACGGTGGGTGCCCAGGCACGTCTGATGAGCGCCGCGCTCAGAAAACTGACCGCCATCATCAGCAAGGCCCGCACATGCGTCATCTTCACCAATCAGATCCGAGAAAAAATCGGTGTCATGTTTGGCAATCCAGAGACGACTCCTGGCGGTAAGGCGCTGAAGTTTTATGCCAGCGTCCGTGTCGATATCCGCCGTATCGGTGCCATTAAGAGCAGCGACGGCACCGTCACAGGAAACCGCACCAAGGTCAAGGTCGTGAAAAACAAACTTGCCCCGCCTTACACCGAGGCCGAGTTCGACATCATGTATAATGAAGGCATCTCGAATGTCGGTTCCATGCTGGATCTGGCCATGGAATATGAAGTTCTGCAAAAACGCGGTTCTTGGATCAGTTACAAAGGTAGCCAACTCGCTCAGGGACGCGACGCTGCTAAGGAAGCCCTCAAGCTAGACACAGCCCTCTACACCGAGATCGAAGAGGCCGTGAAAGCCAAGCTCCTTGAAAAAGGTGCTCCTGCGGGCGGCGCCCCTGCGGACTGATAGGTAGCCTTGCCTCTTTGATGATCGGAAGAGACATCGGCACTCTGTGTCGATGTCTCTTTTGCTTTCAAGAAGGGATTGGAAGCTGCTGCTTCAGTCATCGAGCCACTACTCTACAGGCTGATCAAGAACTCGATTCCAAAACCTGACTCATTTCCAAATTCAGTCGGTCTTGCCTGTCGGAATTCTTGCCTTACTCTCCGCAGCCCATGACTGATTTATTTCCTCTTCTTGCTGTCAACGCCTTGGACTTCTCTTGGATCTCTGCTCCAGAAGCCTGGGTAGCCCTCTTGACGCTCACAGTCATGGAGATTGTGCTCGGAATTGATAACATCGTCTTCATTTCTATCCTCGTCGATAAAGTGCCCGTCGAAGAGCGGCCCCGCACACGTTTTCTGGGCCTCGCATTTGCCATGATCACTCGGATCATGCTTCTGCTCAGCATTACTTGGGTCATGCAGCTTAAAGAACCACTTTTTGCTCTTTTAGGTCATGAAATTTCAGGGAAAGATTTGATTCTCATTTTAGGTGGCTTGTTCCTGATTTGGAAAAGCACCAAGGAACTTCACCACAAGGTCGAAGGAATCGAAGAAGAAGAGCACGACTCAGGCAAAGCCAAAGCGGCGCTAGGAGCCATTTTATTTCAGATCGCCCTGCTCGATATCGTCTTTTCCCTCGACTCAGTGATAACGGCAGTCGGCATGGTGGATCAGGTCAGCATCATGATCATGGCTGTTATGATTGCAGTCGGTTTCATGATGATTTTTGCCGGCTCGGTCAGTGACTTCATCAGTCGTCATCCAACGGTCAAAGTGCTGGCCCTATCTTTCCTACTTCTGATCGGCACGACGCTCATAGCCGAAGGCTTCCATGTTCATTTCGAAAAAGGTTTTGTTTATTTTGCCATGGCCTTCTCTGTGTTTACAGAAATGCTCAATGTCCGCATGAAGAACAAAGCGGAAAAGAAACGGCAAGCCGAAGGCGTCTGAGTGCCGCATCCATCCAAGAGTGGGTGAATCCTCAGTTTGCCAAATGCCTACTCCATGCGCTAACAATATAGATGGCTCATAAAGGTACATTACTTGTAACAGGTGGCGCAGGCTACATCGGTTCTCACACCGTCCGGCATTTGTTGGAGATCGGCGAGAAGATTGTTGTGCTAGATAGCCTCGTCTTCGGGCATCGGGAAGCGTTACCGATGGATCGCATTTCCTTCGTCGAAGGTGACATGAGTGACGCCACGCTCATGGAAAAGCTGTTTACAGAGCATCAACCCGAAGCGGTCCTCCACTTCGCTGCGTTTGCCTATGTCGGTGAATCCGTGACCGATCCTCTCAAATACTATCGCAACAACCTAGCCGCCCCATTGGTGTTGCTTGAGACTATGCAGCGTCACGGCTGCAAACGCTTCATTTTTTCCTCGACCTGCGCCACCTATGGCAACCCCGTCTATGTGCCGATGAATGAGGATCATCCCCAAGCCCCCGTGAATCCTTATGGGGCATCCAAGTGGATGCTTGAGCGCGTCCTGCGCGACTGCGATCACGCCTGGGGATTGAAAGCCGTGTTTCTGCGTTACTTCAATGCCAGCGGATGCGACCCGAGTGGTGAAATCGGCGAGGATCATGATCCTGAAACTCACTTGATCCCACGAATCCTCATGGCAGCCACAGGAGAGATCCCAGAGATCAGCGTCTTTGGCACCGACTACCCCACGCCCGACGGCACCTGCATTCGAGACTACATTCACGTTTGTGATCTCGCCAGCGCTCATGCCAAAGCGCTTGGTTATCTCCGGGCGGGAGGTGAGACCACGCCAGTGAATCTTGGCACAGGCCGTGGTTTCAGTGTAAAAGAGATCCTTCAAACGGCCGAGTCGGTGACTGGGAAAACCATTCCCGTCACCTACGGGCCACGTCGTGCTGGCGACCCGCCAGAGCTCATCTGTGATCCCGCAAAAGCCAAAGCCGTGCTCGACTGGGAAGCCCAATACAAAGATCCCCGCAGCCACCTCCAGCACGCCTGGCAGTGGATGACCAGCCCAGGAAAAGGCAGGTTCCCTCGCTGAACCTCAACCCCGTAAATGCGATCGCTAGGCGCTCGTTGCCAAAGTTCTTGTGAATTCATGGTGAAGGCTGGACAGCCTACCTTTGACACCGTGGACAAACTCCTGTGTAAGAGCGGCCAGTCCCGATGAATAACTTTGCCGACAGCTCTGCCCTTCAAAAACCGTCTTAACGCTGGAACCCTTGATTTTACAAGGTTTCCCCAGTGTGCCGCTGGTCGGACTCGAACCGACAAGGGATGTTATCCCAGCAGATTTTAAGTCTGCTGTGTTTACCATTTCACCACAGCGGCGTGGAGTTGGGAAATGCATCTTAACAGCTTTTTTTCAGAGGACTACGGCAAAATCACAGTTCTTGAGTTTTCCAGTCCTGTGGAGACCTTTTTTCTCTGATTATGCACTCGCGTGACAAAATGGTTGCTGCCTGACAGGGGAACTGGCTAAGATAAGGGCTATGGCCTCTCTCAACAAAGTCATGATCATTGGCAATCTCACCCGAGACCCCGAAGTGCGTTATACGCCAAAGGGTAGCGCGGTCTGTGATATGGCCATTGCGGTCAATCGTCGATATGTCACCGATAGCGGTGAACGTCAGGAAGAAGTGACGTATCTGGATATTGTCCTTTGGAATAAGCAGGCCGAGCTTGCTGGGCAGTATCTAGCTAAAGGACGAGCGGTCTTCATCGAAGGCCGTTTACAAATGGATACTTGGGAGGACAAGGCTTCAGGGCAAAAGCGCAGCAAGATTCGCATTGTTTGTGAAAACATGCAATTCCTCGACAGCAAAGCTGCTGGCAGTGGTGCTGGCGGCTCCTATCAAGGAAGCGATGACGGTGGTGAAGGCGGCTTCAGCGCACCGGCACCCGCCCCTCAGCAAAGGCGCCCCATGGGTGGTGGCGGTGGTGGTAGCGGCGGCGGTGGTTACCAACGCCCGGCTCCACAACAGCGCCCACAAGCACAGCCTCAACGTCCGGCTCCAGCCCACGAGGATGACTTTGGTGAAGGGCCGATCACTGATGGTATGGAAGGTGACGACATTCCTTTTTGATCGCCTGTCTTGCGCGTCCTTTGCGCAACCATAAGCAGCTTTTGGCAACCCTCTAGGAAACTAGGGGGTTGTTCGTTGGGTAGTTAGACAGCCACTCATGATGAGCAGCGGAACACCAACCCAAGCCCATGAAAGCAGTCTTGCCAGCCCTATTCCTCGCCATCATTAGCGTCACGGCCGTCTTTGCTAAAGGCGGACCAGCTATCAATGAAAAATGTCCTGTGGATGGCAAGACCGTCCGCATCATCTATCGTGTCTTCACGGATGCAGGCACGGTTGCCTTCTGCTGCGTGGACTGCATGGAAAGTTACAAGACGAGTCCCAGCCGCTACACGGTGACACCGAAACCACCAGGGAAATAACGGAAACGATCCCAAGGACATCATCTGGAGCTTGATCCATGAGCGGACTTGGTATGATGGGGCCACCTATGCCTGCCTATGCTGCCCAATTTTCAATCACCACTGCTGGGAAGGGGACTTATGAGATCACCGAACGCTGCGAACAGATGGTTCAAAATTCCGGGATTCAGACAGGTGTAGCGACGATTTTTGTGCAGCACACAAGCTGTAGTTTGCTGATTTTCGAAAATGCTGATCCTTCAGCCCGCACCGATCTTCATGCGTTTTTTGATCATCTTGTGCCAGAAGAAACGCCTTATTTTATCCATACCCATGAGGGTTCAGATGACATGCCTAGCCACCTGCGGATGGCTCTAACGCGGACGAGCGAGGTGATTCCCGTCCTGCAGGGAAAGCTGGCACTCGGCACTTGGCAGGGCGTTTTTCTGTTTGAGCATCGCCGCGCCTCACACACACGAAACATCGTAGTCAGCGTTCTCGGAGAGAAGTAATGCCTGCCACTGGGCATTGAACTAGACTCACAGGCTGAGCATGAGAGCTGGGAGCTTGTGAAATTTTTCACAAATACATCTTGCCGCCATTTCAGCAGCGTAGAATAGTCTAAACTACCCCCTTATCTGATGCCTACCGTCACGCGCGACTACGAATCCCCAGACACCGCTACCAAAGCGGCGCGGCATCTTGAAACCATGGAAGAGACAACGACAGATCTCGTCGGTGAAAAACTTGTCCTCAACATGGGTCCATCTCACCCAGCCACGCATGGTGTGCTGCGCATGATTTTAGAGCTGGATGGTGAGATCATCACCAAGGCTGAGCCTGATGTGGGTTACCTGCATCGAGGAGATGAAAAAATCGCTGAAAACATGCACTACAATCAATTCGTGCCCTACACGGATCGGTTGGACTATTTGGCTCCACTGGCAAATAACGTCGCCTATGCCTTGGCCGTTGAAAAGCTCATGGGCTGGGAAGTGCCGGAACGTGGTCGCGCGATCCGCGTCATTTGCTGCGAGCTAGCGCGTATCTCCGCCCATCTGCTCGGAGTTGGCGTGTTCGCCATGGATGTGGGAGCAATGACGGTCTTCCTCTATACCTTCTCGGAGCGTGAGAAGATCTACAATCTCTGTGAGCAACTGACGGGCGCTCGTTTCACCACCAGCTACACACGTGTCGGTGGTCAGATTCGGGATCTACCAGACGGCTTTATTGCGGCAGTCAGAAAGTTTTTGGATGAGGTGGAGCCTGTGATTGATGAGACCGATAAGCTGCTTTCTCGCAATGCTATTTTCATTGGTCGCACCCAGGGCATCGGCATCATCTCCAAAGCAGATGCGATCGGCTATGGCCTTAGCGGCCCCAACTTGCGCGGTTCAGGCGTCGAACACGACCTTCGTAAAGCCGCCCCATACCTTGATTACGAGAAGTATCAATTCGACATTCCTGTCGGGGCGCATGGCGACTGTTATGATCGCTATCTGGTGCGCATGGAAGAGATGCGCCAGAGCGTGCGCATCCTTCGCCAAGTTTTAGATCAACTCCCAGGCGGTCCAATCAATGTTTCCGATGCTAAGGGACTGCTGCCAAACAAGGAACGAGTGATGATGAAGATGGAGGAACTGATCCATCACTTCATCCTTGCCACTCAAGGCATTGATGCTCCTGCTGGAGAAGTTTATTTCGGGGCTGAGAATCCGAAAGGTGAACTTGGTTTCTACATTCACAGCAAAGGCGGCGGCGTTCCATATCGTCTTAAAATCCGCAGTCCATCCTTCCTCAATTTAAGCGTGCTCTCAAAAATCATGCCAGGCCACATGCTGAGCGACGTTCCCGCAATTCTTGGCAGCTTGGACTTTGTCATGGGTGAATGTGATCGGTAATCCTGCACTGCTAGAAACAACTTTTTAACTGTAAACACGATGGCTCTAGCAATATCCGCTGAACTCGAAACACAAATGGATGAGGTAATCACGCATTACCCCATATCAAAGCGCAGTGCCGTCTTGCCACTCCTGCACCTCATGCAGGAGCATTTTCGTTTCATCAGCGACGAAATCGTGAACTGGGTCGCGGCTAAACTCAGTCTAGAGCCCATACAAGTTCTTGAAGTTGTTACCTTTTATCCAGGTTTCCGCCAATCAGCTCCAGGTAAATACCATATCCGCGTCTGCCGCACCCTTTCCTGTGCTATGGCAGGTAGTTATGAGTTGATGGATTCCCTTTGCCAAACTGCTAAGATTGATCGCAGTCATTGCGATCACCACCACCCCATCGCCGTGAGTGAAGATGGTAAATACAGCATCGAGTTCGCTGAATGCCTAGCCAGCTGCGGCTTCGGTCCCGTCTGCATGGTCGAGGACGACTTCTTTGAAAAAGTCGATTCAAGTAAAGCGACTGAGCTTCTCGCCAAGTATCCGTAAAACAAAAAAGCGTAGCCCTATTTGAGCTACGCTTTTTGGCAATCCTAAAGCGATCAGATTAACGCCAGGACACGATATCGTCCTTGGTGTTAGCAATCTTGTCAGGTCCGTAGCTTTGGATGGCCGCAGTTACTGAAAGGAACTTGGGTGCCCGGGCTGAGATTCTTTGGTCGTTATTGCTCGCATCCGGATTGGCAATGCGATTGTCAAAATTGGTATCTAAACGGATGTTGTATGGCATTCCCCAGATATCGACGAGTTGCATAGGCGCTCCGGTACCAGTGCCACCACTTGGATCAATCACCCCAAAGGATTGGCCATTCTTGGCAAAAGGTAAATCAATGAACTTAATTTTACGAGCATTCAGATTCGGGGAGGCTCCTGGATCCGTTTGAGCCATCAGAATGTTAATGATCGGAGTTTGGCCATTGGTGAGAAGCGGTGCGGCGTCATCTCCACCCGAGGTGCCAGCACTGGTAATCGGAAAGCGATTGTACTCTGCTTGGTAACGGCTGATGGCGACCTGAACGTCTTTCATCGTCGCCTTAATGCGCAGGTCGTTGGCATTCTGCATGACCTTATTGGTCACCGGCACAGCCAGCGAAGCAAGGATGGCGATGATGGTAATAACAACGAGCAACTCCACTAGGGTGAAGCCACGCTTCAAGGAGCGATAATCTAGGCGATTCGATTTCATGGTTTTTGTTGGGGGGATATGAAAGCTCAGCGATGTCTGCCACCTGACGTCCACTGCATGAACTTTGTTTATCAAAAGTTAATCAAAAATGGTCTACTTCGTCAATACTTGATCCAACAACAATGGAACTCTCGGGGCTTTTGTCAGACCAAGCTTTTATCGAGTTTAAAGCCGATTGAAGGCTCTTATTTCCCTCCGACAATGGTTGCGAAGTAGGCAATCGCTTTATCAAGCCCATCCGATAATGGCACGGTGGGGTTCCACCCCAGTTCTTTTTGCGCCAGGGTAATGTCTGGGCGGCGCTGCTTTGGATCATCGCCAGGAAGTGGCAAATGGGTGATTTTGGACTTTCCGCCCACTTTTTTCAGCACCAGATCCGCCAGCTCTAACATGGTAAATTCACCCGGATTACCAATATTGACGGGGCCTGTGCAGCTGGGGTGATTCATGAGACGCACAAAGCCTTCGATCAGATCGTCCACATAGCAGAAACTGCGAGTCTGGGTGCCATCGCCATAAATGGTTAGGTTTTCACCTTTCAGCGCCTGAACAATGAAGTTAGAAACCACACGACCATCATCGGGTAACATGCGCGGTCCGTAGGTATTAAAAATGCGCACGACTCGAATATCGACCCCATTTTCACGGTGATAATCAAAGAACAGCGTTTCTGCGACGCGCTTACCTTCATCATAGCAGGCGCGGATGCCAATGGGGTTTACGCTGCCTTTATAGGACTCTGGTTGCGGATGGATTTCAGGGTCACCATACACCTCAGAGGTGGAGGCTTGAAAGACCCGAGCACCCGTGCGTTTCGCTAAACCCAAAGCATGCATGGCCCCAAGAAACGATGTCTTGGTCGTTTTGATCGGGTTAAACTGATAATGCGGTGGCGAAGCTGGACAGGCGAGATTGTAAATCTGATCGACTTCGAACTTATAGGGATCGCAAACATCGTGCCGAATCAGCTCAAAACCTGGGTGGCTGAGCAGGTGCTCGATGTTGCGCTTTCTACCCGTAAAGAAATTGTCCAAGCACAGCACTTCATGGCCTTCATTGAGGAGTCGTTCGCTAAGATGGGAACCGAGAAATCCGGCACCGCCGGTGATTAGAATACGCATAAGATGG
>Ga0164294_10001008_pt1 | contig 26600 bp, 15 predicted proteins | sample GEODES005metaG_FD_111479 | JGI IMG/M metagenome (GOLD analysis project Ga0164294, IMG submission 111479) | Oligotrophic lake water microbial communities from Sparkling Lake, Wisconsin, USA - GEODES005 metaG | ecosystem: Environmental > Aquatic > Freshwater > Lake | place: USA: Sparkling Lake...
TTATTTGGATTCACCCCTTGACACGGGGGGATTTCGTAGTGTAAGCATTCTTTCAAAAATGACTCATACAACTCACATCCCAAAGGTCTCGCCGCAGCCATTTTTCATTTCATGCATTGACACGGCCGAGAATCGTATGGTTTGCGAGGGCCGTAAAAAGAAGGATTTTCTCCACACCGGCCAGCCACCCATTTGAAGCTTTATTTGAATTCAAGTCTTGACACGGGGGGATTTCGTGGTGTAAGTCATTTAAGCCGATGGATGCGTATATGCCCGTCAGACATCTGCTGCAATGTCTTTTGAGAGGTGTTTTTGTGAGCAAGGACATTTTTACGAACAATGTCATCTCTGCTCTCCGACAGCTTGGCGAGTAAATTTGAATTGGCATTGGGATGCGCCGCCAAAAGCCGATCTGCCGAATCATCTTGCCCACAGATAGCCTCAAGTTGCTCCAGGGTTGAACTAAGATTTCTTGCGATTGCAATAGTCGCGGCCTTGCAAGGCTTACCAGCCACGATAATTTCAAGTAGTTCGTTCTCAACGCCCACCCTTCTCACAACCACTAATTTTTCAGAATCGCTACCGTTTCTTGCGGCCCACTGCAAAAAGGATTTAGGGCAGTCGCGCAAGCTCAGAATATGTTTCAACACGCCCTGCTTCATCTCAAAAAGAAGGTCTGGATTCTCAAGAAGCAGCCAATCAAAGGCAGGATTTTTATAAAACGCCCTCGGAAACTCAGGTGCTAGTTTCAAAAGGATCTCAGAAGGAGTGTTCGGATTGAGCGCAACATGGTGTTTTGTAGGCTCATCTGTACTAGATGAAAGCCTTCGGAGATCAACATCATCTAGGTCGCTTCTCTGGGCAATTTCACGATCGAACTCAGGGAACAAACCTAAAAGCGTATCAATCTTTTGAAGTAATTTTTTATGCCGATCCAAATGATGCGCCCGCTGCAAATGAACATCAATTGGTGTGGCAGTAGAAATTTTCGCACCAGCTCCAATCAGAGTAGAGACGACATCTGGTTTGCCATAAGTAGCGGCAAGCAACAGGGCTTCATGAAGCGAATCATCTATCGATTCAGGGCTAGGTACCGCCTCTAAAACAACCTTGACCAGCTCTGAAGGTAGCAAGAGGACGGCTAGCATCAACGGCGTAAAACCAAAATTATTCCGTGAGTTAACGCTAACCCCGCTCGCAATCACCAGGAGAATAGCCGTCGCAGAGGGTTTCTGAGCATTCTTTGGCATGGAAACCAAATGCAGCGCGTTATTTCCTTCAATATCGATGCTATTTCGATCAAAATTTTCTGCCAGCACCTTCTTGATTCCATCAATGTAATGGACACGAAAAACGCCAATGGCTCCCGGTTGAAGTTGAGCGAAAGTTGTGTCATTCATACAAAGTGCAGTTGAAACGATCTTGAAGCTAATTCAAACTTGCGCGGTTCGACCGATGGCCACTGGATTTGCCCCAACATTTTTCCAGGCGGCTGGATGGCAACTAAATACGAGCACTTGGTGTCGCTTTGAGGCATCAAATATCACACGCTTCATTTGCTCTAAGCGCTGTGCATCCGTGTGTACAAGCGCATCATCGAGGATGATCAAGGTAGGGCGACCAGCCTCTTTGAGCAAGTCAGCGTAAGCCAACCGACTGATGACTCCCATCTGTTCACGAGCCCCGTAACTCATCTCATTGATGTGCCCCACCTGTGTACCGATGTGGTCCATTCGAGTGAGCATGCCCGGCACAAGGTCATCATCAATGTCCAACGTGGCACGAGGAAACAAGAGCTGTAAATATCTGTGAATATGCTTTTGCAGAGGCGCTTGTATTTTTTTCGTCAATTCGGACCTTTTGGCATCAAGCAAGCCGAGCAGCAGATCCAGTGCCTCAGCTCGACGCTTAATTTCATTCAGCCGCCGTCCAGCGGCATCAGCATTAACTGAAATCTCTGAGCGGGCTTCTTCAAGGCCATTCGCACCGGCTTCCTCCAAACGGCTCCGCAACACCGTAATGTTCGTTTGGCGCTCACGAAACTGCCGCTCACATTGATCGGCACTTCGTTTTAGGCGTTCTGCGTCTTGAGCCAATATGTCGGGCCTTGCAGTATCAACTTCAGCCTTTCTCGCCGATGCACGTGCTTGGAGCGCTTCACGTTCAGCACGTGTATTCAGGGCACTTTGATTAATTTCCATCTGTCGAACTTGACGATCACCTGAACCAAGCAAGGTGGCTAAGGCATCACGCTCGTACAAAGCGCTTTCTGCACGCTCTCGAGCAGCAACGAGATCAATGAGCGCCTTTGAGGCATCTCTTGATGCTTCATCGCGCAACTCAATCGCAGATTCGTGATCCACTTGGGCCTGTAACAATGTCAAAACCGATGATTCTGGTTTGGGAGTTAATTGATCAAGTCTCGCTTGGGCACTCTTCAACTTTGAAATATGTTCGTCAAGCTCACTGCGCAAAGCATCAACTCCATGGGGAGCCAACAGTGAGAGCGCTCTCTCTGCATGTTTGGCATCGGTCATAGCCTGCTGGTAACTTGCAAATCGCAACTCTGCTTCGGGCAACGACGACACTCCAAGGCGGTTAGAAAGTGCCGTCTGCAATCCAAGTATGGTCTCAGCTTCACGAGCAAGATCAATCAGATCTGCACCCCCAGGTGCTATTTCAAAATCACCCACACCATCAATTTTCAACTTGATAGCCTGGGTTACCAACATCTCTCCAGTACCGATTAATGCGTCAGGGCCATTCGATACCTTAATCCCAGGCAACAGCAAATACCGCACTCTGGTTGCGGCAACTTCACGACGAATCTGAATTTCATTGAGTGAGGATTGCTGCGCTCTCAGCAGCTTCATGTCCTCCTCCGCTATCAAGGTATCACGCGCTATTTTTCTTAGACCATCTATGTTTGACTGCTCTGATGTTGCGCTGTTTAAGGTCCCAGTAATACTTGCGATTCGGTCTTTAGATTGAATCGCTGCAGCGTTCAAGTCGTCACGCAACGCTTCTTGTCTAGCCAAGGCTAGAGCATCTGTTGCTAAACGGTAGGCCGCCTCAGCCAAATTACTTTTTTCTTGCAACCGGTCATTCGCGGCTTGCAATGCTGAGACATTTTCTTGAATTTTTACAAGTGTTGATTCACGAGTCTGCAAATCCACTCGTTGCGCTTCAAAGCTTTGCAACTGATCTTCAATAAGAGTTTGTTTTTCCCTAATTTTTTCAAGCGAAGTCAGATCAGCGTCCAATAAATTTTTCAACTCAACGATTGAAGCTAAGCGACCTTCCGCCTCGGCTTGTTCGTGTCGAAAAGACACCCAAGGTTTGGCTAAATTATCTGCAGCATCCTCGGCAAGCAAGTTGCCAAGTTGATCAACTTGGCGCTGGTATTGATCAATGCGTCGGTCCATCTCCTCAAGACTGACAAGAAGTGTCGAATGAACGTCTATTGCTTCGGCATATGCTGCACGAGGGCGTCCATTATTGGTAAGCAATGCATCCCGTTGCTTTCGAACCTTATTGATGACCTCGTCACCCATACCACTTGACACATCACTCACCGATCGGTCTAGGGCTTTGCGCAAATGATCGGTCGCGTTACCGACAGATTCCGCGATATCTTGACCTGTTCCCTGCTCTATCCAAAGCAGTCCAGGTATGCCCCAATGCTCGGGTTTGCTAGAGCCTCTGCCTGGAAATTCAAAGCCAAGGAGTTCAGCCAAATATTGCTCAGCGGCCTCGCCATCAAGGTCTCCATCTTGCTTGTGAAGCTCGCACCTACCCTTTTTCAAGAAGCTTTTCTTAAGACTGAAAACCCTGTCGTGAATGCTGAAATCAATTTCAACAGTTGGCGTTGCGGAAGGCTCGCCCCATGGTAATAAATCCTCGACGCTAGACGATCGGTGGCGCTCAAAAAATGCGGCACGAATAGCCCGCACCACAGTGCTTTTGCCTGCCTCATTGGGGCCTGTGAAAAGATTAAGTCCAGGCTCGAGTCCAGAAAGCTCGAAAGGTTGGCGAAACTGACGCAGTTGCTCAACTTTTATGCGTAACAGCTTCATAACCTGTCCTCAACAACTTGACGCTCAGCCAACATGCTAGTGAGCAAAGCAAGCGCCTGAGAGGCAATCTCTTGGTCATGCGGATTCGATTGAGTCTGAAGATCTCGCAGTTCAGCAATAACATCACCCAAATATCCATCCGCTTTTAGGTTCGAGATGTCTTGGGCGGTTGGATTAAGGCGCAAATTGGATAGATCCCAGACCAAGCTTTGAGCCTTAGCTTGAGCCTTACCAAGCGCCTGCATCAACCTCTGCTGCCCAACAAGGTCAATCTCACCGGAAAGAGATAGTTGAAGCACATCGACAGGTATGACGGCATCGAGTCTCCCAAGCAGGGCGTCAAGATCACTGGCCACGTCAAAGTGATGTTCCCATTGCTGCCAGGAAAACCGACCTGTTGAAAGTGGTTTCACATTGGGTTCAACGCCTGTAGCAGCGATATCAACCAGCAAAACAAAGCCTGGCTCATTGCCTTTAAACCTGTCTTGCTCTGGTGTACCGCTATACCAAGTCCGGGTATCGATTCGCTTGCAACCATGCCAATCGCCGAGAGCGAGATAGTCAAGTCTTGCGAGGCGCACCCGATCTGGCGAAATTGGATTTGCCGAATCGATGTCATCGGCCAATATTCCTTGCACACTTCCATGTGCAAGCCCAATGCGTAACAGACCTGGTGTGGTCTCCCAATTATCAAAGGGTTCGGTTAGATCGTTGTAAGTGTGTCGCTGCGTAAGTGGCGCACACAATGCAGCGAAACCAAGGTCAGCAAACTCAAGGACCTTTCCATCCAAGGCAAGATGTAAATTCGAAGGCAAAACGCCTAGCCTCTTGGCTTGGGTCCAAACGCTTTCTGGAAGTGCCGCATCATGATTGCCGGTAATCATGATCCAAGGTCCAGAATACGCCTCCATAGCGTTGAACATTTTTCGTATCGTTCTCTCAGCCACCGTCTGGGCATCAAAAACATCCCCAGCGACCAACACGGCATCAACGGCATGATCGTTTGCGAGGCGAGCGATAGTTTCAATGGCCTCAATCCGCGCCGATGCCAACGCAGTGGCTTCCTCAGGTGGAAATTGACTGTACTGGCGACCTATCTGCCAGTCTGCAGTATGAAGAAAACGCGTCATCTCAACCCTTTATGAGCACATCGTCCTTGTGGCCAGTGTATAAATTTCAAGTACGGGGTTAACAAGAACTCCCTCACGTGTTCGCTTGCAAAGATCGATCTCATCCCATCCTCGCAACACTGCCGAATGGAAAGTCTGGCGACTCTAGCCCCCCTGGAGATACAACCCAAAGAACCGGGGACTCAGGTGCAGTCTTTGGAAATGAGCCATACCCGTCGGTGAAGTAAATGCAAACCGGGAAAATGCCATTGCGCTCTTGCTCAGCGACCCATTTGAAAAAAGGACAAAACGACGTCCCGCCTCCGCCCAATGCAGGTGGAAATGGTGCATCTTTGCTGAACTCATATGGCCCATAGAGTTCGGCATCCGCAAAGAAAAGCGTTCCATGTATTTGCGGATAGGCGTCCAAAATCCCTTGAATTTCACCTTGGAACGCGGCTAATTCTCGGCCCCCAATAGAGCCACTCGTATCAACGACGATGGCAACATCAAAAGACTCGCCCACCATATCTTCGAGATAGAGTTTGCGGTGAATAAACCGGCGATCAAATCCGCCGAAGTCAAATGGCGTTGCGACCATGAATTGCCAAAGTATCTCTCGCCAGCTTAAAACCGAATTAGTTGCCGATTCAATTTCACGCAAACCACCAAGACCTTGCCTACCAAAACCTTTATTCATGCGACGTGCGACCGCACCTGCCTGCTGCACAGCAGCCCGCCAATGACGCTGCATTTCATCACTCTGCGCACCCTCAAGTGAACCCTGCTCGCCTTCGCAAGACATTCCAATTGATAACAGGTCAAGTAGAAGAATTTCAGGCAATGCAAGCTTGCCTGAATTCAACTGCTCGTAAATTTCCTCCACGCTCAAATGAGCCAGCTTGGCATCTTCAACCCCACCTACTGGAAGCTCGTAATGCGTATCGCTGCGAATCATTCCGTTGACTACGATGTCGGCGGCAATATTCCATAAAGTGCCGTCGCGTTCCCTTCTGCGCGGTACATGCTGCAACGCGGCATGCAATAACTCATGCACAACAAGCCCGCACAGTTGCGGCGTGCTTTGTTTCTCCACAAATGAAGGATTGAACCAGAGGACCTTCCCGTTGGTCGCGGCCGTCTCAACGTCATCCGTGACCTTGAATTCGGCAAACAATGCCAAAGTTCCGAAAAAAGGATGATCACCTCGAATTCGAAGTACTGCACCTTGCAAGCGTTTGGGGATGTCAATGAGCACAGGAATCCTATGCGCTAAAAATCAAATCGCGCATATTCCGAGCGAAGTCTTTCAGATCAGCTTTCGAGCTAATTTTCTTGGCTAAGTCACCAAATTTCCCTTTTTCTCGCATTAAACGAAACAAATCGGTGGCATAAAACTGAACCCATTCAGCGCCAGCTTTAGCAACGAGCCACGATAGTGCATTGACAGCTTGGTCAACCTCCGAAGCACGAACAATTAAGCCCAAGACAGTTGCGTACCTAGCCGAGGCTTCAGCAGGGAAATCAGACTTACTCTTTCCTTGAAGGATTGGCTCTAGATCCGGCAGCCCCTCGTAGATCGAACAAAAGGCTTCGAACTCACCGGCGGCTGCAGGTCCAATAGCGGGTTCAACAGAAAGTCCAGCTGAACGCAGTTGATGAGCCATAAGCCATGATCGTGGTGACGGCCACGCAGGACGTTGGGTGTCGATCTGGTGCATCAGGCTTGGCCGAAAAGCCAGAAAGGCGAGCACCTGTTCGCTCAGGCCCGCACGAAATCCCCAAGCCTTGAAACTATCAAAATCCGGGACCAAGTCCAAGTGTATGAATCGATTTGCCAATGCTGAGGGCATTTCAAAAACAGCTGCGCGGTCAGACTTTCTGTTACCCGCAGCCCAGATGAACCAGCCCTCTGGGACACGATAGCTACCGACTTTTCGATCCAAGATCAACTGCTGAGCAATGCCTTGCATCGTTGGCGGTGCCATGTTGATCTCATCAAGAAATAAGATCCCCACTCCCTTGGTGGGCAGAAATTCGGGAGGGAACCACCGGGATAAGCCATTGTCTGCAACAGGCAGCCCCCGCAAATCAGTCGGTGCTAATTGACTCAGGCGCAGGTCAACGAGTTCCAGGCCGTTCTGCTTGGCAACCTCAGAAACGATGCTGGACTTCCCAATTCCTGGCGGCCCCCAAAGCATCAGGCTCAACTGGAGTTGATTTTTGACCAAACTTGATAGGTAGGGGGTCAGTTCTTGTGGCGTCATGTCAGTTTATTAAAATTTCATTGGGCATCGGACAGCTTATTCAAGAGAACTTGCACATTCTGATTACGAATCACACTTACATCTTCACTATTAGGTTTCAAATTCAAAATTGACCTTGCCGACTACAGGATCCCAAACCAGCATGGCAGTAAACCTCTTTTTGGTGCGAGAAGATACGAATCCCTCTAACGGATCGGTTCTGCCACTAGATAGTAATTTGCCTATCTGCTCACGGGATATGGCTTGTTGCAGCACAATGCGGCTTGTCTTGAAGTCGCAGTGCGGCTTCGGATTAGCCGCCAAAACAACTGAATTGATGCACACGTAATCTTTTTCTTGCTCGTAAACAGATGAAGAGCACTTCGGACACTGGCCTAATGAGATCTGGTTCGAAAAATCGGTAAGTGCCCCTGACCGCACTGGCTTCCTTTCTTTGTCAAAATCAAATTGCAGTCTGTAGTTCTGGCTTGAATTGTTGAATAAAAAACACATCTTCGCGGTAAATGGAGCCCCAGCTTTGGAGATGAAACCCGTGAGGGGTCCGATCTTTCCCTCGCGCACAAGTTGCTCCGCCTCGCCTACGATAAACGAGCGGCCAGCATGTGTCTTTTTAAACCCGAAGCCACAGCCTTGAGATCCCTGTTCATCCTCTGCGCCAATACATGTGTACTCTTCAGCATCTTCCTTCACCAATCCTTTGCAAGTCGGGCATTGCGCGTCCAATGTGGCAAATCCTCTGATTTCATCAGATAAAGCGCCGCTTTGGCCAAGTTCGCGCAATCTGTAAGTTGCGAGTTGACGAACCGATTCAACTTCGTCATCGAGTAGTAGCCTTAGCAGACTGGGTTGGATACCTGGAGCCAAAGTGGCACCAACCCGTTCCAACAAATCCTCGGATTTAGCCGCTCTAGCGACTGCATTTTTATCGGTTTGGTTTAACATCGAGCAGCGCAAAGCTTTTAACGCGGCAGGAATTTCGTGAAGTTCTACATTATTTGGTGTTGAAGGTGTGTATTTTGCAGAAACTGCGTCATCCATTTCCCTCAAAAGCTTGTGGCGCTCTTGATCTCGGGCAGCAAGTGGAAAAAAAGGATTATCGATCGCGGCTAATCTAGTTGACCATAATCCAACCCGGGCTAAATCCAATAATTCATTTTCACTTGTATTAGGGTCCTCAGCTTTAAGTCTCTGCAGGACATCTTGCATCTTTCTAATATATCTACAATAAAAAACATCCCCACTAATTTCCAAATCATAGTTATCTATTTTGAATTTTTGCAGCAACTCAAAATTAATATTTGGATTATACAAAGCCCACAATCTTACTGCGTAATTGTTATCTTGCAGCAGATTCCTTAATAACTCATCCGTATTTTTTGAATTTTTAGCAACCGCACACCGGACAGTCCATTTTCTATCTTTAGATAAAATATGCAAAAGTTCCAAAGGAGTTTTATCATTCATCGCCACTTTTACACGAACATATTCATTCTTGTCAAACACAAGAATCTCCAAAATGTGAAGTGGTATATTTATATTTTCTGCAACTTTTTTTCGAACGACTGGATTCTTGTCCTTTGCCAGAACCTCAAGAATATGGATGGGTGCCATAGGATTTGAAGCAATATCGCCTCGAATTTCACTGGAAACGTCTTTATAAAGTTTTTCAAAGACTAACAATGAAGTTCTAGGGCTTTTTGCTGCCAACTTGTCTGCCATGAAGTCTATATCAAAACCTTTTAGTTTAAGTGATGACAATGGAAAACTAGAATTTCCAAATACTTTATCACGTACTAATTCGTTTGAATCTTTGGCCAATGATTTAAGGGCCAAAGATGGAGTCTTAGTGTTCTGCGCTACACTGAATCGGACAAACCAACTTTCATCTTTGGCTAGACGCATTAAATGTTCAGGAAGAACAAGTGGTGAATCACAAGCCACACTGCGGACCCAATCATGTGGAGAGTTAACCATTTTTTCTATGCTGAATGGCAAATTAATTAAGAATTGGTCATCATCTCGTGCGCCGATCTTACTTTCCAACTTTATTTGTGACCACCAAAGCGTACCAGCAGCAACTGAGGGCCAGCATTCTCCCTCACGAAATTCATTGCAAATCTTTTCAACGATCGGTTTCAAATTGATATGATTGTTTGCTGTAGACAAGATCGTATTTTGACTAGCCTGGCTCTCTGCTTTTATTTGTATCGTCTTTTTCGCTTGAAGAGATACTATTGCATGCGTGTCCTTAGACAATATCGCCAACACATTAGTAGGTGTAGACGGATTACGAGAAATAGCCAGCCTCTCAACCCAATCTGTCGACTTGCAATGCTTTGCCAGAATTTCCGGCTGAGCATTGCGGTCCGCCAATCCGATGAGGCGCAGACAGCGAGATTTACTACGACAGAATATGCTGACGAGATCAAAATCAAACTCTTTTATATTTCTCTCGGTCAGCTTTAAGAGTTTAATTTTCAATTTTTTTTCAATTTTTTTCGCTTCGCTTATGCTCATTAGCCTGCGAGTTTTAAAATAACACGCAAGTTCCACATCGATAATATCCCGTTCGTATAATTCATCTAAATGGTTGCTATTTAATCCATCCAGTCCATCCAAAGCTTTGATCACCTCATCCCTAAAGACTTGATCAAAATTAATTTTTTCCGTGTGTTGGAGCTGTAATCTTCCTTTTGCAGCATCCGACACCGAACCAGACTTGGCGGCCAAGATAGAAATTAGATCGTCCGGAGCATTCGAATTCATCGCGACAGCAAGCTGTTGCTGCTCGCTGCCTTCATTGGCTGCCCACTGCAGGAAGGACTGCGGACAGTCTGGCAGCTTGAGTATGTTTTTGAGTACTCCTTGGTCAAGCTGAAAAAAAAGATCCGGATCCTCCAGTAACAGCCAGTCGAAGACTGGATTTCGGAAAAATTCACCAGGAAACTGCGGTGCTAAGCGCAGCAACACGGCCTTGTCCACATTAGCATTTAGGCAAACTGCTTTGCGAGTGGCCTTATCGCTGCTGTGCGAGAGCTTTTCCAGCAACTCGGCACTCGACCGGGGGTGCTTGGCCAGTTGGCGATTGGTCGAGTCATCCTTGCCAAACAATGCAGTAAGCATTTCTGGAGAAGCATCTTTATTCCGCGCAACATTTTTTGTATTTGTTGCCTCAAGAAGTAGATCGGAGGTTAATTTTTTTGGTGTCATTCCTTAAAATCCCCGGAAATTAGACGTCCTGCAGCAATCTCAGCGGCCTTGACATGGGGACCATCAGCAATAAGTTGCAAGATTGCTTTTTTCACCTCAGTACGAGTAACAACTGCAAGCCTGTGAGATTTATCGCCACACTTGGCAGCCCAATTGAGAAACGAATCTGGACAGTCATCGCGTTTAAGGATGTTCTTCAGCACCCCAACTGGCAGGGAAAACAATAGGTTTGGGTCTTCCATCAAGAAGAAATCAAACGCTGGATTAAGGAAGAACTCTCCTGCAAACGTGGGCGCCAAGTTGAGCAATACTTCTTTTGAAGTTTGCGGATTCCGGACAACATTGCGCCGGGTAGGCTTATCTGGCGACTGCGCCAGCTTTGCAAGCAACTCCGCACTGGCGTTGGGATGAAGCGCAATCATGCGATTGATCTTGAATGACCGAAAGGCAAAGCTCTCCAATGTGGGCAAGTCAAGCTCCACATTCCCAAGCGCCCTCGCAATCTCGGACTCGTCTGCAACGAGTGGTTCTTGATCGCTCATTTCTTTAACGTCATGAGTTCACGGATGGTCTCACTAAACTCCATGGGGTTAAGTGAGTCAGGTATCGAGACGTCAATTTTTTGCTCTTTGCCGTTCATCTCGTAATCGGTGATGTGCACACCGGGTTCCGCTCCAAGTGTGGCATGTCCTGAGGAAAATCTTCTCCCAAATGACCAGATCCATCCAGCGTCCCCGATATCGGTTGTCCACCCCATGGCTAAAAGACCTTTAAGGGCTTTGGATGCGACTGTTGCACCGTTGAGTCCAAAACGATTCTTTCCCGTATCGTCTATTGCGCGGTAGGTCTTGCGAACAAGTTGCGCAAAAGGTTGGATCTGTTTGTTCTTGGCAAACAACTTCTGCCAGGCTGCAAGAGACGGCTGATCCATCAGTAATGGGTGAAGGATGCCAACAGATGATCCGTCGGTTACCTTAACGGAATTGCCCTCCGCGTCCACAAACTCATTTTCCGCATTGACCATGAATGACTCCGAGAGCTTGGTCTTTGATGGAAAGACGCCCCAGACTAGTCCCTTGACAAGATTCTGTAGCAATGGACTTGCCACAAGCAGCGTTTTGAAGTCTGACCCTGTCCACCTGCGCGAGTTCACCATGGCTAGTTCAAGGCGCTCCAATTGGAGTTTCGCTACAGGCCGTAACTCCTTGCACAGATCAGACCATGCAGCGGCGGCTTCCCTTGCGAGAGCTTTGTCATCATCCTTACCTGCGGCAGGTAGCACTTTCACGGCCGCGCCAGATACATCTTTAATTACGGGTTTGAGCTGTGCGTCCACAGAACCGGTGAAATACCGCGGTCCAAAGTTCAGTTGAATATCACCCTTTTCTGACAATCCGAGGTCGGGAACCAGGCGGTCTTCCAACTGTTGCGGCTTCAAATCGCGGGCAACTGCGATTTTCTTCAACATCACCTGTGCACTGTCCAGAACTGACTGGTACTTGTTCTTCTGCGAGATCGCCTGGATCTGGCTCAAAGCAACATCAGTACCGATAGCAGCAAGGATCTCGAGTCCTTTTCGGGCTCTGGCGATACCATTCTCCCGAGGCCAGTTCCTGATGTAAGGGGTCAGTTTGCGAGCGCAAGTGTCATCTCCGAGATATGTCAGAGAGTCAAAAATCCATTCACTGTCTTTCTTACCCTTTTCCGCCCATTCCTCAAACGCTCCAAACGCAAAGCCAGCAAGGGACTTGGGATCACAAGCCTTGATGACGGAATCCAATGCTGGCGTCCGCACTTCCGAATTTGAGATTGACAACATGCTCGCTATTGCATCAATCGCGTAAGCTGGAAGCACTTTGTTGTTCGATTTCAGCCTTGGCTGTGGATAGACGTCGGCACTCCAGAACTTGGGCATTTTCGGTGGCTTGGGGGGCATGAAGTCTGCCCGGTGATCTTGTGACAAAGTCTCAGAAATGGACTCAACAACATCGGCACCAAATTGCGCAGCGACAATTTCGACGACTTGTTTGTGCCCATTTGATGCGAGGAATCGCATAGTTGCTTCCGCAGCGGTTCTATCCTTTCCCACCTTTGAGATGGCATCGATGATGAGACCCTTCGTACAAGACTCTGGAAACTTCAAAGCCCATTGACGTGCAATTCGTGTGGATGGACCTGAAACCATCGCTCGGGACATTAGACTGGCACATGCTGGAGCGTCAACAAATCGAAGTGCATCGACGAAGTCAGTAGATTTCTTCTGTGTTTTCAAGATACCCGATAAAACAGCAAGATCAAACCTTGCCAAGAGATAAATGATCTCATCAACACCCATTGGGGGATTTCGCCAAGAAGCCTCAATCACAACTTTTTCTTTGATTGCCACTGCATTGGCATTCCAAAACTCAATGAAAGCAGCGTCACTCTCACCTGTCCAATTCTTGAACAAAGTTGCAAAGTTGATAGAGCCCTTCTTTGATAGAAAACCGGAAAAGTAGTCTTGCTGGGGTTCCCTGTCAGCATCAGGACTCTTTGTATTTTTCTCTGCACTATGTTTTTTAAACTCGCGAAGGACAGATTCCTTTAAGTCTTCAGGCCACTGAATCGTCCCCTGGCAGTAATCGATCAATTTGTCGATCTCGCCAATACGTCCAGCAGCAAGGATCACTGGCTTGCGTGTCGGAATCTTAATCGGCCAAGCCCCTTTCTTTAGAATTTGAGGAAGGTCAGCATCGTCTGCAATGTCTTTATTCTTGGGGAACTTAGCCAAAAGCACATCAAGCTGATCTTGCGCTTCTGAGTCGATGCATTCAACCCCAGATCGAAGAAGGTCTGAGTTTGCTCGGGCTAATTTTTCGAGTGTCTTTTTGTACCTTACAAACCACTGAAGCTTCAACTTCATCTTCGCTCCACGCTCAAGTAGGACCGTGGCAAGCGGGAGGTTGTCGTCATTGACGGCTATTAACAACTTCATAGCCTCAGACGCACTGGGGCTAGCACCTGCTTTAATCAAAAGCATCAAGTTTTCAGGGGACGCATGTGCTGTCGCTGGTTGTTTATTCGAGTCTAAAATTTCAAGATTTGCACCATGGTCCACAAGTAGCCTCACCGACTTGAGATCGGTGTCGCTACTGACCGCATACATTAGGGCAGTTTTGCCTTCGTGGTCCTTAATGTCTGGATTAGCTTTGGCATTCAGTAAAATTTTTATTCTCAAATGGGCATCAGAACGATAGCCGCTGACTCCGTGAATAAGTGCATTCTTTCCGGCTTTATCAACAGCATCGACATTGGCTCCACCCTTGATAAGAAGCTCCATCGATTTGGTACTATTACAAATCATCAAGAGTGTTTCACCAAGATCGTTCATCGCATTCGGATCGGCTTTGGCATCTAGTAATAGTTTCACCTCCGCGTCTGTTGAGTGATATTGATTTGCCATGAGATGTAATGCAGTATTTCCCTCGAAGTCGGAAAATTCAACTTTTGCACCCATTTTCAAAAGCATATCAACAACAACAGCTTTTTTATCTGAATATCCTGATACCAGATGCATCAATGCGGACCGTTTTTTCTTATCGACAATGTTTAAGTCAGGACGAAATTTAAGAATCTCTTTTGTGAGGTCTTCTCTGGTCACTGCATACATCAATGGAGTTCGCCCTCCATTGGTTTCCCCTTCGTAATCATCTGACTTATCCTGAATATTAATGTCTGCTCCTGCAGTCACCAGCAATGGAATACTGGCAGCCCTACCAGATTTGCAGCACCAGTGCAATGCACTTTTTCCTTCTGTATCGCAATGAGTTACGGAAGCTTTGCAGTCAAGGAGAAATTTAACGGCTTCGGTATTGCCACGCTCAGATGCACGCAAAAGAGGAGTCCTGCCTTTGACATCAACAGAGTCAATAACGGCACCTGCTTTGACCAGCATTGCAATGGTGCTTACAGAACATTCGGTTATTGATACTGCCAAAGCAAGCGGCGAGTCACCGTCATCATTTTTTGCATTGACATCAGCCCCAAGCTCAATCAGCGTCGGTGCCATATCAAGAGCACGACCTCGTCCTCTGAATGCAGCATGCAGGGCTTTTGCCGCATTTATATCAGCGCCAAGCTGGATCAGTAGTTTGACGACATCGAGAGTTGATTCCTTACGCTTGATTTCTTCTGTTAAAGCTGTATCCCCATAGTTGTCCTTGTGATTTAGATTTGCGCCTTTAGCAAGAAGAGTACGCAAGTCATCAAATCTGCGGTGCTCTACCGCTACAAATAAAGCCGTTTTGCCGTGATCATCACTAAGGTTGACGTCCGCCTTTGCGTCCAGCAGTATTTTTATGAAATCTGCCCCCAAATCATATTGAAGTGCTTGCATTAGCGGCGAGCCATAGTATTTTTCAACGAAGTTAACATCAAAGCCAAGGCCTAAAAGCAACTCGAGTTTTTCTTCTTTCTGGGGTGTTTCTTTATTGCTGCAAAGCCTATTGAGAAACGTAGTGAAAGGAAAATCGGGCTCTGAGATAAACGTCTTAGCTATCTCGTGAGCTTGGTCCATTTCAGCTTCGAGAAAAGTGTTTAATTGTTCAAAAGTTATTGGCATTACTCTTTTCCATCAAAGATTTTACGAAGTCTGTACAACCAGTCCACTGCACTTCATAGGAGGGAATAAATTCGGTATCTAACTGCATTGATAAGCCTTCGCCTGGAACGAGAAGCCGCGCAAATCAGCCGGTGCCAATTGACTCAGGCGTAGGTCAACAAGTTCCAGACCGTTCTGCTTGGCAGCCGAGAAAGCCAAAAGCTGCTCCTAAAGTAGTTCTAAGAACTAATCATGATTTTGCAGATAGAAGCCCGTGAAGATCTTCTTCCGATATAACCTTCACTCCTAGCTTCCGAGCCTTCTCTGCCTTACTGCTGGTCGAAGCAGGATCCGCCAAAACAAGATACGTCAGATCATGAACAACATCGTCCACCAATGAGTACCCCGCAGCAAGCAACGGCGCCTCATAGTCAGCCTTCTTACTACCGCTTGGTAACTTGCCGCTGATACATACTTTTTTAGAGCTCGGAGCACTTTTCACCGGCGAGGTCGAAGATTTAGCTTTCACGGAAACAGGCTTCACTGGGGCAGGCACTGGCTTCTCTGGTGCTTGGGATGCCTTTTGGTTTGCACCCTGAACGACCTCTTGATATCCATTTTTGAGCTTTTCATGAACCAGCTTTTCAGCATGTTTCAGGGCTTCATCGGGTGTTTCAAAATCTTTTATTTGAGTTTGGCCATTGGTGCCAATCTTTCCAAACTTCACTTCAACGCTTTCGGCTATGACATCAACCTCCCAAAATTTGGCTGACTTGTCATCAACAAATTCAAAACGTCGAGCAGAAGCATCTACAGATAAGGGGGTGCTAGATTTGGACATGGCATTTTCCTTTGGAGGTTTGGACACAATTGAAGGCTGTATTGGTAATTCAGCCGTACTGGCGGACTCTTGAGAGGTAAAGTTGCCAACCATCTCAATGAGCTGAGCTTCAGATATCACCTGAACACCCAGTTTTCTCGCTTTTTCAGCCTTGCTGCTTCCCGAGTCAGCATCGGCGAGAACAAGGAAATTAAGACCCTTGCTGACCTCATCAACCAAGGCATATCCGATTGCAAGCAACGGCTCTTGGTAATCGGATTTTTTGCGGCCGCTGTGCAGCTTTCCGCTTATACAAACCGTGAGCTCAGGCTGGTCGGCAGTTCCATGAGCTGAACCAGTGGTGATGGACACACCTGCATCCAAAAGCTTATCAATAACCTGTGACATCGAGTCAATACCGTCTTGGATCTCAGCGCCGATGCTTGGAACCCCAACACCTGCCGCGAATGAAGCGTCACGCAGCAAACCGCTTCTCCAGGCTGTTAATTCGTCCAAGGCACCATCTGCAGCCGAAATCATGAGTTCAACACGCCTTTTCCCAAGGTGGTCGAGGCCTAAGGAGCCCAAAAATTGACTGAGTGAAAGCTCACGCGTTGCCTCAATGGCGTCCAGGATCGATGTTGCCCGCTTAGTACCTAACTTGAGATCACGATCAGCATTGATCAACAATTCTGCCAGTTCATCTGCTCTGCCGCGCAAGGTATACAGATCAGCTGCATCAGCCAGATCCAATTTTTCAACCATCGCTTCCAGCACGACATCTCCGATACCCAAAATATCAAGACTTGCAATCCACCTGCGAATTTTTCCTGTCGACTTCTTTTCACAATTCGAATTTCGGCATTCAATGATGACGCCATCATTGCCTGCAACGTTGATCTTGCGCCCAACCTCCCCTCCACAGAATGGACAGCAGACAGGCTGCAAAATTTCACGGCGATGGGCCGGGCGATCGGTCACACGAATAATTTTCGGGATGATGTCATTGGCTTTAACAACCCATACGGAGTCACCAATCGCAACATCTAGCCGGACTATTTCATCGTAATTTGCAAGCGAAGCATTGGTGATGGTCGTTCCACCAATATCCACCGCTCGCAACTGTGCGGTTGGATAGAGACCGCCTGTGTGGCCACCACTAACCACGACGCCTTCAAGAATAGTCTCTGCGCCTACAGAATCAAATTTCCAAGCAATCTGCCCTTTGGGTCGTCCTCCGGTGACGCCTAATTCAACTTGTTTTTTAATGGCGTTGATCTTCATCACGACACCATCAATCCAGATCGGCAACTCATTGCGCGACTGGGCAATGGTTTTAAAGTAGCGCACTGCCTCATCTGCGTCACTGCAATGGGTGTGAGGCATCACACTAAAACCTAACTCAGCAAGTCGTGCTGTTTTTTCAATTTCAGTCTCGAAGTTGAAAGGCTCCCCATCACGGGACTCATCTAAATCAAAAGCGAAAATTGTCAAGAAATCAGACTGCAAGCCGTTCTTCCGGCCCATGATTCCAGTACCTGCATTTCTCGGATTTTTACTTCTTGAAGGATCAATGCGGGTCCAATCTTCAACGGTCAGGATGACCTCAAACCGGACTGCACCGTTGAATGGACGCCCCTCACTTTCAACCCATACGGGCAAGCCCTTGAATCGCAAGGCATTGGCCGTAATGTCCTCGCCTAAAACGCCATCTCCTCGTGAGATCGCTTGTACTAAGCGACCATTTGAGTAATAGGCGGCAGCGCTGGCACCATCACCTTTGACACTCGCATGAATAGGACCTACATCATTTCTTTGACACCAAGTCCGAAACTCACTTTCAGAATTAACTTTGCTTTGACTGCCCATCGGAATGGAATGTCGCGCCTTAGTCAGCATACTCTCCGCAGGAACTTGAGCTCCAACGATTTTCAGTACAGGATCATCCGGTGAGTGCTGACGCAACTCATCCTCAAGGGCGTCATACTCAGCGTCCTCCATCATGGGCTCACCGCTGTAGTAATAAGCGTGCTTAGCCTTGATGATTAAATTACGAAGTTCTGTGATGCGGGACATACGAATTTAGCGAATATCAATAGTGAACATGTGTCTACTTAACGACGGCGAGATGGCGTTTTGGCCGTCGCAGGTGGCATGGTCGCAGTCTTCACAGCTTTTTTACTGGCTGATTTCAATGGTGCTGGCGAAGCCAACTTGGTCACTTTTTTTGCAGCAGGTTTTTGCGGCGTGCTTTCAGTGAGTTTCGACGTAAGCTTTTTGACCGCTTGTTTTTTGGGCACTGCGGCAACTTTTATTGCTATTGATTTTTTCTCAGGCAACTTTGCGACGACAGTTGGTGCCTTTGCGAGAACTGGCTTGGCAGCTTCTTTTGAAGTTTTACTTTTAGCGATGCCGACAACTGCGGGCACCTGCTTTTTATCTGGCTTAGGTTCGACCTTGACAGCTGGCTTCATCTCAACTTTGGTCGACTGCTTCAGCTTTGTGACGGGCTTGGGCTCAACCACTTTGGCAGGTTTCACTTTGCTTGGTTCGGGCTTCTCTTTCGGTTGACTTTTGCCCTTTGCTTTCGGTGCCTGCTCGGCCTCGAACAAACCTAGTGAAGCTGAAAGGTGGGATCTGGCTTCGTCTGTCAATAACTTGGCATAAGCAGCAGGCAGGTAGCCCCCTCTAAGCTTTTCCTGCTTAGCTTTTTCAACCTCTGTGGCAGCCACAGCTTTGCTAACGTTGATAGCCTTCATTTGACTGCTCAGGCGCTTGGCCGATCGAGCCCCCCAATGAGCAGTGACATGGCAAGTGCTTGCTGTTGTACCAGGGTGTACTGTCACCAAATACACTTTGTCTTCATTCTTTTCTGGACGCAGACAATGCAACGCGACTTGAATGAAGTCGCCTAGAGTGGGCAATGTGGGGACGGCGCTTGCAACAAACTGAAGTAGCTTTTCCATGCTGTTTTGGGCAAACATTTGCTGCCGACGCAAAAACAACGGGAGATCAGCGGGCTTCAGATCGCCACAATTAAAGATGAAAAGTTCACCTTGCTTGTGCCCACTTCGGACGGTTTGCAAGAAAGAGTCCCACTCGGTTTCGACCCAGGGCGACTCAATGTGTTCGCGACACGAGGCCACTAAGATAAGAACCCGCGCAGACTCTAATGCCGTTTCAATAGATTTACCAAACTGTCCTTTACCCACTTCAGCAAGGGATTCTTCACTGAAAAAAACCTTCATTCCAGCGCTTTTTAACGCGTCGTATACGCCTCGCGCGGCAGTGGCATCTGGCGTTGCTTTGCCATCCTTGCCAGAGTTCTTGAATGAAATAAATACGTCGTAGCTCATTTGAGTCATCCTTCTTTTGAGTCTCAACCAATTCCTTGAACCAATACAGGCCGCTCACGATGCATGAGCAGCCAGTTTCCATTTTCAGCAAGCGCTTCGATGCCAAGAGATCTAACAATTTCAACCGCCCGCTCCAGATCGCCACAAGCCAATGCGGCATCAAGCCGAGATCGGGTCAATTGCAGCGCTAAATCCATGCGTTGGTATAACTTTGCATGTTCAGCAAACGCTCGCGTTTCTTGGTAAACCTTAATCAGACCAGACGATGCAAACAGAATGGAATAACCAACGATCATGCTGCGCTGAGCCCAGTCGTGGAGTGGAACAGTCGTATCAGCAAAGAACACGTGGAAGATGGCCGTCATCAGCGTGAGCGTCATGCCCAGTACAAACAAGAGTCGACTTCGCTGCGACCACTTCACATCATTCAAATGATTCAACGCAGCTTTGCCGATCCTTCCATTAGCGCCACCAAAGTATTTCAGCTGATCGTCAATCCATGCGGTGCGCACAAACATCAATCGATCCAACAATGGGGCATCTTTGGCTTCTTCATTGCCAATTTCAGATGTCTGTATCGCCTGGCGAATCCACTCTAATTCATCCCGTTGTTCACGCAAAAAATGAACTGAAGCGCATTCACCGATGCCAACGATCTTCCAAAAATACTGAACTCGACAAGCTTCCGCAAGTGCTCTGTAGTCAAGATAGCGCCCCTCGAGATTCCTTTGACTCGCCGCCCAATACCAACAAGCACCGACTCCAATCAGTCCAACTGCACAAGCCAAAAGAGTGGCAATAGAAAACAAGCTTGAATAGACTTGCGAAAGTAAGATGGCAAATGCACTAAAGCCAAGAAGGCCCATGAACATGCGATCACGCTCTTTTTGAGCCGATATTGAAAGAGCATCGGCGGATAAGAACAAGTGACGAGCCAGCTCAACTTTCGAACCCGCCAGATGAGTGGATGCCCATTGAGGAAAGGGCAATCCCCAAGTAGCGGTCAATTGACCATCAACGCGCTGCGCGTCAATAGAGTCCTTGTTAAATTTATCGATGCGTGACAGTACGACGCGCCATCGATTGGCTTCACCATCGCTAGGAAGGCCACCAGGACTTGCAGGAAGCATTCGTACACGTCCGACTTCAAAGTCGGCACTAGCCTGCTGGAGCAGCGTTTGACGAGTTTGAATGTGGATGACCGGACCAGAATCAGGAAGTATCGGCTGAGCTAAAGCAACGCCTTCACGAAAATTTCGAATAACTTCCGCTGTTCCACCGGGGCCTTTGGCCTGCTCTCCGTCCCACAAAGCAATCAGCACCTGGGCTTGTTGAGAAAGCCAAAGCCCAAGTTCGTGGTAACAGCCAGGGCGCAAATGATGCTTTGCGTCAAGCACCTTCACCCATGTGGATCGTTTCAACAGTTCACGAAATTCGGCAACCGATTCATCGTCATGAAAATCAGTTTCGTAATCGTCTTGCGTGAGAGGAAGTACAGCGCAAAGTTTCCAACCGAGAGTCAACGCACAACCTGCAACCAACCTATCAGCACCTTCAGCCAACGCACTAATCAAGATGCAAGGCGAATGGGGGTTTGATTTCGCTATTAAATTCAACTCGCTACTTACGGCCTTGCACAATGCCTCTTCATCCTGCTTTGGGATGACTCTATGGCCTGTAGCAGCAAGAACAATGGGTACGCGACCAGCGAGGTCGAAGGATGTAACTGAATTCATGCAGGCAACTTTGGTTTTTGATGAGTCACCAACTTTTGCCATTGACTATTTTCGTCGGACATAATTTCCACAGAACGAAGCGTCAAGTAACGCAATTGCAGCCAGTTTTTCCAAGGGCTTTGATCTGCGTTCAATACATTTTTAATAGCTTCTGACAGCTCATGCAGATGTTCAGCGGTAGTCTTTGATTGATCGGCCAGACGTGATATCTCGAGTGTTGTTGTCAGACCGTGTATCCCTGCGGCAAGTGCCGGGAAAAATGCTGTAAATATCAGCAGCCAATCGGCGTGCAAGAGAAAATGTGCCCCAATGGCTGCAACTGTGAGCGTAAATAGGACAAGTGAAAGCTGATGCAGGATATGGTCAACTTTATGTTGCTCGTCATGAACGCGATGGTGGTATGCCACCTGATCACGGACAACGGCGAGAACGTAATCGCGCAATTTTGGAAGCATGTTCGAGTCGGATGCAATGAACACACTACCCGTTGAAGCCGAGGGCAAGCCCATTCGGACAATCGTCTGCTGAACCAAACGAAGGTCCTCCGATAAAACTGCCAAACTGGCTTGACCATTCTTGCCCGGCAAGACGCATAAGGACGGTTCTGACAACGATTTGGTCACCGCTAACAGGGGCAGACCCATACGTGTGTATCTGAGCTGCTCAGCGACAAATCTGTTGCCAATCCATTTTCGGTGCCACTGCATATTCTTGGCTCGCCAAAGGACTGACACCACAAGTGCGACCAAGCCCAACTCCAACAAAGCCCAAAACGCACCATGTAGGCTTGACCAAAGATTGATAGCCCCAGCAACGGCTGCAAATACGGCTGTAGTGGAAGCAAGTGAACTGATCCATGCTGCACTGCGATGCTTCCCAGCTGAAATGCTTGCGGCTACATCGGAACGGTCAAACTGCTCATCCAGAACTGGTGTGGAGGCAACGATTCCTTCTGACTCATCCCATGCAGGACCTCTGTAAGCGGAAATTGGACTTGTCGCCACAGCTGTTAAAGCCTTCTTAAAGCGGCCCTGCACCAAAGCCATCATGAACTTATGAACAGTTCCTGCGCGTGACTTCCCAATGGCATCTCGTTGATGAGCGCTTGAATCCAAGAAGGTAGCAGGATCCGCAATTGCTTGCAAAAACAGCAATGGATTTTGAAGCGCAATGGGCAATGAAAAACAAGAAACAAGGCTTTGAATCGGCGGACTTGGGCACTGAAGTATGTGCCGCTGCGCTTTCGTCAACAGTTCCCGCTGGAGTACCCGAACCACTCCGGTCACATCTATCCAAATTACCGGCTTCATCGCCAGCGCAGCGTTCAGGAGCAGCGGCACAACCTCATCATCTATGGACACTCCATCCCAAACTACCAATAAGATGTCTGCATACCCAAGAGCGACTTCATTTCTAATTGATTGTGGCAGTCCTGTTTTGATGTCTTCAGCTTCAGCACCCAACCAGATTTGACGCTGGGCGAGTTTTTGAGATTCCGTCAGACTGCCAGGTTTTCCCATTGAAAGCAGGCATAAGGACAGGCCTTCTTGATGCGCCAGTTCCGCTGCGAATGTCTCCACACGAGTTCGAACGCCTGTCAATATTCCAATTAGTGACGGTCTATCTGTATGTTCCTTCTTTAGCAAGCTCACCACTTCACTCAGTGCTTGCTTTACGACAAACTCACCGATGCTGTTCAAACTCAGATCACCAGCATGACCTGCAACCAACAAAGAATAAGGATTGCTTGTGCGATGAAGCATTCTTGGATGAGTGGCCTCATTCGCAAAAAACATACGATCTATTCCTCACTAATTGCAGTTGAAAATTTCATATTAACCTATCGGTTTTCCAAATATTTAATTACCGAATCAGGATCAGAAAATATTTCAAATAATTTTTTTGTGCTTTCTTGCCGTGCAATAACCATTGATAGCGGCAATAATTGAGTATTATGAATTCCTAAAAATTCTCCTAACGATCCTCGAAAACTTGTTTGGTCAATCCAACCTTTACCTTGAATAAAAATCGATAATATATCTTCTTTTGTACAAACACCTGACGCCAATGCAATTTTCACTGATAGCATATTTGGCATGTATCCAAGTTGCGGAAATAGAAATTTCCACGCATTAACACATGCATCATCTGAAATGTGATTGAAAATAGGTTCATCACCATTGTTGACAAACTCACTAACTAATTGGACCCAATTTGGATTTGATGAACCACCATCTGGGGCATCGAATACTTCTGAAAAACGAGTTCCGGACAAAGTGTAGGCGATCGCGTTTGGATAAAAATTAAAATCATTCATGAAATTTTCCTCTTTAAAATTGAAATACACAGCAAATGCAGCATAATGCAAATGCCGCAGACATAAAAATTCAATATTTTCAATCCGAAAATTGAGTCATTGAAATTCATTTAATTTAAACCACTTTTAATCAATCGACATCATCATAATGTGATTCCAATAAAAATTTAATAATTCCTTTACGATCCTTTTTAAAAGTTATCGCAAAATCTCCTTTACATTTGAAAAAGAGCAATATGTTTGAGTCATATGAAAATGTATTGTGATATAAAGATGGGGGATATCCACCCAGTGTACATACTGGCCCAATTTTGTTCCATAACCTGTCAGATGTCATTACATCTGAGCCGTTTAACTCTTTATCTAGTTCGAAGTAAAATTCTTGATCCAGATCTCGATAGAACTCACTTACTTTAATGGCGCTTTTATTTTTTCCATTTCTTAGTTCCCCGAAATAATAAAATTTCTCAAAACTTGGATAAAACATTTCACCCAGAGATTGCCAATTTAATTTATTAAGACCTTCATTCAAACCTATTATTTTCGAGTATTTATAAAATAACTTATCTCCGACTGAAGATAGCTCCGATATTATTTCATTTGAAATTTCATCCAGCAGATCCTCTTCAGAGATTATTCTGAATATAAACTTAAATTCATCAGAAAACCGCAGCCTCCAATCTTCGGAAGTTATGTTCTTGTCGAAATTTTTCTCAAACCCCTTGTAGCAGTTACCGCGATACTCACCCCAAATCTGAAGCTTGCCAGAACCCAGATTAAATTGAATTATTTCACTTGAATTTTCAAGATCAATTTGTGCAATAGGATAAAGCCTACGCCCTTTAGAGTCTAATGGCCAAGGCCATTTTTCACTGGTAAATGGAATCCCTCCAAAAAACAAATCATCTTTTCGCTGATTGATATCAAAAGCTTCCAATACTGGAACAGAAAAAATTCGTGATTGGCTTTCATAATCTCTAATGAAATTACCCAGGCCTTCATCACTCTGATTTTCCGCAAACATAGCTAAAAATTCTTGAGTACCCGGCTCATCCAATGGTAAAAATCCATTTACACGCTCATTAATTGAGTTCATTGATAAACATCTTTCTGATTTAAAAAAGTCAAGAAATTTTTTCCCAGCCTTTTTTGATGTTTTCTTCGATCATTCTGGCTGCGATTTCTTGCATCAACTGTTCTGTTGGTGCCGTCCTAACCTCTCGATCCAGTGGAGTGGCCCGTCCAGATGAATAGTCTGTCCAATGCAAGACGTAGGCTGGAAAAGTTGGATCAATATTTGACTTATTGGTCTGCCATGCCACCAATTTACGGACGGCAACTTTGCCCTTGGTAGTCTTGGTCCAAACCGTTCGCCTGATGACCTTGGATTCTGGTAACTGTCGTTCATGGACATGCGCACTCACATCCTCCACGTGGCATCTGTCTAATATTTGAGAAAACCGAGTCCCAATCACATCCGCATTTTTATCGTCTCGAATTCGAACCAAAACCGGGTGAAGCCAATTCGCTGTTGGCATCGCGCCAACGGCCCTCCAGCCGGATTTCTCATCAAAATCCAGGGCCATGGATCTCACAACATGCCCATCGCTGGATTCCGCTTGCAAATCTGTGACGTTTATTTCAGCTACGACCTCAGGCCGCACAAATGTAAAGAGGTCACCGGAGCGACTAGGGCAACGAAACGTCGACGGACATTGAAGTGGTTGAAGTCTGGACATCAAAGCGCGTCGCTCTGAATCGCCACCCAGATTGCCACAATGACCTGCAATCTGCACATGACCGTCTTCACGGGTCAGCCCAAGGAGCAACGTTCGGACCGACTGAGGATCTTCTGTCCGTGCCGTGTACCCCATGATCACAACATCTACAGTGAATTCAGGCTTCACCTTGTAGATCGTCCCTTGAGACGAACGAACAATGAGTCCCTCTGCTTTTCCACCATCAACCAACTCAGCAAATAAGTTGGGTAATTCCGAAACAGTCGAAATTGGATCCGTCTTTATGGCCTTCAAGCGTTTACCACTGGCAAGAAGTCCAGTGATCGCATCTAGCCGCTCCGAGTACGCCAACTGCTGCGGCGCATTGCTAAATAAGCCTTGCACTAAATCAAAGGCCATGAAACCCAACCGCTCAACCTTGGCAGATGCCCCACCAGCCATAGCGGAAGCAACGTCACCAACCCGAGGACGATCCTTACCAGTGGAAGCGGCAAACAACTCACCGGCGATGAGGATTAGGCCTTGTACTTTGGCGGCAACTTCCCTCGCCTCGATCAGAATGGGCACATCGCCAACAATCGCTTTACCGTTGCTACTGATCAGCGCGGCCGAACCTTCCTCTATTTTTAAAAACCACAACTCACCATCAACTTTGGGTGATACCAAAAATGGTGCACCAAATATGCCCGTTCCAATTTCATCAGGCTTGACAGATCGATAGGCACTGGCGACGCGCCTGCGGTAACTCTGAACGCTCGCCATTAACTCCACATCCAACACAGAACCGGCTGGATGTAATGTGCCTTTGCCCAATGGGCTGCCGTTGTTCAAATTCATCTCAATTTTCCTTGGCAGACACGGGGCGCTTAAGTTCCATATCGCTTAGATGCAACATGAGCTGATATTTGTCTCCATCGACCCGACCTTCAAGGAAACCCCTGCAAGGTCGACCGTTCGCCTGGAAAACCAAGGGTTCACTGCCTTTTGCTCCGCCTCCCACAAGCATGAGAGATCTGTCTGCGGCAAGTTCTTTCGCCATCGCGTGCAAGAAGTCATACGTCACGCCATCAACATGTGTGACCTGAAGGCTACGTCGAAACATAAAACGCCTGACCGCATCGGCAATTGGGACTTTCCGCCCAGTCCACCGAACAGGTCTTTCGTCATCGACATTTGATTCAACATCAACCGGAACTCGTCTCTCTTTTTCCCCTCCATCAGGGCCGGTAATGACCTCAATGATTTTTGGAGGACTGTGGAGAAATTCACCTTTACTGGTGAGAAAGACAATATTTGTTTCACCAATTGATCGCCCAACGTGTTCGATATCGATTTCCGGATCGCCATCAATAAGAGCTTGGGCGTAATCATCCCCAAGTGACTGCGTCAAA
>Ga0164294_10001009_pt1 | contig 26589 bp, 19 predicted proteins | sample GEODES005metaG_FD_111479 | JGI IMG/M metagenome (GOLD analysis project Ga0164294, IMG submission 111479) | Oligotrophic lake water microbial communities from Sparkling Lake, Wisconsin, USA - GEODES005 metaG | ecosystem: Environmental > Aquatic > Freshwater > Lake | place: USA: Sparkling Lake...
CATTAACTTGTTGCACACTATAATTAAGAGCTACTAAAAAATCAAGCAATGCATTATTTATAGTATTCATTTCAAATAATATTTTTGGATAATTTGATTGTTTAAGAGTATTAACACCATTCATTAATACTTGCAGTTCATTATCTTCAACATCTATTTTAATAAAGCTAATATTAGAAATGTTAAAACTATCAAGAGTTCGTACTTCAATTTCTTCATCTTCCATAAAACGCGCATTATGATGGAGACTAGAACCGCCACCATCTAAACTATTAATATGTAATAATTGCTTACCTTCTTGCTCTAATGAACCTAATGCATAATTTATACAAGTAATATTTTTTATAGCACTTAGCGCAACACTCCCACAGAGAGAATAATATGTCATTTTTTGTGGTTCAAAAGCATATACATGCTTACAATAATGCGCCAAACTTATTGAATATGTTCCTGTATGTGCGCCAATATCTAATATATTTTTATCCGGAAAACAAAACTCTTTAACCATTTCAATCAATGATTTTTCATTCAAACCATTATTTGAAAAATAACAATAATTGTTGGGTAAAATATATACATTTCCGGAAAAACAATATATTTCATTATTTTCATCGCAATCAATATTACACTTTGCCGGTTTAGTTAATACTAAATAATCAGACATATATATAAATAAGTAATCTTCACTTTAAATTGTTTAAGCTATTTTAAACCAATTATTGTTATTAAATGGACTTATTAAAACGTTACTTATTCTATCTTTCCAGAATTGGACGCGTTGTTCAAATAATAATTCTTTACTTGTTTTAGGATATAAATCTTTGTCTATATATTGTTTTTCTAACTCACTTTGTTTAGGTTTTACTCCATAACAATTTGAACCTAAACGTTTATGGGGGTTGGGAACATAACCTCCATTGATTCCAGGTAACCCACAATCATATTTATGACCTTCTTTGCTTTGTAAGTTTCTCCAATCACTTTGACTTGTTGGATATAATCCAAGTTGATCTTTGGTCCAACCATAACTACACCAACTTGCCCCTTTCATTTGCGCTTCATTAAGTTGTTCGTATGTTGCTAATTCTCCTTCAAATGCTTTGCAAACTGCTTTAGCATCATGATAAGTAAATCTGTTACCAGGAACATGATATACTTCACTAAAATTTAGAGATATATCTGGACCACTAATAGTGGATTTCACTGTTAATTGAGGTTCTGATGAAAATATATTTTTAAGTTCTGTTACAACATCAATATTGAAAAAATAAGCTAATCCATTTACAAATATTAATAATATAAATAATCCCCATAATAGTGATTCTAATATAAAATATGAACCAGAAGGTTGATATTCTTCATCACCGGCAAGTGATTTTCCTAAAAAAGTAAATAATATATAATACACAATAATTATAATAATCAATACCACCAATACAAAAGGATTTGTGCCTAAAGTGTTCAAATTATTATAAAAATCTTCGGTCACATTATTAAATAATGTCATAATATTATATATAAATAATATATAATATTATTGATTACACAAATTATTTTATAATAAAAAATAACCTTATATTATTTTTCTATAACAATAACAATATGCTTTTGCGCTAATTAATGATGTTTCATTAATTTCAGTTACGTTAGTATCATTAAAGCAATACCATTTTTGATTGGCATTTTTAACATATGAAGTATAATGCCCGCCCAATGAACCCCCGCTATGATTACATATTCCAAATAAATCATAAACATAACTTGTATTATTATATCCTAATACATATTTGCTAAAATCTACGCTTGTTAATGGCGTTTCTATAATATTATTTAATTTATGATTATTATTATCAAATCGTTTAAAATCAACTATTAAAATATTTGGCAAACTCCAAAATTTTATACCTTTTTTAACATTTTCTTTGCGGTTTGTATTATCATTAAACCAAGCATTATCATTTTCTAATAATTCGTAATCGGTATATAAATCAAAACAATCATAAATAGAACATGTTTTGTTGCAATTTCTATCTTTTCTTGGTATTGGTAAATTGATTATACTAAAACTTTCTGGTGTAATACTGTATATTTTATTTTCTTCATTATTTGACAAAATTAGTGATACATGTATTCCAAAAAATAGCTGTAATATTTCAGAATAACTATTTGAATAATTATTTTTAATCATTGTAAAACATTTTTTAGCTAATTCATCTATACTACTTTTTGATGCTCCAACTATATTAATATCTACTTTACGCTCAATTCCTTCATGAAAACAATCAAATAAAAAAATTAAAAATTCTGGCAAATCATTTTGAGCATATCCTGTAAATAATTCGCGCTGTTTTTTTTTGGCTATATGTTGTATTGCACCTATAAATCTATTTGGACTAATAACACAATTGGTAGTCCACATTAAATTTTTCAACTGTTTCCATTCATGTAGTATTAATGATTTTTCATCACTATTAACATTAATATTTTCTAAAATATCATTAAGTTCATAACAATGTGATAACATTTGCATACATGTGTTTATATAACAAGTATTACCCAAATTACATAATCCGGTAAGTCCTTTATTGCCATACTTAGTACTATAACTTGCAATTTTATTATTAGATGAAGTTAATTTAAAATTAACTTTACTCATATATAATCATTTAATTATATAATTAAATGTATTTAAATATATTTAAATATATATAATGAATATATGAATAATTCTAACTCTAATTCTAACGCTAACTCTAATTCTAGTAACAATAATTTAAATCTTATTATGTTAAATAATTCAATTACTAGTTTGAACAATTATGTAAGAACAGTGAATTCTAGTATTAACTATTTAAATAATGCAACTGCTAATATAAGATATATGCAAGAACATATAAATTATTATTATCATGTCAATAATTTGCAATTAATTGCAAATAATAATTTAACATTTGCAAGAGAAAATAGCAATCCAAATAGCAATTTGCATTCATATTCAAATTCACATTCACATTCAAATAGTGAATTAACATATGAATATTTTGAAGAGTTATCATTGCGCAATTTAAAAACCATAATTGCTAAAAATATAACAGAATGTATGTTTGCAACACTTAATGAGCCATTAAATGAATCATGCTCTATAACACATGAAGAATTTACACCTCAACATAATGTAACTAAAATTAATGTGTGCGGGCATATATTTAATACAAAAGCAATTAATGAATGGTTAATCGATCATCATTCTTGCCCTAATTGCCGCTATAATATATTAACAAATTCAAATATTATATCATACAATGATCAAGAGTCAAATAAAACATATTTTTTTAATATTGATGAACTCATAACTTTTTTTTATTTTATACATCAATCTTCCTAAATAAAATAATATAAGTATAACGTTTATTTATTAATTTCTGTTCTTCAAACAATATTTGTTTTTGCAATTGTTTCTTTTTTTTATTATAATTGATTAGTGTTTTTTTTGCTTCATAATAAATACATGGATTGCTTTTTAAGTATTCTTTAAAATTACTAATGTTTTCAAGTTCACTATTATATAAATTTTCCAAACTACTAATTTTGTCAAATTGTTTACGTAACTTGATACATAATCTGTTATCATTATTTTTTTTTAAATAGGCAATTTTACGTAAGTGTATTAAATAGTGTCTATTATTATTGCATAATTTACAACTATATATATTATTTTTATTTTCTTTTTCGCATTTACCACAACATAATACACAGTTATTTAAATCATTATAACCAAATAGTGCATGTAATTTGTTATTTTTTTCAGATAAAATAATAGAAGGATTTTCTTTATTGGATCCATTATTTTCATTCAAATGTGAATGTAAAAGATTAATCGCTTTTATTAATTTATTCATTAAAATTTAATACAACTCTAGATTAATACACAATTAATTTTTATATAATAATTAATTGTTTAAAAATCATCACAAGTTTAGCGTTTATTTTTTAACATTAATAATATTTATAATTGAACTTTTTTTGTAATAGTGCACCAAATGGACTCCAATAAGGTAATATAATAGGTCTTTGATTTAATATTGTTAGTATTTTTTTTGGCACATATTTTTTATCTATTACTATTTCAAATGTATAATCTTTAAACCATGACTCTGACATATAATAATTTCCATCATAATCCACGCTATCATCTTTTTCAAATAATTTGTCTCCCCAAGAATTTTCAACAAGAAAACCATTTGTTTTTGAGTTATTAAAATTATAACCTTTTATTACCATTGCATGAACTGGGGCAGTTTGTCTATAATTTAATGAATCACATTTATTCATAGCATTATCAAATCCAAAAATAGAGTCATAATCAAAAGCTTCTTTATCCATAATACTATTTTTATGTGAAATATATTTGTCAATATCAAGACCAACCCAAACTGCTTCATTATTGTCTATTGATTTTTTTGTAGCCTCAATTAATATGTTGATTGGAACATTTATTAAGCAACGGCGCTGTTCTCCCAAAATATCAAATGACATTTCAATATCATATTGTTTATAAAATGGCGCTTCTTTACATGGATAATTTATTAAACATATTTTATTTTTAGCATTATATGGAACATATTTTTTATAAAAATGAAGAGGACTAATATTTTTTATAAGTTTGGCTTTTTTAGACTTATCTTTGTCCTTAGATTCTTCATAATATTCCCAAGTTATTTTAGTTGGTGGTTCTCCTAAAAATACAACTAAAAATTTATAACATTCTAATAACATACTATTCAATATATTATTTCTATTTTTATTTAGTTCACTTTTTGGTGTAGTTTTTATTTTATGGGCGCATTTTCGTAAAAAGTCATTATAAAAATTCTTTAACTCTTCTGAGTTTGTACTGTGAAAATTATCGTCCATATTTGTTTTGGGAACTATACCATATTTTTCAATTAAATTTACAAATACATTCCAACGACCACCATCATCGGTTAAATTATCTAATATATGTATTAATTTGACTACTTTATCATTAGATTGTATTGTTGATAGTTTTACATCATAAGTGTCAAACACATAACTAAGATAATAATTGGCTTTTTCTAATTTGTCAAAAAAAAACAAATAATTTTGTGAAAATTCAAACTCAGGTGCCAACTTATATTTTTGTATCATTTTATAACGAATAATATTTAAAAATGCAAAAATCCAACAGCGTCCGCTCTGTTTTTGATCTGTTATTTTTGACTGAACATCAATCATATTTGTATAAATTTTTTTCTTATCTTGGATGTAGTCACTTTTTAATAATACATTTATTAGATCTGTTTTTGTATTAATATTTTTAATAATTTTATTTGTTTTATTTTTATTAAATTTATGTGAAAAATTAGAAATTATTTTTTGGGTTAATTTATTAACCATATACTAATTTATATATATTAATTATTATAATATATAAATATTATTTTAATAAATATTACTTTAATGATTTATTGATTTATTGATTTATTGATTTATTGATTTATTGATTTATTGATTTATTGATTTATTTACATTCTTTTAAATAACTGTCAAATAATAAACTTTTAATTTCTTTACATTTTAATTCTTCAAGTTTTTTATCAAATTTTTCTGGTTCGGGCCACTTAGTTTTTAACTTGTCTATTTCGTTAAACCATGATTGTAATGTAATACCTCGCTTTTTTTTAAACTCATTCATATTTTCTAAATTTAACGCGTAAAGTTGCAATAATGGTTTCATTATTTGATTGCTAATATAATGGGCGTAATCTAATTTTAAATTATTTTGCTTAATAAAGTCGGGAGTTTCTATTTTATCGCCTTGTAGTGACTTCTTATTTGCATTTATAATATATGCATAATACATTCTATCTCCAGAACATGGTTTATTTCCAATATCTCTAACACCAATCCTTTCGGCCAAGACTTTATGCGCTATTTGATTTGGATTCTTATAATAGCTACGCAAAGATTTTGTAACTAACAATTTTTCAATTGGATATTGTCCTGCAATTAACTTTTGAAGACTTTCATGTAAAAATTTTATTGATTTAACAATACTTTTTTCTTTCATAATAATATTTACAATAGTTCCATATATATCTTTTACTAAAGGAGCATTGTCTCTGCGTTTAAGTACAATACCCATATATTTTAATTTGCCCTTTTCTATATTTTCTTCATATAGTATACCTACATAACGTTTTTTTGATAATAAAATCCAAGGCCAAAATGTTTTTTCATATTCTAAATCATGTGGTCTTTTTAGAAATTTACTTGCCAAGTTACCTGCTTTTTTCGCCAATTCAATTGTATAACTAAGTGCTTGATTATTTATAATTTTGTCATTACTAACAGGATCACGCAAATTAAATTTGAAAAATACAGAATCTGTATCACCATATACACACTCCGCTTTTGCTTTCACATTTGTTCCATCATCTAATGTTACTACAATATCATTATAACATTCTTCAATAATTGCTCTACCATAAAATAATAATTTTCGACCAATTGCTGTTGTTGAGGCAGCAACATCTTCTTCATAAAATGCACTGGTAACAGCGCCCATTTGGCCGTATAAAGAGTTTGCTGTTACTTTAATACTAAGTTGTCGTTTATCCAATACATTTTTCATAAATTCATCGTGTTCCAGTAAAATTAACTTTCGTGTTGCTTTTCGCGCAGCTAACAATTCTTCTAAAATAGCTGGCATAATTGCTTTACCATCATTTGCCGGAAATTGGGCAAATCTGCAAATTTTATATCCAATAATAACTTTTTTTTCGGCTGCTTTTGGACTAGACCGTGCATATTTATATGTATCATATTTTACATCAATATATTTATAACCCAAATCATATAAATTATCATAGCAATAGTCTCCATTTTCATATTTTTCACCTGTTTCTTTAATTAAATTATTATTTAAATCATATTCTTTCGTCCATACTTTTGAGTCATGTGACAAATTTTCAGAAATAATAGAAGATGGATATAGTGAACTATAGTCCACACAAGCAACTGGCTCTTCTAAATAAATGCCTGTTTTTGGAGTAAAGACGTGTGCTCCTTCATATCCTCCTCCGGTTTTTTGCTTATCCATAACCGGCATAAGCGTATTTTTCTCACCACATTTTTTAGAAACATAGCTTTGTAATTTAATTCCTTGTCCTCGTAATAATAAATAACTTAATGGAACATCACATAAATTAGACATTTCCACTTTGTCTGTTATTACATCTACTTTTAGTAATAACCAAATTACATTATCGCAATCTGCAAGACAATATTTTCCAACCGTCCACCGATCATAATCGGAACCATTTGCAAGTTTGAATATTTCTTGCGGAGTTACATCGTCTTTGGCTAAACCCCAATTATATTTATAGTTAACTAAATCAAGTTCTTCTAGTCCATCAATAACAAACCAACGTTCACTTTTATTGATGTCAATTATTTCAAATTTCTTTCCTTTTTTGTATAAATTATTGCTAAATCCTAATTCATCAAATTTAATATAACTACCAATATTAATACCAGTAAGATTATTAGTAAATATTTTTGTACTATTATTTTCACTATTTAATGTTATTTTACTAATACTATCGCTAATAAAGTAACTTGAAGTAAAATCTAATTTGTTAGAACTTAATGTAAATTCTTTACGAAAAATTACACACATATCTATAATAATCCGACCAGGCATTTTTATAAATTTTAAATTATATTCACCACTAGCTAAAACAATTTTATTTGTTTCAATAGATTTATACTTATCTTTTGTATTACTATTTGTATTAGTTGACGTTTTATTTTTTGTCAATTTGTCTCTATATTCGGCGCGCCAATCATTTGAAATACATACTTCATTTTTGTTTCGCGAAAGTTTAAGAAATTCATTAACACAATCTAATTCTTTGGATCTATTATACATAAATTCAAAATCAAAACCAGTAATATTGTAACCAGTAATAATATGAGGATTTTCACTATTAATAATTTTTGTAAATGTTAATAATAATTCTTTTTCAGTTGTACGCTCTAATATAATAACATTATTTTCTTGTGCCCATAATAAATATTTATCAGGAATCTTACAACCACCCTTAACAATAATAACACGCTTATATGGTTTATCTTCTGTATAATTTATGAAACTTAATCCAATAAATGTAATGTTATCGCCTTCTAATGTTGGAAAATTTAGATTTGCAAATGCTTCGGTTAATTTTATCAACTTTGTATTATATTCACAACTATTATCTTTAATGAATTCTATTAGTGTAACGTCTTTTTTATAGTCTTTAACTTTATTTTTACGCTTATAACTTCGACCACTATCAAAATTAGTATCATCATTAGTATTAGTATTAGTATCATCATTATCGCTGTTTTCATCTTCATCTTCGTTTTCTGTTTCATAATCGCCAGATTCTAAAATTTCATCACTATTAAACAAACTACCAAATTTTGTAGGACTATAGTTTTCTAATTTATCCATTAATGCTTCTAGTTCTTCAATAGTGCAGGATTTTTTTGGATACACTTTATCAATATAATTTAGTTTTTCATGTGTTAAATCAAACGCACTTAATATTTCTTGCTTTAAATTATTTAAATTATAGTTTTCTTTAAAATTAGTAGAACTGGAATTATAGTTTTCAAGTATATTTGTTGCTAATTTTTTATAATTTTTAATTGGAACAGGAAAATCACCATGACTACTACTTGCTTCAATATCAAAACTGCATATATTATATTTAACCAAAGTCTCCTTTTCTTTATAATGATAAATATCTTCATAATTAATACTATATTCATAGGAGCAATTTGTTGTTTTGTTATTAATAGTTCGAACTTTATTTGAAGGCATCTTAATCCATCCACTTGGACTAATTTGTTTTTCATGAAAGAATTTTAATAATGGTGGAATATCGGCTTCATATAAATAACAATTTGTTGTTCCAATATCATCATTATATATATAACCATTATGCTTTAATGATCTTTCAAATACTCCGACTTTACTTGTTTTTTCATCATAAAATATTTTTTTTACTTTATTATAGGCACCGCTATTAGTAAATGAGAGTTTAATAAAATTATGTAATTTTTTATTGTCAAATCCATATAACTTATGTCTTTTTACAAGCGTGCCTTGAACGATTGAATCCTCATAATAATTACCTACTATTTTTTTTAAATGTCCGATAAATTCATTTTTTCGTTGTTCATCCCATTTCTCATTTACTTTAATGTAGAAAAACGGATAAAAGTTTTCTATAAATATTGAAGCTGTCTTATTTGATGAATTTATTCCAAATGCTTGTATAATAAATTTTTTATTATCTTTATAAGGATTTCCCTTAGTGCTTTCTTCTATAATATTATAGTCATACAATTTAAAACATTTAAATGATGTCATATTATTAATATTTATTAATAGTCTTTAACTATAAAAAAATTATTTCAATTTTTAATAAAATATTTTATGCAATTTTTAATAAAATATTTTATGCAATTTTAAATAAAATATTTTATGCTATATTATATAAAGTATGTCAAATATTCCAAAACTTATTTTTATTGTTCCATACAGAAATCGCGAAAGTCAAAAACAACATTTTTCTATATACATGAAATATATTATGGAAGACTATTCAAAAGATGATTATGAAATATATTATAGTCATCAAACTGATGACAGACCATTTAATCGTGGAGCAACAAAAAACATTGGTTTTTTGGTTATGAAAAACAAATATCCGAATGATTATAAAAATATAACATTCGTATTTAATGATATTGATATAGTTCCGGCAGTAAAAAATACATTAAACTATATAACAACTTCTGGAATTGTTAAGCATTTTTATGGTTATACATTTGCTTTAGGAGGAATATTTTCAATTATTGGCAGTGATTTTGAAAAATGCAATGGATTTCCAAATAATTGGGGTTGGGGATTAGAAGATAATGCTATGAACGATAGAGTATTACAACAATTATTAATCCTTAGTAGAGACCAGTTTTTTCCTATTAATTCTACACACATTATTCATTTGTATGATGAACCATTTAGAATTATTAATAAAAGAGAACCAACTGCTTATGTTGATAGTCGGTTGATTGATAACTTAAATAGTATTAATAATCTATATTATAGTATTATTAATAATAGTCCAAATGAAGAAAGTAATAAAATAACTAGTATAAAACAAAATGAATATACTATAAACATAGAAAAGTTTGAAACCTTAATTCCAGCCAATAGTAGCAATTATTATATTCAAAATATGTATACTACTCCTTTATTACAAACCTACTCCCAAAATAATATTAGTATAAAAAGAAATGTTAAATCAAGATGGTTATTACCTAATCTTATAAAATAGAGCAACTTCAAGTATAAAAAATGTTATCATTCAACTGAAACTACTTTTGCTAAATTACGTGGTTTATCCGGATTAATATGTTTTCCTATTGATAGTTCGTATGCCAATTTTTGCAAAGTTATAATATATATAATTTCATTATAATAGTCGAGATTAATTAATAAAATATGTTTATCATGTGTCAACTTTAATTCATCCACAACAGTTTGGGAATTTGTTATAACAAATAAGTTGGTTTCTCGAGCGCATATTTCGTAATATGTGGATTTTAAATTGTTGTAATCTTTATTATTAGTGTAGTCTATTAGTAATAATGTTATATTAGTTTTGTCTAATAATGCGAATGGTCCGTGTTTTAATGAACTTGCACTAAATCCTTCACAATTAATATAACAAACTTCTTTAATTTTTAAAGCACCCTCCATGGCAATTGGATATAATTTGTCTTTGCCTAATATAAATATACTAATTAGCGAATTGTCAATAATAAAATCTTTTAACATACAAATTTTCTTCATTACATCTATATCATATAAAAGTTGTTTTGCGCTGTTTGCAAGACTTCTAAGTGTGTTTAATTTTTTTATATTATTATAATAATCATTATTAACAAACCACATACTTAATAAGCTTAATATTATTAACATGCTTGTAAATGATTTTGTTGAAGCAACAGCAATTTCTGTTCCTGCATTTATATATATACCACAATCCACTTCGCGTGCTATTAGTGAATCAACTTTGTTTATTATACCAAGAGTTATGCATTTTTTTGCCTTACAAATTTTTAAACAATTATAAACATCCATGGTCTCGCCTGATTGTGATAAAAAAACACATAATGTGGTTGAAAAATTTTTAATATTTGGTAAAATATTATCATTAAACTCACACGCATTTACACTTTTAACATATACAAACTGTTTTATTTCATTTAAATAGAGTTCGCCAATTAATGCAGCATTATAACTTGTTCCGCAACCAATTAAGTAAACAAATTCTATATACTTTATAATATTGCTTATACTATCTAATCCGCCGAGTTTAATAATATTATTATTAATACGACCGCCATAATTATATGCTTTTTGTAGTGTTTCTGGTTGTTCCATTATTTCTTTAATCATCCAATTATCATATAAACCTTTGTTTTCGATTATATTTTCGTAACATACTTTTTTAATACTATAATCATTATAGTCTTGATTATTTAAGTTTTCTATTGTGCTATAATTAGAATTACTTATTTTAATAATATTGTTGTCTTTAAGTGATATATAATCACTAACTAGACCGGCAAAGCCATTTGTTTCTGATGTGCATATTATAAAAGTATCATTATAACCCAATAATAATGGAGAGCCTTTTCTTGTTACATAATATGTATCTAACTGTTTAGTATAAATAATGACCAAAGCCCATGTTCCTTCTAATTGACTTACTGTTTTTTTTAGTGCTTCTTCAATATTACATGACATCACCATAATATAATATTCTATTAAATTAGCAATTACTTCACTATCTGTATCACTGTAGAAAGTATAATTTTTAGATTGTAAAAATTCTTTAAGTATCATAAAATTATTTATTATACCATTATGAACGAGTATAATTTGTCTATTTTGCGAAAAATGTGGATGTGCATTATTGTCTGTTTTTCCACCGTGAGTTGCCCACCTTGTGTGTCCAAGTGCTATTCTAGAAAACAGTTTTTGCTTGTATTGTTGTTGTTGTTGTAAATCATTTGTTTCATATAATGATTGTACTAAATCAAAACAATCGCGTTTTGGTGTTGATGCTTTTTTAATTATATCAAATCTACTTGTTATGTCATTATAATAACATATTCCAATAGAGTCATATCCTCTATTTTGAATTAATTCTAAACTATTAAAAATGTGTTTTAATGCATTTTCTTTTTTTTTTGAATATATAAAAGTTATACCGCACATAATTTATAATAACATTTATCTAGTTAAATATTTAAATAGTTTAATAGTTAACTTATTTAAATATTTTTTAAAATCTATAAATAATGGCCTTTTCCTGTTTTAAATATTTTAAAACGAGGAGTATATGCAACAATATTTGCATAATTAATTTGTGTTGTTGAAGTACTATTGTTTGCTCTTAAATTCTCTATACATTGTTGTGATACTCTATTGCGCCTATTTGACCTAACTAAGTTGGCAAAATTTTGTCTTTCTAATTTATTTTCTCTAAAATTTTGATCATCTTTTGCTGAACTATGTTTATTTGCATTAATTTTATTTTTTACTATGTCTTCTTTGGAACTAAGACATTCATTGTCTAATTGATATTGATTGATAAACCCACGTCCAACTATAACATTTGGGTCATATGGTTGAATAGATAATAGTTTAGGAATATTATTTAATCCAATAAGTCCTTGTATCATTTTTCGCGAATAATTACTAGCATTTTTCTCTGGAATAATTATACTATTTGATGTTGAAGTACGAGCACCCGGTAAAAGTTCTATTGCTTTTGATAAGCTATCTACTGTGCTTGGGTCTCTAATAATCTCAATATTATTATTTGGATATCTAAAAGCTGGGTTTGTATCAGTATATGGATTATGATATATATATATACATTCAACATCTGTAAAATCACGTGCTGGTGTTGTATAAATTAGACTTACAACAGTTATAACATAATTATTTATTATTTCTCTTGTATTTGAACTTGGATAATTATAAAATATATTAAAATTTAAATCTATATAAAAATAACTATTATAATTAAATCGCACATCTAATAGTGCAGGTCTGGACAAACTAAAATATGAATTGGGGTCCAATAACTGTCGATTTGTTAAACTTCTTCTATACAAATAATCTTGCGTAACATCTACTATATCAAAACTAATTGATTTTGTATTGTAGTTAGTATCACTATTAAAATAATTAATATTTGGTTTTGTTATGCCACCACTAATAGTAACAAAAGCTAGATTGTTAAAAGTATTATAAAAGCTTCTTAAGTTAATAGTAGTAAAAAATCTATCAAACTCAATAGGTAATATTTTATTAGCACTATTATAAAAAGTATTAACAGTAACAGTTTTTAAAAGTATATTACTAAATAATTCATTGTCATATAAATAATTATTATTAATATATTGTATAAGAGTACTATGTTTTTTTTGCACGTTAATAGTTTGATTATTAATAATGTTTGATGTTATATTTTGTCTAAAATATATTGTTTCCATAGTAGGTGTAAAAGCAATATGTTTATATATATCACTTTGTGTAAGACCTGTTCTAAAATCACCCAGTGATAAATAAATAATATGTGGTTGAAATAATTTTGTAGAAAAATTAAGTTGCTTTGATTGTGATGACACTTTTACATTTGAAAAATATATAGTATTAGTATTCTCAAATACTATTTTACTTTGCGCATATTTTACTAAAGCAAAATTATTAGTTTTGATTAAAAAAGTATCAAAATTTAATGATGCAATGGTATTTTGTGTTGATGTATTAATAATATCAATGGCATAGTTTATATTTTTATAATAACTAGAATATTTATTGTATATATTATTATATATACTGTAATTATTAATTGAATTAGCGCTATTAATTTTTTCTAAACTAATTATATTACTAATATCACTAAGTCTAATAAAATTGCTTACATTATTATCTCTATATAAAAAAGTGATGAAGTCATCAGGTGTACCATTAGTTATTTTAAAGCGTAAGTTATTATAACATAAATCGGGATGATTTAAATAGTCTTTTATATTTAGTTTATAAAAATCATAATTTGGATTATTTATAATGCTTGAATTATTTATAGTGCTATTATTGTGAAAATTTGAACTGTTATCAATATTATTAAAATAATAATTTAAATTAAATAATTTATTAAAAGATTCACCAGATCCACTAGGTTTAGTAAGTAAATAATTTTTATCTACTTCATAACTACTTTCATTTTTTAGAAATATTAATTTTCCATTCTTTTTAGTGTCAGTAAAAAGAAATTTAATATTATTTTTAATATTATTTAATGTTAATAAACAATTTGTTCTAGTATAATTGTTACTAGTCCGGTTTAACACATTATAACTTAATATAATAATATTACTATTATTATTCAGAATTGTTGCTATATTTACAGAATTAGTATAAGTATTGGTATTTATATCAAGCCCTCTGGTAATAACGTGTGTATGTATTAATATTTTTGTTCCTTCATTAGTATTATTGATTTTATTGCGTGTTAAAATAATATAGTTTTGGTTCTGACTAGTTAATGCTAAAGGCATTAAATGACTTTTTTTGTCTAATATATATTAAGTTTTTATCTTAAAAAAAATAACATTATCTTAATGTTATTTTTGTTATTTTTGTTATTTTTGTTATTTTTGTTATTTTTGTTATTTTTGTTATTTTTTGTTATTTTTGTTATTTTTGTTATTTTTTGTTATTTAAATTTATGATATAATATCAGTGTCATTAAAATACCAATTTGAAGATAAATAATCTGTTTTAGAATTCTTAAGATTACTTTCCTTACTTGCATTAAGATTTGGACCTTTATACATTATTGAGTTTATATCAAAAGTACCAATAGCATAATTATAGTATTTTAAATTAGAAATTGCACCATCAAAACCACCATTATAATTTACATATAAATTATCATAATTTTGTTTAATAATATTTGATAATTTATGACGTTTTGTTAAATTTCCATTAATATAAATATCAACAATATTTTGCGATGTTACTCTAATTATTACACATACCCATTTTTTTATAGGAATACCATCTACATATATATCATCATAATAAGTATTGTTATTATTTTCATTATTATGAAATACATTAATTCGAACCAACATTCCTAAAAGTGGAAATTTATCTATTAAATTATCGCTCATATTTTTTTTTCCATTATATAAATATACACCCGGACAATTATTTGGACCAAATAATCCACTACCACCTTCTCCTTGTGAATTTGGCGAAGATCCTTTATTAAAAACATGTTTAAAGTCAAGTGTTTCTTTGTAATCTGTAGCATTAACATTTATCCAAAACGAGTAAGTAAATTCTATTCCTTCATATTCGTCCGCGCTGCGTAAAATAGGAATTGATGATTTTTCGCCTAAAGATTGTGTAATAGTAAGACCTTCTGTTCCATCTTTTAATCCATATATTAAAAAAGGCGTTTCTGATGGTGAAAAGAAATAATATAATAATTTACTTCCAACATAAAATAAAAATACAAAAATTATTATTATTGCTAATAAGAATGTGATTTTAGCTATCATTGTATTTGATGATAAAAAGTCATTTGCTGATTTTAATCTACTTTCTGCTGTATATGGAATTGCTGCATTTATGTTTTTTTTTATTTTATCAAATATACTTTCTTGTGGATTTATAATACTCATAATATTAATATATATATATAAATTATATTTCAAAAGTACCTTTTTCTTTATTATACTCTAAAAAGCTTATTTTTAATCTATATTTATTAAACAATGATTTGGCCAATGATTGATTTATTCCTTCTTTATAAATGTTATAGGCTTCTTGTGGGTTTATAGAATCATTTTCATAGCGAATACGTGTAATAAAACCTTCAAACCCACTATTTGCACCATTATTATTTATAGCATTTGTTCCTTGGGACATATTTCCTATATATATGTTTTTTTTCTCGATTGTACTATAATAATTTTTATATAATCCATGCATTATAAATGAATTTCGTAATTTTCCATCTAAATAAACATCAAGTGTTCTTGTATCCACACTTAATGTTACATTATTCCATTTTTGAACAGGTATATTGGATATTTTATATCTAGTGTAGTTTCGCCTATTTACTAGTCCACTATTTGATGCACCCCCTGCATTATTGTCTAAATATGTTTCAATATCAATTATTAAATTATTTTCATATTTATCTAAAGCAATATTTATATTTTTGGGTTTAATTTGACCTGCACTAATGTCTTTTTGAACTTTTGTGCTTATTCCAGATAGCATTGACGTTAATTCGGGTAATGTTGGGGCATTTGGATCAACTGCCATATATAAAATATTTTTTTCATTTGATATATTATTTCCCCAATTATCTATATAAAACCATACACTTAATGTAAAATTTGATGAATTATTTTCTGGTATATCTTTTGCTACTATAATGTTTTTATTTGATATAAACATTGAACTAACTGTATTTTGCAAAGTTACTGCTTCTTTCGCATCGCACATAATATCATAAATTATATTTGTTTTAAAAAACAGATTGCGAAGTCCCCATATTACTACAACAATCAATATTATGACAATAATAATATTAGCTATTCCCATATTAAAATATTAAAATATTAAAATATTAAAATATTTTAATAAAATATTAATTATAAAACGTTATTTGTTATTTATTATTTGTTATTTGTTAAATTATATAACAATTCAATTGTTAGTGGACTAACAATAGAACTATAATATGTTATTTCTTTAATACTTCCGTGTATTCCGTCTTTTTCTCCTATTGTTACTTTATCTCCTTTAAAAAATGGTGTTACATTTTGTTTTGAACCAACTAACTTTCCATCTATAAAAATATCAATGTTATTGTTATCATAATTAATAACAAAAAATATCCATTTTTGAAATTTAATATCTTTTGTTTCATATATAGTATCTAATTGATCTCCTTTATTATTTAATGTTCTAGATCTAATAATAATAGATTGTGATTTGCCGTTATAATATATTACAGGTTTATAAGCATAGTTGAATATTTCAGTATCTTTTGAATATGCAACTGATGTATTTGTTGGTTGTGGATTAATGTAAATATAGAAACTAATACTATATGAATAATTATAAGGAAATGCGTCTTTGCTTTTTGGTGGATCATAAAAACTTGTTTTAATATTATAAATACCATTGTAATCATTTTTCATTAATTTAAAATTATACCCTTTTGTATCACTTATATTTTCTTGTGTTTGTTTAGTAATTTCTTTGCTTTCTTCAGCATCTATTTGCAATGAACTATCAAATGTCTTAAATATTGAATTTTCATTTTTATTTAAATTTAAATTTTTTAATAAAGCATCTATTGGATTTTTAATATAAGAAGTGCTTATGCTATCATCTTTTTTAATTATTGGAATATCAATAGTTGAATCAACATTTTTATTTAGATTTTGATAAATACCTAGCACCTTCATTTCATTTAAATAATAAGGACCGGATCCTTGTAATAAACTACTTTTGTTTAATGTTCTAACATATTTAAATAAATATGGCAACAAAAATAGTAATGTTATAAGTAATAATAAAATAAAAAGTAATAAATATATAGAATTTGGTGTTAATTTAATATCCTTATTAATTTCATCAATTGCCAAAACTAACAAACAAGGTATAAAAAAGATTGTTTTTTTAAGTATGCAAATGTAATTATACATAAAATAACTCGTCTCGGGGTTATCGTTTTTACATGTTTCATCTTTGGATGTTGATTTTATGGAAAATAAAACTGCTAATATTGCTAATATTACGATTAAAATTGTTAAACCTATTACTGTTTGTGTAATGCTAAATAGATTAGTATTTCTTTGTAAATATAATATATAGTGAAGTAATGCTAATATACTAATTAATGAAACAAATAATATTAGTATATACATAAATAAATAACCTAATGGGGTTATATATGTTTGCTTAAATATAGTACTAGTTATATTATAATCTTTGGCAAAATAACCGTCTGAACTTAAAGTTTTGGCTATTGATTCGTTATCTGGATTTAATCTATCATTTTTAAAAATATTTTTATTGTTATTATTTCTAAATACCATAAAAAGAAAATAAAAAATTGCAATACTAAATATTACTAATGACGCTAATATTTCATATTTTGTATTTTTTATACCAAATAAATCAAACTGATTATTTAAATAATAGACAAGACCAAATACTAATATTATTAATGCAATATTTATATATTTATAATAGTAATGCACGGTTTCTTGCCCTGTTTTATTAAATTTTATTCCATTAATTATTATATCCATAAAAATATTTCGACTGTTTTTAAGAAATGCTACTATACTATTTGAAATAGTATTAACTATTTCAAAACTTGTTTTAAATAGTTGTGCCATTATTAAATAATATTAATAATATAAATTACTAAGTTTTTTAAAATGATTTACTAAGTTTGTTTTTGTTAAACTTAAACTATAAAATTATAAAATTACAAGTTTTCAAATGCAGTTTTTTTACCATGACAATCTCTACATAAAGCAACTAAATTATCAATTGAATTTGACCCACCATATTCTAGTTTAATAACATGATCTACCTCAAACCACGCAGGTAATTGTTTTTGGCAACTTTTACAATGCCAGTTTTGTGATGCTGCTACAAACTTTTTTTTGGTTTCACTTACACTTCTTTTTGTTGAAGTATTTCCAGATTGCAATATTTTTTGTTGCTGTTTTGTCAAATTATGATTATTATTTATTGATTTATATAAATTTTGTGACTCTCGTATATTTGTTCCTGAACTCATATTATAATTATTATTTAACTCATTTGTTATTGAATTAGATGTAAAATCAATAATAGGAGTTATAAAACTTGCAGTATTTCTATCTATTGGTAAATACTTAATATAACCATTTGTATTACGTACAAAGTCTGTATAATTTGCTGGATTTTTCTTTATAAATAAATATATACATAATCCAATAAACGCTATTAATGCCATTTTATAATATTTTTCATAAATTTTTAGTTTAGCTATTAATTTACCTTCAAAATATGTATTTAACAATACAAAACCAGTAATAGTTAATATTAGCAATTCAAATTTCATATTATGTCTTAATAATTATAATTATATTAAATTATGTAAAATTAATTATTAAGTTATTAAATTTTAAGTTATTAAATTTTAAGTTATTAAATTTTAAGTTATTAAATTTTAAGTTATTAAATTTTAATAGTTAGTCCAATTATTACTAACACTAATAATACTATTAAACTTCCAAAAATGTATTTTTGTTTCATCTTACTTTCTTCATATTTTTTAATTTCTTTTATTTTATAGTTTTCGTAATATTTATTCATTGCTTCATAATATGTTATTTCAGGTTTTCCTAAATAAATATTTATTTTGTTATGTATAAAATGAACCCACTTTACAAATGACTCACGAGAGTCTAAATATGGGGTAACAGGATATGCGTCTAAAAATCGACTAAATATATTTCCAATATCACTAATTGGTAAAAATAATGGTAAATTTGTTATAAAGTCATAATATTTTTTTTTGGTTGAGTCATTACTATTATTGGGATAACTTAATGCAATTGTATATAATACAAACCAATAATGTGGACCCCAGATTATTGGATTTAACACATTATTATTTAAATTACTAGACATAACTTATAAGTAACATTAATAAAATTATTCAATAGTTTTAACAGAAAAACTATTTGCTAATTCATAAAATAATTTAAATATTATAATTAACATTATAACTTTATATAAATTAATTGAATCATTCAATAATTGTCCGTTTAAGAATGTGTTTTGGTTAGTTAATAAATGAATTAATACACCCAATGGTAATAATATTAAGTAATATGCTTGACGATTTAATTTAGTATATACTCTAATATAATGTTCTATAATATATGCAATAACAAATGTCATAATTAAATCAAATAGCGAAATACCCATACCATTTGAATTTAAAAATGGTTGTTCCAATTGTACTCTATATTGTCGTAGTTCTCGTAGATCCATTTTAGATTATAATATTATAATCTTATATAATATAACTTTATAATATTATAATGTTAATGTTAATTAACTAATAAAAATTTATATAAAACAATAACACGTTATTAATTTAAATAAGTATTTACTAATAGTTATGAATATAAAAAAACAAGTATTTTGCAATAATTGCGGTAAATTAGGACATTTATTTCACAATTGTCGTGTCCCTATAACAAGTATTGGAATTATTCCGTTACGAATTGTTAAAAAATTTGATACAACCTTAAAACATTATGAAAATGTTATTGAACTATTAATAATTAAACGTAAAGACAGTCTTGCTTTTATTGATTTTATGAGAGGAAAATATATAATGGAAGATAAAAACTATATTTTAAATTTATTAAATAATATGAGTATAAGTGAACGAAATTTCTTATTGGATAATGACTTTAATACTATATGGAATTATTTATGGAATTATAATACAAATAATTTATATAGAAATGAAGAAAAATTGTCAAAAATAAAATTTAATAAATTGAAAACGGGTTATGTTAGTATTTTAGAAAGTTACAATTTAAAAGATTTAATTAACTTATGTGTTAAAAACTATACTGAACCTGAATGGGGATTTCCAAAAGGACGGCGCAACTATCATGAAAAAGATATTGTGTGTGGATTAAGAGAATTTGAAGAAGAAACAGGATATAAAAAGGGAGATATTGAAATTTTCAATAATATTGTACCATTTGAAGAGATTTTTACTGGTTCAAATTATAAATCTTATAAACATAAATATTTTGTAGGCATTATTGATAATACAACTATTCCTATAAATAATTTTCAAATTTACGAAATTAGCGAAATAAAATGGGTTCCTATTACTGATGTAGTTAATTATATTAGAGACTATAATTATGAAAAAACAAATATAATAAATGATTTAAATAAATTATTAAAAACATATAGACTATATATATAATGTTGGGATCGGAAATCACACCACAATTAAATAGTACTATGGAAAAAAAAGAAGAAGATGTAAATGATGATATAGGTGATTTGGAAAACGAAACAACATATGATAAAGATGATGGTTCAAATGATGATGCTGATTCAAATGATGATGCTGATTCAAATGATGATGCTGATTCAAATGATGATGCTGATTCAAGTGAAGATTTAGATGAAGATTTAGATGAAGATTCAGATTTAGAAGTAAATAGAGGACAAACTATTAATAAAACTAATAATTTTAAATTGGCACAAATGTTCAAAGAAAATATGAATAAATTAACATTGGATGAAAAAGAACAGAGCGAACTTAAAAAAGAACTTACAGATCTAGAAAAGAATGTTAAAACAAAAAATGATACAAAGCATTTTTTAAATGCTATTGAATTATTAAATAGAAAACAATTGAGTGATTCTTTTGATAAGACTGACTCTTTTGATAAGAATTATAAATATTTATATCCACATTTAGACGATGAGTATTTTAATATAAAAATAGCCAATAAAAAAGAATTTGCAGAAAATAAATTACATATAAATTTGGATTCTGATTTTGAAAAATTAAGTAATGAAATATGTGATAAAGATTTTGAATTGGCACCATATCAAAAGTTTATTAAGAATTTTTTATCAAGTAATACACCCTATAATGGACTATTACTTTATCATGGTCTAGGAACAGGTAAAACTTGTTCGGCAATAGGTGTTGCCGAAGAAACAAGAAAATATTTGAAATATATGGGATATAGTGAACGAATTATAATAGTTGCCTCACCAAACGTACAAGAAAACTTTTATTTACAATTATTTGATGAACGAAAACTAGAATTTAAAAATAATAGTTGGACTATTAACAATTGTGCAGGACAGAGTATTTTAGATGATATCAATAAAACACACAAAAATTTAACACGAGAAAAAGTAATAAAAATTATGACAAATATTATAAATACTTATTATTTATTTATGGGTTATACACAGTTTGCAAATCTTATAATAAAGAAATCAAATAGTTTACAAAGTTTAAATAGTGTAGAAAGCGTACAAAAAAAAAAGGTAGTTGAAAGATTGCAGAAATTTTTTAATAACAGATTAATAATAATTGATGAATTTCATAATATAAGGCAATCAAAAGACAATACTAATAAATTAGTTTCAAATGAATTACTCAAGCTTGTTAAAAGTGTTAATAATTTAAAATTGTTATTTTTATCGGCAACTCCGATGTTTAATGATTACAAAGAAATCATATTTTTGATTAATATATTAAATATGAATGATAGACGAAGTATTGTAGATATTAAAGATATATTCAATAATGATGGTTCTTTTCTTGTAAATAGTAAAGGTGAAGAAGTAGGATTAGACTTATTTAAGCGAAAAATTACTGGATATATTAGTTATGTAAAAGGCGACAATCCTTTAAGTTTTCCATTTAGAATTTTGCCAAATGATTTTTTACCAGAACACAGTATAAAAAGTAAAACTTATCCACAATTTAAAATTAATGCTAATCCATTAACACAATCAATAGAACTATTTGATATATATATTAATACTAACATCTCTCCTTATCAAGAATTTATATACAATATTATTTTAAAAAATAATATATCAAAATTTGATGAAGACAAGATTAATGAAATGGAGTCCTTTGGTTATACATTGTTGCAAAAACCATTAGAAGCATTAAATATTGTATTTCCAAATCCGAAATTAGAAACTTATTTTGATGAAAAATTGGCTTATTATGAAAGTAATATTGCAGAACTAATTAAAAATATTAATTTAGAAGAAATAAATAATTTATTAAGTGTTAAAGAAATAGTTGGAAAAGCAGGTATTCATAATATTATGAGCTATGAAGAAACACATTCGCCCAAATCTAGACATAATTATGTGTTTAAAAATAGTAGTGCTCCTAATATATTTGATGTTAATAACATTGGTAAATATAGTTTCAAAATAAAATCAATAATAGACTCTATTAATAATAGTAATGGTCCTATTATTGTATATTCGCAATTTATTGATGCTGGTTTAATACCAGTTGCATTATCATTAGAGTCACTTGGATTTAGAAGATATGGCGCAAACAAATCTCTATTTTCAATAGCTCAAAGTGAAGAATTAGATATAGTTAGTTATAAGAAAAAATCAGAATTAATTGGTTCTAAATTTTATGGCGCTAAATATATTATTATTAGTGGCAATACTAATTTATCACCTGATGTTATTGGAGATTTAAAGGCAGCAACAGATATAAATAATAGCGATGGTAAAATTGTAAAGGTTATTCTTCTTTCAGCAGCTGGAAGTGAGGGAATTGACTTAAAATTTATTAGACAAGTTCATATTTTAGAACCATGGTTTAATATAAATAGAATAGAACAAATAATTGGTCGAGCAATTAGAACATGTAGTCATAAAAATATGCCGCTTAAGCAAAGAAACGTACAAATATTTATGCATGGTACACTATTAAATAATAATACTGAATCTGTCGACTTACTAATTTATAGAAAAGCCGAAGAAAAAGCTAAAATAATAGGTAAAATTAGTAGAATTTTAAAAGAACATTCAATTGATTGTTTATTAAATTATGAACAACAAAAATTTGATGAAAAATTACTTAATAAAAAATTAGAACTAACTCTCTCAAATAATTCTTCAATTACTTATAGTATTGGCGATAAATCATACAGTCCATTATGTGACTATATGGCCGAATGTAGTTATGAATGTAAACCTGATTTGAAAGAAAATATTAAAATGGGATTGTCAGAAACAAATGAACCAAATAGTTATTCTTACAATGAATTTTATTTGCAAACAAATAATGAAGCAATAATTAAAGTAATTAGAAATTTGTATAAAGAGAGATTTTTTTACGCAAAAGAGGATATTTTAAATCATTTGCGCTCTTTTTCTAAAGAACATATACATAATGCATTAGATGAACTAGTAAATAATGAAAATATTTATATAACAGATAAATATAATACATTGGGTAAATTAATAAATATTGAAAACATGTATATTTTTCAACCTGAATTATTAAATAATGAGGCTACGTTATTTGAAAGGTCAAATCCAATACTAAATAAACCAGACGGAATAACATTTGCTGTTCCTGAAACTTTTGATGTTTTTAAAGGTAAAGATACTTTAAATGTTATTCCTGATTCTAAACCAGACAAACTAGACAAACTAGACAAACTAGACAAACTAGACAAACTAGACAAACTAAGTAAATTAGACAAACCAAGTAAAATGGATTTTACTAGTTCTGAGGAAAACTATTTAACAATTGAAAATATAGATCATGTGAAGTTGGTTATTAATGACATTAGTAACAATTATAATTATATTACTAATATACCAACTGATTTAATAAATAGCAGTGATAATGATAATAAATATATAAATTATGGTATAATTTGCAAACTGTTAAAAGATGAAAGTATTTTGAATAATGACATAGTGGCCAAATTAGCAATAGCTATTTTGTTAGATGATGTTGATTTTGAAAAAACTATTTTATTAGTTAATTATTTATTAAATAATGGCTATAATTTGGCAGGTTTAAACTCTTTTGAAAAAGAGCTATTAATTTATTATGAAACTAATTTTATTACAAGTTCTAATGGTAAATTAAAAGCACTAATGTTGCCAAAAAAAAGTGACTTTAAAAATTATACTTTATATATAATTAAAAAAAGTAAAACAACACATATTAGTGGTGCAAATATATTAATAGTGCAAGGAGAAACAGAAGACTATGATGATTTTAATAGTACTATTGGTGATGCAAAATTAGAACAATCAAACTTAGCAAGCGCACTCGGATTTTTATCATTGGAAAAAAATAAAAAAGAATTTATTACATATTTTAAAACAAAGAGTGGGTCAAATAAAGGTTCGCGTTCTAGTAGAGCCGGAAAAGCGCAAAATGAAAAGTTATTTGTTGTTATTGGAGTTTCAAGTGCTATTATTGCAAAATTAAAAAAGTATAACCAAAATACTTTTAGTAATGCTCTAGAAATTTATTTTAGATATTATGATTTGATTAAAAAAGATGACAAACATTGGTTTTTTAATTTAATACAATCATTTATAAATGAGTTTAATTAAAATAACTATTATAATAACTATTAATATAACTATTAAAATATATAATTGAATAAATATTAAATATAAAAATCTTATTATATACTAAGATGTCCAAATCATTAAATAAAAAATATTCATTGAAACAAGATAAAGACAAATCAGTAGTTGGAAAAACAACTACCTCTAATTTACATATATATATACGTTCATTATTAACGCAAAAAATTGTACTAAATTATGGCGAAGTAAATTCGGAATTATTTGATACATTAGAAGGTAAATTAAAACATTTTAATGAAGGAAAATGTATTAAAGATGGTTATGTTAAAAATAATAGTGTCAAATTGTTAACATATTCAGGCGGTGAATTATTTTCAAATAAATTAGTATTTGAATGTGTTTTTGAGTGTTTAATTACAAATCCAGTAGAATCTATGGTATTAAATTGTGTAGCAAAGTCTATTACAAAAGTGGGTGTTCGTGCAGAATTAGTAACAGATGATAATAATAGTCCATATATTATATTTATAGCGCGCGACCATCATTATAGTAATGAAGTATTTTCACAAATAAAAGAAAATGATATGTTACAAGTGAGAGTATTGGGACAACGCTATGAATTAAATGATAAATTTATTAGCGTGATTGCTGAACTTATTAGTATTAATAATTACGGCACATTAAAAAAAGAACTAGAAGGTGATTATGGATTAGAAGTAGAAGACAATTTGGATGGTGCAATAGAAGAAACAGTTGGTGGAGAAAAAATAAAATTAAAAACAAAAAAAGGTGCCCAAAGACTAAAAAAAAATATGGCTTAGTTTACAATAATCAGTTTAATAGATGATTATTATTTAAACCTATTTAAATAATAATAAACATATTACTAAGTAATGACTACTATTGAAGAAAATAATATTCACCCAAATGACCTTGATAAACTATGTAAAACTATTGAACTACTTGAAAAAATACATCATATTGAAATAGCTAAAATATTAAAACTAAATAACATTTATTTAAATGAAAACAATAATGGCATTTTTGTTAATCTTAATAAAATATCACTGCCTATATACAATAGTATACAAAATTATATTAACTTTGTTAAAAAACAAGAAAATGATATTAATAAAGATGAAAAATTGAAAAAAGATTTAGAAACTAATTATTTTAAAGATAATAAAGATAGTAATACTAATATAGTAAGCAATGTTATTTAATAAGCAACA
>Ga0164294_10001010_pt1 | contig 26580 bp, 22 predicted proteins | sample GEODES005metaG_FD_111479 | JGI IMG/M metagenome (GOLD analysis project Ga0164294, IMG submission 111479) | Oligotrophic lake water microbial communities from Sparkling Lake, Wisconsin, USA - GEODES005 metaG | ecosystem: Environmental > Aquatic > Freshwater > Lake | place: USA: Sparkling Lake...
CGGGCGTGATGAATTCATTGGAAAGCCTGTCGCCATAGATCCAGTCGGCGCCAAAGCCGCCGTTGATCTTGTCCGCATCAAGGCCTCCATACATGTAATCGGCCAGATTTGTCCCGTTCAGGGTATCAATGTTTGCGGTTCCATCGATCGTTGCCATGGTCATCCATCCCAGTAGTTAACTGTTGCCTTTTAGTCCGAATCGGAGGAAAGTTAGCGCGCCTTTATGGTACACGCTACCCCTAAACTTGGCGCAGGAAACAAGCAGTGTGCCGGTGGCAACTTGGGTCTCGACTGGGGCAGGTGTACAGCGGGACTGCGAAAGACTACAGAATCAACGGCCTGTTTACTCGTGACGGGTGTTTTCGCGGTGATGGGGGCAGGCGCTCGAATTACCAGAACGGTACCCTCTATGCTGGCTCTAGAGCCTGTCCTGATAAGGTGGAGGCCTCGTCATCGCCTCAGGAAGCTTCTCGGCAAGGAGCGCCGCCCTTCGGCTGGCTGCTTGCAGCAGCCGCTCAGGATAAACTGCGCCTTTGGCGCGTGCGGGCTGGTAGCCCGGGCCAGCGACGAGGGCGCTGCCAGAGACTTTGGCCGAGGGGCTTCCTGACGCGACCCCGCAGCGGCGGGCCGATGCCTCCTCCTCTTCAGGACAGGCTCTAGGCCTGCTTCATGTGCCTTTTCGGCAGACTGGAAGTCCTGGCCGGGCCCGTGATCGCGCTGTCGGTCAAGGCCCCGAAGGGATCAGCGTGAGCGCGGTCTGGCGGCCGTCGATGAAGCGCAGGGTCTGGCCGTCGAAGTAGGCGTTCTCCTCGGCGCGGAAATCGACGCGCTGGCCGTCCCATTCTGGCACGGCGGCGTAGGTGGTGAGTTCGATCGACCAGGCGGTGTTCGCGCGGAGGGGGGCGCTGCCGCGCGGGTCGGCGTTCTGGTTGTCCCAAAAGCCGATCGAGGGACCGGCAGCGTGGCCGTGGAGGCCGATCGGGTGCGAATAGATCGAGGGATCGAGGCCCGCTGCCTTGGCCTCCGCCCGCGCCAGTGCCAGCGCTTCGTTGCCGCTGCGGCCCGCGGCGAACTGGCGCCGGAGGATGTCCTGCAGCGTGTTGCTGTTCACAAGGCCCTGCCTGAGGCCCGCCGGAGCCTCGGTTTCGCCGGGCTTCAGGACATAGGCGAGGTGCTGGGTATCGGTGTTGAGCCTCAGGTACGTGATGCCGAAATCGGTCCAGAGGAGATCGCCCGGCTGGATCACTTCGGCGCCTTCGAGCATGCCCTTCACGCCGCGGCGCTGGATGCCGATCGAGGGATGGAACCAGGCATCGAGGCCCAATTGCAGCAGCCGGTCGCGGTACCACCACTGCACCTGTTCGGCCGTGGTGACGCCGGGGGTGATGACCTTGCGCGAGAAGGCCTCGGCGATCACGGCATGCGCGGTGCGTTCGATTGCGGGGTACAGTTCCATCTCGGCCGGGGTGCGCGTCTCCAGCCAGCGGATCGCGAGGCCTGCGCCGCTGACAAGGCGCTGGCGCAAGGCGGGGGGCAGCGCGGCGGTGAGCTTGTCGTACTGGCTGACCGTCATGCCATCGGCGAACTGGTTGAGATCGGAAATGTTGACGGCAATTTTCGCCGGGCTTCGTGCTGCGATCAGGTCGGCGGCGGCCTGCCACTGGTCGGGCTGTTTCGCCGGATCCCAAACCGGCGCGAAGAGGTCGCCGAGGCCATAGCGGCTGACGGTGAACCGCTCGACCGGCTTGCCGCTGCCCGGATCATGGAAGATCAGGATCGTGCGGCGCCGCGCGTGCATGCTTTCGGCCTCGAGCATCGAGGCTACGACCGGCTCCTCGAAATACTCGCGCGCCACCAGCAACCACAGATCGATGCCTTCCGCACGCATGATGGCGGGGATCAGGGTATCGAGCCGGGCGGCGAGGATGCGGTTTTCGGTCTCCGCCCGTTCGCGCGCGGAAAGGAGCGGCGGCACGGCGGGCGCTTGCTGTTCGGTCTCGCTCATGCCGATCGGTGCGGATGCAGCGGTTGCAGGACTTGCAACGAGAGTAAGAGCCAATGCCGCTGCCGATACCATCCGTCTTGCCATCAGGCCCTCACCTTTTGCTGCCATGGTGCCGACAGTGGCCGTTCGCCGCGCGCGGATCAAGCGCGGCCCGTGCAGCATTGGTCCGCTGACGGGCGTTGCATCGGGGCGGCTGCCATGGGATGCCTTGGGCCACGCCGCCGTTGCAGGAACGCCGATGATCGAATTGCTGAGCGCGCCCACGCCCAATGGGTGGAAGGTTTCCATCATGCTCGAGGAATGCGCACTTCCCTACGAGGCGCGCTGGATCAACCTCGGCAAGGGCGAGCAGTTCGCGCCCGAATTTCTGGCGGTGAGCCCGAACAACCGAATTCCCGCGATCATCGACCATGCGCCGGCTGACGGGGGCGAGCCGGTGCCGGTGTTCGAGACGGGGGCGATCCTCGTCTATCTGGCGGAGAAGACGGGGCAGTTCCTTCCCAACGACCTGCGCGGGCGCAAGGCGGTGCTGGAATGGCTGTTCTGGCAGATCGGCGGGCTGGGGCCGATGCTGGGACAGCACGGGCATTTCCGGCTCTATGCGCCCGAGCGGATCGCCTATGCCACCGAGCGGTATCGGGCTGAGGCGCTGCGGCTTTACGGGGTGCTGGACCGGCAGCTCGCGCGGCATGAACATGTGGCGGGCACGGACTATTCGATTGCCGACATGGCCTGCTTCCCGTGGATCCAGACGTGGAAGGCGCAAGGCATTCCGCTGGAGGAGTTTGCGGCGCTGAAAGCATGGTACGACCGGCTGAAGGAGCGGCCGGGCCTACGGCGCGGAATGGCGGTCGGGCGCGACCGGATCAACAAGCGCCCGCAGGACGATGCCGAAACCCGGCGGGTGCTGTTCGGAATCAAGGATGGAGATGGGGCATGAGCGTGCGCGTCGAGTTTTTCTATGACCTCTCCTCGCCGTGGACGCGGCTGGCATTTCACAATTTCCGTGCAGCAATTGCGGGGCGCGATGTGGCGATGACCTGGCGGCCCTTCCTCGTCGGCGGGGTGTTCAACGCGGTGAACCAGAGCGTTTATGAAAGCCGCGCGAATCCGGACAATCCGAAGTTCCGCCTGAGTTTCGTTTGGCTCAAGGAATGGGCGCGGCTGGCGGGCCTCAGGATGAATTTTCCTTCCGAATTCCATCCGGTGAAGTCGGTCCATGCGATGCGGTTTTGCTGCGCGCTGGAGGAGCAACCGGAAGATTTGGCTTCCTTCAGCGAGGCCGCGTTCGAGGCTTATTTCGGCGATGCGCGCAATATCGATGATCCCGCTGTGCTGGAGGATATCGCCAATGCCTGCGGGCTCGATGGCGCAGCCTTGCGGGCAGCTTCGGGCAGCGACGAAGTGAAGGCGCGGCTGCGCGCGAACACCGACGAGGCGATTGCGCGCGGGGCTTATGGTTCGCCGACGATCTTTGTCGATGGCGCCTTCATGTACTTCGGCAACGACCAACTCCCACTGGTGATGCAGCGGATTGCGATGGTGGAGGCGGGCTGAAGCCCCAGTTGCGCTGGATCAATGATCCGGTGTCCAAAACCATGGAGCCTTGATCTGTCCAGTGGGAGTGACAGATCGTGCGCATTCTTCTCGTTCATCCGAATTACCATTCCGGCGGCGCGGAGATCGCGGGGAACTGGCCTCCCGCATGGGCCGCCTATCTGGCGGGGGCCTTGCGCGGGGCGGGCTACGACGACGTCCATTTCATCGATGCGATGACCGACCATGTCGACGATGCCGCGCTGGAGGCGCGCATCCGCGAACTGAAGCCGGACATCGTCGGCACCACTGCGATCACGCCTTCGATCTACAAGGCCGAGGAAACGCTGAAGATCGCGAAGAAAGTCTCGCCCGCGATCATCACGATGCTGGGCGGAGTGCACGCGACCTTCATGTTCAAGCAGGTGCTGACCGAGGCGCCGTGGATCGACGTGATCGTGCGCGGGGAGGGCGAGGAAATCCTGCTCGAACTGGTGCGCGCCATCGATGATGGGCGCTGGCCGCTGGCGCGCCACGAGATCGAGGGGCTCGCCTTCCTCGACGGGGCGGACATCATCGCCACCAAGGCCGCGCCGACGGTGAAAGACCTCGAAAAAATCAAGCCCGACTGGGGCATTCTGGAGTGGGGCAAGTACATCTACATCCCGCTCGGCAAACGGGTCGCCATTCCCAACATGGCGCGCGGGTGTCCGTTCACCTGCTCGTTCTGCTCGCAGTGGAAGTTCTGGCGCGATTACCGGATTCGGGACCCGAAGGCGGTGGTCGACGAGATCGAGACACTGGTGAACGATCACGACGTCGGTTTCTTCATCCTCGCCGACGAGGAGCCGACGATCAACCGCAAGAAGTTCATTGCCTTCTGCGAGGAGCTGATCGCGCGCGGCCTGCCGGACAAGATCCAGTGGGGCATCAACACCCGCGTCACCGATATCCTGCGCGATGAGGAATACCTCGCGCTCTACCGCCGCGCAGGCCTCGTCCACGTCTCGCTCGGCACCGAGGCGGCGGCGCAGCTGAAGCTCGATCTGTTCAACAAGGAAACCACGGTCGAGCAGAACAAGAAGGCGATCCGCCTGCTGCGCGAGGCGGACATTCTGGTGGAAGCGCAGTTCATCGTGGGGCTGGAAAACGAGACCGCGGAAACGCTGGAGGAGACCTACCGCATGGCGATGGACTGGAAGCCGGACCTTGCCAACTGGTCGATGTATACGCCCTGGCCGTTCTCCAACTTGTTCGAGGAGCTGGGCGACAAGGTCGAGATCCACGATTTCGACAAGTACAATTTCGTCACGCCGATCATCAAACCCGCCGCGATGGACCGGGCTGAACTGCTCGACCGGGTGATGAACAACTATCGCCGGTTCTACATGAGGAAGGCGCTGTTTTCCTATCCGTGGCAGGGGACGGGGTATCGCCGCAAATACCTGCTCGGGTGCCTCAAGGCGTTCCTCAAGGCCGGTTTCCAGCGCACGTTCTATGATCTGGGCCGGGTGAACTACTGGGGGCCGCAATCGAAGAAGGGCGTCGACTTCAAGTTCGACCGCACGCGCACCAACCACCGCGCCGAGACGGGCGACTGGAAGGCGGCGGCCGAGACGAGCCGCAAGGCGGCGGCGCGCGGGGCGGTGGTCCACGAGGCAGCCGGCGTGATCAAGGCTTGCGGCGGGGGGACGGAGCAGCTCAGCGACGCGGAAGCCGATGCGTTTGATCCGGTGCCCTCGCGCGGTGACGCGCCGGGGCGGAGCGGGGCGCATACATGAGCGTGCTGGCTGGAAAGGTCGGGCCGAACGCGATCATTCAGCTGGCCGATGTGCTGGCCGACCGGCTGGGGTTGGAGGAACGCGCGGCGGCGCTGCGCGCGGCGGGGCTGGCCAAGTATCTCGCCGCCGATCCGGAGCGGATGACCGACGAGCGCGAGGCGGCGGCGCTCCACCATGCGGTGCAGGCGCGGCGCGCGGACGACTGGGACGAGTTGTCGTGGGAAGCGGGGACACGCACGGCAGAGTATCTGCTCGAGCACCGCATTCCAAAGGGCGCGCAGTGGCTGCTGCGGCGCTTGCCGCCGGCGTGGTCGGCGCGGCTGCTGCTGCGGGCGATCCGGGCGCATGCCTGGACCTTTGCGGGATCGGGCGCGTTCTCGGCGCGGATGGAGCGGGGCGCGGTGGTGGTCACCATTGCGGCGAATCCCATCGCCATGCCGGGGTGCCCCTGGCACCGGGGCGTGTTCACCCGGCTGTTCGCGGAGCTGGTCTCGCCGCGCGTGCTGGTGCGGCACGAGGCGTGCTGCGCAGGGGGCGGCAAGGCCTGCACCTTCCTGATCGGGTGGACCTGATCCCCCGTTGACCCGCATTCCACAAATGCTACTCTGCAGTATAAACATAGCAAAAGGTGGGAGAGCGGCGATGGTTACAGCCTCACAGGTCATGCTCACGGCAACCGAGCGGGTCACGCTGGGCGTGCCGGCGGCCGAAGCGGTTTCGCAGGAAGCGGCGGCGCGCGATGCGAAGCGCGTGTTCATCCTCGCAAGCAGCTACCTCAACCGCCAGACGGACGAGATCCGCCGCATCGAGGCCGCGCTGGGCGCGCGGCACGCAGCGACCCATGACGGCATCCAGCCCCACGCCCCCCGCAGCGATGTGCTTGCCGCGGCGAATGCGGCGCGCGCGGCGGGGGCCGATCTGGTGGTCACCGTGGGCGGCGGTTCGGTGACCGATGCGGGCAAGATCCTGCTGATCTGCCTCAAGCACAACATCACCACCATCGAAGGCTTCGACGACTACCGCGTGCGGGTTGACGAAACCGGCGCGATGGTGATCCCCGAATTCGCCGGTCCCGATGTGCGCGCGATCTGCGTGCCGACGACGCTTTCGGGTGGCGAGTTCAACCCGCTTTCGGGCGCGACGGACGAGGCGATCAAGCTCAAGCAGGCCTATACCCAGCGCGAGATGGTGCCGGTCTGCGTCGTGCTCGATCCCGCGATCACGGTGCACACGCCGGAGTGGCTGTGGCTCTCCACGGGCGTGCGCGCTGTCGACCATGCGACCGAGACGCTCGCTTCGTTCCTCTCCAACGATTTCTGCGACGGCATTGCCGACAGCGCGCTGCGGCTGCTCGCGGCGGGGCTCCCGGCGGTGAAGGCGGACCCCACCGACCTCGACGCGCGCCTCAAATGCCAGATCGGCGCGTGGCAATCGATGATCCCGATCATCGGCGGCGTGCCGATGGGCGCGAGCCATGCCATCGGCCACGTACTCGGCGGCACCTGCGATGTGCCGCATGGCCATACCTCCTGCGTCATGTCGCCCTATGTCCAGGCGTTCAACGCGCCGGTGAATGGCGAGCGGCAGAAGCGCATCAGTGCATGCCTCGGCGATGCTTCGCGCCCAGCGCCGGAACTGCTCGACAAGCTGATCCGCGGGCTCGGCATGCCGCGGTCGTTGCGCGAAGTGGGCGTCAGCGAGAACCAGCTCCAGCTGATCTCCGAATACACGCTGGAGGACATCTGGGGCCGCACCAATCCGCGCACGATCAAGACCGCGGCCGACGTGATGGAAATCTTGCGGACCGCGATGGGCTGATGCACAAGCTTGCCGACGTCATCGATATCGCGGATCTCATGGACAAGCCGAGGAAGAAGCGCGCCGCGTCCCAATTGAAGGATGAAATCACCGCCTACAAGCGGCGGCGCATTCTGGAGGAAGCAAGCCACTTCTTCTTCCTCAATGGCTATGAGGCGACGACGCTGGATTCGGTGGCCGAGCAGCTCAATGTGACGAAGCCCTTCATCTACTCGTACTACAAGAACAAGGGCGAGCTGCTTTACGAGATCTGTCAGACGGGCATCCAGCTTTCGCTGACCGCACTGGAAGAGGCGCTCAGCGTGGAAGGCACCGCGAGCGAGCAATTGAAGATCGTGGTCGAGCGTGTGGCGCGGATCATCATCGAGAACCAGCGCTATGTGACGGTCTATCTGCGCGAGGAGAAATGCCTCCTGCCCGAGGACGCGCGGCGCATCCGCGATTTGCGGCACACCTTCGATACCAAGCTCGCGGCGCTGCTCGAAAAGGGCAAGCGCACCGGCGAGTTCGATGTGCTGCACCCATCGCGCACCGCGATCTGGGTCTCGGGCCTCTTGAGCTGGATCGCGCTGTGGTACCATGAGGGCGGGCGCTGGTCGGCCACCGAAGTGGTGATGGACGCGATCACCATGGTGCAGAAGATGGTCAAGCCGGCAGGGGGCGCGCATGCCTGACGGAAAGGGGCACAGCGATCCCCGCGTGCTCGGCCGCCGCACCTGCGTGCTGCGCTATCTGCTGGATTATTTCGCTGCTTCGCAACCGGATGCGGTCTATGCCATGTTCGAGGATGGCGGCCAGTGGACTTATGCCGAGCTCCGCGCGCTGGTCATCGCCAAGGCGGCGGGTCTTGCCAAGCTTGGCGTCAAGCGCGGCGATCACGTGGCGGTCTGGCTGCCCAACGGGCGCGAGGCGCTGATCACGTTCTACGCGATCAATTACCTTGGCGGCGTCTTCGTGCCGTTCAACACCGCTTATCGCGGGTCGATCCTTGAACATGTGCTGGCCAATTCGGACGCCTCGGTGCTGGTCGCGCATGGCGGGCTGCTCGAGCGGCTGGAGGGGATCGACACGGCAGCGGTTGCGACCATCGTGCAACTGGGCGAGGGCGCTGCGCCGGCGCGCTTTGTCGTCGATGCGTTTGATGCCGTGACGGGTGAGGAAAGCGATCTGGCTCCGCTGGATCGCCCCATCGAGCCGTGGGACACGCAGTCGATCATCTATACCTCGGGCACGACCGGGCCTTCGAAGGGCGTGCTTTCGTCCTATCTCCACCTCTACACCAATGCCGGGCCTGAAAGCTGGCATTTCGTGGGGCGTGAAGACCGCTTCCTCGTCAATATGCCGGTGTTCCATATCGGCGGCTTGGGCATTCCCTTCGTGATGCTGGCGCGCGGCGGTTCGATCGCGCTGATGGAGAACTTCTCCACCGACACGTTCTGGGCCTTCGTCAAGCGCACCGAATGCACGGTGGTGTTCCTGCTCGGCGTGATGGCGACGTTCCTGATCAAGCGCCCGCCGGGGCCGGAAGACCGCGACCATGGTGTGACCAAGGCCTTCATGGTGCCGCTCACCGATGCAGCCGGCCCGTTCCGCGACCGCTTCGGGATCGACGTCTACACCATCTTCAACATGACCGAGATTTCTTCGCCCATCGTTTCCGAATCCAATCCGGTCAAGCTCGGCACCTGCGGCAAAGTCCGCCCCGGTGTCGATGTGCGGCTGGTCGACGGCAACGATTGCGAAGTGCCGATCGGCACGGTGGGCGAGATGATCGTGCGCACTGATCGGCCCTGGGCGATGAACAGCGGCTATCACAAGAACCCGGAAGCCACCGCCCGCGCCTGGCGCAACGGCTGGTTTCACACCGGCGATGCGTTCCGCTGCGATGCGGAAGGCTATTTCTACTTCGTCGACCGGGTGAAGGACGCGATCCGCCGGCGCGGAGAGAACATCTCCTCGTTCGAGGTCGAAAGCGAAGTCATGGCCCATCCCGCGGTGCGCGAGGCAGCCGCCATCGGCGTGCCGAGCGAGTATTCCGAAGACGAGGTCATGGCGGTGATCGCTCCGGTCCCGGGCGCGAACGTCGATATGCAGGAACTCTCGGAATTCCTCGCCGCGCGGATGCCCTACTTCATGGTGCCTCGCTATATCCGGATGCTGCCCGAACTGCCCAAGACACCGACCGCCAAGGTGATGAAGGCAGAACTGCGCGCCGAGGGCATCACTCCCGATACCTGGGACCGCGAGAAGGCGGGGATGCGGCTGAAGAAAGAAAAGCTCTGATTACCAGCTGACGTCGAGCCGGGTCAGCCCGCGGAACATGAAGCCTTCCTGCCGCCACGCGGCGCTGGCGACATCGATCTTGAGCTGCGGGAAGCGCGCCACCAGCGATTTCAGCGCGATCTCGCCTTCCAGTCGCGCCAGTTCCGCGCCGACGCAGAAATGGATGCCGCCGCCAAACGAGAGGTGCTTGGGCCCCTTGCGGGTGATGTCGAAGCGGTCGGGCTCTGCAAACACGGCGGGATCGCGGTTGCCGGCGGCCACCAGGGTCAGTACGCGCTCCCCGGCACGGACCAGCTTGCCACCCACTTCGGTATCGGTGAAGGCGGTCCGGTTGGTGCCGACGAGCGAGCTTTCGTAGCGCAGGATTTCCTCGGTCGCGGATTCCGCAAGGCCCGGATCGGCCACCAGCTTCGCCCATTCATCGGGAAACTTGGCAAGGCTGAGCAGGCCGTTGCCGATCATGTGCGCGGTTGTCTCGAAGCCCGCGCCGAACAGGCCGATGGCGACTGTCGCGATCTCGTGGTCGCTGAGCGGCCCATTCTCGTCGCGCGCGTTGCACAGTGCGGTGGCGAGGTCGTCACGCGGATTGCGGCGGCGGTCCGCAATCACGCTGCCGAAGAAATCCATCAGGAAATCCATCTGCCGGTTGGCGAGGTCCAGTTCCGCGTCAGGGAAGGCGCGCATCTCGAACACCACGAAGCTGTCGGCAATGGCCTGGTTGAGCGCGGCGAGCACGTCGTCCGTGGCTTCCTCGGGCGAGAGCCCCAGCATGTCGCACATCACGAGGGTCGGGAAGCGGTAGGCAAACGCGTGGATCACCTCCATCCGGCCCTGGTCCGCCACCGCATCGAGCAACCGGTCGGCCACCGCCTGCACGCGCGGACGCATTTCGATCACGCGCCGCGCGGTGAGCGCCTGCGTGACCAGGCCGCGCACGCGGGTGTGCCGCGGCGGGTCTTGATAGAGGAAGATTTCGGACAGCCAGCGATAGGCCGAATGCGACAGGACGTCGAAGTCCGGCCCATAGAACAGGCGGATATTGGAGAGGAAATCGCCCTGCCCGAAGTTCGCGCGGTCCATCAGGACAGCGCGAACATCATCGTAGCGGGTCGCCACCCAGAAGCCGAGCGGCGAGAAGTGCATCGGCTCCGCCTCGCGCAGGGCCTTGAACACGGGATAGGGATCGCGCTTGAGCTGCGGATCGGTCAGGTCGAACCGCAGCGCTTCGCTCATCCCCTGTGCTCCCGTCTGCCCGCGATCAGCGGAAGTTGAGGCCGAAGGTTACGCCAAAGGTGCGCGGCGGGGCGACCGAGCCGACGCGGACGCTGCTGAACAGCGGCGCGGTGATGATGTTGTTGGTGATGACGAGCTCGTTGCCGAGGTTGCGGCCCCAGATATCGACCGACCAGCGGTCGTTCGCCGAGGTGAACTTGAGCCCGGCATTGACCAGCGCATAACCGGCCTGCGTCGCGTCCGCATTGTTGAACTCGGTAAAGTAGACGCGGCCCTGCCAGTTCACATCGGCGCGCGCGTTGAGCTTGCCCGCGCTGCCGACCGGGATGTCGTAGTCCGCGCCCGCGCGGAACGAGAATTCCGGCGCGTTCTGCAGGCGGTTGCCGGCGACGCTGATCTGCTTGAAGGCCTGGCGGTAGTCGCCGGTGATGAACTTGCGGTACTTGGCGTTGAGGTAGGTACCGAACAGTTCGAGCGTCAGCCCCGGCACCGGCTTGGCGCGAAACTCGGCTTCAAGGCCATAGTTGCGCGCGGACGCCGCGTTGACCGTGGTGACGACGCTGGTCGCATCGACGAAGCCGACCTGGAGATCGGTGTAGTCCATGTAGAACGCGGCGAGATTGGCCTGGAGCTTGCGGTCCGCCGTGGCGGTCTTGAGGCCGAGCTCGTAGCTCCACACATATTCCGGATTGATCACGTCGTTGCGCGAACCGACGTTGATCACGCCCGATTTGAAGCCGCGCGTGACCGAGGCATAGACGAGCGTGGCGTCATTGGCCTGATAGTTGAGCGTGACGGTGGGGGTGAAGGCGTTCCAGCTCTTGCCCTTGTCGGTGTTGACGCTGCCGAGGAAGTCGAACGTGCCGACGCCTTCGCGCTTCTCATGGCTGAAGCGCCCGCCGGCAGTGACCCTGAGCTTGTCGCTCAGCGCGTAGGTCCCTTGCGCATAGACGCCGTAGGCATTGATCTTGACCGTGCCGAACTGCAGGTAGTTGGCCTTGTCGAAGGTGTTCGCGGGCAGGCCGAACAGGATGCCGAGGTTGGTCAGCGGCACGCGCACGCTGCCGAACAGCTCCTCGTGGAAGTAGTTTGCGCCCAGCAGCACATCGAACTTGTCGCTCTTGTAGGTGCCGACGAATTCCTGGCTGAAGGTCTTGCTGCGCTCGTCGTAGTTGTTCTGCCCGAACATGTTGGCGTCCGACGCGTCGAGGTCGTCGCGGTTGAAGCGGGTGAACTTGTGGTAGGAGGTGATCGATTTCACGTCCCAGTCACCCGGCGTCCACGCGATCGTGCCGGTGAAGCTGTGGCCGTTGCGCTCGTTGAGCGGCTCCTGATCCGACCAGATGTTGCGGATATTGGCCTTGCGGCCCGCCGCGGTCGCCACGGTGAACAGCGACTTGCCGCCGATGATCGCGCCGAGGAAGTTCTCCGGCCGCACCGTCGGGCCGAAATAGTGGAAGGCGTAGTTGCTGTCGCTTTCCTTGAAGTACTCGCCCGAAACCGTGATTTCGAGATCCTCGGCGGGCTTGGCGAGCAGCGTGGCGCGCAGCGCATAGGCATCGCGGTTGTCGATGTCGTTGCCGGTGAACTCGTTGATACCATAGCCGTCGCGGCGGTCGTACTTGCCGGCGAGGCGGATCATCACCTTGTCGCTGCCGATGGCCCCGCCGACCGCCATTTCGAGCGCGGCGGCGTTGTAGTTGCCATAGCTTGCGCGGACAAAGCCATCGAGTTCGGCGGTGGGCTTCTTGGTGATGAGGTTGATCGCGCCGGCGGTTGCGCCGCGACCATAGAGCGTGCCCTGCGGGCCGCGCAGCACTTCGACGCGCTCGAGATCATAGAAGCCCGAAAGCTGCGCGGCGGGTCGGGCGATCTGCGCGCCGTCCTGCAGGAAGGCGACGCCGCCGTCTGCACCGAGGTCGATCGAGGTGAGGCCGATGCCGCGAATGAAGATGCGGTTCACGCCGAACTGGTCGCCCACCGACAAGTTGGGAATGGCGGTCGCAAGCGACTGCACGTCCTTGACCCCGCCGACGCCGAGATCGGCGGCCGAGACCGCGGAGACCGAGGCGGCGACCTTGGACAGCGATTCCGAGCTGCGTGTGGCGGTTACCACGATATCGGCGAGGCCCTCGGTGGCCTGAGCAGCGGACTGAGCAGCTTCCTGCGCCAGCACTGGTGTCGCGATCAGTGCGGTGCCGGCCAGGAACAGGCCGAGCGCCGTGCGGCGCGACGTGGAATCAGCAAATACGCAAGAACGGCTGCGAACCATGATTTATCCCCTCTTCCCCCGCAGCATTGAAACTGCGCACGTTTTTTATCTACTGGTGCGTAGATACCTGTTCCGCTAGGTAGATGGCAAGTGATATTGAGGGAGAGGGGCTTGCCCACATTGAATCTGGAAGCCGCGGCAGGCTCAACGCCGGGCGACCTGTCCGCGCTCGCCGCCGATCCCGCCGCGCTGCGCGCCGCGCTGGCCGAGGCCGATGCCGCGACGCTGATGCTGGTGCTGGTGCAACTGACGGGCGACCACGGCCTGCTGGACCGCGCGCGGCCGCATATCACTGGACCGATGAACTACCACGAGGCGATGCCCGAGGACTTGCGCGCCGAGATCCGCGCGCGGCTGGAAGCGACCTTGCTCGATTATGCCCGAACCGGCCGGCCGCTGCCACCGCTGCCCGAAGGCGATTTCCTGCAGGACATGCTCTCGACCGCCGTCGGCGAGCACGTCAGCGCGGACTATACCGCGATGATGCGCGAGGATCTCGAGGCGGCCGAGCCCGATCCGCGCGGGCTGATCTGGCGCCAGCGGCCTGAACCTGCCGCGCTCGAGAGCTTTCCCGTCGTGATCATCGGCGCAGGGATGTCGGGCGTTTGCGCCGCGATCCGGCTGGGGCAGGCGGGCATTCCCTTCACGCTGATCGAGAAGAACCCGGCGGTCGGCGGCAGCTGGTACGAAAACTTCTACCCCGGCTGCGGGGTCGATACGCCCAACCACTTCTATTCCTACTCGTTCGAACTCAACCACGAATGGTCGCACTTCTTCGCCAAGCGCGACGAGCTGTGGACCTATTTCGAGCGCGCGACCGACAAATACGACATTCGCAAGCACATTCGCTTCGAGACCGAAGTGCGTGCCGCGACCTATGACGCCGCCACCGGCACCTGGGACGTCGCCACGCGCGATGCCGCGGGCGTGGTCACGCACCTCAAGGCGCGGGCGGTGATTTCTGCGGTGGGCGTGCTCAACCGGCCCAAGTTGCCCGAGATCGAGGGCCGCGAGACCTTTGCCGGAACCGCGCTCCACACCGCGCAGTGGCAGGAGGGTCTGGACCTGAAGGCCAAGCGCGTGGTGATGATCGGCACCGGCGCTTCGGGCCAGCAGGTCGGCCCGACGATCGCGCCCGATGTGGCCAGGCTTACCATCCTGCAGCGCTCGCCGCACTGGGTTGTGCCCAATCCCAATTACTTTGCCGAAGTCTCGGAAGGCATGAAATGGGTGCTTGCCCACGTGCCCTTTTTCGCGCGGTGGTACCGATTCCAGCTGTTCTGGGCCTTTGCCGATGGCCTCCACGCCTCGCTTCAGGTCGATCCGGCGTGGGACGATGGCGGCAAGTCGATCAATCAGGTCAACGCCCGCCACCGGCTGTTCATGGAGCGCTATCTGCGCGGCAAGCTGGCGGGCCGCGATGATCTCATCGCCAAGTGCACGCCCACCTACCCGCCCTATGGCAAGCGGATCCTCGTCGACAACAACTGGTACGACATGCTGCTGCGGCCCAATGTCGATCTGGTGACGGGCGGGATCGCCCGGATCGTGCCCGAAGGCGTGATCATGGCCGATGGCACCCTGATCGAGGCCGACGTGATCATCTACGCGACCGGCTTTCAGGCCAGCAAGATGCTCAGCCCCATGACGATTACTGGCGAGGGTGGACGCGACTTGCACGAAATCTGGGGGCCGGACGACGCCACCGCCTATATCGGCACGATGGTCCCGGGCTTTCCGAACTTCTTCATGCTGATGGGACCGAACACCGGCCTCGCCCATGGCGGGAACGTCATCTTCATCACCGAATGCCAGATGCGCCTGATCCTGACCGCGCTGCGCGAGGTGCTGGAGACGGGTGTCAAGGCGATCGATGTGAAGCCGGAGGCGCACGATGCCTATGTCGCCGATGTCGACGAGCGGCACGCCCGGATGGTCTGGACCCACAAGGGCCTCACCAACTGGTACCGCAACGATGCGGGCCGCGTTTTTGCGCTTCTGCCCTACCGGCTGGTCGACTACTGGAAAATGACAAAGACCTTCAAGGCAGAGGATTTTGAACTGACATGAGCGCCATTGCCCTCGAACTTGCCGACGGACGCACCATTTCCGGCCAGTGCGATCCCCAGTTCACCGGCGTCCTCGCCGAATTCCGCCGCAATTTCGAGGAACGCAAGGAGCAAGGCGCCAGCGTCGCGATCACGCACCATGGCCGCACCGTTGTCGACCTGTGGGGCGGACTTGCCGATCCCGCCACCGCGCAGCCTTGGACGCGGGACACGGTCTCGATCGTCTATTCCTGCACCAAGGCGGCGACCGCGCTGTGCCTGCACATGCTGGTCGATCAGGGCAAGGTTTCCTACGACACGCTGGTCGGCGACATCTGGCCCGAATTTGCCGTGGGCGGCAAGGAGGCGACCACGGTCGGCATGATGCTGGCGCACACCTCGCCCGTCCCGCATGTGGCCGAGCCGATCAAGGCGGGCGGTCTTGCCGACTGGGATTACATGACCGCGCGCGTCGCCGAGGAGCCGGCGCACTGGGAACCCGGCACGCGGCAGGGCTATCACGGCGTGACCTATGCCTGGACGGTGGGGCAGCTCGTCCGCCTCGCCTCGGGCATGCCGCTGGGCCAGTATTTTCAGGAGCATGTTGCGGGGCCGCTCGGCCTCGATTTCCACATCGGCCTGCCCGAAAGCGAGGAGAGCCGCGTCGCGCCGATGATCGCGCCCGATCCGGCGGAAGTGAATTTCGCCTCGGCCTTCTTCCGCGCCGCGATGACGCAGCCGGGGAGCCTGCCCAACCTGTTCCTCACCAACCTCGGCGGCGCGGACTTCAATTCGCGCGAAATCCATGCCGCGGAAATCGGCAGCGCCAACGGCATCACCAATGCGCGCGGGCTCGCAGGGATGTATGCTCCGCTCGCGAACGGCGGCGGCACGCTCGTTTCAGAAACCCGTGTCCACCGCATGGGCCGCGTCAGTGCCGCAACGCACAGCGATGCCGTGCTTTATCAGCCGATGCGCTTTGCCATGGGTTTCATGACCAGCACCGACAATCGCGCTTCGGGCGGTGACAGCCTGATCCTGGGCGAGAGCGCGTTCGGCCATGTCGGGATGGGCGGCAGCGTCGGCTTTGCCGATCCGGCGCAGGGGCTGAGCATGGGCTACACCATGAACCGGATGGGCGCGGGCATTCTCGTCAACGCGCGCGGCCAGTCGCTCATCGATGCGGCCTATCGCGCGGTAGGGCTGACTTCGGACGCGAGCGGCGCCTGGCGCTAGGCGGCTGCCGGTGAGGTCGCTGGCCGGTATCGCCGCGCCGTGATCGCCCCGGCTCCCCCAAAATGAAAGCGGCCCGGCCTTGTTGAGGCCGAGCCGCTTACAGTGTGCTTAAATCGGTAACAGAAGATCAGGGGCTTGCCGGCGCGCGGCGGCCTTCGATCTCCGAGGCGATACCGCCGACGGCGACACCGGTCAGGACAGCAAGCGCGACCGGGCCGAGGACCGACGAGCCGCCAACCACGGCCGCGGCAGCCGGGGTCGCCGCAGCCGGAGTGGTCGTCGCAGCGACCGCAGCGGGCGGTGCCGGCGGTGTCGGCAGCGGCGGCGGCGGCGCCGCAGGCGTGCTCGTCGTCGCGGTCATGGTCTGGGTCTGCGGAAGGGTTCCGGCGTTGCGCTGGGCCGACTCCCAGTAGGCGGCGCAAGTGCTGCGCTTGCGGCCCTTCTTGTCGCGCAGGATCCGGCCCTTCTTGTCGCGAAGGTAGCGGTATTCCTTGCACACCTTGCCCTTGCGGGCCGCATTCCGGTGAACCTTCTTGTGAACCTTGTGACGGCCCGGAGCGCCGGCATCGGCGTTGACCAGGACAGGTGCGGTGATCAGCGACATGGCAGCCAGTGCGCACATCGCGCGGGCAATAAAGCCAGCAGGGGGTTTAGCCATCTTTCATAACTCCATACTTTTGCGGCGCCGCACGGGTGCGATGGAAATGCTTGTCTTGATGTTTTGGACCCCGGCCTACGTATAGGATCTCAGGTAAAATACCTAACACACCAACCGCGGGATCGTAAAGCATGAATCCGATTTGGTCGCGCATTTGCGTTAAGTGTATAATAATAAGGGAAAAATTATCGCCGTTCTGGGAGAATGAGTGCTTAATCGCCGCGTCGGCGCTGATCGCGGCCGCATGGCAGCACCCTGACAGCAATGCGTCCGGAGCCTTCAAAATTCCAGAAAAATTCTTTTATTTGATGCGTTTGATGGTCAGTGCGAGGCGCTCAGATCGACCCCGCCGCGGGGCCGCGGCGCGAGCCACACGAGCAGCGCTGCAATTGCGAACAAGCCCGTACAGCCCCAGAAAATCGCGTTTGTGGCCAATGTCACGCTTTCGGTCTGGACGATTCGGTCCAGCACCATGCGGCTCTGCTCCACCGACAAGCCGGTGCCTTGCGGCAGGGGATGGACCAGCCCGGCAAGCTCTGCATGCGCGCTGCTGGCCTCGCGCTCCCACAGGGTGGTCGCCAGCGAGGTGGCAAAGGCGCCCGCCAGCGTACGGACGAAGTTCTGCAGACCCGCCGCCGAGGCGGTCTGATCCGGACGCACCGAGCCCAGCGCGAGCGAGGTCGTTCCGATGAAGAAGAACGGCATCCCGATGCCTTGCAGGAACTGCGGCAGCGAGAGCGTGAAGAAATCCATCTGTGTCACCCAGCCAGTGCGCAGCAGCGACATCAGGCCGAGCCAGACCACGCCGAACGTGATCAGTTGCCGCACGTCGTAACGGGCCATCATGCCCGCCGCCACCGGCGAGAGGATCACCGCCATGACGCCGATGAACGCCGTGGCGTAGCCGGCATAGGTCGCCGAATAACCGAGATTGGTCTGGAGGAAGAGCGGGATCACCACGATGGCGGAGAAGAACGCGGCATATGTGATGCTCTGCGCCGCCACGGCAACGCTGTAGCCGCGCTGCGCAAAGACGCTGAGATCGACCACCGGATTGGCCTCGGTCAGCTCCCAGATCAGGAAGGCGGCAAAGCCGATCACCGCAATCACCGCCAGCGTGCAGATGAAGGGGCTCGCGAACCAGTCCGCATTGCGGCCCTCGTCGAGCACGATCTGCAGCGCCGATACCCAGACAACAAGCAGTACGAGCCCGATATAGTCGATCGGGCGCTTCATGGTCGGCGTCTCGAAGCGGCGGACATAGCGCAGCGCGAAGACGACACAGAAGGCGGTGACCGGCAGATTGAGAAAAAAGATCCAGTGCCAGGTCCAATTGTCGGAGATCGTGCCGCCGAAGATCGGGCCGAGGATCGGCGCGACGACCACCGTCATGCTCCACAGCCCCAGCGCCATGCCGACCTTTTCAGGCGGGAAGATGCGCACCATCAAGGTTTGCGACATCGGCATGATCGGACCGCCGCACAGGCCCTGGAAGATGCGGAACACGATCAGCGCCTCAAGGCTGCGCGAAAGCCCGCAGAGCAGCGAGAACAGCGCAAAGCCGAGGATTGCGGTGAGGAACACGCGCACCGCGCCGAAGCGCGCGGCCAGCCAGCCCGAAAGCGGGACGCAGATCGCCTCGGCCACCGAATAGGAGGTGATTACCCAGGTGCCTTGCGATGGCGAGACCGCGAGGCTCCCGGCGATATGCGGCACCGAGACATTGGCAATCGTGATATCGAGCACGACCACGAAATTGGCGAGTGCGAGGCTCATGCCGGCGAGGCCCAGTTGCCAGCCTTTCAGCCCTTCCGGCCGGGCCTCAAGCGCCGCAGCGCCGCTCATCTCAGTTGGCTCCGGTGTCGATCGTCGCGGTCATCGAAAGACCGACGCGCAAGGGATGCGCCTTCAGGTCCTTCGGATCGAGCGCAATGCGCACCGGCAGGCGTTGCACCACCTTGATCCAGTTGCCGGTGGCGTTCTGTGCCGGGATCAGCGCCTGCGCCGATCCCGTGCTGCCCGAAAAGCCGGTCACGCGGCCGTGATAGACGACGCCCGAGCCGTAGAGGTCGGAGGTCAGCTCCACGCTCTGGCCGGGGGCGACGCGGCGCAGCTGGCTTTCCTTGAAATTGGCATCGACATAGGCCTCGCCCACCGGAACAACGGTCAGCAGCACGGCTCCCGGTGCCACGCGCTGGCCCACCTGCACGGCACGCTGGGTGACGATGCCATCCACCGGCGCGCGGATCACGGTGCGCGCCAGATCGAGTTTTGCCCGCTCGAGCCGGGCCTTGGCGGCGAGCACATCAGGGTTTTCGGCCGGCGCCGTGCCGCCCACCAGCGCGGCATTGGCGTTCGATTGCCCGCTGGCCGAGCCGCGCGTGGCGCGCGCCTGCGCCAGATCGGCCTCGGCCACGGCGAGCTGGCCTTGCGCTGCAGCAAAGGCATTGCGCGCGCTCGAAAGCTCCTCGCCCGAGACCGCGCCGCCCGAAACCAGCGCCTCGCGGCGCGAAAGGTCGAGCCGTGCCCGGGCGAGATTGGATGCGGCGACGCCGACCAGCGCCTGCTTGCGGCGGATATCGGCCTCGCTCGCGGCCACTTGCGCATCGAGCGCGGTGCCGGTGGCGACCGTCTGGTTCACGCGGCGCAGCGCCTGCGCCACCGCCGCCTCGGCCTCGGCCAGCGCGATGCGCGCGTCCGAAGGATCAAGCTCGATGAGCACATCGCCCTTCTTCACCGCCATCGTATCGAACGCCGCCACCCGCAGCACCGTGCCGCCCGCCAGCGGCGTGATCGGCGCGATCTCGGCTGCGACATAGGCGTTGTCGGTTTCGACATAGCGCCCGGCAAAGAGCCACTCGTAGCCGCCCCAGACCAGCGCGGCGGCGAGCACGACGCCGCCGAGAATGGCAAAGCCGCGCTTGCGCTTTGCAGCCGCGGTTGGCGCCGCATCGGGCACCGGGGTCTCGGCGGTCGGGGTGGTTTCCAGTATGATCTGGGGGTCGCGGTCGGCCATTGTTGGTTCCTCGCTCAGGCTCACGCCTGGGGTCCATATCCGCCGCCGAGCGCGCGGATGAGTTCGACATTCACGGTGAGCACCCGCGCATCGAGCGCGGCGGCAAGCTGGCGGGTCTTGAGCAGCGCATCCTGCGCGGTCAGGACCGCAAGATAAGGCGAAAGCCCGCCCTCATAGCGGCGGCGCGCGATGGCATAGGCTTCCTCGGCAGCGCCGAGCGCCGCATGGGCCTCCGCCTGCCGCACCGCCAGCGCGCGCTGCGAGGCGGCGGCATCGGCCACTTCGCCCAGCGCGCGCACCAGCACCGCGTTGTACTGGGCCACGGCCTCGTCATAGTCCGCCCGCGCGGCGCGGTATTGGCCGGTGATCCGCCCGCCCGAGAAGATCGGCAGGCTGATCGCCGCGCCGGCCTGCGCGATGTCCGATCCTCCCGCGGTCAGATTGCCGAGACCCAGCGATTGCACACCGATGAAGCCCAAGAGGTTGACGTTGGGATAGAACCCCGCGCGTGCGACGGCGATCCGCGCGGACGCCGCTTCGGCGCGGCGGCGCGCGGCGGCGATATCGGCGCGGCGGCCGACGAGATCGAGCGCCAGATTGGCCGGCAGAGCAGGGGCGGGCAGCGCGCGCGGCGCGGGCAGGGGGATCGCCGCGCCCCGCTCGGGCCCCGCGCCGAGTAGCGCGGCGAGGCGGTTGCGGGTGAGGGCGATCGCCTCGTCGGTCGCGGCGAGATCGCCGCGCGCCAGCGGCACACCCGCATCGGCCTGGCGCTGCTCGCCGCGTGTGTCGAGCCCGCTCGCCACGCGGCGCGTGACAAGCCCGGCCACTTCTTCGCGCTGCTGCACCGCCGCCACGTTCACGTCGCGCTCGGCAGCGAGGCGGGCGAGATCTGCCCAGGCGGCGGCGACCGAGGTCGCGAGCGCCAGCCGGGCTGCGCGCGCCTCAATGGCGGCGGCCTCGCGCTCAGACATCGCGGCACGCAGCGCGGCGCGGTTCTTGCCGAAGAAATCGAGTTCGTAGGCCAGATCGAGGCTGGCGCGGCCGGTGTCGTTCAGGCCCTTGGGCACAAACTGGGCGGGGAAACCGTTGTTGTAGCTCTGCTTGACTTCGTTCACCTGCCCATTGGCGGACAGCGTGGGCAGCAGTGCCGCGCCTGCGCCTTGCGCATAGGCCGCAGCCTTGCGCGCACGGGCCTCGGCGGCGGCGAGCGTGGGCGAGCCGGCGAGTGCTTCCTCGATCAGCGCGGAAAGCTGCGGATCGCCGTAGTCCTTCCACCAGCCTTCGCCCGGCCAGGTGCCGGCGGGCGCATCTGCTGCCACCGCTCCAAGCGTGGCGGGATCACGCAGCGCGGCGCGCGCGCCCAGATCGGGCATCGCGGCACAACCGGCAAGGAGTGCGCAAGCAGCGACCAGCGCCACCACGCGCGGCACCCCCCGGGCGTGCTTGATCGGTAAACCCATGCGCATCGATGACACCATAATGACAGTACTGTTCGGTCACTAACGCGATGACCGCTTGCTTTGCCCGTGTCAAGCGAATAAGTGTACGGAATGGTCACTAACGCTACACTGGCCAAGGGATCGGCTACCGGTAGATTGGGGCGGCAAAGCCCCGATGAACGACGCGAACATATACTCGCGGTGGCCGCAGAGATATTCTCCCGTGAGGGCTATGGCATCACGTCGATGTCCTCGATTGCGGCGCGGCTCGGCGGCTCCAAGGCGACGCTCTACAAGTACTTCACCTCGAAGGAGGAGCTGTTCCAGGCGGTCATGCAGCGCAAGTGCGAGGCGGTGATCGGACCGCTCGAGGAGCTCGCCGATACCTCGCCCGATCCGGCCACGTTGCTCCACGCCTTCGGCAGGATCTTTCTCAGCCGCCTGTGCCAGCCCGATGCGCTGGTCATCCACCGCACGGTGCATGGCGAGGGCCAGCGCTTCCCCGAAGTCGCCCGCGCCTTCTTTGCTTATGGCCCGGAGGCGGCCTATTCGGTGCTCGCCCCAGCGCTGGCCCGGTTCAATGCCGAGGGGCTGATCGACTGTCCCGATCCGCGCCTAGCGGCCGAGCAGTTCCTCGCCATGGTGCGCGGCGATGTTCATCTGCGCGTGTCCAGCGGTCTGATTCCGCCGCCCAGCGAGGCCGAGATCGAGCGCCAGGTCGCCCATGCCGTGGGCATCTTCGTGCGCGGCGTTGCGCTCCGTGATCCGATCGCCTGAAATGTGCCAAGGGGCCCGGCTCGCCCCTTGACCACAAGCCCCCCGCGCGGGCACACCCTGCCCCGCGCCACTCCCGATCGGGAGCGGACAAGAGGCTGACGACAAAAGGAGAGGCCATGTTTTCGCACGTCATGCTCGGCACCAATGATATCGAGCGCTCGAAGACCTTCTATGATGCCACGTTTGCGGCTTTCGGCGGCCCCGGCGGGATCATCGATCCCGCTGGCCGTCTGGTCTACATGCACAACGGCGGCATCTTCATCCTCACCAAGCCGATCAACGGCGCGCCGGCTTGCGGCGCCAACGGCGGCACCATCGGCTTTGCCATGACACCCGAGCAGGCCGATGCCTGGCACGCGGCCGGCTGCGCCAATGGCGGCACCACCTGCGAAGACCCGCCGGGGCCGCGTGAAGGCTCGCCCTACTACCTCGCCTATCTGCGCGATCCGGACGGCAACAAGCTGTGCGCGCTCCACGTGATTGGCAGCTGAGGCAAGCGGACATGGCGCCCGATACCACGTTCGAGACCGTTTCGACGAGCAAGGCACACGGCGGCACGCTCGGCGTCTATCGGCACCAGTCCACCGCGACGGGGACGGGAATGACCTTTTCGGTCTTCCTGCCCCCGCAGGCGGAAGCCGGGGACAAGCTTCCCGTGCTGCTTTATCTTTCTGGGCTCACCTGCACGCACGCCAATGTGACCGACAAGGGCGAGTACCGCCGCGCCTGCGCGGAAGCGGGGCTGATCTTCGTCGCCCCCGATACCAGCCCGCGCGGCGAAGGCGTGGCGGATGACGCGGAAGGCGCCTACGATTTCGGCCTCGGTGCCGGCTTCTATGTCAACGCGACCGAGGAACCATACGCTGCCCACTACCGCATGTGGGACTACGTGGCGCACGAGCTGCCCGCGCTGCTCGAGGACCATTTCCCGATCGATCCGGCGCGCATGGGGATCACCGGCCATTCGATGGGCGGCCACGGCGCGCTGACGTTGGGCCTGACCTTCCCGGACAAGTTCAAATCGCTTTCCGCCTTTGCGCCGATTGTGGCGCCGGGACAGGTGCCGTGGGGCCACAAGGCGCTAGGCGGCTATCTCGGGCAGGACCGCGCCGCGTGGCGCGCGCATGACGCCACCGCGCTGGTGGAAGACGGCAGGCGTCCGGCGGGCGATGTGCTGGTCGATCAGGGTGCGGCGGACAATTTCCTTGCCGAACAGCTGCGGCCCGACCTGTTCGAGGCCGCGTGCAAGGCGGCCGGGATCGACCTGACGCTACGGCTGCAGCCGGGCTACGACCACAGCTACAACTTCATCTCGACCTTCATGGAAGACCACATCCGCTGGCACGCCGCGCGGTTGTGATAATGACCGAGACCCGCTCATGCTGAGCCTGTCGAAGCATGTTTGCGCGGCGGTCGCGCTAGCACCCTTCGACAAGCTCAGGGTGAGCGGGTTTGGTTTGGGATGACGCGAACGGCGAGGTCGTTCACCCTGCCCGCACGTCCTTCGCGATCGCATCGAGCAACCCGTTGACGAACTTTGTCTCGCGCGCATCGAAGAAGGCGTGGGCGACATCGAGGTATTCGCCGATCACCGTGCCCACGCTGATATCGGCCCGCGCCAGAAGCTCGTAGGCGCCCGCGCGCAGGATCTGCAGCATCGTGCGGTCGAGCCGTGCGATCGACCAGCCATCGGCAAGGCGCCCCGCCAGCAGACCGTCGATCTCCTCGCGCCGGGCCGCGACGCCGCGCACCACGTCGTCGAAGAAGGCGACATCGGCTTCGTGGTACTGGTCGTCCTCGATCTCAGCGCCGAGGCGGTGCATGTGGAACTCGTCGAGCAGCGCGGCCAGCGGCGGCTGCTCCATCTCGAGCTGGTAAAGCGCCTGCACCGCGGCGAGCCGCGCGGCAGAACGGGCAGAACCTTTGGCGCGCGTCATATTCCAAGCCTCAATTCGATGGAGCGGGCATGGGCGGCAAGGCCCTCCGCTTCGGCCAGCGCCACGGCGGCCGGGCCGATAGCCCCAAGCGCCGCTTCGCTGACCGCGATAAAGCTGGTGCGCTTCATGAAGTCGAGCACCGAGAGCCCCGAGGCAAAACGCGCGCGCCGCCCGGTGGGCAGCACATGGTTGGGCCCCGCAACATAATCGCCGATGGCTTCGGGCGTGTGGCGGCCGAGGAACACCGATCCGGCGTGACGGATGCCGGCGAAGAGCGCCTCGGGATCGTCTGTCGCGATTTCGACGTGCTCCGCCGCCAGCGCATTGGCAAGCGCGGGAGCCTCATCAAGGCGGTCCACCACGATGATCACGCCGTGCGCGTCCCAGCTGGCCCTCGCGACAGCAGCGGTCGGCAGCAGCGCAATTTCGGCATCGACTGCAGCGGCCACTGCATCGGCAAAGGCTGCATCGTCGGTGATGAGGATCGCCTGCGCCGCCGGATCGTGCTCGGCCTGGCTGAGCAGATCGACCGCGATCCACTGCGGATCGTTCGCGCCATCAGCGATCACGAGAATTTCGGATGGGCCCGCAACCATGTCGATGCCGACCACGCCGTAGAGCTGGCGCTTGGCCTCGGCCACCCAGGCATTGCCGGGGCCGGTGATGACATCGACCGGCGCAATGCGCTGCGTGCCATAGGCCAGTGCAGCAATCGCCTGCGCTCCGCCCACGCGCCACACTTCGTCGACACCGGCAAGGTGCGCGGCGGCCAGCACCAGCGGATTGATCGCCCCTTTGGGGGTCGGCGTCGTCACGACAAGGCGGCCCACGCCCGCAACCTTGGCTGGGATCGCGTTCATCAGCAGCGAGGAAGGATAGGCCGCACGTCCGCCCGGCACATAGAGCCCCGCACCATCGACTGCGCACCATTTCGCGCCGAGCCGCACGCCGGCGGCATCCAGATAGTCGCGGTCTTCCGGCAGCTGCGCCGCGTGGTAGGCGCGGATGCGGGTCGCCGCCAGTTCCAGCGCGGCGCGCAGCGCGGGGTCGAGCGCATCGAACGCCTCGCGGCAGGTCTGCGCCGAAATGCGCCAGTCCTCGCCGAGGTCATGCCCATCGAACCGCGCGGTGTATTCGGCAAGCGCTGCATCGCCGCGGGCCCGAACGTCGGCGAGGATCGCGGCGACATCGCGCGCCACATCGGCATCGCTCTCGCGCCGGTCACCCACCACGGCGGCAAAGGCTGCGGCAAAGCCGGGATCGCTGGTATTGAGGCGCTGCATCAGGCGGCTTTCCGGCGCGCCACGAGTTCACGGAAGGTATCGATCAGCGCGCCCATCCGCGCAGGATCCGTCTTGAGCGCAGCGCGGTTGACGATAAGGCGCGCCGAGACCGGCATGATCCGGCTCGTCTCGACAAGGCCATTGTCCTTCAAGGTGCGGCCCGAGGAGACCAGATCGACGATCCGGCTGGCAAGCCCGAGCGAGGGGGCAAGCTCCATCGCGCCATTGAGTTTCACCACTTCCGCCGCCACGCCCAGCTTTTCGAAATGGCGGCGCGTGAGGCTGGGATACTTGGTCGCGACCCGCGCGTGGCTTTCGCGGGCTGTTGCTCCGCTTTCGACGGCTGCCGCGGGTTCAGCCACCGAGAGGCGGCAGTGCCCGATATCGAGATCGACCGGGGCGTAGAGGTCGGCGTAGTCGAACTCGTCGATCACATCCGAACCGACGATCCCGGCCTGCGCCGCACCGTGCGCAACGAACGTCGCGACATCGAAGGCGCGCACGCGAATGATTGTCATGTCGGCGCGGCTGGTGGCAAAGCTGAGCTTGCGCGAGGCCTTGTCGAAGAAGTCCGCCTCGGGCACGACACCGGCGTCCTTGAGAAGCGGCAGCGCCTCGTCGAGGATGCGGCCCTTGGGCAGGGCGAAAACGATAGGGGCAGGGGCAGTCATGACGCGCCCGGCCCTATGGCAAAGGGCCGGAAAGGGCAACTGTATGGAACGGGTCATGGATGCGCGTGATGTTGCCGCGGCGATCACCTGGCAGGCGGACCATGCCGCAAACAACGGTTCGCCCTGCACCGCGCGGGTGGTGCGCGCGCAGCTGGCGCTGCTCGGCGGCGAGACCGAGACCGGCCGGCGGCTTGCGACATGGCCCGGCAAGCCGTTGGAAGATGCGCTTCCCTTGCGGCTTGCGGGCGGCTTTCACCACCTTGTCCTGGCTGGCACGGACATGCGCCTCGTGCCGGTCTATCGCGGCGAGTTGACCGATCAGGCCGCAATCGATGCGCTGATCGTGGATCTGACGCGGCAATATGACGCGGCGCTTGTGCCATGGCTCGATGGCCCGCCGCAGACCAACGAGGCGGCCCGCTCCGCCTCGATTATGGCCGCGCTGCTCTGGCTTTCGCCGCGCACGGGGCCGCGCTTCGAGCTCAATGAATTGGGCGCCAGTGCGGGCGTCAACACGATGATGGAGCGCTACCATTACGATCTCGGCGGGACCGAGGTCGGCCCGGAAGGCTCGCCGATGCAGATCA
>Ga0164294_10001012_pt1 | contig 26565 bp, 25 predicted proteins | sample GEODES005metaG_FD_111479 | JGI IMG/M metagenome (GOLD analysis project Ga0164294, IMG submission 111479) | Oligotrophic lake water microbial communities from Sparkling Lake, Wisconsin, USA - GEODES005 metaG | ecosystem: Environmental > Aquatic > Freshwater > Lake | place: USA: Sparkling Lake...
GCTGAAGCCATTCCAGAAAATGAATATGAAGAATGTTTATTGAAAGCCAAAGCCATGTTTGAGGTTTTGAATGAAACAGCTTAAGGGAAAAGTGAAAAGTGAAAAGTAAAAAGTATCAAAGTATCAAAGTATCAAAGTAACAAGATAGTCAATTTATGTTTTCCTATTATAGCTACTGATGTTATTTATTACCACAGAAAAAATCCCTGAAATCCATGAAATCTGTGGCAAAAAATATCGCCAATAAATTTTTTTCAAACAAAAATGTTGAGGATTAGAAATAAATTAACTTTAGAAATTGAAAAAATGTTAAATTCGCTAATAAATAAACTAAAAGTCTAAGTTGAATGATAGTAACTAATCCCTTATCACTTATCCCTTTTTAACTTAAATAATGTTTCAAAAGTTTAAAAACCATATTCATTCTAATTTTTCTTTCTTACAAGATAAAAAACTTCTTGTGGCTACAAGTGGCGGTTTGGATAGTATGGTTTTGGTACATTTATTTGAAAAATTGAATTTCAATTTTGCTTTATTGCATTGCAATTTTCAATTAAGAAATTTGGAAAGTGATGCTGATCAAAAATTTGTAAGTAACTACGCAGAACAGCATAAGATTCCTTGTTTTATTAAAAATTTTGATACTATAAACTATTCTGAAATCCATAAGTTATCTACACAAGTTGCAGCCAGAAATTTACGTTACAATTGGTTTTACGAGATTTTAGAACAAGAAAACTTCGATTATATAATCACTGCACATCACGCTGATGATGTCGCAGAAACGTTTATGATTAATCTTTCTAGAGGCACAGGCTTAGAAGGTTTACTTGGAATTCCATCAAAAAACGGAAATATAATTCGACCTATGTTGCCTTTTTCTCGTAAGGAAATTGAAAATTATGCCTCTGAAAACCAATTACAATGGCGAGAAGATAGCAGTAATGCTTCGGATAAATATGTAAGAAATAAAATCAGACATCATATTGTGCCTGTTTTTAAGGAAATTAATGATTCCTTTTTACAATCATTTCAAAATACGTTAGAACATCTTAATCAGCAACAATCTTTAGTAGATGATGCGGTTTTGTTGGTGTATGAAAAAGTAGTTTCAGAAGAAAAAAAACAATTAAAAATTAATATTGCTGCCTTGCTGAATTATTCAAATTATAAAGCGTATTTATATCAATGGCTTCATAAATATGGATTTACAGCTTGGAATGATGTATATGATTTAGTGCATTCTCAATCAGGAAAGCAAATTTTTTCAGAAAACTATGTGCTATTGAAAGATAGAGAATATTTACTTCTTTCCCAGAAAACTACTGATTTTGAAGCCGTTGTTATTCATTCTGTAACTGAAAACACTAATTTTCCGTTAAATTTTAGTTTTTGTAACACAAGTAACATTTCAAATCAAAACAAGAACATTATATTTGTAGAAGAATCGAAGTTACAATTTCCGTTAACCATAAGAAAATGGAATTCTGGCGATTATTTTTATCCAGCTGGAATGCAAGGAAAAAAGAAAGTTAGTAAGTATTTTAAAGATGAAAAATTCACGTTATTCCAAAAACAACAAGCTTTTATTTTAGAAAGTAACAATAAAATTGTTTGGATAATAGGACATCGATCCGACGAACGATTTAAGCCAGAAAACACCAATCAAAATATAATACAAATAACCTATAATAATGAAGAAAATAGTTAGTTTATTAGCGATATTAGTTACCTTTTTTGGAACAGCACAAATTGTAGAACCTGTAAAATGGAGTTCAAGTGTAGTTAAAGTTTCTGATACAGAATTGGATTTAATTATTACTGCTAATATTGAAAATAATTGGCATTTATATTCTCAGTTCACACCAGAAGGTGGTGCGTTACCGTTGGTTTTTACGTTTAAAAATCAAAAAGGAAACTACCAATTAATAGGAAAAACTAAAGAAGGAAAATATAAAAAATCGTTTAATGAAATATTTGAAATTGATGAATATTATTTTCAAAATACAGCAAAATTCACGCAACGAATTAAAATCATTAATTCAAAATTAAAAATTGTAGATGTAAGTGTTGATGGACAAGCTTGTATAGATGGAAAATGTGTACAAACAGAAGCCAATTTAAAATTTAATTTACCAGAATTAAAAGTTTTAGAAACAACTGAAACAGTTATTGATTCAGCTGCAAAGAATACAGATTCGGTTGCTACAAATGAAGCAGATTCTACAAAACAAACTGTTACAAGTGTAAAAGATTCTAATAATCCAACACCTAAAAAAGAAGAAAAAAGTTTATGGACTATTTTCTTTTTAGCCTTTCTTGGTGGTTTCGCAGCACTTTTAATGCCTTGTATTTTCCCAATGATTCCAATGACGGTAAGTTTTTTTACCAAACAAAGTAAAACGAAAGCAGCAGGTATTAAAAATGCTATCCTATATGGGTTAGCCATTATTGCTATTTATGTTTTATTAGGTTCCTTAATTACAGGGATTTTTGGTGCAGAAGCACTAAACGAATTATCTACAAGTGTTACATTTAATTTAATTTTCTTTGCCTTGTTAGTAGTGTTTGCATTATCATTTTTAGGGGCTTTTGAAATAGTTTTACCAAGTTCATGGGCTACAAAAATTGATTCAAAGGCAGATAAAGGCGGAATAGTAGGTATCTTTTTTATGGCTTTGGCTTTAGCTGTGGTTTCATTTTCTTGTACAGGACCTATTGTGGGTACATTATTAGTAGAATCAGCATCAAAAGGCGGATTGGCACCAATTATTGGGATGTTAGGTTTCTCTATTGCCATTGCTTTACCATTTATGTTATTTGCTATGTTTCCAGGTTGGTTAAATTCAATGCCAAAATCGGGTGGTTGGTTAAATACAGTTAAAGTTTCATTAGGATTTTTAGAATTGGCATTTGCCTTCAAATTTTTATCTAATGCCGATTTGGTGTTGCAAAAACATTGGTTAGAACGAGAATTATTTATTGCCATTTGGATTGCCGTTTTTGCAGCTTGGGCAATGTATTTATTCGGAAAATATATGTTACCGCACGATTATGAAAAAGCAGATAAAATAGGAGTAGGGCGTTTGGTTATGGCAATTATCGTTACAACTTTTACTTTCTATATGATTCCAGGATTATGGGGCGCACCATTAAAAATATTAAGCGGATTAACACCTCCAATGACTTATGCAGAAAGCGCATCAGGATTTGGAAATGGGAATTCGAGTACAGCTGAATTACCAGAACACGCACACAATGGACCACACGGTATTGTTGCTTTTGAAGATTACGAGTTAGGTTTAGCTTACGCAAAAAAAGTAGGTAAACCAGTTTTTTTAGATTTTACAGGTGATGCCTGTGCAAATTGCAGAAAAATGGAAGACAATGTTTGGTCAGATAAGTCAATATTACCAATGTTAAAAGAAAAGGTAGTTTTGATTTCTTTGTATTGTGATAGAAAAATTGAGTTACCAAAATCGCAACAATACCTTTCTAAAACCACTGGAAAACAAGTGATTACAATTGGAAACAAATGGACAGATTTACAAATTTCTAGGTATAAAAGTAATTCGCAACCTTTATATGTTATTATTGATAATGAAGGTAATGATTTAGAAGGAGTGACACCAATGGCATTTAATACCAATATTGAAGAATATAAAAAATGGTTAGAAGACGGAATTGCTAAGTTTAAAAAATAAATTAGTTCTAAATATTTATAAAATCTGTATGAAATCATTTTATACAGATTTTTTTATTTCAAAAACTTTTCTACATTTGTAATATATAAGCCAATTTTAAAAGTACGTGCCATGTTAGTAAAAGTCTATGGAAGCGCCGTTTTCGGTGTAGATGCCACCACCATTACTGTAGAAGTAAATATTGATAAAGGAATAGGATACCATTTAGTAGGTTTACCTGATTCCGCCATTAAAGAAAGCAGTTATCGTATTGCTGCCGCTCTAAAAAACAACAATTACAACCTTCCCGGAAAAAAAATCACCATAAATATGGCTCCTGCCGATTTAAGGAAAGAAGGTTCTGCCTATGATTTAACCTTAGCTATTGGAATTTTAGCTGCTTCTGGTCAAATAAACGCTGACGAAGTTGGAAAATACATCATTATGGGCGAAATGTCTTTAGATGGTGGTTTACAGCCAATTCGCGGAGCATTATCTATAGCTATTAAAGCAAAAGAAGAAGGTTTTAGAGGAATTATCCTTCCCAATCAAAATGTAAAAGAAGCTGCTATAGTGGATGGTTTGGAAGTGTATGGTGTAGATAATGTGTTGCAAGTCATTAATTTTTTTGAAGGGAAAGAAACTTTATTTCCGACCCTAATTGATACGAAAGAAGAATTTTCCAAAAACCTTGAATTTCCAGAATTCGATTTTGCAGACGTCAAAGGTCAGGAATCCATAAAAAGATGTATGGAAATTGCAGCGGCAGGAGGTCATAACATTATTTTGATTGGACCCCCAGGCGCAGGTAAAACCATGTTAGCGAAACGTTTACCAAGTATTTTACCACCAATGAGTATGCAAGAAGCGTTGGAAACAACTAAAATTCATTCGGTTACAGGAAGAATTAAAGATATGGGTTTGCTAACGCAACGACCTTTTCGAGCCCCACATCATACGGCAAGTTCCGTTAGTTTGGTAGGTGGAGGAAGTTATCCGCAACCTGGAGAAATTTCTTTAGCGCATAATGGCGTGTTGTTTTTAGATGAATTACCTGAGTTTAAACGTGAAGTTTTAGAAGTGATGCGTCAACCATTGGAAGATAGAGAAGTAACAATCGCTCGAGCAAAATTTACGATTACTTATCCTTCATCATTTATGTTAGTAGCCAGTATGAATCCAAGTCCGAGTGGTTTTTTTAACGATTCGAAAAATTCAAATGCCGCTTCACAAATGGAAATGCAACGCTATTTAAGTAAAATTTCAGGGCCTCTTTTGGATAGAATTGACATTCATATTGAAGTAACGCCAGTTCCTTTTGAAAAATTATCAGAATCTCGCAAGGCAGAAAGTAGTGTTGAAATTAGAAATCGAGTAACTGTAGCGAGAAATATCCAAACAAAACGTTTTGAAAAGTATAATCATATTCATTACAATGCTCAAATGAGTAGCAAATTAATTCGTGAATATTGTGCTTTAGATGACGTTTCTTTGCAATTATTAAAAACAGCTATGGAACGATTGAATTTGTCGGCACGAGCATATGATCGAATTTTAAAGGTTTCCCGTACCATTGCCGATTTGGAAAATTCAGAAAATGTATTTTCACATCATATTGCAGAAGCCATTCAGTATAGAAGTTTGGATAGAGAAGGTTGGTTAGGATAAAGAAATTCTAAAATTTTAAAATCCGCATTACCCTATTTTTTCTAATATGATTTTTTATAATGGACGTTGTATCTCTATTATTTTGCATCGGAATTATGATGTTTTTTAAGATGTCAATATTCGTAATTTGATAGTTTAAATCGAAAAAACAATATCCTTTATAAACACCATTTTCAATTAAAACCGCACTTCGTTCTTCAATTCCTCTACCTTTATCAACTACCACCATATTGTTGTTTTCAAATTGTAAATTAAGAATACAATCTTGAGCACGTTTGTTATATGTTTCTGGGCTTTCAAGTTGAATACAAGCGCCATTACATTCTTTAATTTTGTATTGAAAACAAGCAGATTTTGTTTCGTAAAGGCCGTTTATTTTTTGACATAATTGATTTTCAGATGTTAATTTAAAAAGAAAATTTTTACCTTCTTGTAGACTTACAAATGAGGTGATTTCTTTTTTTCGTCCGTCTGCTTTTTCAATAGTTATTGCTAAGTAGCCTTCCTTATTTATATGTGAATACATAGCGAAATTAAAAATACTTTTGCGTTGTGCTCTATTGTATATAGGTTTATTAATTTTAATTTCTTCTGATTCTTTCAATAAGGCAATTAATTCGCTACCTGTTTCTTCAAATGTAACGGCATATACATCACGTTGAATTTTTTTACTTTTAGCATTTACACCTGTAAAATGTTGATTGACACGTTTTTTAATGTTTTTGCTTTTTCCAATGTAAATTAAATCGCCTTTTTCATTATGAATATAATAGATACCAGTTTTTGATGGAAGTTTTTCAATAATATCTAATAATTTTGGTGATAGTCCTGCTTTTATTTCAGTTTTGACATAACTTTTTACAATTTCTTTAGTCAAATCTTTTGCTAAAAGCATCTTGAATAATTTAACCGTAGCCATTGCATCTCCACTTGCTCTATGTCTGTCTGCCATAGGAATCCCTAATGAACGTACTAATTTTCCTAAACTATAAGACGGCATTTCAGGAATAATTTTCTTTGCTAATTCAACAGTGCAAAGTGTAGGTTTTTTAAAATCAAAACCCAAACGTCTAAATTCCATTTGTAAAATTCGGTAATCGAAACTGGCGTTATGAGCTACAACTATAGTACCTTCAGTAATTTCGATTATTCGTTTCGCCACTTCGTAAAACTTTGGCGCACTTCGAAGCATAGCACTATTAATACCCGTTAATTTTACCACAAATGGCTGAATTGGTTTTTCAGGATTCACCAAACTAATAAATTGGTCAACCACTTCGTGACCATCAAATTTATAAATGGCAATTTCTGTAACACCCTCCTCATTGTATTGTCCGCCCGTGGTTTCTATGTCGATAATAGTATAAATATGCTTTCTTTTTTTAATTTTAGTAATTTGATTTCAATAATTGGCGCATTGCAAATTGTCTTATTGATAATTTCTATTTCCAAAGATACTACTTCCAATTCGAATCATTGTGCTTCCGCACGAAATGGCAAGTTGATAATCGCCAGACATTCCCATAGAAAGAATTGATAATTGATAATTGATAATTGATAATTTATTTATTTTATCAAAAAGCGTTTTTAAATGGTTGAATTCTTTTTCAATTTGAATTTTGTTTTCAGTGAAGGTTGCCATTCCCATTAATCCTACGATTCTGATGTTTTCGAATTCGCTTTTGTCATGCTGAATTTGTTTTAGAATTTCTTCTAATTCAAGTTCATTTAAACCAAATTTGGTTTCTTCTTCCGCGATATGAATTTGTAATAAACAATCAATTATTCTATTGTGTTTTTTGGCTTGTTTATTAATTTCTTGCAACAATTTTAGACTATCCACGCCGTGAATCAAACTTACGTATTCCGCCATAAATTTGACTTTATTGCTTTGTACGTGACCAATCATATGCCATTCGATATCTTTTGGCATTTGTTCCCATTTATCAGTCATTTCTTGGATTTTATTTTCTCCAAAAATGCGCTGACCAGCAGTATAGGCTTCCATCAAATCGGCTACAGGTTTGGTTTTTGAAACCGCAACCAAAGTCACGTGAGTTGGAAGTTGGGATTTAATTTGGATAAGATTTTTAGCTATTGACATTATTTTCTGTTTTTTTAAAACACAGATTTAGGAAATTTTTGAAATTTTAATAATTTCTTAAATCTGTGTTATTAATATTTTTTATCAAAATAAAATTTACAATTCATACACCACCAAACCACTTCTAAACTTTGGTTCAATGTAGGTTGATTTTGGTGGCATAATTAAATTGTTGTCGGCAATGGTTTTAATTTCTGCCATATTAGTAGGGTAGAGCATAAAACCCACTTCATATTCGCCTTCATCAACTAAATCTTTAATAACAGAAACACTTTGTTTTCCTGGAATATAATCGATGCGTTCATCGTTACGCAAATCTTCAATACCTAATAAGGGATGTAAAACCTTATCGTATAAAATTTGTGCATCTAAGTTTTCCAAAACAGAAGTAACCTTTTGATTTTGCTTATAAAACAACGCATAAAAACGGCCATCTAAATACATGCCAAATTCAAATTTATTTTGCGGTTTCCATAATTCTTGATCTTTAGGTTTAATGATAAAATTATCCGATAATTTAGTAATGAAATCATCATTTGAGAAACCATTTAAATCGCGAATAATTCTATTAAATTCATAAATTTTCAAATTGCTTTCGGCAATTAAAAAACTCATAAAATAATTTAAATTCTTGTTATTAAGCGATTTATTTTGTTCATATAACAATTCTGCAGAAGCCGATCGGTGATGCCCATCCGCTATATATAAATTCGGAATGTTTTCAAAATGTTCTTGTAACCATTCTATTTCTGATTGTGTTTCAATCTTCCACAACGTATGTTTTTCTTTATTTGAAGTGGCAAATGCATAAATAGGTTCACTCTTTTTTCGTAATGAAATATAAGTATTTACTTCAACAGAATCAGGATACGTAATCAAAACGGGTTCTGTATTAAATCCGGTTTGATGTAAATAATCTTTAAATAATTCCACACGATATTGTAAGGTGTCTTCGTGTTTTTTAATCTGATTTTTCTGATATTCTTCCACGGAAGTTCCTGCAATAATTCCAGTAAATGTTTGGTTCTTCGTTTGAATTTCGTACAAATAAAAAACAGGTTGTTCTTCTGAAATTAAAATAGTCTCGTTTTTAAAATCTTGATATTTATGCAAAACACCTTTAAAACGTTTGTCTAAAGTAATCTTTTGAGTATTCGCATACGCAGGATGAATCACGTGTAAAAACGAATACGGATTGAAATTCAACCAAGCCGCAAGTTCTGCAGAACTATAATCTTCATAGGTTCTGCAAGTTACCAAAGCAACTTTATCTGCCGATGGACGAACTGCTTTAAAAGGGATAATTTTGCTCATTTTTTAGTCGAAAGTCGAAAGTCATAAAGTCGAAAGCAGTCACTTTAAGACCTTCGACATTAGACTTTAAGACTAATTAAATTGTTTCGAAACTTTCTCTGCTTTTTTACTTTCTGAATAATCATAAAAACCTTCAGCAGATTTTACACCTAATTTCCCAGCCATAACCATATTTACTAATAACGGACAAGGTGCATATTTGGGGTTCTTAAACCCATCATACATTACGTTTAAGATGGATAAACAAACGTCTAGTCCAATAAAATCTGCTAGTTGTAAAGGCCCCATTGGATGTGCCATTCCTAATTTCATCACGGTATCAATTTCAGAAACGCCCGCCACACCATTATATAACGTTTCAATGGATTCGTTAATCATTGGCATTAAAATTCTGTTGGCAACGAAACCTGGATAATCGTTAACTTCTGTTGGTGTTTTACCTAATTTTATAGATAAATCCATAATAATTTTAGTTACTTCATCAGAAGTAGAATACCCACGGATGATTTCAACTAATTTCATAATGGGCACTGGATTCATAAAATGCATTCCAATAACTCGTTCTGGATGCACTACTTGAGCGGCAATTTGAGTAATAGAAATCGAAGAGGTGTTACTTGCTAAAATTACATTATGGTCGCAAATATCGCTTAATTGCTTAAAGATATTCATTTTTAGGGATACATTTTCAGTAGCGGCTTCCACAACCAAATCGCAACCCACGACACCATCTTTGATATCCGTATAGGTGATAATATTTGAAATGGTTTTATGTTTGTCAGTTTCTGTGATGCTTCCTTTAGTAACCATTCTGTCTAAGTTAGCGGCAATAGTTGCCATTCCTTTTTCTAATGATTTTTCAGAAATATCAATTAATTTCACGGTAAATCCTGCTTGTGCAAATGTATGAGCAATTCCGTTGCCCATGGTTCCTGATCCTATTACGGCTATTTGTTTCATTTTGTAATAATATATTTTTGTTAATTTGTCTAATTTACTTTCCGATTGAATCAATAATCTGATACGCAACTCGCAACGCTTCTGTTCCGTCTTCTAATGTTACAATAGGAGTTGTATTATTGTTAATTGCATCTGCAAACGATTCCAATTCATCTAAAATAGCATTGTTTGCCTGTACGTTTGGATTATCGAAATAAATTTGTTTTTTCACACCCTCTGCATTTTGCAAAATCATATCAAAATCACCTGGTGTTTCTGGGGCGTTTTGCATACGAACTACTTCGCAAATTTTATCTAAATAATCTACAGAAATGTAAGCGTCTTTTTGAAAGAAACGTGATTTACGCATATTTTTCATAGAAATTCTACTCGCTGTTATGTTTGCTACACAACCGTTTTCAAATTCTAAACGTGCATTGGTAATGTCTGGAGAATCAGAAATTACGGCAACACTACTGGCATTTACCGATTTTACTTTCGATTTTACCACGCTCAAAATCGCATCAATATCGTGAATCATTAAATCTAAAACCACTGGAACATCTGTACCACGCGGATTAAATTCTGCCAAGCGATGCGTTTCTATAAACATTGGTTTGTCAATTTTATCTTTCACAGCGGTAAAAGCTGGATTGAAACGCTCTACGTGACCCACTTGACCTTTTACATTATATTTAGTAGCTAAAGCAACAATTTCTTCTGCTTCTGAAACCGTTGTAGCGATTGGTTTTTCTATAAAAATATGTTTTCCAGCTTCGATTACCATTTTGGCACATTCGAAGTGTTGGATAGTAGGTGTTACAATATCTACCACATCAACTGCGGCAATTAAACTTTCTATAGAATCAAATTTTTTATAACCGAATTCAGCAGCAACTTTAGTAGCATTTTCCTCAAAAGGATCAAAAAAACCAACTAATTCGTATTTTTCAGACTGATTTAGTAAACGTAAATGTATTTTTCCTAAGTGACCTGCACCTAAAACTCCGACTTTTAACATAAAAATAAATTTCATCAAAAATAGTAATAAAATAAGAAATACCAATTAAGAAATCTCAATATTAAAAATTTCAAATTCAAATATGGTAACGATGAATATTAGTTTAAATTTTTTTAAAATATATTGGAATTTTATTTTTGTTTTTGATAAAATTCCATCTAATTTTACATCACTAATTTACACCATAAATTGAAAGATACTAATAAACATCAAGGGCTTAGAAATCTGCTAGTAAAACAATTAAAGGAAAAAGGAATAACGGATAAAAATGTTTTAGACACTATTGCTAAAATTCCCCGTCATTTGTTTATTGACTCTAGTTTTGAAAATTTTGCCTATCAAGATAAAGCGTTTCCGATTGGAGCGGACCAAACCATTTCACAACCTTATACAGTAGCTTTTCAGACGGAATTATTACAAGTAGAAAAAGATCATAAAATTTTAGAAATAGGAACGGGTAGTGGGTATCAAACAGCCGTTTTGTGTTTATTGGGAGCTAAAGTATATTCTGTTGAACGACAAAATGAATTATTTAAAAAAACCAAAAACCTACTTTCTAAATTAAGCATCAATGTTATTCCAAAATTGCTATCCTTTGGCGATGGCTATAAAGGTTTACCCGATTATGCTCCGTTTGATGGTATAATTGTTACGGCAGGTGCGCCATCAGTTCCACAAGCATTAATGTCGCAATTGAAAATAGGTGGAAGATTAGTTATTCCAGTAGGAGAAAATGAACAAATAATGACTTTATTAGTAAGGAAAAACGAAACACAATTTGAAAAAACCGAATTTGGAGATTTTAAATTTGTACCCTTATTAGAAAATAAAAATTAAACATTTAAATTTATATAAAATGAAAAAACTGATTTTAGGATTTTTAGTGTTCAGTACTTTTTTAAATGCACAAGAAAAACCAAAATTAGTGGTTGGAATTGTGGTAGATCAAATGAAAATGGAATACTTGTATCGATTTTCAAATGATTTTTCAAATAAGGGCTTTAAAAAATTATTGGAAAAAGGATTTACTTTTCATAATATGCACTATAATTTTATGCCTACTTATACTGCTCCGGGACATGCAGCAATTTTCACAGGCGCCTTACCAAATGTAAACGGAATTGTAGGTAACGATTGGTTTAATAAAGCCACTGGCAAAGAAATGTATTGTACTGACGATGCTTCTGTAACCACTTTAGTTGAAGGAACTGAATCGGAAGGGAAAATGTCGCCAAAAAATCTTTTTAGCACAACCATTACAGACGAATTAAAATTAGCTACCAACTTTAAAAGCAAAGTAATTGGAATCAGTATTAAAGACAGAGGAGCTATTTTGCCAGCGGGGCATTTTGCAGACTGGGCGTTTTGGTATACTAAAACTGGAAACTTTATCTCAAGTTCCTTTTATGGAAATAAACTACCAGATTGGACAATTCAATTTAATGAAGAAAAAAACTATTTAAAATATATTGAAAAAGGTTGGGATTTATTAAAACCAAAAGAAATTTATAACGAGAGTTTAAACGATAATAATCCATACGAAGGAAAATTATTTAAGAAAACACCATTTTTTCCATACGATACAAAAGAAATGTTTACAAATAATGATGCTGGAGTTTTAAGGACTACACCGTATGGAAATAATTTAATTGCAGATTTTGCTAAGAAAGCAATTGAAAATGAGAAAATGGGAGCCGATGAAATTACTGATTTTTTAACGCTAAGTTTTTCCTCTACAGATTATGTTGGTCACGTTTTAGGGCCTCGTTCCATTGAATTACAAGATACGTATTTGCGCTTAGACGAGACAATAGCTGATTTTTTAACTTATTTAGATGAAAAAGTAGGGAAAGGTAATTATTTAGTATTCTTAACTGCAGATCATGCTGGAGCTGAAAACGCTACTTATTTAAATGACAATAAATACGAAGTAGAAAGTTTAAATAGCAAAAATATACAACAAAGTATTATTGATTTTTCTCAAAAGACATTTGGCGAAAATATGTTATTAGATTATTCAAATTTCAATATTTTTATTAATAAAGAAAAAGTAAATCAAAAAGGATTGGATTTAAATACTGTAAAACAAAAATTTAAAGCATTTTTACTTTCGCAACACTTTATTAGTAATGTTTTTACTGAAGAAGAAATTCAAAATTCGGGTTCAAATAATCAATTGTTGCAAATTATTTCAAATGGTTACGATCCAAAACAAAACGGCGAATTAGTGTTGTTATTTAAACCTGGTTATATGGAATACTCCTCAACAGGAACCACACATGGTTCCCCATATTCATATGACACACATGTACCTTGTTTGTTTTATGGTTGGAAAATAAAAAAAGGAGCATCGTATAACAAAAAAACTATTACGCAGATTGCACCCACTTTAGCTCAAAAATTAAAGTTAACTATGCCAAACGGCACACAATCTGAAGTTTTAGAAGAAATATTAAAATAGAAATGTAATTGGCCAAATTCAATAGATTTTACTAATACCATTTCTATTTTTGCTTTTTTATCAAAAAAACTATATTAATTTATCAAATTTAATTTTAAAAACAAGAATAAAATTAGTCATTTACCAATTACTTTATTATTTTTGTGCCACTTTTAAACAAGATTAACTCATACATAATTATGAACGTACACGAATATCAAGGTAAAGAAATATTAGCAAGCTATGGCGTGCGCATACAACGTGGTCATGTGGCAAACAATGCTGAAGAAGCAGTTGAAAAAGCAAAACAATTAACTGCAGAAACCGGTACTGGATGGCATGTAATTAAAGCTCAAATTCACGCAGGTGGTCGTGGAAAAGGTGGTGGAGTTAAATTAGCTAAAAATTTAGACCAAGTTAAAGAAATAGCAGGTCAAATTATTGGAATGGATTTAATTACGCCGCAAACACCTCCAACAGGAAAAAGAGTTCATAAAGTTTTAATTGCTGAAGATGTATATTATCCAGGTGAATCAGAAACGAAAGAATTTTATATGTCTGTTTTATTAAACAGAGGTAAAGGTCGTAATATGATTATGTATTCTACTGAAGGTGGAATGGATATTGAAGAAGTAGCGGAACACACACCGCATTTAATTTTCACAGAAGAAATTGATCCTTCTGTTGGTTTACAAGGATTTCAGGCAAGACAAATTGCTTTTAATTTAGGTTTGTCAGGTGAAGCGTTTAAAGAAATGGTGAAATTTGTAGATGCTTTATATAAAGCATACATTGGTTCTGATGCAACTATGTTTGAAATTAATCCAGTTTTAAAAACTTCAGATAACAAAATTATTGCAGTGGATGCTAAAGTTGATTTAGACGACAATGCCTTATTCCGTCATAAAGATTTAGCTGAAATGCGTGATGTTCGTGAAGAAAATCCAATTGAAGTAGAAGCTAAAGAAGTAGGTTTAAATTATGTAGATTTAGATGGAACGGTTGGATGTATGGTAAATGGTGCTGGTTTAGCAATGGCTACTATGGATTTAATTAAATACGCTGGTTTTGAACCTGCAAACTTCTTAGACGTAGGAGGAACTGCAGATGCAAAACGTGTTGAAACCGCTTTCCGTATTATTTTAAAAGATGCAAATGTAAAAGCCATTTTAATTAATATATTTGGTGGAATTGTACGTTGCGATAGAGTAGCACAAGGAGTAGTTGATGCCTATAAAAATATGGGTGATGCTATTAAAGTGCCAATCATCGTTCGTTTACAAGGAACTAATGCAGAAATTGCTAAAGAATTAATTGACAATTCTGGAATGCCAATTTTATCAGCAGTGCAGTTTCAAGAAGCAGCTGACCAAGTAAAAGCAGCTTTATCTTAATAAAATTATTATTATTTTATATATTTATCCCGACTTAGGTCGGGATTTTTTTTATATTTGAAAAGCAAAGGGGGGATTAGCTCATTTGGCTAGAGCGCTACGCTGGCAGCGTAGAGGCGACCGGTTCGAATCCGGTATTCTCCACAATTTTATTAAAACCCTTCAAAAACACCTAACCCAAACAAGGCAAAATCGTATTTTACAGGATCATTTGCGTCTAAACGTCTTAAATTAGTGTCTAATTCGTGTAACGCTTTTGCATCATTTTGTTTTCGGGTTAAAAGCAATAATTTCCGAGCCACATTACCCGAATGTACATCTAACGGACAAGATAATGCAGCAGTAGGAATCGTTTTCCAAATTCCCAAATCAACACCATTTACATCATTTCGAACCATCCAACGTAAAAACATGTTAATTCTTTTGGCGGCAGAACCATTTAATGGATCTGAAATGTGCTTTTGAGTTCTAGGTAAATGTGGAATTTCAAAAAAGGTTTTCTTAAATTCGGATATGCTTTTTTGTGTCGAATTATTTTCAATATGTTTGGAAAACACACTTTCTAAATCAGGATTTTTTTTATAAATATGTTGTAACGCTTTTATAAACGTTATAGCATCAGTAGCATTAAAGGTACGATGTACGAAATTAGATAATTTCTCTAAATGAGTTTCTTTATGATTCATTACAAAATCATATGGCGAATTTCCCATAATTTGAATAAGTTTATGTGAATTCGAAATAATCATTTTTCTATTTCCCCAAGCAATTGTTGCGGCTAAAAACCCAGCAATTTCAATATCTTCTTTTTGTGAATACAAATGCGGAATTTGAACAGGATCCGAATCAATAAAGTTTTTATTGTTGTACAACAGTACTTTTTCGTCTAGAAAACTTTTTAATTCTTCGGTAGTCATCTTAGCTTTGCAAAACGCCATCAATCATTACCAATTTTCTATCGGCCATATTGGCTAATTCTTCATTATGCGTAACAATTACAAACGTTTGACCTAACTCATCACGTAATTTAAAAAACAATTGGTGTAAATTTTCAGCAGTAGTATGGTCTAAATTCCCAGACGGTTCGTCAGCAAAAATAACGGCGGGTTTGTTTATTAAAGCTCTGGCAACAGCAACGCGTTGTTGCTCTCCACCAGAAAGTTCAGTTGGTTTGTGATTTATTCTGTGGGATAAACCTAAATAATCTAGTAATTTTTTGGCTTCAATTTCTACTTCTTTTTTCGATTTATTTGCAATAAAAGCCGGAATACAAACGTTCTCTAGTGCAGTAAATTCAGGTAATAGTTGATGAAATTGAAAAATAAATCCCAAATTTAAATTTCTAAATTTAGATAATTCTGTATCTTTTAAATTTATAATTGAAGTGCCATTAATTTCTAAAGAACTTGCCTTGTTTTCTTTTTTATCTAAAACATCTAATGTGCCTAAAATTTGAAGCAAGGTAGTTTTTCCAGCTCCTGAAGGACCAACTATAGATACAATTTCACCTTTATTTATTTGAAGACTTACGTTTTTTAAAACTTGTAAATCGCCATAATATTTATTTATATTGTTAGCTTTTATCATCACTTTAATTTGTACAAAGAAACAAAGAAATTGCGAATATTAAAATCTTTGCTGTACAAATCTAAAAGTAACGTTAAATTGATTCATCATAACGTATTATTGTCTAAATTTGATAAAAAAAGATGAACTATATTGTATTAATTAGTACTGTTTTGAGTTTTTTTTCGTGTGGAAATAAAACACAACTAACAGATAATAAAACGGAGGTTAAAAAAGAAATTATGAATGATAGTGTACAAGTGGCAACGTTTGCCGGAGGTTGTTTTTGGTGTACAGAAGCCGTTTTTTTAGAAGTAAAAGGTGTAGAAAAAATCGTTTCTGGATTTACAGGTGGTTTTATAAAAAATCCTGCTTATCGCGAAGTGTGTAACGAAACTACAGGCCACGCCGAAGGCATTCAAATTACATTTAATCCGAAAGAAGTGGCGTATGAAGATTTATTAGAAATATTTTTTGCTACACACGATCCTACTACTTTAAATAAACAAGGTGCAGATGTGGGAACACAGTATAGAAGTGCTATTTTTTATCATTCCAAAGAGCAAAAAGAAAAAGCGGAGAAATATATTCAATTCATTGAAAAAGAAAAATTATACGCAAATCCAATTGTAACACAAATAGAAGAAGCGGGTGTTTTTTATTTGGCAGAAGATTATCATCAAAATTATTACAATCAAAACAAAGAGCAAGGTTATTGCCAGTATGTTATCGCGCCTAAATTAGATAAATTACGCAAGTATTACAATAGTAAGCTGAAGTAATGGGGTGAAAGATTTTGGGCATAGGGTATTAGTAATTGATTGGAATAAATTCGTATCTTGGTATTCCAAAAATATAAATAAATATGAATCAAGAATCACAAACATCAATTGTAAATAAAACCGATAAAAAAACAAAACTGATACTAAGTCTTATTTTTGATGGCATTGGAATGTTATCTTATATAGTTCCTATTTTTGCGGAATCTTTGGATGTTATTTGGGCGCCAATTTCTGGATTGCTTTTAGTGATTATGTATAAGGGAACAGTCGGAAAAATTGCAGGTTTGTTTGGAACTGTCGAAGAATTAATTCCATTAACGGATATCATTCCAACGTTTACAATTACTTGGTTTTTTACGTATATAATTAGAAAAGAAACATAAAAAAATCCCGCAATTAGCGGGATTTTTTATTTTATATAAACAGAAACTTAATCTTTATAAACCTTTAATGCTTCTTTTAAAATTTGAGCCGATTTAATTAAATCTTCTTTTTTCAATACATAAGCCATTCTTATTTCGTCTAATCCAACGCCTGGAGTAGAGTAGAAGCCCGCTGCAGGAGCTACCATAACGGTTGCGCCATTAAAATCATATTCTTCTAAAAGCCATTGCGCAAAGTGATCTGCATTTTTTACTGGTAATTTTGCAATACAGTAAAAAGCACCTTTTGGTTTAGCAATAGTTACGCCTTCAATTTTTTCCATTTCTTCCACTAAGGTATTTCTTCGGTCAACGTATTCCGTAATAACCTCGTCAAAATAACTTTGTGGGGTATCTAATGCGGCTTCACTGGCTACCTGAGCATAAGTAGGTGGACTCAAACGTGCTTGTGCGAATTTCATTGCAGTTGCCATAAATTCTGCATTTTTTGAAACGACACAACCAATTCTTGCACCACACATACTAAATCTTTTCGAAACCGAATCGATCATAATGGCGTGTTGCTCTAATCCCGGTACATTTAAAACCGAATAATGTTTTAATCCATCGTAAGTAAATTCTCTGTATACTTCATCTGCAATTAAAAATAAATCGTGTTTTTTTACAATTTCAGCCAATTTGTTAATTTCCGCTTCAGAGTATAAATATCCTGTTGGATTTCCAGGATTACAAATCATTATAGCTTTTGTTTTTGGTGTAATTAATTTTTCAAATGCTTCCATAGGTGGTAACGCAAAACCAGTTTCAATTCCTGAAATTACAGGAACCACTTTTACACCACTTGCTGTTGCAAAACCGTTATAATTAGCATAAAATGGCTCAGGAATAATTACTTCATCGCCATTGTCTAACGTAGAACCTAAAGCAAACATAAGCGCTTCAGAACCACCTGTGGTAATAATAATATCTTGGGTATCAACAGGCAAACCTTGGTTTTTATAATAAGCAGAAAGTTTGGTTCTATAGCTTTCAAATCCAGCACTGTGACTGTATTCTAAAACTTTGATGTCAAAATCTTTAACAGCTTGTAAGGCCACTTCTGGCGTTTTAATATCGGGTTGACCAATGTTTAAATGGTACACTTTTGTCCCTCTTTTTTTGGCTCCTTCTGCGTAAGGTACTAATTTTCTGATTGGCGATTCAGGCATTTGAATCCCTTTGTTTGATATTTTTGGCATAACTAAATTTTTTGCTATGCAAAAGTGCAAAAAAAATAGGATTCGATAACGAAATTTTGCTAAAAAATTACAACTTAAATGAATTCGTTTTTTGGAATTATATTTTATGTGTTAATTTGTTTTCTGTTAGGAAGTAATAAAAAAAAACCTAACCTCTAATAATTAAGAAGTTAGGGTTTTTATCGTAGCGAAAACGGGAGTTGAACCCGTGACCTCAGGGTTATGAATCCTGCGCTCTAACCAACTGAGCTATCTCGCCATTAAATTTTTTTGCATTTCTCAATGCGGGTGCAAATATATAAATAATTACTTTCTTTGCAAATAATAAATCGAAATTTTATAATTAAAAATTTGTTGTAAAAAATAATGTAAATAATAGTTGTGGTATCATTTTTTTTTATATTTTGCTAAAAATTTATAGATTCAATTATGAAGCCAAAAGTTAAGTACGAACTAGAGTTTCCAATACACTCGTCACCGCAATTATTATATCAATACATCATCACACCATCAGGTTTATCAGAATGGTTTTCAGATAATGTAAATTCGCGTGGAGAATACTATACTTTTATTTGGGATGACTCGCAAGAAAATGCCAAATTGGTTTCTAAAAAAACGGGGGAGAAGGTAAAATTCAAATGGTTAGATGAGGATGGAAAAGATACAGAGTATTATTTTGAATTGAAAATTCAAGTAGATGAAATTACAAATGATGTCTCTTTAATTGTTGTCGATTTTTCTGAAGAAGACGAATTACCTGAAAATCAATTATTGTGGGAAAGTTTGGTCTCCGATTTAAAACACGTAATTGGTTCGGTTTAATTTTAATAAATAAGTATATTTGCTCCCGCTATAAAAGGCGGGATTTTTATTTATGATTAATTATAACGGAAACATACAAGATACTAGCCATTTTAGTATTGAAAATAATAGAGGATTTCTTTTTGGTGATGCCATTTTTGAAACCATAAAAGTTAATGGAACTAAAATATTGTTTTTAGAAGAACATTATTTGCGATTAATGGCTTCGATGCGAATTTGTAGAATGGAAATTCCAATGAATTTCACAATGGAATTTATGGAAGAAGAAATCTTAAAACTAATTGCATTACAGACAAATAGAGTTAGTAATAGAATTCGTTTTTCTGTTTTTAGAAACGCGGAAGGATTATATAATCCTGCTTCAAACGATGTGCAATTTATCATTACGTGTTCTGAATTAGCATCTGATACTTACGTTTTTTCTTCAACTAGTTATGAGGTGGAATTATTTAAAGATTTTCATGTTTCCAAACATGTATTGGCTACATTAAAAACCAATAATAAAATGATTAATGTAGTGGCTAGTATTTTTGCAAATGAAAATAATTTTCAAAATTGTTTGTTAATTAATGAAGATAAAAATGTTGTAGAGGCTTCAAATGGTAATGTTTTTATGAAAATGGGCAATCAAATAATTACGCCACCCACTTCAGATGGCTGTTTAAACGGAATAATGCGAAATCAAATTATAGCAATTGTAAATAAAATGGGTACTATTGAAATTATTGAGAAAAGCATTTCACCTTTTGATTTGCAAAAAGCAGATGAATTATTTATTTCAAATGTAATTATTGGTATTCAACCAATTACAAAATACAGAAAAAAGGAATTTACTTCTGAAGTGGCTAAAGAAATTACAAATATTTTAAACGCAGCAATTAATTAAGCGTAGGATTTTCTGGCGAATTAGAAAAGTATATATATTCGCCACCGATTTCATTTAGTTTTTCTTTCCAAAAATTTTGGCTGTTTTTACTGATAATTTTGTTTTGCAATTCATTTTCCACAATAATCCAAGAAGTATCATTTAATTCTTCTTCTAATTGATTGGTTTCCCAGCCGCTATACCCCAAGAAAAAACGAATGTTTTCTTTTGATAATTTCCCAGTATTAATTAGTTCTTTTGTGGTTTCAAAATTTCCACCCCAAAATAAACCATATGCTATTTCAATACTATCAGGAATTAATTCAGGTACGTTATGTAAAAAATATAAGTTATCTTGTTCTACTGGTCCTCCGTTATATATCATAAAATGGGCATCTATGTCAGGAATCAAATCATTTATGGAATAGGAGAGTGGTTTATTAAGTATAAAGCCCACACTACCATCTTGTGTGTGCTCCGTTAGCAAAATGACAGATCTATTAAAAGACATATCGTTTACGGTTGTTGGTTCTGCAACGAGTAAACAACCTTTTTTAAGTAACAAAGAAGTCATAAGCCAATTAATTTAAATTGAAATTAAGAAAAATTATTTAATTGAACAAATAATCCAGTTTAATATTACATTACTAAATGTATATAAATTTGTGAAATAAAAAAAACCTCTTAGAAACTAAGAGGTTTTTAAATAAATAAAAAATATTTATTATTTGTTTACTGAACCATCTAAGTCAGCACCTGCTTTGAATTTTACTACATTTTTAGCAGCAATTTTGATAGTTTTTCCAGTTTGAGGATTTCTTCCATCTCTAGCCGCTCTTTTAGAGATTGACCATGATCCGAAACCTACTAAAGAAACTCTTCCACCTTTTTGTAATGTACCTTCTACACTTCCTAAAAATGATTCTAAAGCTAATTTAGCTGCTGCTTTAGTAATTCCAGCTGCTGCTGCCATTGCATCGATTAATTCTGATTTGTTCATAATTGTTAGTTTTAAAATTGATTATACATAATATTGTTTACAAATTTAAATGTATCATTGAACTACACAAGCATTTCAAGTTATTTTCGTTAAAAATGTTAATAAATTATGACAAATGTTAATAAAGTGGCTAATTTCAGTCTGTTTTTACTGCAAAAACTTAAATAACATAGGCGTTCGCACTCATCGAAGTACCATTTAAAAGCTCATGAGTTTGCATTTTCTTTTTGCCTGGAAATTGTAAACTAGCAATTTTTATGAAACCATTGGATACTGCAATTTTCATTTCTTTTTTTCCAATACAAATTTGGCCTATTTTATGAGTGTGAACTTCTTCAATAAAAGTAGTGTCGTAAATTTTAACATTCCATTCGTTATCTCCATCTTTAATATAAGTCCAGGCAGCAGGATAAGGACATAACCCTCTAATTTGATTGTAAATTTCATTTCCAGGTTTCGTCCAGTCAATTTTACAATTGTCTTTATTTAATTTATAGGCCGTTTTTAATTCGGTATTTTCGGTTTGAATGGTGGTTTCCACTTTTCCATTTTGTAATAAATGCAACGTCTCTATTACAGTATCGCATCCTAAATGCATTAATTTGTCGTGAAGCTGACCTACGTTTTCATTTTTATCAATAGCTACTTTGTGACTTAAAATCATAGCACCCGTATCAATTTTATCATCAATAAAAAAAGTGGTTACACCTGTTTCAGTTTCTCCATTAATAATTGCCCAATTTATAGGTGCCGCACCTCTATAATTAGGTAACAAAGAAGCGTGTAGATTAAATGTACCATATTTTGGCATTTTCCAAACTACTTCTGGTAACATTCTAAACGCTACAACGATTTGTAAATTGGCACTATAGCTGGCTAATTCTTTTAAAAAATCTTCACTTTTTAAATTGGTGGGTTGTAAAACAGGAATGTTTTTTTCTACCGCATAGGTTTTTACCGCACTAACTGAAACTTTCTGACCACGTCCGGCAGGTTTATCAGGTGCTGTAATTACTGCTGCAATTTCAAACTCACTGTTATATATCGTATCAAGAATACCAACAGCGAAGTCGGGTGTTCCCATAAATATGATTCTTAATTTCTCCATTGATAGTATGTCGCTATGAAATTATTTTTTTACTTAAGTTGGTATTTATTAGAAGCGTTTAAATAAATAACATCATTTTCTAATAAGTTTTGAAGGGCAAAGATAATTTCTTCTGTTGAAAAAGTGAGTACATTTTCCATTTCATTTGAAGATAATGGCGCTTTTTTTATTACACTTTTAATGCTTTCTGAAACAGATTTAGGTTTTGCTTTATCTTTAGAAGTACAATACGAACAAATGCCACAGTCTTTAGGATTCTCTTCTCCAAAATATTTGGAAATTAAAACCGACTTACAAGTGGTTTTATCTGTCACAAAATGAAGCATTTGTTTGTGTTGCTCTATTTTTATCTGATTTTGATTTTCTAAAAGTTTAACCACACGATTAATGGTGTAACTGTCTTCGCGTGGTTCATTATATAGAATAGAAATATCATTCCTTTGAAGTTTCAATTCTATTATTTCTTGTGTTTGTAATTTATTTAAAACCGCAATTACTTGTTCTTCTGTTTTTCCAGATTTAGTAGCTATAAGTGCTGTATTTATACTAGTAACTTGTTCGAAAATACCGGTGTAATTTCGTAAAATGGTTTCTATAATTTCGGCCTCTTTAGAATTTAAACTGCAATATCTAATAACTTCTCGACTTTCAATAATAAATTGCAAATTGGCTTTGTTGCTAATTAAATTATTTAATGTAATTATGCCTTGTCGGTCTAAAAACTGCAGACAAGCATAGGTTTTAGTAACAGGCAAATTAAATTTAGCACAAAACAAATTTAAGTTGAGATAAAAAAGTTCTTGAAACCCTTCGCCATAAGCTATTTGAAACTGATTGTTTAGGTTTTTATACACCAAATGCAGAAATTCTTTGTTGGGTAAATTACCAGCAAACTGTTGTAATACATTTTCCGATTGCACTTCATGAGTAAGTAATAAGGCATAGGATTTTTCGCCATTTCTTCCCGCTCTACCAGCTTCTTGATAGTAATTTTCAATATTATCAGGAATTTGTAAATGCACTACTGTTTTAACATTTGGTTTGTCAATACCCATACCAAACGCATTTGTGGCGACTATAATTTTGGCTTTTTCATCCAACCAAAGGTGCCTATTTTTATCCTTTTCTTTAGTAGATAATCCACCATGATAATAGGTTGCAGTAAAACCAAAATCTGTAAGTACTTTGCTGATTTCTATACAAGATTTTCTGTTTTTTACATATACGATTGAGGGTTCAGGATTCTTTAAATAGATTTGTTTTAGTTTTCCTATTTTGTCTTCGGTTTTTATTATATGATATCCCAAATTCTCTCGTGAAAAAGAATTTATAAAAACAACTGGATTTTTTAATTGTAAAAGGGCACAAATATCTTCTTGAACTCTAGTCGTGGCTGAAGCGGTTAAAGCAATAAACGGTACTGAAAAGTAGTCTTTTAAAGCGGCTATTTTTAAGTAAGCAGGTCTAAAATCGTGTCCCCATTGGCTAATACAATGTGCTTCATCAATGGCAACTAAATTTATATTTAAATTTTTTATTCGTTCTAAAACCCAGTCTTGTTGCAAACGTTCTGGCGAAAGATATAGAAATTTATAATCGCCAAATGCACAATTGTCTAATAAATTATTCGTTTCCTCAAAAGAAATGCCACCAGTTAGTGCAATGGCTTTTATGTTTTTGCTTTTTAAATTTTCAACCTGATCTTTCATTAAAGCTACAAGCGGCGAAATGACCAAACAAATTCCTGGTTTTAGTAGGGCAGGAATTTGAAAACATATTGATTTTCCACCACCTGTTGGTAACAAGGCAAACGTGTCTTTACCGAGCAAAACAGTAGTGATAATTTCTTCTTGAGTGGGTCTAAAAGCTTTATGTTTCCAGTGTGCTTTTAATACATCTAACGGTTGATTCATTAGATTGAATTAGGAATTTAAATGATTGATGATAAATTGAAATCGTTCTGCTACAGAAGTTTTTGGTACTTCGTGTAAATCATATCCATATTTTGTATACGTGTCTACCAAATAATTATGAATTTTGGTAGCTTCCTCGAAACTTTCATATCGTTCGGCATCGCTGGTGTAAATTTCTTCCCAAGGCGGTAACAAAAAAACGTTGTCGTATTTATAGGTTTCGCAAGCGGCAATAAATGCTTCAGGATACGTGTCGCCAATAAAATCCAAATACGCCACCACATCAGGAATGCCTCTATCAATAAAAACAGTTTTTTCTTCTGTAGTTGCCTTTTCAAATTGCTTAATTCTTCCTTCTAAAAGACGTTCGCTAAACAACATCGGATTTTCTAAAAACAAATAATCAACACCTTCTTCTCTGGCTTTTAAAATAACTTCTCTAGAAATTTCAGGATAACAAATGTGTCCTTCGGCTTCTAGGTGATTAATTAAAGTTGTTTTTCCAGAACTAGGACCACCAATTAGGAGTATAATTTTCTTATTCATTTTACGGCATTAAAAATCAAATGTACTATCATTTTTTTTATTTTGAAAATCTTAATTATTTAAATTTTCAAATCAAACATTATAAATGTATATTTGTTGTTTTATTATATTAAATTAAAATGAATAAAGAAACCGAAGATTTTTACATTAGACTTAAATCGGAATTAGAAGAATCAACTACCTGGCCAGCGGTGTATTTATACAAATTTATTGTACCAACTAATGCTACAAATGTGAATACAGTTGAAAATGCCTTTAATAATATGGGTGCAGTAATAAAAACACACGCTTCTAAAACAGGGAAATATACAAGTATTTCAATTAATGTTACGATGCAAAACGCAGATAAAGTAATTGAAAAATACCAAGAATTAGCAACTATAGAAGGAATTATTTCATTATAAATATGGCATACAACAACGAAGAAGCAATTAATTATTTAGAATATAATTCGCAACGGGAACATTTAATTATTCCTGAATACGGAAGATATGTACAAAAATTAATAAACCAAATTACAGCAATTGAAGATAGAGAAAAGCGTAACAAAGGCGCACGTTATGTAATTTCGGTATTGGGAAATTTGAATCCACATTTACGTGATGTGCCAGATTTTCAGCACAAACTTTGGGATCAATTGTTTATTATGTCTGATTTTAAATTAGATATCGATTCACCATTTCCAATTCCTACAAGAGATGTAGTGCAATTGAAACCAGAACGTTTAACGTATCCTCAAAATTTTCCAAAATACAGATTTTATGGCAACAACATCAAATATATGATTGATGTGGCGCGTAAATGGGAGGAAGGCGAATTAAAAAACGCTTTAATTATTGTGATTGCCAATCATATGAAAAAATGTTTTTTAAGCTGGAATAAAGATACGGTTACAGATGAAGTTATTTTTAATCATTTATTAGAATTGTCTAATGGGGAATTAAACTTAACGGCAATGAAAGAAGAACTTTCTACGTCGCAAAATTTAATGAAGGTCAATAAAAAACAGTCGAATAAGACTCAGTTTTTTACTAAGAATGAGACGGCTACAAACAACAGAAATCAAAACCGACCGCCAGCAAACCAAAACAGACCGCAACAAAATAACAATAGAAATCAGAACACATCTAATGCAAAACCGAATTCGCCAGATAATACAAAAGCCAATTTAAATAATCCAAATTATAAAGGCGGTAAAAATTTTAAACCAAAAAATAATCCTAATAATATAGTATAAATGGGAACATTCAAAATTGAAGGCGGAACGCCCTTAAAAGGAAATGTGCAACCACAAGGTGCAAAAAACGAAGCATTACAGGTTTTATGTCCTGTTTTGTTAACTTCAGAAAAAGTTAGAGTTACTAACATTCCTGATATTATTGATGTAAACAAACTAATTACTTTATTGGGTAATTTAGGTGTTAAAATTCAGAAAAACGGACCTGGTGATTACACGTTTCAAGCAGACGATGTAAATGTTGGGTATTTAGAAACGGAGGCATTCAAAAAAGAAGGTGGAAGTTTACGTGGATCTATTATGATTGTAGGGCCTTTATTAGCTCGTTTTGGAAAAGGATTTATACCAAAACCAGGTGGTGACAAAATTGGAAGACGTCGTTTAGACACCCATTTTGAAGGATTTATTAATTTAGGTGCAAAATTTAGATACAATAGAGAAGACCATTTTTATGGTGTAGAAAACGAAGGCCGATTAAAAGGTGCGTATATGTTATTAGACGAAGCATCTGTTACAGGAACGGCTAATATTGTAATGGCAGC
>Ga0164294_10001013_pt1 | contig 26556 bp, 31 predicted proteins | sample GEODES005metaG_FD_111479 | JGI IMG/M metagenome (GOLD analysis project Ga0164294, IMG submission 111479) | Oligotrophic lake water microbial communities from Sparkling Lake, Wisconsin, USA - GEODES005 metaG | ecosystem: Environmental > Aquatic > Freshwater > Lake | place: USA: Sparkling Lake...
CCCCCGGGAAGGCTCCCGGAGGCGGAAATCACGGGGCCGCAAGGCCGGTTAGCGCGGTTGCGTCGTCACGGTCGTCTTGGTGGTGGTCGAGGTCGTTGCCGGGCGGCTCACCGTCGTGGTGGTCTTGCGCACCGGCTTCTTCACGACCTTGCGCGCGGTGGTGCGCGACGACGAATAGGTCCGCGCCGGCTGGGTCGTGGTGGTCTCGATCGTGGTCGCGACCGGCTGCGCCGCGGCACGCGCCGCCGCTGCATCCGCCGCCGCCGACTGGGCCGCTACCGCTGCCGCATCGGCGCGGGCATTGGCTTCCGCGGCATTGCCCTGGGCGACTACGGCGGCATTCTGCGCAGCCTCGCGCTGGCTGGCTTCCGCCGCGGCATCGGCCGAGGCATTGGCGGCTACCGCCTGGGCATCGCGGCGCGCATCGCGCTCGGCGGCCATGGCGTCACCCTTGCGGCGCTCGGATTCGGCCAGTGCCTGATCGGCCAGGCCAGAGGCGCGGCGCGCCTCGTTGATCGTCGAATCGCGATGGTCGCGCGCCAGCTGGTCCTTGGCGACGCGCAGCGCTTCCTCGGCCTTGGCCATGGTGTCGCTGGCATAGGTCTGGGCGCCCGCGGTATGGGCGGCTTCCACCTTGGCGGTGGCTTCGGTCACGGCAGTGCGCGCCCGGTCGATACGGCTCTGAGCCAGCGACGGGGTCGCGACGAGGATGGCGGCGATCGCGGCGCCGCGCATCAGGAACTTCATGTTACGCATGGTACAACTCCATTTGTCCCGCGGCCGGCGAACGTGCCGGAAACGAGCCGAGTTGCCTGAACGTCGATGAAGCGAGCCTGGTTATCGGCCAAATGCGTTGCGGGCTGCCGCGACTCGGGCAATCGCGGCATCGAGCGTCGCGTCTTCCTTGACGAAGCAGAAGCGCACGACGCTGGTGACCGGGTCTTCGGCATAGAAGGCCGAGACCGGGATCGAGGCGACGCCCGCCTCGTCGATCAGCCGGTTGGCGAAGGTCACGTCGTCGAGCGCGATGCCAGAGGCGGTGAGGTCCACCGACAGGAAATAGGTCGCGGCGCTCGGTAGCACTACGAATCCCGCACCTTCCAGCCCGGCGCGCAGCCGGTCGCGGCCCTCCTGGAAGCGGTGCCGTGCCTCCTGCACCCAGCCGTCCTGCGTCTCCAGCCCCTCGGCCACGGCCCATTGCAGGTTGGGCGGGGTGGTGAAGGTGAGGAACTGGTGCGCCTTGGAGATCACGCGCGCGAGGGCAGGGGCGGCGCAGATCCAGCCGACCTTGAAGCCGGTCAGCGCGAAAATCTTGCCGGCCGATCCGATCTTCACCGTCCGCTCGCGCATGCCCGGGAAGCCGATCAGCGGCAGGTGGCGGGCGCCGTCGAAGGTGACATGCTCCCATACCTCGTCGCAGATCGCGATCAGGTCGTGCGAGACGCAGAAATCCGCGAGCATCGCCAGTTCGTCGGCCCCGCACATCGTCGCGGCGGGGTTGAGCGGGTTGTTGAGCAGCAGCACGCGCGTCTTGCTCGAGACCGCGGCCTCCAGCGCCGCCTTGTCGATCTTCCACTCAGGCGGGCTCAGCCGCACGAATTTCGGCACGCCGCCGGCCTGGCGGATCAGCGGCACATAGGCGTCGTAGAGCGGCTGGAAGCAGATCACTTCGTCGCCCGGCGATACGCAGGCGAAGATCGCCGCGGCCAGCGCCTCGGTCGCGCCCGACGTGACGACCACTTCCTCCACCGCCAGGTTCAGTCCCTGGTGGCGGGCATAATGGTCGGCCACCGCCTTGCGCAGCTCGGGCAGGCCGATCATCGGCGGATACTGGTTGGACTTCTCCAGCATCGCCTTCGCCGCCGCCTGCAGCACCGCCTCGGGTCCGCGCCCGTCGGCGAAGCCCTGGCCGAGGTTGATCGCGCCGGTCTCGCGTGCCCTTGCGGACATGGCCTCGAAGATGGTGGTGCCCATTCCGGCGTATAGCGGGTTCATGGGGTGGAGCTTGTGGCGGCTTGCATCTTTGGGTGCAACCGCCGCATTAGGCTGGCGTTCAGAAGAGGGCCAATAGAGGAACATCATGAGCAAGAAGCCGCCCCTGCCCGAGGAAGCCCAGTCGCCCTATCCGATCGAGGAACCGCCCCACGAGCATAGCGAGGGGAGCGAGGCGCTGCAGGCCGTCAAGGATATCGTCGACGCCAGGAAGCGCTGGAAGCCCGATGCCAAGCAGATCGGCATGGGCGCCGCGATCGGCATCGGCTCGGCCGCGATCGTCGCCGGCCTGCTCTATTGGCGGGGCGGCAAGAAGTAAGCCGTCTTCGTCGCCGGATACTCGGTATCCGTCGCAGCCCACTCGTCTCAGGCCGCCCACCCGGCGCAGATCGCCGGGTGCCGGCGGGACCTGAACCCGACAGTTGCGCCGGCATTATCCCTGTACTGGCTTGGATTCGACGCCCGAGTTGGTGCCTAACGGGCGTCCCGGCAGCTGGGGCGCCCGTTTTGCGTTGGGGCCGAGGCGTTTTCGCCCGGCCGATCGGAAATCCTGGAAATTGGCGCGCCCGGCTGGATTCGAACCAGCGACCACGAGCTTAGAAGGCACGTGCTCTATCCAACTGAGCTACGGGCGCGCGCCGCACGCCCCTAGCGTGGATTGCAAGCCAGCGGAACCGGGATCATAGTCCGCCGCATGAGCCAGGGGGACGGGAAGCCGGCGCAAGTCGCCGCAAGCGATATCGCGGGCGGGCATTTCCGCTATTACGACTTCGTGATGGCCGCGTTCGTCGCGATCATCCTGCTGTCGAACGTGCTCGGCGCCGGCAAGGTCTCGCAGATCTGGCTGCCGATCTACAACGACTATTGGCCGTTCGGCGCGGGCATCCTGTTCTTCCCGGTCTCCTATGTGATCGGCGACGTGCTGACCGAGGTCTATGGCTATGCCCGCGCGCGCCGGGTGATCTGGGCGGGCACCGGTGCGGTGCTGTTCATGGCGCTGATGGCCTGGGTGGTGGTCGCGCTGCCGCCCGCGCCGAGCTGGGGCAACCAGGCGGCGTACGAGACGATCTTCGGCCAGGTGCCGCGCATCGTCCTCGCCTCGGTCTGCGCCTTCTGGGCAGGCGAGCTCGTCAATTCCTATGTCCTTGCCCGGATGAAGCTGTGGACCGGTGGCAAGATGCTGTGGACCCGGACGATCGGCTCGACGATCGCGGGCGAGGGCGTCGACAGCCTGATCTTCTACCCGCTCGCCTTTCTCGGCGCCGCGGGCTGGACGACCAGCCTCGTGATCCAGGTGCTCTTCACCCAATGGGCGCTCAAGGTCGCCTGGGAAGTGATCCTCACCCCGGTCACCTATGCCGTGGTCGGCTTCCTCAAGCGTCGCGAGGGCGTCGACGTGTTCGACCGGGGCACCGATTTCACGCCCTTCGCCACCCGGGTCTGACGCGCGGTGAGCCCGCTCCAGTCGGCGAAGCTCTGGCTGATCCACCATGTCGGGCTCGCGAAGGATGCGCTCCACATCTATGTGGGGCTCACTCTGTTCCTCGGCAGCGCATTGCTCTTCCGCTGGCCCTTGCGCAGCTGGAAGCCCTGGGCCGTGGCGCTGGCCGCCGCGCTGCTTGGCGAGGCCTGGGACCTGCGCGACAGCCTGGCCTATCGCACCCGCATCGACCTTTGGGGCAACTGGCACGACCTCTGGAACACGATGTTCTGGCCCAGCGCGCTGCTGATCCTCGCCCGCACGACCACGCTCTTTGCGCGCGATACTTGCGAATACCCGAAGGGGTAGGCTGACGGCAGGGAATGGTGCTGGCATCTTCGCCGGCGAACACAGGGCAGGGGTGATTCCATGGCGACGACGGAAGAGACGTTCGGCAGCACCGGTCACATCAACATCTTCCTCCGCTCCTGGTTGCCCGAAGGCGCGCCGCGCGCGGCGGTGGTGATCTGCCACGGCTTCAATTCGCATAGCGGCCAGTATCAATGGGTCGCCGAGCGGCTCGTCGAGCAGGGCTTCGCCGTCTATGCCGCCGATCTGCGCGGCCGCGGCCGTTCCGATGGCGAGCGCTTCTATGTCGAGAAGGTCGCCGAATATGTCGACGATCTCGGCGGTGCCGTCGCCATCGCCAAGTCGCGCCATCCGGGGCTCAAGACCTTCCTGCTCGGCCACAGCGCCGGCGGCGTCGTCGGCGCCACCTATGTGCTCGACAACCAGGCCGAACTGGCCGGCTTCCTGTGCGAGAGCTTCGCCTTCCAGGTGCCGGCACCCGGCTTCGCGCTCGCCGCGATCAAGGGGCTGAGCCACATCGCGCCGCATCTCGGCGTGCTCAAGCTCAAGAATGAGGATTTCTCGCGCGATCCCGCCGCGGTCGCGGCGCTCAACGCCGATCCCTATGTCAAGGACGAGACCCAGCCGGCGGCGACCGTCGCCGCCCTGGTCCGCGCCGACGAGCGGCTGCGCGACAGCTTCGAGACGATCACGATCCCGGTGATGATCCTGCACGGCACCGAAGACCATGCCACGGTATGCCATGGCAGCGAGTTCTTCCACGCGCATGCCGGATCGAGCGACAAGACGCTCAAGATCTATCAGGGACACTATCATGACTTGCTTGCCGATCTCGGCAAGGAGAGCGTGATGGGCGATATCTTGGAGTGGATTACGGCGCGTACGTAATAATACAGCATTTGCGCAATTTACGTAAATGCTTGCAGTAACATAAGTTATTCAGAAACTATATTTGAAAAGCGACGTCTTTCCGTAGGGGAATTCTCTATAGTGGGGGATGCGGCAACCTTTTGTTGCCCCCACTGAGAGAATTGCCATGCACTGGTTTGTCGCCAACGCGCCCATTCGGCAGAAGCTGCTCGTATCTTTCGGTTCGATGACCGTTCTGGTTGCGCTTGCTCCGCTCGCGCTGCTGATCGCCCCCAAGCTGGCGCTGGCCGTGGGCATTTGCGCCACGCTGGCGGCTGGGGTCCTGAGCGTCTGGTATCGCCAGGCGATCGCCACACCCTATGTCACCACGGTTGTTCGCATGGAGGCGCTGGCCGTCGGCGATCTCGCCAGTCCGATCCGGTACACCGAGTATCAGGATTGCGTGGGCCGTCTGACCAAGGCGATGTTCACCTTCCGCGATGCCGCTGCGGCGCAGATCAAGCAGAACCAGGAAGCGGAGCGCCACGGTGAGATCGTCCGCGGCATGACCGCCAATCTGCGCAAGCTCGCCGAGGGCGATCTGACCGCCGACATCACCGAGGAATATCCGGCCGTCTATGCGGGGCTGCGCGACAACTTCAACAGCGCGCTCGCCTCGCTGCGCACCTTGCTGGGGGCGGTCAACGACAGCGCTTCGGCGATCCGTAGTGACTCGGGCGAGATCGCCCAGGCTTCGGAGACGCTTGCCCGCCGTACCGAGGCGAACGCCGCGAGCCTCGAGCAGACCACCGCTGCGATCAGCCAGATGAACGAGCGTCTCCGCGCGACCGCCGAGGCCGCTGGCCGCACCGTGGCGCGTGCCGATGGCGCGACCGCCACCGTCTCGGGAGGCCGCCAGGTCGTCGATGAGGCAGTCCAAGCGATGAACCGCGTCAATGACAGCGCCAAGGGCATCGACTCGGTCATCGAGGGCCTCGACAAGATTGCTTTCCAGACCCGCGTTCTCGCCATGAACGCCGCCGTCGAAGCAGGCCGTGCCGGCGAGGCGGGCAGGGGCTTCGCCGTCGTCGCCGATCTCGTCTCCGCGCTTGCCATGCGCGCCGAGGAAGAGGCCGGGCGTGCCCGTGAACAGCTCACCACCACCCAGGTCGATATCGTCGCTGCGGTCGAGATGGTCGAGAAGGTTGATGGCGCGCTCGCGCATATCGCCGAGGATGTCAGCGGGGTGCACACTCTGCTCAACCAGATGGCGTCGGATAATCAGGCGCAGTCGACGGCGATCAGCGAGATCAGCGCTGCGATCGGCACGATGGACCAGTCCACCCAGCAGAACGCCGCGATGGTCGAGGAAACTTCGGCCGCAGCGCGCAACCTCACGGTCGAGGTCGGGGCGTTGGCCGATCAGGCGGCCCGCTTCCGTACCACCGGTGGCGGCAAGCCGATCTCCTTCCCGGCGCCCGGCTTGGCGGCTTCGGTGCAGCGCGAGCAGATGCACGCGTTCAACTGAGTGCAGGTCACTGCAAGAATGGGCGGCTGCGGGGTTCCTGCGGCCGCCCTTTTCGTCGGTGGGATGCAGGTGCGTCAAATCGGCTATAGAACCATATAGGTTCTACGGCATTGGAATCCGAGGCCTGAATCGAACCGGCTCTTCGCGGGTTTGCAATCCGCTGCGTTCCCATTCGCCACTCGGACCCGATCTGCCTTCCTGGTGTGGCCGGAGGGATTTGCACCCGTCTAGCATCGGTTCCACACACCGACCGCGCACTGCATTGCGTTCGGCCACCACAAGGAAAGCACGGAAAAGCGTTGGTTCTGGGGAAGATGGTCAGGATGACAGGGCTTGAACCTGCAGCCTCCCGGTCTCGGGCCGGGTGCTCTGACTCTCTTGCGCTACGCCCTGAAAACAGGCGCAGCAAAGCGGTCCGTCAATGTCGACAGGTGCCGGGGCGCGAACGCGAGAAGAGAGTGATCATAGTCACGATGCATGCCCAATCGCATGATTCGCGAATGCGTGCAAGCCTATTTGGATAATTATCCGCGCGAGCGCTGCTGGACGATCAGGGCGTAGACATTGCGCGCATGCTCGATCCGCAGGAATTGCGGCGTCGGATCGGTCGAAGCGGACCAGATTCCCATGTTGTTGCCGCCGAACCAGGTGCCGCCCCCGCCGAAGCGGATCGTGCCCGATCCATCCCCGCGCTCGTTGAGTTCGAGTGCCGGCAGCCGCTCGATGTCGAGCGACTTCTGCGAGCGGAACGGCCCGCCGCGTTCTATCAGCACGCGCTGGCTGGTCACGGCATAGGTGGTGGCGCTGCGCAGCCAGGCATCGATCAGGAAGCGGCCGATGACGGCGTAGAGGCTGACGATCGGGAAGATCACCGCGATGAGGATGAAGGGGAAGGGCGGCATCTCGCTGCCGCTGAACAGCACCGTGCCGGGGATGCCGATCGCAAACCCGGCCCAGAGCAGGCTGAACGGCACGAGGAACAGGTCGATCGGTCGCGTCAGGAACAGGCCCTGCCAGGGCTGGCCGCTCCACAGCAGCTTCTCGCCCGCGAACAACCGGCTTTCGATCATGCTATCCCCCGGGCTTCACTATCCCCGGGGCAGGGAATGACTCAGGCGACGGCCTCGAGCAAGCCTTCGAACAGGCGGCGGCCGTCGGTGCCGCCATGCGCGGCCTCGATGCGGCGCTCGGGGTGCGGCATCATGCCCAGCACGTTGCCGGCCTTGTTGAGCACGCCGGCGATGTTGCGGGCCGAGCCGTTGATGTCGGCGGCATAGCGGAAAGCCACGCGGCCTTCGCCTTCGATCCGGTCGAGCGTCTCGGCGTCGGCGAAGTAATTGCCGTCGTGATGCGCCACGGGAACCGTGATCTGCTCGCCCGACCGATAGGCCGAGGTGAAGATCGACTGCGAATTGTCGACCGTCAGCGGCACGTCGCGGCAGACGAAGTTGAGGCCCGAGTTGCGCATCAGCGCGCCCGGGAGCAGCCCGGTCTCGGTGAGAACCTGGAAGCCGTTGCAGATGCCGATCACCGGCATGCCCTTGTCGGCCGCCTCGACCACGGCCTTCACGACCGGGGAGCGCGCCGCGATCGCGCCGCAGCGCAGGTAATCGCCATAGGAGAAGCCGCCGGGCAGGGCGATCAGGCCCAGGCCCTGGGGCAGCTCGCTCTCGCCGTGCCACACCATTGCGGGCTTTACGCCCGTCACCGCCTCCAGCGCGACTGCGATGTCGCGATCGCAGTTGGAGCCCGGGAAGACGATGACCGCGGTCTTCACAGCTTTTCCACCCGGTAGTTCTCGATGACCGTGTTGGCGAGCAGCTTGCGGCACATCTCGTCGATGGCCTCGTCGCTGGTGCCGTCTGCGAGCTCAAGCTCGAAGATCTTGCCGGCGCGCACATCCTCGACGCCCTCGAAACCGAGGCCGCCCAAAGCGTGCTGGATGGCCTTGCCCTGGGGGTCGAGCACGCCGTTCTTCAAGGTGACGATGATGCGGAGCTTCATGGGCAGGGCCTATGGCGCGGAGTGCGCCGGGCTGCAACCCGAAAGCTGCACATATGAAAACTGCTCCCCAGCTTATGCCGGGGAGCAGCAGATTTCATCGAGCGGGGGAAGCTTACTTGCCCCGGCGCTTCCGGTGGCTCTCGAGGTCCAGCACCGCCGAGTCCGCTTCGCCTTCCGGGAACAGGCCCAGGCGGCGCGCGACTTCCTGATAGGCTTCGACTTCGCCACCCAGGTCGCGACGGAAGCGATCCTTGTCGAGCTTCTCGCCGGTGGTCATGTCCCACAGGCGGCAGCCGTCCGGGCTGATCTCGTCGGCCAGGATGATGCGGCTATAGTCGTTGTCCCAGATCCGGCCGAACTCGAGCTTGAAGTCGACGAGGCGGATGCCGATGCCGGCGAACAGGCCCGAGAGGAAGTCGTTCACGCGGATGGCCATGTCGGCCATGTCGTGCAGCTCTTCCTGGCTCGCCCAGCCGAAGCACAGGATGTGCTCGTCGGTGACCAGCGGATCGCCGAGCGCGTCGTCCTTGTAGTAATATTCGACGATCGTGCGAGGCAGCGGGGTGCCTTCCTCGATGCCGAGCTTCTTCGCCAGCGAGCCGGCGACGACGTTGCGCACCACGACCTCGATCGGCACGATCTCGACCTGGCGGATCAGCTGCTCGCGCATGTTGAGGCGGCGGATGAAGTGCGTCGGGATGCCGATGCCGGCGAGCAGCGTGAAGACGTGCTCGGAAATCCGGTTGTTGAGCACGCCCTTGCCGTTGATCGTGCCCTTTTTCTGGGCATTGAAGGCGGTCGCGTCGTCCTTGAAATACTGGATCAGCGTGCCAGGCTCGGGACCCTCGTAAAGGATCTTGGCCTTGCCTTCATAGATCTGCCGGCGGCGTGCCATCGGGTGTGCTTTCCCCTGGAAAATCATTGCCCCGGCGGCACGGGGAATCCGCGCACGTGCCGGGGCGAGAGGGGCGCTATAGCCAAAGGGGTGCAGCGGTGCAATCAGGCATCCTCGTTAACGGGTGCCAAACCGGCACCTCGCCACTTGCGAACGACCGGCCGGGCCAGCCAGGCGGCGACGGCGGCCACCGCCAGCCAGGGCGCGAGGAAGATGATGATCAGCAGCAGCGTGCGTGCCGCGGCGACGATCGCCGCGCCGGACTGTGCCACCGCATCGCCCAGCTGGCCGAAGAATCCCTGGCGGGTCGGCGCCGCCACTGGCGCGGTGACCGGCGTGTAGCTGAGGGTGAAGTCCGAATAGGCGACGCGCCCGCGCAGCTCGCCCATCCAGCCCTTGGCCTGGTCGAGCTCCTCCTGCGCCTGGGCGACGCTGCGTTCGGCCTCGACCAGCTCGCTCACCCGTCCCGCGCGCCCGCGCAGCATCTCGGTGAGTCGCGACACCAGTATCTCGCGCTGGCGGATGCGCGCGCCGGTATCGACCAGGTCCTTGGAGACGTCCTCGGCGGCAATCTGCGTATCGACCGCGCGCCCCCCGGCCTTGCCGACCAGCTGGGTGAAGTCCGTCGACACCTTCTGCGCCAGGCTGCTCGCCACGCGCAGCTTCAGCCCAGCCTGGGAGACGCCATCGTCATTGCTCGCCCGCTGCAGCGAGACGAGCTGGCAGCGCGGCCCCAGCCGGTTGCACAAGTCGAGATGCGCCTGCTGCGCGCCCGCGATCGCGCTGGCGGGCAGCCGATAACCGAGCGTGTAGCTATAGGCGATCTGCGGGACGGTGACGGCGATCGCGTCGGTGGCCGGGATCGATTCGTTCGGCGCCACGGCCGGTGCGTTCGGGCCGGGCATCTCGGCCAGCGCGGGCGGAGGCGGGGGCTCGGCCACATTATAGGTGTTGAGCATCTCCGCCGGCTTGCGGATGACAAAGGTCGGCCCGGTGCTCAGCAGCATCATGCATGCGGCCACGGCGACGATCGCGGCCAGGCTGCCGCTGCCCAGCAATACCCAGCGATTCGGCTTGGCCATCGCATCTCTCCCTGTTGTGAATGATATAACATTACACATTCAGTGCAAAAAACAAGCGGGGAGGCTGGTGCCGCCCCGCTTGCCCAAAAGATCCGTGCGCGAGGCGCGTCAGTGCGCCCGCGCATCCTCGTCGTCGCGGGAGAACCAGCGCTGGATCAGGTTGCGGTTATCGCCCCGATCGCGGTGCGCATGGCTGTCGCCACCATTGTGGACGCTGTCATAATTGTCGTCGTGCCGCGGTTCGGCATCCGAGCCGACGGGGCGGCCATGGATGATCCAGCGCAGCAGCAGCACCACCAGCAGCATCAGCAGGCACCACGGCCCGATGCTGGCGAGCACCTGGACGAGCTGGGCGACCGAATTCTCCAGCGTCGCGCCGGCAGTACGGAAATTCGCCTCGGACGAGCCGAGCCCGGTCAGCGCGCTGCTCGATTCATAGGTGAACAGCATCGGCGCATTGGCCAGGGTCTGGCCCTGGCTCGCCTCGACCTCGGCGATCGTCGAGAGCGCGTTCTGGAGGCGCGCCGCACGTGACTGGCCCTCGGGCGTGGCGATGGCGCGGGCGTTCTGCAGCTGGTCCTGCAGGCGCCGGATCACCGCCGCGCTGCGCGCGGTCGCGGTCGAATCGGCGCCGGTGATCTCGGTGTCGGTCAGCACGCCGTCCGATCCGGTGACGTTCTTGGTCACCGCATCGCCAAAGGCGCGCGCGATCGACGGGTCGATGCGGATGGTCAGCACCGCGCGGGTCTTGTTGCCGTCATCGACGCGGTAGCGCATCGCGACGATCTTGCAGCGCGCCGGGCCGATCCGGTCGCAGGCATCGGCGTTGGACTGGAGTACGCCCTTCACCCGGGCGCCGGGCAGCCGATAGGCATAGCGATAGTCGAAGCCGCTGCCGGTGGAGGAGAATGCCTCGGCATTGGCGGCCGAAGCGAATTCGGGCTGACCCTTGGCATCCGCAGGCGTGCGACTGACGTCATCGCATCCCGCGAGCAGCGCAAGCGCCGCCAAAGCCCAAACGACTCGCATCGGTTTCTCCCTGTTCCTTGCGCAAGGAGTAACCATATTTTGTGACGGCCCCAACCCGGCTGGATTGCGCCGGTCATCCCTTTTCGGGATTGGCGGCGGGAGCATCAACTGGGCTTATCGGTGAAGGGTGGCGGGCAGCGTTGCAGGCCGCCCGCCTCTTCGCCGTCCGAGGGGTCAATCAGGGATTGGCGGAGATCCGGACCGCGCCGCCGCGCTGGGCCAGCGCCTGCTGGCGTGCCTCGACGATCTGCTGGCGGGCCGTCGCCTGGCAGCGGAGCGCCTCGGGCGACGGAGTGAGATAGCCGGGGCGCGCAGTCGGGCAGAGCTGGTCGACGGCCGTTTCCAGGCGGCGATCCAGCGTTTCGCGGCCCGAGGCGCGCGAGAGGTCGAGGTCGGCATAGGAGATGCGGACGCTCGCTTCGGCCTGCTGCGCCTTGGCGACCAGCGGGATCGCGGCGGGTGAAAGGATCAGGGCGAGGGGGATCAGGAACTTCATCATGGCTATATTCCTCTTGGGTCGACGCGCCATGTTCGGCACCCCCGCCATCTGCGCCCGGGCGGCGCCTCGCGCCAACAAATCATTGGCCTTGATCGATAAGCCATGCTTATAAGATGTAATGCGCCGCCTTCCGCCTCTTGCCGCCGTTCGCGTGTTCGAAGCCGCAGCGCGGCACGGCAATTTCACCCGCGCCGCCGAAGAGCTGGGGATGACCCAGGCGGCGGTGAGCTATCAGATGAAGCTGCTCGAGGAGCGGGTGGGGGCGCCGCTGTTCGCGCGCAGCGGGCGCGGCATTGCGCTCACCGATCTCGGCCGGCGGATCGCGCCACAGATCACCACGGCCTTCGATGCGATGGGCGATGCGTTCGCCGCTGCCCATAGCGAGTCGGAGAATGTGATGCGGATCACTGCGCCGCGCACGCTCGCCACCAACTGGCTCGCCTCGCGGATCGGTTCGTTCCAGCTCGCCCGGCCCGAGCTGGCGGTGCGGCTGCATGTCGGCGACGAGATGATCGATCTGCTGGGCGGGGAGGCCGATGTCGGCCTGCGCGGCGCGCCGGGGCCGATCCCCGGGCACAGCTGCCATTTCCTGATGGGCATGCCGGTGGCACCCTTCGCCAGTCCGGCGTTCCTGGCCAAGCATCCGCCGATCCGCACGCCGGCCGATCTGATCGACCTGCCGCGGCTATCCTATCGCGACGACTGGTGGGATTTGTGGTTCGCGGTGGCGATGGGGGAGGCGCCCAGCGTCGATCAGGCGGCGGGCGTCCGCTTCGATTCGCAGATCCTCGATGGCAGCGCCGCGATCGCGGGGCACGGCGTCTCGATCCTCAGCCCGCCGATGTGGCTGCCGGCCATCCAGTCGGGCCAGCTCGTCCAGGTGCTGCCCCACACCGCCTATTATCGAAACGCCTTCTGGCTGATGTATGCCGAGAGCAAGCGCAACCAGCCCAAGATCCGCGCCTTTCGCGACTGGCTGCTGGAAGAGGTGAAGGCCTCGCTGGGCGACGATCCGCACGGCGCCCTGGTGCCGCCGGAAGTGTGAGTCGTATCCCTGTTGTTCCCCGGCGAAAGCCGGGGAACAGGAAAGGGGGCGAGTCATCCCGCCCCCTGACAGGTGCTTAGAACCGCACGCCGATGCCGGTCAGCAACTGGTGGCGGTCGTTCTTCAGGTTCCCGACATCGCTGTAGCTCGTGTAGCGATACTCGGCCTTGGCATAGACGTTCGAGGTCAGCTTCTGCTCGAGCCCAGCGCCAAGCCGCAGGCCGTCGGACTTCTTGCTGGAGGACTGGCCGCCGCTGCTGATCTCGGTATTGTAGCTCTGGCTCGCCCAGCCGACCTTGCCGTAGATCAGCGTCTTCGGGCTCAGCGCATAGCCGAGGCGGCCGGAGACATCGATGTCGCGCCCGGCGCTGAGATTGTAGGTGTTGGGATCGTTCGGCGGGAAGGGGCCGACCTTGGCGTGGCCGGCGACCATCCAGCCGATCCCGGCCTCGACGCCGAGGGTGACGCGCTTGGCGACGGCGACGTCGAAGCCGACGGCGCCGCCGGCGCGCATGCCGGTCAGCTCCTTGCCGAGAAAGGCATCGTCGCCGCTCTGGTCGAGGCCGACGGTCACTTCGGCGCGCGGGCCGGCAAAGCTCTGCGCGGGCGTCTTCTCGGCTTCCTGGGCAAAGGCAGTGTTCGCGCCGACGAGGCAAGTCGCGGCGGCGATGAGCAGCATGGTGTTACGCATGATGTTTACTTTCGTTCGTGTTCCCCTGTGTTTCGCAGACGGAACAGTCACGAACATCCCGTAAGGGCTTATCGCGAAAATGGTGCGAATCCTTCCGGCATATGCCGGTGGATTGCATGGCCTTGCATGTGTTGCTGCCGAGTTGGTCGATTTGGTTCGATTTGCGGCAAAATATGGGCGCGAATAGCCTTGGTGCTTGCCCGGAGCGAAGACCGCTCCGGGCAAGGCCTATGCTCAGAAGCGCACGCCGATGCCGGTCAGCAGCTGGTGCCGGTCCGAGTTCTGGTCGCCATAGTCGTTGCCGTACATGGTGTAGCGATACTCGGCCTTGGCATAGACATGCTTGCCGAGCTTCTGTTCCAGGCCAACGCCCAGGCGCACGCCCTCAAGGCTGTCATAGCCGGTATGCTTGCTCGGCAACGTGATGTCATAGCGATAGGCCGCATCGGTCCAGCCGGCCTTGGCGTAGACCAGGGTCCTGGCGCTGGCTGCGTAGCCCAGGCGGGCGGAGATATCGAGGTCATGCGCAGCGCTCGCCTGATAGGCGACCTGCCGGTCGGGGATGCCCGTGACTTCGCTCGGAATCGTGTAGGGGCCGAAGGATTTCTTGCCCGCCACGGTCCAGCCGAGGCCGGCCTCGACACCCACGGTGACGCGGTTGCCGAGCGCGAGGTCATAGCCGACTGCGCCGCCGATGCGCATCCCGCTCAGCTTGTTGCCGAGCGTGTCTTCGCCAGTCTGGTCGTAGCCGATATTCGCTTCCGCGCGGAAGCCGGCGAATTCCTTGGCCGGTGCCGTTGTCGGCGCCGGCGCGGCTTCCTGGGCCAGGGCCGGGCTGGCGCCGGCAAGGCAGGTGGCGGCGGCAAGGAAAAGGATCGAGTTACGCATTGAAAATTCTCACTAAAATTGCTCCCCCTGTGCGGCTGGTACGGAGCGGCGATCTCACACCCGCAAGCGCATGCGACCAAAGTCGACGGACACGCGTCGGATTCGGACGGTGGTGCGGAACCTTCCCGGCCGGTGCAGGCCGACGGCGCTGGTAAAGTAGGAGATGTTCTGCTTTAGTTCCGGAATGGCCAGCCATTCCCAGCCCGTTCTTGCCGATCGCCCGAGGTTCCGCGTTCTCATGCGTGGAGACTCAAGAGATTCAACATTTCCGGGTTTGCGGGGTGATTTCAGCCGATTGTGTCAGCCGGCTTGGCGCCTGGCCTTTGCTGCTGCTATCCGGGGTGGGAAATGAGCCTCGACACCGACATCCAAGATCCCGGCGCGCCTTCCGACGTCCCCTTCGACAGCGCGCTTTCCGAGCGGTACCTGGTCTATGCGCTCTCCACGATCACGGCGCGCTCGCTGCCTGACGTGCGGGATGGGCTGAAGCCGGTGCACCGCCGCCTGCTCTGGGCGATGCGGCTGCTCCGCCTCGATCCGACCAGCGGCTACAAGAAGTGCGCCCGCGTCGTCGGCGACGTCATCGGTAAATACCACCCGCACGGTGATCAGTCGGTCTATGACGCGATGGTGCGCCTCGCCCAGACCTTTGCTCTTCGGTACCCGCTGGTCGACGGCCAGGGCAATTTCGGCAACATCGACGGCGATAACGCCGCGGCGTACCGATATACCGAGGCACGGCTGACCCAGGTCGCCATCGACCTGATGGACGGCCTTGACGAGAATGCCGTCGATTACCGCCCAACCTATAATGGCGAAGACGAGGAGCCCGAGCTTTTTCCGGGCCTGTTCCCGAACCTGCTCGCCAATGGCGCCGCCGGCATCGCGGTCGGCATGGCGACGAGCATCCCACCGCACAACGCCGCCGAGCTGATGAATGCCGCGGTGGCGCTGATCGACAATCCGTCGGCCAATGTCCTCGACTATGTCCAGGGGCCAGACCTGCCGACCGGCGGCATCATCGTCGACAGCCCCGCTGCGATCGCCGAGGCCTACAACACCGGCCGCGGCGGTTTCCGGGTCCGGGCGAAGATCGAGAAGGTGATCGAGAAGGGCGGGGGCTGGCACCTCGTCGTCTCCGAGATTCCCTACGGCGTCCAGAAGGGCAAGCTGATCGAGGGGATCGCCGATCTCATCAACGAGAAGAAGCTGCCGATCCTGGGCGATGTCCGCGACGAAAGCGCCGAGGACATCCGCATCGTCCTCGAACCGCGCAGCCGCACCGTGGTCGCCGAGGACCTGATCAACAGCCTGTTCCGCCTCTCGGACCTCGAGACGCGCGTGCCGCTCAATTTGAACGTGCTCGACAAGCATCGCACCCCGCGGGTGATGAGCCTGCAGGAAGCGCTGCTCGGCTGGATCGAGCACCAGTTCGTGGTGCTGCGCCGCAAGTCCGAGCATCGCGTGGCCAAGATCGTCGACCGGCTCGAGCTGGTCGGCGGCTATATCATCGCCTTCCTCAACCTCGACCGGGTGATCGAGATCATCCGCACCGAGGACGAGCCCAAGCCGGTGATGATCGCCGAGTTCGAGCTTACCGATCGCCAGGCCGAGGCCATCCTCAACATGCGCCTGCGCAGCCTGCGCAAGCTCGAGGAGATGGAGCTGAAGCGCGAGCGCGATGCGCTGGAGAAGGAAAAGGCCGATCTCGAGCTGCTGCTCTCCTCCGACGCGCGCCAGCGAACCCGGATGAAGCGCGATCTCGCCAAGATGATCGAGCGCTATGGCCCCGAGACGGTGCTCGGCAAGCGCCGCACCCTGGTCGAGGAAGCGGCACCGGCGCGCGAGATCCCGCTAGAGGCGATGATCGAGCGCGAGCCGATCACCGTGATCCTGTCGGCGCGCGGCTGGATCCGCGCAATGAAGGGGCATGTCGAGGATCTGTCGGGCGAGGCGCTGAAGTTCAAGGAAGGCGATGCCGCCTATCTGGCCTTCCACGCCCAGACCACCGACAAGCTGCTCCTCGCCGCCGACAATGGCCGATTCTACACGCTGGGGGCGGACAAGCTGCCCGGCGGGCGCGGGTTCGGCGAGCCGGTGCGGCTGATGATCGACCTGGAGGGCGAGCGGAACATCGTCGCGCTGATCCCGGCGAGCCAGGCGCCGAAGCTGCTGGTCGCCGCCGATGACGGCCGCGGCTTCGTGGTGAAGGCGGAGGACGTGATCGCCGAGACCCGCAAGGGCAAGCAGGTGGTGACGCCGCGCGCCGGCGCGCATCTCAAGCTGGTCCGGCCGATCGGTGCCGAGGACGATGCGGTCGCGGCGGTCGGCGACAACCGCAAGCTGCTGGTCTTCCCGCTCACCGAAGTCGCCGAGCTGGCGCGCGGGCAGGGCGTGCAATTGCAGCGCTACCGCGACGGTGGCCTCAGCGACGTGCGGACCTTCAAGATGGTCGATGGCCTGAGCTGGGCGATGGGCGGCGAGAGCGGCCGGACGCGTACCGAAACCGATCTTTCGCCCTGGCGTGCGGCGCGCGGAGCGGCCGGCCGGATGGCGCCCAATGGGTTTCCGCGGGACAACCGTTTCTGATCCGCGCCTAAACCGCTGTTGTTTCAGGCGGTTTTAACCAATCACCGGCTAGGCCGGGGCGTGAACATGTTTGCCAGGTCGAGAAAACGCCATGTGGAGGCGCCGCTGCCCGTGCCGCAGCAGGTGGATTCGCATGCCTTCGGCCCGGGCGCATCGGCGATGATGCTCGACATGCTGCCGGTCCCGGCGGCGATCATCGAGCTGCAGGAAAACGGCTTCGTCTTCGATGCCGTCAACCGCCCGTTCCGCCTCGCCGGGCTGGGTACCGTCGCCAGTGTATCGCCGCTGATTCGCCTGCTTGGGCCGCGGCTGCGCAAGTTCGTCGAATCGAGCGAGATGCAGTGCGAGATCGGCTGGCAGTTCGGCGACGAGGTCGATGCCCGCCATTTTCGCGTGATGCTCGCCAAGCGCGCCGACCGCCGCGCCTATCCGCGCTGCATGGTCACGCTGGTCGATCACACCTCGGAGCTGCGCACCGAATACAGCCTGCGACGTGAAATGGCGACCGACAGCCTGACCGGCCTGCCCAATCGCGCCGGCTTCTCGGATGCGCTCGAGCACGCGATTTCGCCCGACAACATCACCGACTTCGCCGTTCTCGTGGTCAATCTCGACCGGTTCAGCCGGATCAACGCCTGCATGGGCGGTCTGGCCGGCGACGAGTTGCTGATCACCGTCGCGCGCCGGGTGAAAGGCGCGCTGCGCAGCCGCGACACGCTCGCCCGGATGGGCGGCGACGAGTTCGGCGTGCTGCTCACCCTCGACGAAGGCCCCAGCGACGCACTCCACGTCGCCAAGCGCATCCAGGCGGCGCTGGCCAACCCGTTCCGCCTTTCCGACTTCGAGATTCGCGTCGATTGCTCGATCGGCATCGCGCTCGGCTCGGACAATGACGGCGATCCCGAGGATCTGGTCCGCAGCGCCCAGTTCGCGGTGAAGCGTGCCAAGAAGAGCGGCCGCACCGAGATCTACCAGGCGCACACCTTCGACATCGCCCGCGAGCAGTTCGGCATCGAGACCGAGCTGCGCCGGGCGATCGAGAACGGGCAGATGACGCTCTGCTACCAGCCGATCTGCGACCTCGCATCGGGCCGGATCACTTCGTTCGAGGCGCTGGCGCGCTGGACGACCGAGGACGGCGTGCGGCTTTCGCCTAACGACTTCATTCCGGTCGCCGAGGAATCGGGCCTGATCATCCCGCTCGGCCGCTGGGCGATGGAGGAAGCCGCGCAGACCATCGCCGCCTGGGACCGGGCAGCGGGCGGCGACGCCGGCGTCAAGGTCGCGGTCAACCTGTCGGCGATCCAGCTCCAGCGCGATCATATCCCCGCCATGGTCAAGAGCGCGCTGGACCGCCACGGCGTCGAGGGCCGCAAGCTCACCCTGGAGCTCACCGAGAGCGCCATCGTCACCGATCCGGATCGCATCGCCCAGACGATGAACGCGCTCAAGGACCTGGGCGCCACGCTGGCCATGGACGATTTCGGCACGGGCTATTCGAACCTCGCCTATCTCCAGAAGCTGCCGATCGACCTGCTCAAGATCGACCGCAGCTTCGTCTCCGGCATGCTGGCCGACCGCGACAAGGTCGCGATCGTCCGCGCCATCCTCAGCCTCGCCCAGGCGCTGGGCATGCAGACCACCGCCGAGGGCATCGAGACCAACGAACTCGCCCAGACCCTGGCGGCGCTGGGCTGCACCTATGGCCAGGGCTTTCTCTATTCGCGCGCGCTCGAGCGCGACGACGCCTACGCGCTGCTCGCCGAACGCAAGGCCTGAGCCACTGCCGCATCGGCCAGCTCGGCCACGCGGTCTTCTCCCGGAAAGCCCTCGGCGATCCATTCCCGCTCCACCGACTTCATCAGCCGTGCCACTTCCGGCCCGGCCTTCACGCCGCGCGCGACGATCGTGCCGCCGCTGAGCGGGAAGCGCGGCGGTTGCCAGTCGCGGACCTCGAGCGCTTCGGCGATCGGGCGATCGGAGAGGAGAAGCTGGTCGAGCGCCGCCTCGCTCCCGACGCGGTAGGCGAGGGGTTGGGCCGCGCCTTCGGGCGACACCACCGCAGCCGCCAGGCGCTTGCGCTGCGCGTTGGAGAGCTTGAGCCGGGCCCCGACCTGGTCGGCCAGTTGCGGATCGGCAGGGAGCAGCGAGGCCAGCCTGCGGATCGGATGCGGCGCAACTTCGGCTTCGGCTTCGCGTGATGCGAGATGCGCGAAGCGATCCGCAGAGGTGATCTCCGGCAGCACCGACAGGAAGATGCCGCGCTCGATCATCATCGCGACCACATTCACTGCGTCGCGCGTGACCAGCAGTTTGAGCAGCTCATCGGCGATACGCTCGCGGCTGAGCGCCATCAGGTCCTTCGAGCGCGCCGTGCAGGCTTCCAGCCCGCCGGGATCGGCGACGTCGCCGAAGCGGGCGAGGAAGCGGAAGAAGCGCAGGATGCGCAGGTGATCCTCGGCGATGCGCTGGAGCGGGTCGCCGATGAAGCGGACGTGGCGCGCCTCGAGATCGGCCAGCCCGCCGAAATAATCGAAGATCTCGCCGGTCTCGGGATCGGCATAGAGCGCGTTGATCGTGAAATCCCGCCGCGCCGCATCCTCGCGCCAGTCATCGGTGAAGGCGACGGTGGCGCGGCGGCCATCGGTGGAGACGTCGCGGCGCAGCGTGGTGACTTCGACGGGGCCGCTTTCCAGCACCACGGTGATCGTGCCGTGATCGATGCCGGTCGGCACCGCGCGGATATGGGCGGCCTTGAGCAGTTCGAGCACGCGCTGGGGCGAAAGCGGCGTCGCGACGTCGATATCGGAAACCGGGATGCCGAGCAGCGTATCGCGCACAGATCCGCCGACGAATCGCGCCTCGCCGAGCACCGCGATCAGCTCCGCCAGCCCCTCGCGGCGGCGCCATTCGGCATCGGGCAGGATCATGCCGCCCATCGCAGCCGCCTCGACAGATTGACCAGCATTGCCGCCGTTGCTCCCCAGATCCGGCGATCCTGCCAGAGTATCTCGTAATAGCGCCGTTCCTGGCCCTGATATTGCGCCACCTGCTCGCGCTGGTTGGTGCCGTCCAGCAGGAAATCGAGCGGGACTTCGAAGACCGAGGCGACCTCGGCCTCGGACGGGGTGAGGATCAGGTCGGGCGGGACCACGCCGATCACCGGCGTCACCACATAATTGGTGACCGTGCGATAGCTGTCGGTGGTGCCGACGACCTGGACGGCGTGCGGCGGCAGCGCGATCTCTTCCTCGGCCTCGCGTAGCGCCGCGCTGATCGGGCCGTCATCCTCGGGGTCGATGCGGCCGCCGGGGAACGCGACCTGGCCGGCATGACGGCGCAGCGTCTCGGTGCGCTGGGTGAGGATCACGCCGGGGGCGGCGCGGTCGGTCACCGCGATCAGCACCGCGGCGGGATTGCCGGCGACCAGGGGATCGAACTCGAAATGGTCGCCCGGAAGCAGCAGTGGCGAATGGTCCGCGGCGAGCGCGAGGCGCAGGCGATCGGCCAGGCTCATGCGGCAGGCTCCAGTGCGAAGAAGCCGCCATTGCTCCACACGCCCGGCGGGGTGCTGCCATTGGCAAGGGCGATCTCGGCAAGCTCGTAATAGACGGTGCGGGCGACCAGTGCCTCGAGCCCGCCGCGGACATGGAGATAGGGGCGGGGGCCGTCCTCACGCTCCTCGAAGCGCAGCGGGTGATCGGGGCCGGCGGTGACGAGGTCACCGGTGTTGAGTCGGAAAGCGAGCTTCATTCCTGCGCCTTCGCCTTCGCGCTTCATCTCGACCGCGACGAAGGGCGCGTCCTCGACATCGATGTCGAGCTTCTCGACCGGAGTGACGAGGACGAAGCGTCCGTCGGGCTCGCGCCGCAGGATCGTCGAGAACAGGCGGACCATCGGCAGGCGGCCGATCGGCGAGCCCTGGTGGAACCAGGTGCCATCGCGCGCGATACGCATGTCGCTGTGCCCGCAATGGGTGGGGTTCCAACTGTCGACCGGCGGCAGGCGGTTCTCTTCCGCGAGCCGGGCGATCTCGGCGAGCGAGAGACTGGCGAAGTCGGGCGGGGGCGGAGAGGGCATTGATTCGCCTCAGTTCACGAGCTGCATGGGGCGCGGAAATTCACGAAAGTCGCGACACCTACGTGCGCGAGGCTTCCCGCCGCGCGGGCACTTTTGCGAACGAAGGGCAAGGAGGAAAGGCTGCGCGCGATCGGCCATGTCGGAGACCCAAGCAGACAAAGTCCTACATTGGAAGGGGCGGCGCGCCCGCCTGTTCCCCGGCAAGGGCCGGGGAACAGCTTGAACTGGCTCAGCCTTCAGGCTGCTCGTCGAAGACGGGCCCCTAGCATGCCCGGGCCGGCGGGGACGCCGGCACCGCGGGCGAGCAGGCGGCGGGATTCGAACGGGCCGGGCAGGCGCCAGCCGCCGGTCCGGTCCGCGGTGAAATCGAAGAATCGGCCATAATATTCGGGATCGCCGATCAGCATCAGCGCATCGGCGCCCGGAGCGGTCGCGGTCGCCGCGGCTTCGAGCATGCGCTCCATCAGCATCCGGCCGATGCCGCCCTGCTGGCGATCGGGCTGGACCGCCACGGGGCCGACCATCACCATCGGCACGCTGCCGCCGCCATCGCATTCGAGCGCGACCGGCCAGCTCTGGATCGAGCCGAGCAGGCTGCCATCCTCGGCCACCGCAGCGAAGCTCAGCTCGGGAACGGGCGAAGTGCCAAGGCGAACCTTGTACGCAGTGCGTGCGCGTCGGCCCGGACCAAAAGCACGGTCGAGCAACGTCTCGACGGCCTGAGGATCCACGGTCTCCAGCGGCAGCAATGCGATCACTTCATACATTCCTTTCATAACGCCCCGAGAGCGGACTCGGGGCCGCGCGAAATAGCGCCGATGGGCGCTTTCGCAAGTCTGAATATAAGCGCGCGGTTCCGGTGCGGGAGGGGCGGGGTTCCCCCGGGACACGCATCTGCTATTGGGCGCGGCCTGTTTCCCCTGAAAAGGCCCAGGCCACTTGTCCGATTCCCTGCAGCTCCAGGTGCATGACCTGGAAGTCGAACTTCTCACCGGCGTCTATTCGGAAGAGACGCATCTGCCGCAGCCATTGCGCATCTCGGTGACGGTGGATCTCGACCTGCCGGAGCGCTTCGAGCCGGACACGCCGCTGAAGGCATCCAAGAATTACATGGACGTGAAGCACGCCGCGACCGACGGCCTGCCCAAGGACGTCCACTTCACGCTGGTGGAAGCAGTCGCCGAGCATATCTGCGACACGCTGTTCGTCGGCGACGCCCGGGTGCGCCGCGTCGAGGTGCGAATCATCAAGCTGGCGATCGCCGAGCGTGGCGAATCGATCGGGATCACGCTGGCGCGGGTCCGGAAGGGCTGACGGCCTTCTGGCCAGAGCCGAGATCTCAGCTTTCAGGCGCGCGCGCCGCACGAGACCCCGGCTTTCGCCGGGGTCCCGGCCATGGTTACGCGCAGGGACCCAGCGAGCGGAGCACGAAGGCATAGTCCTCGCGCGCCTTCGTTGCGTTTTGTGCATCGTCCGATTCGACCGCTTCCGCCGGCAGCGTGCGCGGCAGGCCGCAGGCGAGGCGATACCAGAGGAAGGTGTTCGCAGTCGGCGCGCCGGCGGAATCATCGACAATGTCTCCCAATGAGACACTCCAGCGCGTCGTCTCGCCCGGGCGGCGCAGGATTTGCAGCGAGACGGGCAAGCCGCTCGCGGTCTGCAGGAAGACCTGGGTCTCGCCTTCGCCAGGCAGCGAGCCGGGGACGTGGAAGGCGTTGCCGACGCCGGTGATCGCGGGCGGCGCGTTGGCGGCCAGCGCATCCTTGGTGATCGCGCGAATCTGGGCGTCCAGTTCGGGCAACCAGTTCATCTGGCTCTGCAATCCGGTGAGTTGCACCATGCCCGGGCGGCTCGGGACGGGGCGGGCGAACAGCAGCACGCGCTGCTTGGCGAGCTTGGGCGCCTTGCCCTTTCCGTTCAGCGGAACATCGGCCGTGTAGGTGATGCGTGACGTCATGGCCTGAGTGCCCCGAATCAGGGCAGAAACGTCCGCCTCGACCAGGAATCGGGCCATGCCGGCGGCCAGCCCCGGGGATTCTTCGGGCTTCAGCCGATCGGCCTTTCTAATCCGCGCATCGATGATCAGCGGGGCTGAGGTGACCTGCTTCGCCAGGGTGGCATAGCTGGGCAAAACAGCGGCACTTTGTGCCTGTGTTTGCTGGGGTTTAGCACCTGCACTTAAGGGTGCAGACAGCGCAATCGCGCAAGAAAATATGGCGGCAAGGGTACGGTTCATACCGTTCGAGTTACCGGATTATGGCCGGGCTATATAGAAATAATTCTGCCATGGGGCGGCTGTACGCCCTGTTTGTCCGACAAAGGGTTTGCGTCCTCCCGGTGCGCGCGATAGAGACTCGCCCGCTGCCGACTAGGACGCACATAGCGCACGGCGGGCAGACTTGTGCACGGGTCGCGTATCCGGTCGCATAGGGACTGCATGTCAGGATTAGAGGAGTGACGTTGCCGAATGGCTTACGCTGACCGGAATGTAAGTGGCAGTCGTGTCGTCGCGATCATCTTGGTTGCGGTGATCGTGGCTGGCATGGGATATGCCTTCGTCACCGGCCTTGCATATCAATATATCAAGAAGCAGGCTGAGAAACTGAACACGTTCGACGTGGAGGAGCCGCCGCCCCCGCCGGAAGAAATTCCGCCGCCGCCGCCGCCGCCTGACTCGCCCGTGCCGCCGCCCCCGACTCAGATCGCGGTGCCGCCGGCTCAGGTGCAGGTGCCGACGCCGTCGCCGCAGATTGCCACGACGCCGAACATCCAGCTGCCGCCGCCGCCGATGCAGCCGCCGACGCCCCCGGCGCCGGTTGCTCCTCCGCAGCCGCCCAAGCCGCCGGCTGTCGCCAAGAAGCTCACGCCGCGCGGTTCGCCGCAGAGCTGGGTTACGGACGACGACTATCCTGCCGCTGCGCTCCGCGCGGAACAGGCTGGTACCGTCCGCTTCCGCCTCGACGTCGATGCGTCGGGCAAGGTGACCACGTGCACCGTGACCGGGTCGAGTGGCGTGTCCATTCTCGACACCACCGCTTGCAACCTTCTGAAGCGCCGCGCCCGGTTCAATCCGGCCGAGGACGCAGATGGCAACAAGATCCCGGCCGCGTTCAACAGCGTCATCACCTGGAAGATTCCTTCCTAGGCCGTGTGTTTGGCTGGCGCGCTCCCGCGGAGCGCGCCGGTATCGTGGAAAAAGCGCTATTTAGTTAGAGGAAAGAACCGAAATGCTCACGACCATTCTCGCCGCCGCGGCGCCCAAGGGCGAAAACCCGTACGGCCTCATTCCGGCGCTCAAGGAAGGCGGCCTGATCTCGCAGACCGTGTTCGCCATCCTGGTGCTCATGCTCTTCGTTTCGCTCTACATCTTCTTCACCAAGCTGTTCGAGCAGCAGAAGATCATCAACCAGGCGAAGCGCGTCCGCGCCGTGTTCTGGTCGGCCAACAGCCTGCGCGAAGGCGCTGCGAAGCTCGAGAAGAACTCGGCCTATCGCCAGATCGTCGACGACGGCATCACTGCCCAGGAGCAGTACAAGGAGCTCACCGATCCGGTTGAAGCCCATGACTGGCTGCACGGCTCGCTGTCGCGCTCGGAAGGCACCATCAACTCGGCGCTGGGCGGCGGTCTCGCCTTCCTCGCGACCGTGGGCGCCACCTCGCCGTTCATCGGTCTGTTCGGTACGGTTATCGGTATCTACCGCGCACTCATCAAGATCGGCGCTGCCGGTCAGGCCTCGATCGACGCCGTCGCCGGCCCGGTCGGTGAAGCTCTGATCATGACCGCGCTCGGTCTGGTCGTCGCGGTTCCGGCCGTGCTCGCCTACAACTTCCTGCAGCGTCGCAACAAGTCGATCGCCGAGAACCTGAACGCGTTCTCGAACGACGTGCTCGGCTACCTGGCTTCGGACGGTCGCGTCCGTCCGACGGTTGCCAAGAAGGGCGCCGCGCCCAAGGCCGCTCCGGCCGCGACCACCGCGCCGCGCGCGTAAATCAAGACCGGGCCGTGCGGGGGGTCGCCCCGCACGGCCGTGGCTCACCGGGTTTCCGGTGAGCGCATAAGGATAGGATAACGCCCAATGGCGATTAGCACAGGCGGTGGCGGCGACGATGCCCCGATGTCGGAGATCAACACCACGCCCCTCGTGGACGTGATGCTTGTGCTCCTGATCATCTTCCTCATCGCCGTTCCCGTGGTGATTCAGACGGTCAAGCTGGACCTGCCGAAGGTGCAGTTCGAGCCGACCACCACCAAGCCAGAGAACGTGTCGCTTTCGGTTACGGCCGAAGATGGCCAGTGCAAGGTCTTCTGGGGCATGACCCCGGTGACCAGCAGGGAACTGGTCGACAAGGGCGCCGAGAAGCTCAAGAAGGAAATCGAGAAGCAGGGCGGCATGAACGTCCAGGGCCTCGAGCTTCCGGAAGTGCACATCCGCGGTGACGTGAACACGCCGTATCGCTGCATCGGTGGTACGATCTTCGCGATGCAGATGGCGGGCTTCGTCAAGGTTGGCTTCATTTCCGAACCCGAGCCGGGTTCGAATCAAGCCCGCCCGTAACGCGCACCGTTTGAAGGAGTCACGTAAATGGCAATGAGCGCTGGCCGCGACGACGGTGAGCCGATGATGGACATGAACACGACGCCGTTGATCGACGTCATGCTCGTGCTCCTCATCATGTTCATCATCACCATCCCGATTCAGACGCATGCGGTGAAAGTCGACCTTCCGCAGTCGAACAATCAGCCGCAGAACATCGTCGAGCCGGAGAAGAACAAGGTCTATATCGACGCCCAGGGCCAGGTTTACTGGAACAGCGCGCCGATCGACGATGTGACGCTCCGTCAGTATCTGGATCAGACGCTGCAGATGTCCCCGGAGCCGGAGCTGCACTTCCAGCCCGATCCGCAGGCACGCTACGAAGTCGTCGACCGCATTCTCGCGATCATCAAGCGCGCGAATGTGAACAAGCTCGGCTTCGTCGGCAACGAGCAGTATCGCAACGACTTCTGATCCACCGCCCTTCGGGGTCGGGATCCGAAACAGGAAAGGCGGTCCTTCGGGGCCGCCTTTTCTTTTGCCTGTGCTCGGTGGCGGCAACGCCGGTCGCGCCTGGCGGACTGTAACATATCTCCGCTTGTGAAGGCGTCACTGAAGTGTAACACTACTGTCTTCAAAGAGTCATGGAACTGTCTCCATGGCGTAACAGAAGGAGTAGGAGTTATGCGCACCGCGCTCATTGTCCTTGCAGCCGCCCCGCTCGCGCTCACCGCGCTTCCCGCGCAGGCCCAGCGTGACAACGGGGATCCTGTAGCCAGTGCCGCGATCGTCCGCGGTGACCTTACCCAGGCGGAGCGTACGCTGACCGCCGAGCTGCGCAGCAATCCGGGTGCGCCCGAACTGCTGCTCAACCTTGCTGCCATTTACGCCTCGACCGGCCGCACGGCGGATGCGCGCGATCTGTATCGCCAGGTTCTGGCGCAGAAGGACGTCGAAATGGACGTCGCTGCCAACCGCGTCTCGATGTCGCATGCAATCGCCAGCCAGGGCCTTCAGCGCGCCAACGCGCTTCAGCTGACCTCGCGCTGAGCGAGCCAGCG